>Ga0315271_10000596_pt1 | contig 20491 bp, 17 predicted proteins | sample C3_top_MG_FD_204664 | JGI IMG/M metagenome (GOLD analysis project Ga0315271, IMG submission 204664) | Sediment microbial communities from Yellowstone Lake, YNP, Wyoming, USA - C3_top | ecosystem: Environmental > Aquatic > Freshwater > Lake > Sediment | place: USA: Wyoming | collected 2017-08-01
CTCATCCGCGCGCAGCAGGAGCGATTGCGGGATGGTGAGACCAAGTGCCTTGGCCGTCTTGAGATTGATGACAAGTTCAAACTTCGCGGGTTGCTCCACGGGAAGGTCGGCTGGCTTGGCTCCCTTGAGGATCTTGTCCACATAGGTTGCGGCACGCCGGAATTGTTCCCTTTGATTCACTCCATAGCTCATCAGTCCGCCAGCCTCTGCGTGTTCGGACTGCTCAGATATGGACGGCAGCCGGTTCTTCAGCGCCAGTTCCGAGATCTGCCGCGTCTGGCTGATGAAAAGTCCGTCACGCGCCACGATGACGGCACCGGCTTTCCCTTGGGTCATTGCGGAAAAGGCATTTTCGATCTCCGGCGCGGTCCGTGCTTCCAGGGGCAGTATGTTTGCGCTGGTTGTCAGTGCTGCAGACTGGATGCTCTTGAGAAGCAAGGGATTCGACTGGTTGCCAGGATTCAACAGTACAGCCACACGGGAAAGTTTCGGCGCCACGCTGAGCAGCATTTCAAGATGCTTGCCACCGATATCGCCACCAAGACTGGAAAGCCCGGTAATGTTGCCGCCGGGCCGCGCCAGGGTTTTCACCATGCCGGTACCCACAGGGTCGAAGGTGTTTGCCATGACGATAGGGATCGTGCTGGTCGCTTTCTGCAAGGCGATGGTGGTGACCGTTCCGAAGCTGACGATAACGTCTACCTTGAGAGTTACCAGGTCGGTCGCAAGTCCGGGCACGCGCTCGAGTTTCCCGTCTGCGAAGCGCAATTGCAGAGTGAGATTCTTCCCTTCGACATAACCGAATTCCTGTAGCCCCTGCTTGAAGGCAGAGAGAAGGGGCTCGGCACTGGGTTGGTCTTGAACTCCCAGGATTCCCACCACGACCGACTTCTTGACTGGCTGAGCGTAGATTCGAAACGGCGCGGCGAGCGCACTTGCGCCAAGCGCAACGATTAGCTTGCGGCGGTTGTTCATTCATCCCCCAAATTAGGCGGCTATTATGCCCCCGCTTGCGCCATCGGCAGCTGACTGGCGCGTTCTTGACGGGGGGGGGGGCAGTGATCCTATGATCGGCTGAGCTTGCGCCGAATTGTGCACAAGAAGGCACTTCAGTTAGTCTTTCCCATGTCCACGTCCCCTGGATCGAAGCGAGTTACCGGTAAGTGGGGAGGGGCCCGGATGCGAGATGTATTCAATCGACTTCCCTATCCTTCGCATCGCCAGCATTTCAAACTTCACAGGGAAATGGCATGAACATACGCCGCACACTTACGCTAATCGCTGCGCTGGTTGCTCTCTGCTCGAACAGCGCACTCGCCCAATCGGCGGGGGACCTGGAAGGGGTGAAAGCGGCAAGCAAGGCCTTCTTTTCGGCATTGGCGGTGATCGACGATGGCAGGGCCATGGAAAAGGTGTGGGCCAACACGCCCTACGTCACCTTTGTCGGCCCGCGCAGCAAGGCGATCATTGTCGGGTGGGATGCCCAAAAGGAATATTGGATAGAGAACAACAAGCGTTTCTCAACGAGACAAACCTTGTTGCTGGATCAACATATTCACGTCAATGGCAATCTCGCCTGGGAGATGGGCCTGGAGACCGGGGAGAACACAATGAAGGACGGCCGAACAATCAAGAGCGATTACCTCGTGGCGAATGTCTACGAGAAACAGCCTAACGGCCACTGGCTGATCGTATCGCATCACGCGCAACCAAAACCCCAATAGTCCCAGGCGATCCGGCTGCGCTTCTTTTGGGGTACCACTCGACCGTCCCCTCATGGCCGATGCCCGACACACACCGTGCCGACTTGAATGGCCGCGGTCGCGGCATTGCGGCCGTTGGCGACGTCAACTCGGCCGGCAGCAAGGGGACGTACTCAGCCGATAACCCCGTCGTCCCGCCGCGACATGAGTCGCCATTCCCGGCACAATTGCGACCGCGTCACTTCACTCGTTGCATCGCCGTGGCGTCGTTCTTGATTGACTGCAGTGGAGAAACCTGATCGTGTCGAAGCAACGGATCGGCTACATCCGCGTGGGGCTGATGGAACATGGCGAGCGGTTCATGCCGGTGCTCCCCGGCATCCTGGCCGAACTCAACGGCTGCAGCATTCGCGATCTCGATTCGGGGAAGGCGCGATGAAAACCCACGTTCAGGTCGCCGTGATCGGCGGCGGCGTCGTCGGCGCCAGCGTCCTCTACCACCTCGCCAAGGCGGGCTGGACCGACGTCGTGCTGATCGAGCGCGACGAGCTCACGTCGGGCTCGACCTGGCACGCGGCCGGCGGCATGCACACGTTGAACGGCGACCCCAACGTCGCCAAGCTGCAGGAATACACGATCAAGCTCTATCGCGAGATCGAGGACGCCTCCGGCCAGTCATGCGGCATCCACATCACGGGCGGCGTCGATCTCGCGGGCACGCCCGAGCGCATGGATTTTCTCAAGCTCGCCTGCGCGCGCGCCCGCTATCTCGGGCTCGACATGGAGATCATCTCGGTCGCCGAGGCCGCGAAGATCTTCCCGCTGATGGACAAGCGGCATTTCGTCGGCGCGTTGTACAACCCGCTCGAAGGGCACGTGGATCCGGCCGGCGTGACGCAGGCGTACGCGAAGGCCGCGCGCAACATGGGCGCCGAGGTCTATCGCTTCACCCGCGTCACCGCCCTCACGCCCTGCGCGGACAGCTCGTGGGAGGTGATCACCGACAAGGGCAATCTCAACGCGCAGCACGTCGTCAACGCGGGCGGGCTGTGGGCGCGCGAAGTGGGGCGGATGGTCGGCATCGAGCTGCCGGTGCTGGCGATGGAGCACCAGTATCTCGTGACCGGCGAGATGCCGGAAGTGATGGCGTCGGAAAAAGAGGTGCTGCACTGCATCGACTTCGAGGGCGAGATCTACATGCGCCAGGAAGGGCGCGGGATGCTGATCGGCACCTACGAGAAGAAGGGCGTGCCGTGGGCCGAGCGGGACACGCCGTGGGATTTCACGCATGAATTGCTGCCGCCGGATCTCGACCGCATCGCGCCGAGCCTCGAAGTCGGCTTCCGCCATTTCCCGGCGCTGGAGCGCGCGGGGATCAAGCGGATCGTCAATGGCCCGTTCACGTTCGCGCCGGACGGCAACCCGGTGCTCGGCCCCATTCGCGGCCGGCCCAACTACTGGGTCGCGTGCGGCGTGATGGCCGGCTTCAGCCAGGGCGGCGGCGTGGGGCTGGCGCTCTCGAACTGGATGGTGCACGGCGATCCGGGCTTCGACGTCTGGGCGATGGACGTGGCGCGCTTCGGCGACTGGGCCACCCCCGCGTACACCAACGCCAAGGTGCGCGAGAACTATTCGCGACGCTTTCGCATCCGCTTTCCCAACGAGGAGCTACCGGCCGCGCGGCCGCTGCGCACGACGCCGGTCTACGACAGGTTGAAGGCGCAGGGCGCGGTTTTCGGCGCCGCGTACGGGCTCGAGCACGCGCTGTGGTTCGCGCCTGCGGACATGCCGCCGGTCGAGGACGTCACCTATCGGCGGTCGAACGCGCACGCGGTGGTCGGCGACGAATGCCGCGCGGTCAGGAACGCGGTCGGCCTGCTCGAGATCGCCACCTTCTCGCGCTACGAAGTGACGGGTGCCGGAACCCGCGCGTGGCTCGAGCGCGTGCTCGCGGGGCACCTGCCGCGCGAGGGCCGGATGACGCTGTCGCCGATGCTGAACGGCAATGGCCGGCTGATCGGTGACTTCGCGCTCGCCAACGCCGGCGGCGATCGCTATTTCATCTTCGGCTCCGGCATCGCCGAGCAGTATCACCTGCGCTGGTTCGAGTCGCACCTGCCCGCGTCCGGCGTCGGCCTGCGGTCGCTGCGCACCGAAATGCTGGGCTTTGCGATCGCCGGGCCGCGTTCGCGCGAGTTGCTCGCACGCGTGTGTCCCGACGACGTCTCGGACGCGGCGTTCCCCTTCCTGTCGTTTCGTGCCGCCGAGGTGGCGATGGTGCCGGCGCGCATCGGCCGCATCTCGTTTACCGGCGAACTGGGCTACGAGATCTGGGTGCCGGCGGACGGCCAGACGCGGCTTTACGATGCGCTGCGCGAGGCGGGCGCCGATCTGGGGATTCGCCACTTCGGCGCCCGCGCGCTCAATTCGTTGCGGCTGGAAAAAAGCTTCGGCAATTGGGCCCGCGAGTACCGGCCGAGCTACACGCCGACCGAGGCCGGCCTCGATCGCGGCGTCGATTTCGACAGGCAGGATGGCGTGGGCATCGCCGCGGCGCGCCAGGCGCGGGATGCGGGCCCCGTGCGGCGGCTGGTCACCCTGGTGGTCGACGCGGCCGAAGCCGACGCCATCGGCGACGAACCGGTGTGGCATGAGGGCAAAGTCGTCGGTTGGATCACGTCCGGCGGATATGGGCACTGCGTCGGGAAGTCGATCGCGCTGGGCTATGTCCCGGCCGCGCTGGCGCAGGCGGCGACCGGCTTCGAGGTGGAAATCCTGGGCGAGCGCCGGCCGGCATCGCTCGTCCCGCGCGCGCCGTACGACCCGGCCGGGGAGCGGATGCGGCGGTCCTGACCGCCCCGGTCAGCCCGGCCCCCTTGAGCCCGGCGCGGTCCGCGTGCGACACTGATACGCTGCCTTCCCGCAACCTGTCACGAGGTTCTCCATGTCGCTCAAGACCTTGGTTTCCCGCAGTGCCGTGCTCGCCTTCGCCGCCGCCGTCCTCGCCACCTTCGCGATGGCCCAGGACATCAAGTTCTTCCGCATCGGCACCGGCGGCACCGCCGGCACCTACTACCCGATCGGTGGCCTGCTCTCCAACGCGATCTCGAATCCGCCCGGGTCGCGCGAATGCGACAAGGGCGGCAGCTGCGGCGTGCCGGGCCTCGTGGCGACGGCGGTGGCGTCGAACGGCTCGGTGGCCAACATCAACGGCATCACGTCGGGGCAGCTGGAGTCCGGGTTCACGCAATCGGACGTCGCCTATTGGGCCTACACGGGTACCGGCACCTACGAGGGCAAGCCGAAGGTTGCCGATCTGCGCCTCATCGCCAACCTGTTCCCGGAGTCGATCCACATCGTCGCGCGCAAGGGTTCGGGCATCAACAGCGTCGCCGACCTCAAGGGCAAGCGCGTGTCGCTCGACGAACCGGGGTCGGGCACGCTGGTCGATGCGCGGATCATCCTGGCCGCGTTCGGAATCACTGAAAAAGACATCAAGGCCGAGTACCTGAAGCCCAACCAGTCCGGCGACAAATTACGCGACGGCGGCCTCGACGCGTTCTTCTTCGTCGGCGGCTACCCGACCGGCGCGATTTCGGAGCTCGCCTCGGCCGGCGGCGGGATCGACCTGGTGCCGGTCACCGGCCCCGAGGTGGACAAGATGCGCGCGCAATACGGGTTCTTCGCGCCCGACACGATTCCTGCCAATACCTACAAGGGCATCGGCGAGGTCAAGACCATCTCGGTCGGCGCGCAGTGGGTCACCTCGACCAAGCAGCCCGATGCGCTGATCTACGAGGTCACCAAGGCGCTGTGGAACGAGAACACGCGCAAGCTGCTCGACGCCGGCCACGCCAAGGGCAAGGCGATCCAGACGGCGACCGCGACCGCCGGCGCCGGCATCCCGTTCCATCCGGGCGCCGAGAAGTTCTACAAGGAAAAAGGCATGCTCAAGTAATCCACCCCCGGGCAGGGGGAACGGCGTGCAGGAAATCGACGTCACCAGGACGGCGGAGCTCGAGGAGAAATTCGATCCGGAGATGCGCTTCCGGCCGCTGCTTCCCCCGGCGACGCTCATCGTCGCCGGCCTGCTGATCGTCCTTTCCGGCTTTCACTACTACACCGCGGGCTTCGGCCTGCTGCGCGAGACCACGCATCGCGGTGTTCACCTCGCCTTCGTGCTCGGCCTGGTCTTCCTCGTCTTTCCGGCGCGCAAGGCGCTGCTCGAGCGCGGGCGTCCGTCCGCGTGGCACTCCCCCGGCGGCGTGGCGCTGGTCGACTGGATGCTCGCCGCGGCGATCGCGGTGTCGGTGCTGTACATCCCGTGGATCTTCGAGGACCTCGCGTTTCGCGTTGGCAACCCGCTGCCGCTCGATGTCTGGATGGGCTCGGTGCTGGTCGTGCTGCTGCTCGAAGCGACGCGGCGCGCGATGGGCTGGCCGCTGCCGCTGATCGCGATCGGCTTCATGGTCTACGCGCTCTACGGGTCGGTTTTTCCCGGCCTGCTTCGCCACTCGGGCGCGTCGTGGCCGAATCTCGTCAATCACCTCTATCTGACGAGCCAGGGCATCTACGGGATCGCGGTCGGCGTGGTCGCGACCTACGTTTTCCACTTCGTGCTGTTCGGCGTGCTCGCCACCCGCATCGGCCTCGGCAAACTGTTCATCGACATCGCGTCCTCGATCGCCGGCCGTTACGCGGGCGGCCCGGCGAAGGTGAGCGTGTTCGCGTCCGCGATGTTCGGCATGCTGTCCGGATCGTCGGTCGCCAACGCGGTCACCGTCGGCTCGCTGACGATTCCCGCGATGATCCGGCTCGGCTACCCGCGCCACTTTGCGGGCGCGGTCGAGGCGGCGTCGAGCACCGGTGGCCAGATCACGCCGCCGATCATGGGCGCCGCGGCCTTCCTGATGATCGAATTCCTGAACCTGCCGTATCAGACGATCATCGTCGCCGCGATCGTGCCCGCGTTCATGCATTTCTTCGGCGTGTTCATGCAGGTGCATTTCGAGGCGAAGAACCGCGGCCTGCGCGGCCTGACCGCCGAAGAGCTGCCCGACTTGCGCCGGTCGCTGCAGGCGAACTGGCCGACGCTGATTCCGCTGGCTTTGCTGATCTGGATCATCGTCGGCGGTTCGACACCGTACCTCGCGGCCTTCACCGGCATCTCGTCGTGCATCCTGGTCGGGCTGTTCACCACGCGCCAGGGCACGACCCTGGCGCAGGTCGTGGCGCTGCTCGTTTCGCATCTCGTGCTGCTGGCGCTGATCACGGGGCAATTCGGCGAGTGGAACGTCTGGGTCTTCGGCGCGATGCTCGTTGTCGTGCCGCTCGCGCACCGCGTACTGGCCGTCGCGTCGCGGATCCACGCGGGCGACCTGCTCGAGGCCTTCGGGACCGGCGCGAAGTATGCGCTGGCGGTCGGCGCCGCCGCGGCGACGGTCGGCATCATCATCGGCGTCGTCACGCTGACCGGCGTCGGCTTCAAGATCTCCTTCATCGTCACCTCGGCCGCGCAGACGATCGCCTCCGGCGTGGTCGATGTCCTGCCGACGGGCTGGGCCGACCTGAAGTCGCTGACGCTGCTCGCCGCCCTGGTCATGACCGCGCTCGTCTGCATCCTCATGGGGTGCGGCGTGCCGACCACCGCCAACTACATCATCATGGTGACGGTGGCTGCGCCGACGCTCGGCCTGCTTGGCGTCGCGCCGCTGGTGGCGCACTTTTTCGTCTTCTACTACGGCGTGCTGGCCGACATCACGCCACCGGTGGCGCTGGCGGCGTATGCCGCAGCCGGCATGGCCGGCTCCGACCCGTTCAAGACCGGCAACACGGCCTTCCGCCTCGGGCTGGGCAAGGTGATGGTGCCGTTCGTGTTCGTCTTCGCGCCGTCGCTGCTGCTGGTGGTGCCGGGCTTCACGTGGCAGGAGTTCGCGGTCGCGTTCGCGGGCTGCATCCTCGGCATCACGTTCCTTTCCGCCGCCCTGTCGAAATACCTGCTCGTGCAGATGCGGATGTGGGAGCGCGTGGTGTGCGCTGCCGCCGCGATTCTGATGGTCGCGCCGGGCCTCACCAGCACGCTCATCGGGGTGGCCATGGTCGTGCCGGTGATGGTGCGGCAGATCGTTGCGCTGAGGCATCCGACCGTCGCCGCTGTTGCGTGACGCCGGCATCGCGTGTCCGGGGTGCCGCGCTCCCGAACGCTACGGTCCTGTCGAATACCCGATCTTCGCGCCATCTGGAGTCAACGCATCCGGGGTTCCCTCCGCTGGCAACCCCGGCCGCGGCTTGACGCAAACGCCGTAGAGCACGACATCGGCATATGCGCGGGCGATGTCGCGCGCGCGTTGCGGGCCGTCGGGCCGATACCAGCGCGCCAGCCAGTACACCGACGCGAGCACCGCGCGTACCACCGAATTGAGACTTTCGGCGTGGAACACGCCGGCGTTGACCCCGTCCCGGATAATGCTCTTGATCGTGTTCTCGTAGTCGACGCGCCACTCCACCGCCTCGTCGCGCAGCTTGGGCTCAGTGAGGTTGGAGAAGCGCGTGACCAGCACCTGGAACCACGTCTGGTGCTGCTCGAAGAAGTCGGCCTGCGCCTCCAGAAACGCGATGAGCCGGGCCTCCGGTGCCGTGACGTCGGCGATCGCCTGATCGATGTAGGTCTTGAGCTCGCGGATCGTCGTCACCACGATCGTGCCGAGGATTTCTTCCTTGCGCGAGAAATAGTGGTACAGCGTGGCCTTGGACAGGCCTACCGTCTTGGCGATGTCGGCGAGCGAGACCGCGTCGAAGCCATGCTCGGCGAACAACGCGGCGGCCACGTCGAGGATCTCCTCCTTGCGCGGCGTCCGGTGCTCCGTGGCGCGGGTTCGAAGCTTGCGGGCTCGGCGTGCGGGCATCGGCGTGATCGATCGGAAATGGGGGGTGGCAGCAGGCAACAGGCGCGCAGGGGTCGCGCGCGTCGGAGCGGAAGGCGCGGTTACGGAGGCGACCTGCACGGCCGCACCATCGCGCGGCTACTTCGCGATGGTGCCGGCGTGCGCGGCGGTCGCGGCCGCGCTGCCCTTCACGAGCCGCAGCGGCGAGTACACCAGCACGGCCTCTCCGTGCTGGTTGACCACCTCGTTGCGCGTGCGTACCAGCCCGCGGTTCCCGGTGGAGGCCGGCCTGCTCTCGATCACTTCGCCGCGCACGTGGATCGTGTCGCCCACGACGGTCGGGCTGCGCACGTCGATCTCCGCGTTCAGGAACGCAAGCCCGGTGAACTGCATGCTCGGCGTGAGCAGCCCTTCGGAGAACGCGTAGACCAGCGCCCCGGGGACGATGCGGCCGCCGAGGGCGCGCCCTGCCGTATCGTGCGTGTTCACGAACACCTCCTCGGTGAACCAGATCAGATTGATGAACGTGACGAGATCGGTCTCGGTGATCGTGCGCCCCATCGTGCGGAAGCGGAAGCCGACCTGCAGCTGGTCGTAGAAATACCCATGCCCGAGCAGCACGGAATCGCGTTCGTTGGTCATGGTCATCAGCGCCCTTTCCAGACGGGAGTGCGTTTCTCGGCAAACGCGCGCGGGCCTTCCCGGGCGTCCTCGCTCGCGTATACGGCCTTGTGCAGCTCCTTCGACGCGGCCAGTCCCTGCTCGGAGCCGAGCGCGGCACCGCGGCGCAGCCCCTGCTTGGCGGCGCGCACCGACAGTGGCGCGTTGCGGCCGATCTCGCGCGCGAGCGTGCGGGCGCGCTCGAGAACCGCTTCCGGTGTCGACTCGAGGTAGTTGATGAAGCCTACCTGGTGCAGTCGCTCCACCGGCAGCATCGCGCCGGTCAGCAGCATTTCGAGCAGCAGCGCTTGCGGCAGCATCCACAGCATCGGCACCGCCCACGGGGTGCCGCGGCCGACGCGCACCTCGGTGATGCCCGCGCGCGTACCGGTGAGGCCGACGCGCAGGTCGGCGTTTGCGGCGAGCACCATGCCGGCGGCGGTGAAGTGACCGTTGAGCGCGGCGATGACCGGCTTCTCGATCGCGCGCATTCGCTCGTAGAAAGGGTCGCGCAGAACCTCGAGGATGTCCACCCCGCGTTCCTGCTGGATCGCGGTCGTCTCCACGAGGTCCATGCCGGCGCAGAACACACCGCAGTCCGCGGCGGTGACGATCGCGACCCGGATCGCCGGGTCGCGGTCGATCGTTTCCCACAGCGCATGCAGGCGCTCGCCCATCGCAATCGACAGTGCGTTGCGGCGCTCGGGCCGGTTGAGCGTGACCGTGGCGATGCCCTCGTGCACGTCGAACAGAACGTCGTCCGCGGTACGGTCGCCCGACATGCGGCCCGTCATGCCGACAAGGGCAGCCGCAGGATCGCGTTGCCCAGCGCCTTCGCGGTCTGGTCGAAGCGCAGCGTGCGCGTCGCGCCGCCGCCCAGCCCGTGGACGAGCAGCACGAGACAGCCGTCGATGTTGGGCATCGGATAGACCTCGATCGGACCTTTCACCCAATGGACGAACAGCGCGCCGATGTTCGCCGGCGTCAGCGCGGCAAGCATCGCCGGGTAATCCTCCGGGCGCTTGGCCAGCACTCCGATCGAAACGTTGTCGCCTTTGTCGCCGGAGCGGACGTAGGCGATGTCGGCAAGCAGCCTGCTCATGCTTCGGTCTCCTTGCGGGCGGGGTGGCGTGAGTTCATGCGGTGACGATCTCGGCGGTGGGCGATACCAGCTCGCGCGGCACGAAGGTGGGCCACAGCGATACCACCGGCCGCGACTTGATTGGGACGCCAAAAGACGTTCCGCCCGGTCCCATGATCCACAGCTGCGAGCAGGCGCGGCGCACCTTCTCGGCTTCGTCGCGCGTGCGCGTGTGCACCGCAACTCGCAGGCCGACCTCGTTCAGGTTGCCAACGTCCTGCAACGGCGCGGCCGGTCCGTGCAGCGCGTTGACGCCGACGTACGAAAACTCGATCTCGTCGGCGACGAGCCCCAGCCGCGCGAAGCGCTCCAGCAGCGTCACCTTCGCTTTCTCGGCGCGGGCGAACGCGCGCGGCCATGGAAACATGAGCATCCCTTCCCCGATCCAGCCGTCGCTGTAGCCGATCAGCACCTTGAGCTGGTCCGGCTGCGGCTTGCCGCGTACCTCGCTCAAACGCACGCGGTCGGCGCCGAGATCGGTCAGGCGTATCGACGTGAAGTCGACCACGCCGTCAGGGACAATGTACGCGCGCGGATCGCCGATTTCGTAGACCATGTGCTCCTTCACGGTGAACGAATCGACCCGCCCGCCGGTGCCGGGAAGCTTGGTGATCTCGCACGTGCCGCTGCGCTCGAAGTCGAACATCGGAAAACCGACGCGGCCCATTGCCGGCATCTCGTCGAAGCGCGACGACATGCCGCCGGTGCAACCGGCGGCACACTCGGCGATGTGGGCCACCGCTATCGCGGCCGCGACGCGGTCCACGTCGGAGAACGTCAATCCGAGCGCGTGCATGATGGGCCCGACGAACACGGCGCTGTCGGCTACGCGGCCGGTAAGCACGATGTCTGCACCCTGCTCGAGCGCGGCGATGATTCCTTCGCTGCCGAGATAGGCGTTGGCAGATACCACGCGGTCGCGGATACGCGCGACCTCCGTTTCACCGGTCGCCGCGTTCGCGAGGGGCACGCCGCGTGCAATCAGCTCGTCGAGGCGCGGCAGCAGGTCATCGCCCGCCACCACACCGATCTTCGTTCCGGCAAGGCCTTGCTCGCGCAGCTTCGCGGCGATCGCGAATGCGCCGGCCTGCGGGTTCACGCCGCCGCCGTTGGACACGAGTCGCGTGCCCCGCTCGCGCGCCGGCGCCGCCATCGCGCACATGAAGCTCACGGCGTCCTCGACATAACCGGCGTTGGCGTCGCGCGCGCGCTGGCGCTGCAGCAAAGCCATCGTCAACTCGGCAAGAAAGTCGAAGGCCAGATAATCAAGCTCGCCGTGGCGCAGCAGCTCGTCGGCCGGATCGAACGCGTCGCCCCAGAAGCCGCTGCCGCAGCCCACGCGCACGCTGGATTTTTCGGTCATGGAAGGGTTCCGGTCGAGCGCCATGTCACGCCGCCTGCGCGCGCCATGACGGTGAAGGGCCCGCCTTCGGCCGTTCGGTGACGAAGCGGCGCAGCGTGTCGAGGAAGGCGGCGCAAGGTTCGGGATCGCGGATCATCGGGCGGGGCACCGGGCGGCGCTGGCGCTGCCAAAACCGACCGTTCGGTTGGGTAATGATGGCAGCGGAAAATCGGCGCGTCAACGTCCGGCGCGCGACAGTGGCGCATGCTGCGCCGCCGCTGAAATGTACGTCGGCGCGCGGTCAGTCGGACTTGGAAAGATGGCAAGTGCCCTATGACAACAGCGATAATGTTGCAGTCGCACATCGCGGCGGGAGGACGAGCGCGCGTGGGTTGACTCGAAGGCGCCGCCGTCGTTGACAGCAAAGGCGGACCGCGTACTATTGCGATAACCGACCAGTCGGTCGGGAAGGATCCAGGCCCGCGCCCGCGGGCACCGGGACGGAGGAAAAGCATGCGCAAGCAATGGAACCGGATCGGCGCGGGCGTCGCGCTCGCGCTCGCGGCGCTCGCCGCGGGAACGGCCGCGTTCGCCGCACCGAAAGGCACGATCGTGCTGGGGTCGACCAACTCGACGTCGAGCCACTACACGGTGTCGGCGGCGATGGTGAAAGCGATCAAGACCGGCATGCCGACGGCCAACGTGTCGCAGATCGAAACGGGCGCGAGTGTCGACAACGTGCGCCGGCTGACGAAGAACGAGATCGATCTCGGCCTCATCGCGACGGACACCGGCATCCAGGCGCTGACGGGGACCGGACCGTTCGCGGGCGGCAAGGCGGTCGACGATCTCGTCGCGCTGTACGCGTACGACGTGTCGGTGCTCAACGTCGCGGTCAGCCAGGAGTCGAAGGTCGCTTCGATCAAGGATCTCGCCGGCAGGAAGTTCAACCCGGGCATCCGCGGCAGCGGCGCCGAGCTGCTGACGCGCGAGGTGTTCCGCACGCTGGGCGTCGAACCCGCCTGGGTGCCGGGGACGGTGAAGGACGCGTCCGAGGGCATCCAGAACCGGCAGATCGTCGGCTACTCGAAGTACGGTCCCGGCCACGGTGTCGACGCGACGCTGCGCGAGCTGATGGTGACCACGCCGATGCGGCTGCTCGGATTCGACGCCGACCAGCAGGCGAAGGTGGCGGGCGCGATCAGGGGCGTGAGCTTCACGCAGATCCCGGACGTAATGGCCGGGCAGCCGGCGGTGGCGGCGCCGGCGGTGCTGATCGTCTACGGCACGCGCACGTCGGTGATGGACGATGAGACCGCCTACGCGATCGCGAAGGCGATCAATGAGAACCGGCAGTTCCTGATCGAGGCGTGGCCGCACTTGAAAGACTTCGACTTCAAGGCGCAGGCGCTCGCCGCCGAGAAGGTGGGCATGAAGCTCCATCCCGGCGCGAAGAAGTACTGGGATTCGGTGAAGTGACCGCGAGGTGCGCGTGAGCGAGGCCGCGCGCGCCGAGCCGGCGGCGGGACCCGGCGCGCTGGCGTTCGCGTGGGCATGCGCCGCCTACGCGTTGTTTCACCTGTACACGTCGTTCACCGGGCCGTTCGATCCGCTGGTCCAGCGCGGCGTGTTCATCGGCGGCGGCGTATTCCTGGCGTTCTGGTTGAAGGGACTCGGTGCGGGCACGCCGGGGGCGCGGACGCGGTATGGCGCGCTGGCGCTGGCCGGCCTCTACGGCGGCATCCACGTGATCGCCAGCGGCGCCCGGTTCATGGACGTCATGAACGACATGACGCCCTTCGACCTGGTCGTCGGGTTCAGCATGATGGCGACGATCGCCATCGCGACACAGCGGCTGCTGGGGTGGGCGTTGCCGGTGCTCGCGACGATCTCGGTGCTCTATTACGCGTTCGGCCACCGGATCATGAGCGGGCTGTGGCAACCGCCGCGCGCGTCGCTCGATACGGTCGTCAGCACGCTGTACGCATCGACCAGCGGCATCTTCGGCTTCATGGCGGACATTGGCACTGGCGTGATCGCCGTCTACGTGATCTTCGGGGCGCTGCTGATGGCCACCGGCGCGGGCGAAGTGTTCGTGCAGATTGCGCAGGTGATCGCGGGGCGCGGCCACGGCGGGCCGGCGAAGGTCGCCGTCGTGACGTCCGCGCTGTTCGGCACGGTGTCGGGCTCGGCCGTCGCCAACGTCATGGCGGTGGGGTCGCTGACGATCCCGACGATGTACCGGGCCGGCTATCCGAAGGCGCTCGCGGCCGGCGTGGAGGCAAGCGCATCGGCCGGTGGGCAGATCATGCCGCCGATCATGGGAGCGGGTGCATTCCTGATGGCCGAGCTGCTCAACGTGCCGTATCTCACGATCGCAAAGACGGCCACGCTGCCCGCGATCCTGTACTTTGCCGTCATCTTCATCAGCGTCGACCTCTACGCGCGCCGGCATCGGCTGGGCAAGGACGCGCGCGCCGCGCGCACGCAGATCGAAGCCGACAAGGCCATCCCGCTCGCCGTCGCCGTCGTCACGCTGATCGGGCTCTTGAGCGCGAACTTCACCGCGACCTACGCGGGCGCGGCCGCCTGCGCCACGCTGCTCGTCGCGACGATCGTGACCCGGCTCGGCCCCGCGCTCGTGCGCGGCAACGCTCCGCAGGTGCGCTTGCGCGCCGCAGGATTCGTCCGTCACCTGGCGCACGGGCTTGCCGACGGCGGCAAGGGCCTCATCATGATCGCGGTGCTGCTGGGCTGCGCGGGCATTCTCGCGTCGGTGTTGAGCGCGTCCGGCCTGGGCTCCAAGGTGTCGAGCGAACTGATCGCGATCGCGGGCGACAACCTCCTCGCGGCGCTGGTCCTCTCGGCCGTCCTGTGCATCCTGCTCGGCATGGACGTGCCGACCACGGCGTCGTACGTCCTGACCGCGGCCGTCGCGGCGCCCGTGCTGACGAAGCTCGGCCTGCCGCCGCTGACCGCGCATCTGTTCATCTTCTACTTCGCGATCCTGTCCGCGATCACGCCGCCGGTGTGCGCAAGCGTCTATGCGGCGGCCGCCATCGCGGGCGAGCGTTTCTGGATCGTGGCGCGCTACGCGATGCTGATGGCCGGTGCCGTCTACGTGATTCCGTTCATGCTCGTGTACCGGCCCGGACTGCTGCTCGAAGGCGGACTTCCGACGATCGCCTGGGACCTCGCGATCACCGTGCTGGCGATGCTCGCGATGTGCGCGGCGATGATCGGGTATCTTAACGGGCTGCTCGGCCTGCTGCCGCGCATCGTGCTGTTCGCGGCGGGCATCCTGTTCTTTGTACCGGGCTATGCCTTCGATGCCGGCGGCATGCTGATGCTCGCGGCGGTGCTCGTCCGGCAGGCGCTTCGCGCGCGGCGCGCATCGCCTGCCGTTGCCGATGCGCAGGGAGGGAACGAACATGGTTGACGCACCCTACGGCGAGCTTGCGGTGGGCGAGCGGCGGCGCTCGCACGGCCGCACGATCACCGAGACGGACGTCGTGAACTTCTGCATGCTGACGGGCAACTGGCTCGAGCTGCATTCGAACGTCGAATACGCGAAACGCACGCTCTACGGGCAGCGGCTCGTCCAGGGCAGCCTGGTGTTCGCGATCGTCAACGCGCTCATCGGCTTCAATCCCGAGGTGATCGAGGCGTTCTACGGCGTCGACCGGTTGCGCTTCACCAGGCCCACGTTCATCAACGACACGCTGCACGCGCGGAGCGAGATCATCGCGTTGCGCGACAAGGGCGACGGCCACGGCGTCGTCACGCTCAAACTCGAAGGCGTCAACCAGCGCGACGAGATCGTGTTGTCGTGCGAGTTCAGCCTGCTGGTGCGCCGCGAACGACTGCTGGCCGACGCGCCGGCCCGACCTTAGCGAAAGGGCATGATGAATTTCCTCACGCAGGAACAGGTGATGTGGAAGGAGCAGGTGGACCGGCTGATGGAAAAGGAGATCGGCCGCGAGTACATCCGCGCCTGTGACATGAACCGCGAGTATCCGTACAAGGGCTACGCGGCGATCGTGAAACAGGACTGGCTGCGCCTGCTGATCCCGGAGGACCACGGCGGCCTGGGCGGCACGATCTTCGACTACGCGCTGCTGTGCGAGGGCCTCGCGCGCTACGGCTTCGATTTCGCGACCGCGTTCATGGTGTCGACGTTCACCGCGATGAACATCGTGAAGTTCGGCACCGACGCGCAGAAGATGAAGTACCTCGAGCCGTTCATGCGTGGTGACCTCCGCTTCTCGATCTCGATCTCCGAGCCGCAGGCGGGCTCCGATGCGGCGAGCACGCGCACGCGGGCGGTTCCCGACGGCGACGATTTCCTGCTGCGGGGCCAGAAACTCTGGTGCAGCGGCGCCGCCGCGAAGAACGTCGTCATCGCGATGCTGGTGCGCAGCGACCCCGACACCAAGAAGCACCTCGGCCTGTCGGTGTTCCTCGTGCCCAACGACACGCCGGGTCTCGACATCCGCCGGCTGCCAACGATGGCGCGGCGCGCCACCGGCACCACCGAGATCTTCGTCGACGACGCGCGCGTCACCCGCGACCAGCTGCTGGGCAAGCTCGGGCAAGGATGGAGCATCATCACGGATCATCTGGAACTCGAACGCGTCGCGGTGTCCGCGGGCTATGTCGGCAACGCGCAGCAGGCGGTGGACGACGCGCTGCGCTATGCGCACGAGCGCATCCAGTTCGACCGCGCGATCTTCGAGTTCCAGGTGATCCGGCACATGCTGGCCGACATGCAGACGAAGGTCGACGCCGCGCGCCTGCTCGTCTACCGCGCCGCCGACCTCGCGTCGCGCGGCGTGCCGTGCGCGCGCGAAGTCAGCATGGGCAAGCTCTTCGCGTCGGAGACGCTGCAGGAGGTCACGCGCTGCGGCATGCAGATCCTGGGCGGCCACAGCATGCTGCCCGAATCGGACATGGAGCGTTACTTCCGCGAAGGCATGCAGTCGACGATCGGCGGCGGCACCTCGCAGATCCAGCGCACGATCATCGCCAAATCGATGCGGACGGCGTGAGGAGGCGCGCGTGGCGGGCATGCTGACCGGCATCCGCGTTCTCGACCTGTCGCGGGTGCTGGCCGGCCCGTGGGCGACGCAGATCTTCGCCGATTACGGCGCCGACGTCGTGAAGGTCGAGCGGCCCGGCGCGGGTGACGACACGCGCAAGTTCGGGCCGCCATGGATCACGGACGAGGCGACCGGCGAGATCGTCGACGCCGCGTACTATGCGGCCGCCAACCGCGGCAAGCGCTCGCTCACGCTCGACCTCGCGCAGCCGGAGGGCCAGGCGATCGCGCGCAAGCTTGCCGCGCAGTCGGACATCCTGATCGAGAACTACAAGGTCGGCGCGCTGGCGAAATACGGCCTCGACTACGCGGCGATGCGCGCGGTGAATCCGCGCATCATCTATTGCTCGATCACCGGCTTCGGCCAGACCGGGCCCTATCGCAATCGCGCCGGCTACGACTTCCTGATCCAGGGGATGGGCGGCCTCATGAGCGTCACCGGCGAGCGCGACGACCTGCCGGGTGGCGGGCCGCAACGCGCCGGCGTGGCGCTGGCCGACATCCTGAGCGGCATGTACGCGACGAGCGCGATCCTTGCCGCGCTGTATCGGCGCGAGCGCACCGGACAAGGCGAGTACATCGACCTCGCGCTGCTCGACACGCAGGTCGCTACGCTGGCCAACCAGGGGATGAACTACCTGATCGGCGGCACGGCGCCGAGGCGTTTCGGCAACGGGCATCCGAACATCGTGCCCTACCAGGCGTTCGCGACGGCCGACGGCCACGTGATCCTCGCCGTCGGGAACGACGAGCAGTACGCGCGTTTCTGCGCGGTCGCCGGTTGTCCGGAACTCGCGAGCGATCCGAAGTACGTGACCATCGCGCAGCGCAACGCGCATCGGGAGGCGTTGATTCCGCTGCTCGCCGCCGTCATTCGCCAGCGACCGTCGGCCGAGTGGATCGAGCTGCTCGAAGCCGCGCAGGTGCCCTGCGGGCCGATCAACACCATCGACAAGGTGTTCGCCGATCCGCAGGTGCGCTCGCGCGGCATGCGCGTGGATTTGCCGCATCCGCGCGCGGGCACGCTGCCCTCGATCGCCAACCCGGTCCATTTCGCCACTGCGCCGATCGAGTACACGCATGCGCCGCCGCTGCTCGGCCAGCATACCGACGAGGTGCTGGAGGAACTGCTCGGCCTCGACGGCGTTGCGCGTGCCGCATTGCGCGCGCAGGGCGTGATCTGAACTTCCTGCGGATATCGTGAACGTCGGATCGAACGAAGCTCCGCCGGCGCGGACCGTACGCGGCGCCGCCCTGTCCGACTTCCCGCTGTTCGCGCCGCTGCGCCTGCGCGAGTTGACGCTGCGCAACCGCGTCGTGGTCTCGCCGATGCAGATGTACTCGGCGCACGACGGCCTGGTGGGCGACTGGCACCTCGTCCATCTCGGGCGCTTCGCGCTCGGCGGCGCGGGGCTCGTGGTCGTCGAAGCCACCGCGGTGTGCCCGGAGGGCCGGAGCACGCTGCACGACAACGGCCTGTGGAACGAAGCGCAGGCCGACGCGTTCGCGCGCATCACCGATTTCCTGCGCGCCAACGGTGCGGCGTCCGCGATCCAGCTGCAGCACGCGGGGCGCAAGGCGTCCTCGCAGGCGCCGTGGGACGGCTTCGGCCCACTGGGCGAGCGCGACGCGGCTCGCGGAGAACAGCGGTGGCAGGCATGGGGACCGACGCGCGCGGGCTGGAGCGACCAATACCCGCCGGCGCATCCGATGGGCGAGGTCGAGATCGCGTATCTGCTGGAACGCTACCGGCACTCGGCGCGGCTCGCGCTGCGCGCGGGGTTCGACGCAATCGAGATTCACGCGGCCCATGGCTACCTGCTGCATTCTTACCTGTCGCCGCTATCCAATACGCGCGGCGATGCGTACGGCGGCGATCGCGAAGGACGCATGCGTCTTCCGCTGCAGGTCGCCGCCACCGTCCGCGAGACGTGGCCCGCCGAGCGCCCGCTGTTCTTCCGCATGTCCGCCGTGGACGGGGTGGGCATTGGCTGGTCGCTCGAGGATTCGATCGAGCTCGCGAAGCGCCTGCGCGCGCTGGGCGTCGACGTCATCGACTGCTCGTCGGGCGGCATGAGCCTGCCCGCGGCGACGAGCCTGGTGGCGCGCGAGCCTGGATTCCAGGTTCCGTTTGCGCGCGAGCTCCGCCGGCACGCCGGCATCGCCACCATGGCGGTCGGGCTGATTCGCACGCCGGAGCACGCGAACGCAATCATCGCCAACGGCGATGCCGACCTTGTCGCTCTGGGCCGCGAACACCTGTGGAATCCCAACTGGGCCGCGCAGTCTGCGGTGCAACTCGACGCGGATTCCGGATGGAAATGGTGGCCGCGTTCGTTCGGCTGGTGGCTGCGGCGGCGCGATCGCCGCGCGGCTGACGCCGTCCCGCCCGATCGCATTTGTCCTTGACCGGCTGCAGCGGCAACACGCGGCCGGTCGTGCTCCCCCTTGACAATACGTTAACCAATCCATTAACGTATACGACGATTCGATGCCGTACGGGTGCTGCCGGGCCCGCTACGCGCCGCCCCGGAGGATTCGCGCTGTGCCCGACCAGCCGCAACCCGCGCTCTCGCTCGACGGCGTCGCGTTCAGAGGCGCCGGACTGCGGCGGCCCGAATGCGTGCTCGCCACCGCCGACGGTTCGCTCTACACCGCGGACTGGCGCGGCGGCGTCGCGTGGACCGGCCCGGACGGCAACGTCGTTCTTTGCGCCGGCACCCTGGAGGGCGGCCGCCCGCTGCGCCCGAACGGCATCGCGCTGCGCGCCGACGGCAGCTTCCTGCTCGCCGACCTCGGCGACACGCTGGGCGGCGTGTTCGTCCTGTCCCGCGACGGCGCTGTGCGCCCGCTGCTGGAACGGGTGGACGGCATCGACCTGCCGCCGACCAACTTCGTGTTCGAGGATGACCGCGGGCGCGTCTGGATCACCGTCAGCACGCGCCGTCGCCCGCGCGCGGACGCCTACCGCGCCGACGTCGCCGACGGGTTCATCGTCGTGCTCGATGCCGGCGGTGCGCGGATCGTGGCCGACGGCCTGTGCTTCACCAACGAAGCGCTGATCTCGCCGGACGGCGCGTGGCTGTACGTCAACGAAACCTTCGGCCGGCGGCTGGCGCGCTTTCCGTTGCGCACGAACGGCACGCTCGGCGCGAAGGAAGTGGTGACCACGTTCGGCCACGGTACCTATCCGGACGGTCTTGCCCTCGACGCCGACGGCGGCCTCTGGATCACGAGCATCGTCTCCAACCGCGTGCTCCGCGTGGCGCAGGACGGCGGCCAGACGCTGATGCTGGAGGACGCCGACCCGGCGCACACCGACTGGGCCGAGGCGGCCTACCTCGCCGGCACGATGGGCCGGCCGCACCTCGACCAGGCGGCCGGGCGGATTCTGCGCAACATTTCGAGCCTGGCGTTCGGCGGGCGCGACTTGCGCACTGCGTATCTGGGTTGCCTGCTGGGCGACGCGATCGCGCATTTCCGCGCGCCGGTGGCCGGCCATCCGCCGCGGCACTGGCACTACTGACCGGCGCGAGGACGCGACCTTGGCCACCGCAAAGACCTCCGCTTCCCCGCCACCGGCGACAGGACAATCGCGGTCCGCACGCGCGGTGCGGCCGAAGCCGCGCGGCGCGCTGCTGCGGGCGCCGGTCGCCGCCTCGC
>Ga0315271_10000597_pt1 | contig 20476 bp, 16 predicted proteins | sample C3_top_MG_FD_204664 | JGI IMG/M metagenome (GOLD analysis project Ga0315271, IMG submission 204664) | Sediment microbial communities from Yellowstone Lake, YNP, Wyoming, USA - C3_top | ecosystem: Environmental > Aquatic > Freshwater > Lake > Sediment | place: USA: Wyoming | collected 2017-08-01
GTGCCCGAAGACGTCCGCGAGGCGTTCCTCGCCGTCGGCAAGAAGGCCGCCGAGGCGCACGCCGAGTGGACGCCGAAGTACGAGGCGTGGCGCGCGGCCGACGCCGCTCGCGCCACGTCGTGGGACGACGCGTGGTCCCGCACCCTGCCCGAGGGCTGGGACGCCGATCTTCCGGTGTTCACGACCGAGGACAAGGTCGCCACTCGCGCCGCCTCCGGCAAGGTCATCAACGCCGTGGCGCCGCACATCCCGACGCTGATGGGCGGCTCCGCCGACCTCGCTCCGTCGAACAACACCCTGATCAAGGACGCGCCCGACCAGCAGGCCGCCACCCCCGGCGGGCGCAACGTGCGCTGGGGCGTACGCGAGCTCGCCATGGCCGCCATGGCCAACGGGCTGTCCACGCACGGCGGCATCCGCCCCTACGTGGCCACGTTCTTCGTGTTCGTCGACTACATGCGCCCGGCCATGCGGCTCTCGGCGCTCATGGGCCAGCCGGTCATCTACGTCCTCACGCACGACAGCATCGGCGTCGGCGAGGACGGCCCGACCCACCAGCCCGTGGAGCATCTCGCGATGCTGCGCGCGACGCCGGGCTTCATCGACCTGCGCCCGGCCGACGCCAACGAGACGGTCGAGGCATGGAAGCTCGCCCTGCAGACCATCGACGCGCCCATCGGCCTGATGCTGACGCGTCAGAACCTGCCGACGATCGACCGCGAGAAGTACGCGCCGGCAAGCGGCATCGCCCGCGGCGCGTATGTGCTCGACGACGCCTCCGGCGGCGGCGCTCCTGACGTGATCCTCATGGCGAGCGGCAGCGAAGTCGCTCTCGCCCTGGAGGCGCACGAGCGTCTGGTTGCCGAGGGCGTGCGTTCGCGGCTCGTCAACATGGCCTCCATGCGGCTCTTCGAGCGGCAGGACGCCGACTACCGCGAGAGCGTCCTACCGCTCGCCTGCAGCTCTCGGGTCGCGGTCGAAGCCGGCGTCACGTTCGGCTGGGACCGCTGGGTGGGTGACGGCGGCCAGATCATCGGCATCGACCACTTCGGCGCCTCGGCCCCGGCCGGCACGCTGTTCCAGGAGTTCGGCTTCACCGCCGACAACGTCTACGCGCGTGCCAAGGCCCTCCTGGCCTAGGCAGGCCCACACGAGCCGAAGGAGCCGGCCGTTCACGGCGCTTCTCTCCTCTTGCTGCAGACATCAGGCGAAACGGCCGCCCCGAGCGTGGGGCGGCCGTTTCGCGTTCCCCCGCTCGGTCAGACGCGATGCCGGGACGGCCCTCGAGCGTGAGGTGCTTGAACCTTGCCCGGCGCGGAGCCTATGATGTGTGCGACTGTGTGCGAACATGGGGCACAATGAGCAGCGAGCGCGAGGGGCAGCAAATGTCGCCAGACGTACCATCCGAAGTCCACGAGATGATCCCCGCCGAGCGCCGGGCGCGGATCGTCGAACTCCTCGAGGAGCGGCGTGCGGTGCGCGTCTCCGTCCTCAGCGAGACGCTCGGGGTCTCGGAGATGACGATCCGCCGCGACCTGGAGCAGCTCGAGCAGGCCGGCCTCCTCTCCCGCATGCACGGCGGCGCGATCCTCAAGCGGCGCATGCTCGAGGAGCCGCTGTACGCCACCAACGTGCGCGCCCACTCCGAGGAGAAGCGGCGCATCGCCAGGGCGGCGGCCCAGGCGATCATGCCCGGTGAGACGGTCTTCCTCAGCTCCGGCACCACCGCCGCCCAGGTGCTCAGCCACGTCGACCCGCAGCTCAAGGCGCGCATCGTCACCCACAACATCGGGGCCCTGTCCACGGCACAGCGCAGTTCGCTGGATGTGGTGCTGCTCGGCGGCTCCTACCGCTCGCGCTCGAACACGCTCGAGGGGCCGCTGGCGATCGAGGCCGTGAGCACCTTCCACGCCAGCCGCTTCATCCTGGGCGCGGACGGCGTGAGCCTGGAGGAGGGCGTGACCACCCCGAGCATCGGTCTTGCCGGCGTGGAGCGGGCGATGGTACGCCAGACCCGCGGCGAGATCATGGTGCTCGCCGACGCCAGCAAGTTCGGCGTCATCGGGGACATCGCCATCTGCACGCTGGCCAAGATCGACCAGATGATCATGGACGACGCCGTGGACAAGGACGTCCGCGACGAGGTCGAGCGGCTGGGCATCAAGCAGATCGTCGTCTGACGGGAGGCCCGGCCGGCGCCGGCCGCCGGGCCTTCAGACGTCCCAGTACGCCGACTGGACCTGGCGCGCCCGCTCGACGGCGGCGCTCGCCTTCTCCGTACCGCCGCCCCCCTCGGGCGCCGTCTCGTCCGCGATCGTGCGCAGCACCGCCTCCACGGCTCGCGCCGTCGCGCCCCGGTCGTAGCCGCCCTCCAGCACGAACGCGAGCCTGCCCTCGCACAGGTCCTGCGCGAGCCGCACGCAGCGCAACGCCATCTGCGCGAAGCCGGCCTCGCCGACGCGCATGTCGCCGAGCGGGTCGTCGCGGTGGATGTCCTGGCCGGCCGAGACGAGGATCGCCTGCGGCTTGAACTGCCGCACGATCGGGTCGAACACGACATCGAAGACGCTCGCGTAGTCGCCGTCGCCGGCCCCGGCCGGGAGCGGGACGTTGACGGTGAAGCCCTCCCCCTCCCCCTCGCCGCACTCGGTGAAGAAGCCGCTGCCGGGATAGTGCGGCCACTCGTGCGCCGAGCCGAAGAGGACCCTGGGCTCCGCGTAGAACGCCGCCTGCGTGCCGTTGCCGTGGTGCACGTCCCAGTCGAGGATGGCGACGCGCTCGTACCCCGCCTCCAGCAGCCTGGCGGCGGCGATGGCGATGTTGTTGAACAGGCAGAAGCCCATCGCCCTGTCTGGCGTCGCGTGGTGGCCGGGCGGGCGGATGGCCGCGAACGGCACGAGGCCGTCCTTCCACAGCTCGGTCGCCAGTAGCGCGCCGCCCACGGAGAGCAGGGCGATCTCGTAGCTGCGCGGTGAGACATGCGTGTCCGGGTCGAGCCAGGTGCCCTTGCCCTGCGCCGCGCGCTTGATCATCGCGAGGTGCGCCGGCGTGTGGACGAGCAGCACGTCGTCCTCGGTGGCCGGCGCCGGTGAGGTCACGACCGTGAGCCGGTCCCAGAGATCGGTGCCCTCGAGGTGGTCGACCAGAGAGGCCACGCGATCCGAGCCCTCGGGATGCCCCCCCGTGTCGTGTTGCGCGTACGCTTCGTCCCAGATGATGGCCGGCCTCATGGGCCCAAGGATACCTGACCGCCTCGGGCACAGACCATCGGTGGAGCGCCGGCTAGGCGGTCGCGCCGTCCCGCGCGGTGAGGAACGGCCGCGCGAGGCGCTCCCAGAGTTCGGTCGCGGCGCCGACATCGGCGCCGTCGGGGTCGAGCCCGTGCTGGATCGCGAGCCCGTCGACGATCGCGATCATGAGCATGGCGAACGGGCGGAGCTCGGTCTCGGCCTCCTGGCCGGCGGCGTCGAGACAGCGGAGCACGGTCTCTCGATAGCCGTCGTACAGGGCGGCCACGCGCTCGCGCAGGTCGGGGTCGCGCAGCGCGTGCGGGAGGATCTCGAAGAACGACTGGAAGCTCTCGGAGTCGGCGGCGATGCGCGTCTCCCCGTCGATGAGCGCCCGCACGCGGGCTTCGCTGCTCGGCGCCGCGGCCGTCTCTTCGATGAGGCCGCGGTTGGAGTCGTGGGCGAGCGAGTCCACCAGCGCGGTGACCAGGCCGGCCTTGTTGCCGAAGTGATAGCCGATGCTCGCCTTGGACTCGCCGGCCTCGCGGGCGATGGCGGAGAGCTTGAGCGCCTCGAACCCGCCGGCTGCCAGCAGACGCTGCGCTGCCGCAAGGATCCGCTGCGCGGTCGGCGGCAGCGCCTCCATGGGGTCCTCCAGGAGCAGCGGCTCGGGCAGGCCCTCTCCGCGCGCCAGGCTCTTCCTTCTCTCGTCGACGGGCGTCATCGTCTCCTCATCCGGTCGTCGTGCGACCCCGGCAAATCCGGCTTGCCATCGTCTGCATCGGTGGTTAGTATACATTTGTCCGTCCGGACAAACAAACTTTCGGACAGCGCTCACGTCGCTTGCGACTCACCAAGGAGGACTCGAGTTGGACACCACGCTCCCCGCTCTCAAGAAGTACCGCGGCCGCCACTTCCTGACCGACCTGGACTACACCCGCGAGGAGCTCGAGGACCTGCTCAAGCTCGCCGTGAACCTCAAGGCGCTGTGGAAGCAGCGCCCGCTCACCCCGTTCCTCCCCGGCAAGCACCTCGCGATGATCTTCGAGGCCGCCTCCACGCGCACGCGCGTCAGCTTCGAGAACGGGTTCGCCGAGCTCGGCGGCAACGCGCTCTACCTGCGCCCCGGAGAGATCCACCTGCCCGGCCGCGAGAGCATCGCCGACACCGCGCGCACCCTCTCGCAGTACAACGCCGCCATCGAGATCCGCAGCAAGAAGAACGAGACCGTGAACGAGCTCGCCGAGTGGTCGACGGTGCCGGTCATCAACGGCATGGACCACGACCGGCATCCCTGCCAGAGCATGAGCGACGCGCTCACCATCCTGGAGCACGCCGGGACCCTGGCCGGCGTCACGTTCGCCTACGTCGGTGACGCCGCCCACCCCTGCAACTCCCTCTCGACCACGCTCACCAAGCTCGGGCTGAACGTCCGCGTCGGCAACGCCGCCGGCTACGAGATGGCGCCCGAGCTCCAGAAGCTCGCCGCGCAGTTCGCCGCCGAGAGTGGCGGGTCGTTCCTGCTCACCAACGACCCGCTCGAGGCCATCGCCGGCGCCGACTTCATCTACACCGACTGCTGGTGGTGGACCGGCCAGGAGGACGAGTACAAGGACCGCATCGAGGCGTTCAAGGCCTTCCAGGTCAACCCCGAGCTGTGGAGCCACGCCAAGCCGGAGACCAAGTTCATGCACTGCCTGCCGGCGATGCGCGGCGAGGAAGTAGTGGACGAGATCGCCGATGGCCCGATGAGCATCATCTTCCCGCAGGCGCAGAACCGGATGCACTTCCAGAAGGCTCTCATGCTCGCCGTGATCGGCATCGACGCCCTGCCCGCCGACCCCGACCTGCAGCCCATCGGCAACGCGCTGCTGAGCTAGCCATACCGGCGCCACCCGCTTCAGCGAAAGGAACCACGACCATGGCTACCGATCTCCAGCCGGGAGCGCTTGGGGGAGCGCTCGCAGAGAAGCCGAAGGTGTTCGGCCTGTTCAGCATGGTGCTGTTCAGCGTGTCGGCGATCCTCGTCGCCGACACCGTCGCCAGCTCGGCCGCGATGGGTGTCCAGGGGCTCGGCTTCTGGATCATCCTCGGCCTGCTGTTCTTCATCCCTTACGGGTTCGTCACCGCCGAGCTGGGCAGCGCCTGGCCGGACGAGGGCGGGATCTACGTGTGGGTCAAGACCGCCTTCGGTCCCGGCTGGGGCACGGTGACCTCGTGGATGTACTGGGTCAACGTGGCCCTCTGGGCGCCCTCGGTGTTCGTGTTGTTCATCGGCGCCATCGAGGTCGCATTCGGCGTCGACGTGCCACCGTTCTGGGAGGCCGTCATCGTCATCGCCATGGTGTGGGCGATCGTGCTCGTCGGCATCCTGCCGCTCGAGTGGAGCAAGTTCGTACCCAACCTCAGCGCCGGGCTCAAGATCATCGTGCTCGTCGGCCTGGGCGTACTGGGAGTCGTGTACGCCATCAAGCACGGCACCGCCAACTCCTTCGGCCTCAGCCAGTGGGTGCCGGCCTGGAACACGGACAGCCTGTCCTTCCTGCCGATCATCATCTACTCGTACATGGGCTTCGAGCTCATGAGCTCGGCCGGCGGGGCGATCAAGAACCCCAAGCGCGACGTGCCCAAGATGATCATCGTGGCGGGCGCCGCGATCCTCGCCGTGTACGTGTTCGCGACGTTCGGGATCCTGGCCGCGACGAAGACCGCTGACGTCAGCATCGTGACCGGCATCGTCGACGCGCTCAAGCTCATGTTCAACGACATCCTCGGCGGCGCCTCGTGGCTGTTCGACATCGTCGTCGTGGCCCTGCTGTTCACGTTCTTCGGCAATATGGTGACGTGGTCGATCGGCGCCAACCAGACCATCAGCGCCACCGGCCTCGACGATACCGCGCCGGGCGTGTTCGGCCACGTGAACAAGCGCTTCGGCACCCCCGACTATGCGTTCGTGCTTATGGGCATCATCGCCACAGGCATCACGATCCTGGCCTACGTGCTCGATCCCAGCCAGGCCAGCGTGTTCTGGACGCTGTTCGCGCTCTCGTCGATCGTGTTCCTGTTCCCGTATCTGCTCATGTTCCCGGCGCTGCTCGTGCTGCGGCACAAGTATCCCGACCAGCCGCGCCCCTACACGGTGCCGGGTGGCAGGGCCGGCGCCTGGATCGCCACCATCCTGTGCGAAGCCGGCATAGCGCTCACCCTGTTCCTCTTCTTCTACTTCCCGGCGGATGGCGTGTCGAAGGGCACGTTCTGGCTCATCACCGGCGGTGGCACGATCCTCTCGCTGCTCATAGGCTGGTGGCTCTACTGGCAGTCCAGCCGCAGAGGCGGCGGGGCGGCCGCGATCCCGGCGAGCGACGCGCAGAGATAAAAGGACAACGATGGCAGCAACAGGCAAGAAGACCGGCAAGACCGTCGTCGTCGCCCTCGGCGGCAACGCCATCCTCCAGCCGGGCCAGGTCGGCACCTTCGAGGAGCAGTTGTTCAACATCGACGGCGCCATGCGAAGGATCGCGCAGCTGGTCGAGGAGGGCTGGCGCGTCGTGCTCACGCACGGCAACGGCCCCCAGGTCGGCAACCTGCTGATCCAGAACGCCCTCGCCGCCAGGACGGTGGCGCCGATGCCGATGGACGTCTGCGGCGCGGAGAGCCAGGGCCAGATCGGCTACATGGCGGCGCAGACCGTGGCCAACCACCTCAGGAAGCGCAAGCTGGACGCGCCGGTGGTGACCATCGTCACCCAGGTGGCCGTCGACCCCAAGGACAAGGCCTTCGCGGCGCCCTCCAAGCCGGTCGGCCCCTTCTACACCGAGGCCGAGGCGAAGAAGATGATGCTCGAGGAGGGCATGGCCATGCGCGAGGACGCGGGCCGCGGCTGGCGCCGCGTCGTGCCCAGCCCCGAGCCGGTGGAGATCGTCGAGCTCGAGGCGATCCGCGACCTCTCCGTGGCCGGCGCCCTGGTCGTCTGCTCGGGCGGCGGCGGCGTGCCCGTGGTGCGCTCCCGCGGCGCCCTCAGCGGCATCGACGCGGTGATCGACAAGGACCTCGCCGCGGCGCTGCTCGCGACCGAGCTCGGCGCCGACGCGCTGCTCATCCTCACCGACGTGCCCCAGGCGTACGTGCACTACGGCACCCCCCGCCAGGAAGCGCTCTCACGCGTCACCGCCAGTGAGATGCGCGCCTACGCCGCGGACGGCCACTTCAAGGCCGGTTCCATGGGCCCCAAGGTCGAGGCCTGCCTCCGGTTCGTCGACGCCGGCGGCGAGTCCGTGATCGCCTCGCTGGTCGAGGTGGGGCCGGCGCTCGCCGGGAAGGCGGGAACGCACATCGTGCCGGACTCGCCGGCGAAGGCCGCCAGGCGGGCGAGCAGCTCCAAGGCTGCCGCCGCCAGGACCGCCAAGGCGCGGGGCAAGACCGCCGGCACGAAGAAGCCGGCGGCGCGCACGCAGCCCGCCGATCAGACGCGCCGCTCCGCCAACACGTCCGGCGGCGCCGACGTCATCGACATCACCGCGGCGCGGCGGCGAGCCGCGGCCGAATGAGGGCCGCCGAGGCCCCGAGGAGACCTTCATGAGCAAGCTCATCGACAGCACCCCACGGGCCGACGGCTTTCGTATGCCCGGTGAGTTCGAGCCCCACAAGCAGCTCTGGATGCTCTGGCCGGAGCGCCCCGACAACTGGCGCCTGGGCGCCAAGCCTGCCCAGCGCTCCTGGGTGGACGTGGCCACGGCCATCTCGCGCTTCGAGCCCGTCACCGTCGGCGTCAACAACGACCAGTACGAGAACGCCGTCAATCTGCTGCCCGACACCGTGCGCGTCGTCGAACTCTCCAGCAACGACGCCTGGATGCGCGACTGCGGCCCGACCTTCGTCGTCAACGACAAGGGCGACGTGCGCCTCGTGGACTGGGACTTCAACGCCTGGGGTGGATTGCACGACGGCCTCTACTTCCCCTGGGAGAAGGACCAGTTGGTCCCGCAGAAGCTCGCCCAGCTCGAAGACGTCTGCCGCTACAAGGCCCACATCGTCATGGAGGGCGGGTCGATCCACGTGGACGGCGAAGGCACGGTCGTCACGACCGAGGAGTGCCTGCTCAGCCCCGGCCGCAATCCGGACATGACCCGCGAGGAGATCGAGCAGCACCTGCGCGACTACCTGGGCGTCGAGAAGGTCATCTGGCTGGCCAGGGGCATCGATCCCGACGAGACCAACGGGCACGTGGACGACGTGGCGTGCTTCGTGCGGCCCGGCGAGGTGCTGGCCGCGATCACCGAAGACAAGGACGACTGGCGCTACGAGCTCCTGCAGGACAACCTGCGCGTGCTGCAGGCGGCCACCGACGCGAAGGGCCGCGCGCTCGAGGTCCACACCGTGCCGATGCCGGCGATCATGGAGATCACCGAGGAGGAGGCCTGGGGCGTCGACACCGCCGAGGGCTCGATCCCGCGGCGGCCTGGCGACAAGACCGCCGCGTCGTACCTGAACTTCCTCATCGTCAACGGCGGCATCATCCTGCCGACGTTCGACGACCCCAACGACGACGTGGCGCGCGAGATCATCGCCGGGGTCTTCCCCGAGCGCGACGTGGTCACGGTGCCGGGCCGGGAGATCGTCCTCGGCGGCGGCAACGTGCACTGCATCACGCAGCAGCAGCCCCGCGGGTGAGGCAGCGGACAGGCCCTTGCCTCGCGTCCCGCACGGGGACGCCCGCGGTCATCATCTGGTCGGTGGAGCCCCGCCGGCGAGCAGTTCCTTGCCCCACGGCTCGCAGAAGGACTCCAGCAGGTAGCCGCGGCGGGCGAAGAACGCCTTGGAGACCTCGTTGTCGACGAGGATCTGGAGTTTCGCCTTGACCGCGCCGAGCGCGCGGAAGCGCTCTTCGAGCTCGTCCATGAGCGCGTCGGCGACGCCCTGTCGCTGCCGCTCGGGCGCCACCGCGAGGTGGTAGACGTAGGCACGACGGCCGTCCCAGCCGCCCATGACGGTGCCGACGACCCGGCCGTCGCTGCGCGCGACCAGAAAGAGCCCGGGGTCGCGCGTTAGCTTGAGCAGCGTCGCCTCGGGCCCGTCGGACGGGCGCATCCACAGGTCGCCTCGCTGCCACAGCACGTGGACGACCGCGTAGTCGTCCATGCTGAACTCGGCGATGCTGATGTCGTCGCGCTGAGCCACAGGCTGCCTCCGGGGCGCGATTGTACCGCGCGGGGCCGGCGGCGGCAGCCCCGCGCGTAAGAGGCACGCGCGCAGGCAGACTCGCGGCGCAGGTAGAATCAGTCTCAGCCGGGGCGCGGCCCCGGCGGGACCTGCCGGTCGCGAGCCGCGGGTCCTCAGGAGGAAGCGGAGGCCGCCGGTGAGCGTCGCACCCAGCACCGAGGATCGCGTCCAGCAGACCGCCCGGGAGATCTTCGCCGCCATGGCCGGAGAGAAGCCGGGCAGGCTCTCGAAGGAGCGTCTGCAGGGCGAGATGATGGAATGGGCCATGGCGGACGAGCATCTCAAGGTGGAGATGCTCCGCTTCGTCGACGTCTTCCCCACGCTCCGCAGCCGCCCGGAGATCGCCCGCCACCTGCGCGAGTACTTCGCGCGCGAGGGCGTGGCCGCGCCGGCGGCGTTGCGCTGGGGCATCAGCCTCACCGGCCGGCGCTCGCCCGTGGCGCCGCTGGCGAGCGCCGTCATCCGCAGTCAGATGAAGGCGTTCGCGCAGCGCTTCATCGTGGGCCGGGACGCGCGCGGCGCCGTCCCGGCCCTCAGGGCGCTGCGCGGCGACGGCGTCGGATTCACGCTCGACGTGCTCGGCGAAGCCACGGTCAGCGACGCCGAGGGCCGCGCCTACCAGCAGGTCTACCTCGACCTCCTCGACGGCCTGGCCGCGGAGGCCTCCTCCTGGCCGGCGATCCCCGTGATCGACCAGGCCGCCTGGGGCCCGCTGCCGCGCGTCAATCTCAGCCTCAAGGTCACGTCCCTCTACTCCCAGATCGACCCCATCGACTTCCAGGGCAGCGTGGCCGCCGTCAAAGACCTCCTGCGGCCCATCTTCCGCAAAGGCATCGAGACCGGCGCCGCCCTGACCCTGGACCTGGAGCAGTTCCGCTTCCGCGACCTCACGCTCGAGGTGTTCACGTCGCTCCTCGACGAGGAGGAGTTCCGCGACTATCACGACGCCGGACTGGTGCTGCAGGCGTACCTCCGCGACGCCGACCAGGACCTCACGCGCGTCCTGGCCTGGGCCCGCGACCGTGGCCGGCCCTTCAACCTGCGCCTGGTCAAGGGCGCCTACTGGGACTACGAGACCGTCATCGCCGCCCAGGAGGGCTGGCCGGTGCCGGTGTTCACCCACAAGCCCGACACAGACGCGATGTACGAGAAGCTGACGCGGGTGATGCTGAGCGAGCCCGAGCTCGTGCGTCCGGCCTTCGCCAGCCACAACGTGCGCTCCCTGGCGGTCGCCATCGAGACGGCGCGGGGACTCGGCCTGGAGGAGAACGCCTACGAACTGCAGATGCTGCACGGCATGGGCGACCCCATCAAGACGGCTGTCCGCCGGCTGGGCCTGCGCCTGCGCGAGTACGCCCCCGTCGGGGAGCTGATCCCGGGGATGGCCTATCTGGTGCGGCGCCTGCTGGAGAACACCGCCAACGACTCGTTCCTGCGCCAGACGTTCGTGGAGGGGACGGCCGTCGATGAGCTCGTGCGGCCGCCCGAGACCTCGCCGGACTTCGGCGCCGAGCCGCGCCGGCTGCCGACGGTGGCGCCGACGGACCCACAGGCGCCGGGCGCGTTCCGCAACCAGCCGCACGCGGACTTCTCGCGCCGCGAGAACCGAGAGGCCTACCACGCGGCCCTGGCCGCCGTCCGCGACCGAGGCGGCGCGCACTACCCGCTGCGCATCGGCGGACGGGACACCGAGTCGAGCCGGACGCTCGCGTCGGTGAACCCGGCGGCGCCGGACGAGGTGATCGGCACGGTCGCCTACGGCGGCCGTGCCGAGGCCGAAGCGGCCGTCGCCGCCGCGCAGGCGGCGCTCCCGGCGTGGCGTGACGCCGCGCCGGTCGAGCGCGCATCCGTGCTCTTCCGCGCCGCGGAGCTCATGCGCGCCGAGACCATGGAACTCTCGGCGCTCATGACACTCGAGGCGGGCAAGACGCGGCGCGAGGCCAACGGCGACGTGGACGAGGCCGTCGACTTCCTCGAGTACTACGGGCGCGAGATGCTGCGCCTGGGCACGCCCAGGCGCATGGGCCACACGCCCGGCGAGCACAACGTCTACTTCTACCAGCCGCGCGGCGTCGCCCTGGTGATCGCTCCGTGGAACTTCCCGCTCGCCATCCTCACAGGCATGACGAGCGCGGCGCTCGTCGCCGGCAACCCCGTGATCGTGAAGCCCGCCGGACCGACGCCCGTGATCGCCGCGCAGCTGGTCCGTCTGCTCGAGACGGCCGGAGCGCCCCCCGGCACCGTCAACTTCCTGCCCAGCCCCGGCGGCGAGGTCGGCGACTTCCTCGTCCGTCACCGCGGCGTCGACCTCATCGCCTTCACCGGTTCCATGGAGGTCGGCCTGCGCATCATCAGCCAGGCGGCGCAGCACCCCGCCGATGACGGCGTGAAGAAGGTGATCGCGGAGATGGGCGGCAAGAACGCGATCATCGTGGACACCGACGCCGACCTCGACGTGGCGGTGAGCGAGGTCGTCGTCTCAGCCTTCCACTACAGCGGCCAGAAGTGCTCGGCCGCCTCCAGGGTCATCGTGCTCGAGGCGGCCTACGACGAGTTCGTCCGCCGCCTCGTGGAGGCGACCCGCAGCCTCGCCGTCGGCCCGCCCGAGGATCCGGCGCCGCGCGTCGGCCCGGTCATCAGCGCCGACGCTCGAGACAAGATCGAGGGCTACATCGAGCAGGGGAAGCGCGAGGCGAAGCTGGCCGCCGCCGCGCAGCCGCCCGAGGGCGGCTGGCCGGGCGGCGGCTTCTACGTCGCCCCGCACGTCTTCGTCGACGTGCGCCCCGACGCCGTCATCGCCCAGGAGGAGATCTTCGGCCCCGTCGTCGCGGTCATGAAGGCCGCCGACCTGGACGAGGCGCTCGCCATCGCCAACGGCGTGCGCTACGCGCTCACCGGCGGCCTCATCAGCCGCAGCCCGGCCGCCATCGCCCGCGTGCGCCGCGAGTTCCGCGTCGGCAACCTCTACATCAACCGCGGTATCACCGGCGCCCTCGTGGAGCGGCAGGCGTTCGGCGGTTTCAAGATGAGCGGCGTCGGCTCCAAAGCCGGCGGCCCCGACTACCTGCTGCAGTTCCTCGAGCCGCGCGTCATCACCGAGAACACGCTGCGCCGGGGCTTCGCGCCGCCCGAGGACCTGCTGCTGGACGAGTAGCCCCGCGAACCCTTCTCCTCCCCCCGGCGTCTCACCGCCAGAGAACGGCCCATCCGCCGCGGGGGCGCGGCCAAGGAGGAGGAAGCCATGACTCGCAAGGCCAAGTTCATGATCGGGGTGCCGCTGGCGATGGTCGCCGTCGTCGCTCTGTTCGCCGTCGTCGGCCTGGAGAGCCGCGGCGGCGGCAGTTCCGCCAGCACGTCTTCGAGCTCGGGGGCGGGCGTCGCGATGTCGGCCGACCGGGCCGCCCAGGCGAGCGCTCCCGTGCCCGAGCCGGTGATGGGTTCAGACACCGGCACGTCCACCAAGAGCACGTCCGGCGGGACCGGCGACGGCCAGGACTTCGCGGCCGCCGTCCCGCCCGCCTCCGCCCCGTCCTCCCACTACCTGCTGCGTACCGGCGACATGGCGCTGCTGGTCGGCCGCGGGACACTGCTCTCCACCGTGGACCGCATCAAGGCCATGACGACAGCCATGAACGGCTACGTCATGTCGAGCGCCATCGGCAGCCAGACCGGCGCCGGGCCCATCGAGCCGATGCCGACGGACACGTCGGTCTCGTCCGACGGCAGCGGCGTCAAGAGCGCCGCCCCCGCCGCCCTCGCCGATCCTTACGCCACTCTCGTCGTCCGCGTCCCGGAGCAGTACTTCGAGACCGCCATCAAGCGCTTCTCCAAGCTCGGCCTGGTCCAGAGCGCCTCGACGTCCAGCCAAGACGTCACCTCCCAGTACGTCGACCTGAGCGCGCGCCTGCATCACTACCGTGCCGTCGAACGCCGCCTGATCGGCTTCCTCTCGCAGACCACCAACGTGAACCAGATGCTCGCCGTCCAGAGCCGCATCGACGACGTCCAGCTCACCATCGAGGAGCTCACCGCCCAGCTCAAGTCGCTGCGCGAGACCACCACCTACGGCACGCTGTCGGTCTACGTCTCGGAGAAGGACCGCACGCCGGCGGCCGTCCACGCCAGCAACACCTTCGGCGGCACGTTCGGGAACTCCATCGACCTGCTCGGCCACGGCGCCCGCGTGACGGCGCTCGTACTGACGGCTCTGCTGCCCTTCATCGTCGTCTTCGGCGCGTTCGGCCTGGTCGCGTGGTACGTCGTGCGGCGGGTGCGGCGGAGCCGGCGGCAGACGGCGCAGCCTTCCCTGCCGGCCTGACCTCCGCCGCAGACCCGCCGGCCGCAAGGCCGGCGACGCCTGAGCCCCGGCCCGCCAGTGCGGCGGCCGGGGCTCCTGCGCCCCCGTGAGCCCGGGTGACGCGCCGGGTATGGTCCTTTCAACACTCAGATGACCCCGCCCGAGGAGGCAGTGGTGAAAGCGGTACGTATCCACGAGTATGGCGGCCCCGAGGTCCTCGTGTATGAGGACGTGCCGACGCCCGAGCCCGGGCCGGCGCAGATCCTCGTCAAGGTCGCCGCGGCGACCGTGAACCCCATCGACGTCGCGGTACGCGAGGACCGGTTCCCGACGCCCAAGCAGCCGCCCAAGATCCTCGGGTCGGACGGCGCCGGCGTCGTCGAGCAGGCCGGCGCCGACGTCACGTCCGTCAAACCGGGCGACCGCGTCGCCTTCAGCGGGCTCGGCATCGGCAGTGAGGGCAGCTACGCCGAGTACGCCCTCATCGCCGAGACCCAGGTCGTGCACATGCCGGCAGGTCTGTCGTTCACCGACGCGGCGGCCATCGGCATGACGTTCCCCGCCGCGTACTACGCCCTCGTGACGCGAGGAGCGCTCCGCGAGGGCGAGACCGTCCTCGTGCAGGGTGCCTCCGGGGGAGTCGGTTCCGCGTCGGTGCAGCTGGCCGTGGCGCTGGGCGCCCGCGTGCTCGCCACGGCGAGCGGGCCGGGCGCCGCCGAACTCGTCCTCGGCCTCGGCGCGGAGGCGGTCATCGACTTCCGCGCCGAAGACGTGCCGGCCCGCGTCCTCGAGCTCACCGGCGGCAAGGGCGTGGACCTGGTCCACGAGCTGGTGCTGAGCGTGAACCTGCCGGCCGACGTCAAGCTCGTGGCGAAGGGCGGCCGCATCGTGGGCACCGGCCAGGGGCCGGGCCCGGACGCGACCGCCCCGATCGGCGAGGCGCTCGGCAAGGACGTCTCCGTCCTCTTCATGAACCTGAGCAACGCGGGAAGAGCGGGGGTCGCCGCCATCGCGGCGGAGATCGCGGCCATGGCGGCCGCCGGCAAGGTGAAGCCGGTGATCGGCGCGGAACTGCCGCTCGCGGAGGCTCGCCGCGCGCACGAGATGCTCGCCGGGAACCACCTCGGCAAGATCGTGCTGCTGCCCTAGTTCCCCTTGCCGTTGCCGCGGATGGCCGCTTCGCGCTCCTTGCGCAGTTCCAGCCGCGGCAGCAGCGACGTCATCACCGTCAGCAGGGTCTCGAGGCGTTGCTCCTCGCTCAGCGACTCGAGCAGTTCCTGTTTGAGCGCCGCGCCGAAGTCCACGGCCGCCGCGACCCGGAACGAGAGCGGCCCCTCGCCGGCCGGCTCCTCGGGGCTGTCCACGCCCATGAGGGCAAGCATCTTCTCGAACAGCGCGAGGACGCCCTCGCGCAGGAGTTGCGTCGCCTGGGGCTGGGAATCGCGGTAGAAGTCCACCTCCGCGGTGAGGTAGTCGATCTCGTGGTCCTCCGGATCGTGCACCTCGATGATGCGGAACCGCCGCTCGCCCTGCACGAGTACGTTCATGCGGCCGTCGTCGAGCTCCTCGATGAGCTGGGCCACGCGCGCGGTCGTGCCGCACTCGCGCACCGCGTCCTCTTCCGCCAGCACGATGCCGAACTCGCCCCCTTCCAGGCGCTCTCCGATCAGCTTCTTGTAGCGCTCCTCGAAGATGTGGAGGGGGACGACCTCTCCGGGCAGCAGCACGATGCCGAGCGGGAACAGCCCGAGCAGCCGGTCGTCAGCATCGTCCATGCCACGCCTCCAGGATCGCGTTGCCGCCTCAGGCGGCGGACCTCGTCAGTCTACTCCCGGCGCCGCTTCAGTCGCCCTCGCCGCGGCGGACCACATACATCGTGTACTCGAGCGGCCGTCCGTCGATCACATCGACGGCCGCCACGGCAGCAACGTCGTCGAAGGCCTCCCTGAGGTCACCCTCGAAGGAGGGATAGCGCTCCGGCGACCAGAAGACGGCGACCCCGCCGGGGCGGAGCGCGGCGCGCACCCGGCACAGGCCGGACGACGCGTACAGCCGGGCGTTCTCGCCGCGCACCAGCCACTCGGGGCCGTTGTCGGTGTCGAGCGCGACCACGTCCCAGCTCTCCCCGGACCGGGCAAGAAGGTCGGCCACGTCCGCGGTGACGATCCGTGCGCGGCCGGCGCGCTCCGCGGCCTCGGCACGCCGCACCGCGCCTCCCCCGTGCTCGCGGAACCAGCGCACGACCACCGGCTCGAGCTCAGCTACGGTGACGGAGGCGACGCGCCTGCAGGCAAGCGCCTCGTCGAGCGCGTCGCCGATCCCGAGGCCGCCGATGAGGACGTCGAGGGCGCCGCCCCGGGCGTACTGCCAGGCGGCGCCGACCAGCGCCCTGCTGCTGGCGGCGTTGGCGGCGGACACCAGGAACACGCCGCCCGCGATGATCTCGAGTCCCGCGGGGCCGCGGCGCAGCACCAGTTCCCCGCTGAGGCCATCGGCGCGCTCGATCTCCTGAGTGAAGCTCATGCGCGGAATCCTAGGCGAGCGACGCGGCAGGTGCGACCTGCCGCCGGATGCGACGCGGGCGGGCGGTCCCCCCACGACCCCGCCCGCCCGCTCCGGATGGCGCAGCGGACGGCGGTCAGTCCCTGCCCTTCACGTAGGCGTCGATGACGTTACGCACGTGCCGCCGCACGTCTTCCGGCAGGGGCGGCACGTCGTTCTCCGCGATCAGCGTCTGCGCCCTGTCCCACGCATCCTTGACCAGCGGCGTCCCGATGTACTGGTCGAAGGTCCCGCGGCGCCACAGCTTCGGCTGCCAGAGCTCGCCGGCGCGGTACAGCACCCTCGTGCTCCTGCGCGCCAGGAAGTGCCCGCCGATGCCGACCTCCACGAGGTCGTCGATGAGCGCTCTGGCTTCGTCCACCGGGTCCTCGCGCATGAAGCGCTCGATCGCGTTCACGGTGTCCGCGTCCAGGACCGTCTTGGCGAGGCTGGCCGTCTGGGCACTGTCCATGAGCCCGAAGGCGAGCATGACATCGGCCCCGGCGAGGGCGCTGGCCATACCGGTCAGCATGCCCTCGGCGCCGGCCTGCAGGTCGCAGGCCTTGGCGTCGCAGCTCACGGCGCTCCCCTGCGTGCGCAGGCCGTAGAACCGGCTCATCTCGATGCAGACGACGTTGATCAGGCCATCCTCGGGCGCGCCGGAGAGGTACAGCCCGCTGCGCATCTCCGCCACGGCCGAGCCGACGGCCGACACCATCGCGCATCCCGGCGCAGCGAGCTGGAACAGCACGACCGCGCTGAGCAGTTCGGCCATGTTGAGGATGCTGGTGCCGAGGATGCTCATCGGGCCGGTCGTGCCCATCTGCGGCATGGGCAGCACGAAGATGGGACAGCCGGCCCTGGCCATGAGGATGTGCGCCTCGGTCATCTCGGCGTCGTGCTGGAGCGGCGCGATGGTGCAGTTGGTCGCCGACCAGATCGGCCGCTCGCTGAGCGGGGCGCCGGCGATCGCCTCCAGGAGCTCGATCATCACCGGCGCCTGGTCCGGCGTGCGCACCTCGTCCTGGAGGTGCTTGCGCGAGTGCTCGAACGCGATACGCGCCATCTCCAGGTTGCCGACGCGCGAGTCGACGTCTCCCGGCGTGATCGTCGCCCACGTGAAGTCGATCTCGGGGACGGCGTCGTACAGACACATCATGGCGGCGAGGTCGGCCTCGGTCCCCTCGTGCCGCTCGCCCGTCAGGTCGTCGAGCATGTAGGTGGCGGCGCCGTCACTCGTGTACAGCATGCCGCCGTCGCCGACGCGGCAGTCGTAGGCCGGATCGCGGCCGGCGAGCAGGATGTCCCGCGGCACCTGCCGCAGGCACTGCTCGACGAGGTCCCAGGGCAGCTTCGCCCGCAGCCGCGCTTCGTCGACGGTCGCTCCCGCCTCCTGCAGCAGCGTTGTCAGCGTCGGGGTGTTGTAGGCCACCCCGACCTCCGCGAGCAGACGGACGGTCTGCTCGTGGACGAACTGCTTCTCCGCCTCGCTCAGATACTCGAACCTGGGTCGCACGTTGTTCCCTCCACGGTCACGGGCAGTGTTCGCCCGCCTCATCGAGTCGTTTGGTCAGCGCCTGGGGTTCACACTCCTGGCGGTACTGAGGACAGTCGAGACAACTGCCGAGGAGCGCGTCGCTCTCGGCGCCGGGCGGCACCGGCGCGTACCCCTGGGCGAGGAAGAACGCCGGCGCGCGCGCAGTGACCCAGAGCCGGCGCACGCCGCGCGCCCGCGCTTCGCGCTCCAGCGCGGCGTAGAGCGCCGCGGCGACGCCGCGTCGCCGGTAGCGTTCGTCCACGGCGAGCCAATTGGGCATGTCCAGGCCCTCGCGCCGCTCCAGTGCGAGGGCTCCGACCAGCCGCTCGCCGTCGTAGGCGCCCCAGGCCGCTACGGCGCCTTCGCCGTCCCGGCCGTCGTCCTCGAGTCCGCAGGCGACGCCGAGGCGACGCATGGCGGCAAGGTCGTCCAGCGGGCCGACGACCACGCTCACGAGGCGTCCCGCCAGCTCACGCGTCCCGCGGGCGCGCCGACGCTGCGCGCGTAGCGCCCGATCACCGCGTCGATCTCGGCGGCGACGTCCTCCGCCAGTGGTTCCACCTCGTGCGTGCGCAACAGTTCATCCGCGCGGGCGGCGGCCTCCTCGACGAGCGGCCGCCCCTCGTACTGCTCAAAGGGTCCCCGCTGCCACAGCGCCGGCTGCCAGACCTCTCCGGCGCGGTGAAACCGCCGCGTGCTCTTGCGCCCCAGGTAGTGGCCACCGACGCCCACGGCGGCGATGTCGTCCATGAGCGTCCTGGTCGCGTCGATGGGGTCGTCGCGCACGAGACGCCGCAGGGCGCCGACCGAGTCGCAGTCCAGCATCACTTTGGCGAAGCTGAGCGACTGAGCACCGTCGGAGCAACCGAAGGCGAGGATCGTGTCGGCGCCGGCCAGTGCACACGCCTCGCCGGTGAGCATGCCCTCGGCGCCGGCCTGCAGGTTGCTGGCCTTGGCGTCGCACGTGATGGCGCTGCCGGTGCAGGGCAGGCCGTAGAACCGGCTCATCTCGATGCCGATGACGTTCATCAGCGCGCACTCCGGCGTGCCGCAGAGATAGCGGCCGCTGCGCATGTCGGCCACGCCGGCGCCCATCCCGGAGATGATCCCGCAGCCGGGCTGCGCGAGCTGGAAGAGAACGACCGCACTGAGCAGTTCTGCGAGGTTGACGATCATGGTGCCGAGGACTGTCATCGGGCCCGTGGTCCCGCTCAGCGGCATGGGCAGCACGAGCACGGGCACACCGGCGAGGACCATGGCCATGGTCGCCTCCGTCATCTCACGCTCGTGCTGGAGCGGCGCCACGGTGCAGTCGATGGTCGAGAAGATGGGCCGGTCCCACAGGGAACCGCCGGCCACCGCCTCGAAGATCTCGACGAGCGGCGCCGCGTGGGCGGGGTCGCGCACCTCGTCCTGCACGTGCTTGCTGAGGTTCGCGAGCGAGATGGCCTCGATCTCAAGGCCCGCGGTCAGCGGATCGAGATCGCGGGCCGAGATGGTCGGCCAGGCGTAGTCGACCTCCGGCAGGGCGTCGTACAGGCGCATGGTCCGGCGCAGCCACTCGGCCGAACCCTCTTCCCGGCGGCCGGTCAGTTCGTCGAGCATGTAGGTCGCCGTGCCGTCGGCGCAGAAGGTGAGCGACCCGTCCCCGACGACCACGTCGTGCCGCGGGTCGCGGGCGGCCAGCCGCACCTCGGACGGGCAGGTCTTGAGGCAGCGCTCCACGAGATCCCAGGGCAGCCTGGCCGTCAGCGCGGTCCTGTCGACCTGAGCCCCGGCCTCGGCGAGGAGCTCGATCGCCTCGGGTGTGTTGTAGCCGATGCCGATCTCCGCGAGCACGCGCACGGCCTGCTCGTGGACGAACGCGCGGTCTTCCTCCGACAGGTAGGTCAGGCGCGGCCGCGCCACGGCTCCCCCGCCGTTCGAGACGCTCCCGTCATGCGCTCAGGCCCTTGCGTGCGGCCCAGCCGCTGATGACCTCGTCGATGTGCCGGTCGGCGTCCGCGGGCAGCGGGGGGACCTCATGCGTCGCGAGGATCTCACGCGCACGAGCGGCGGCCTCTTCCGCGAGCGGCCGCCCGGCGAACTCCTCGAACGTCCCGCGCTGGAACACCCGCGGGCGCCAGACCTCGCTGCGCGAGAAGGCGCGCGTGCTCTTGCGGCCGAGGAAGTGCCCGCCGATACCGACCTCGAGGATGTCGTCCATCAGCGCGGTGGTGTCGTCGATGGTGTCCTCGCGCAGATAGCGGCGAAGCGCGCCGATCTGGTCGTTGTCGAGGACGTACTTCGCCAGGCTCGAGACCTGCACGCCGTCGAGCCCGCCGGCGGAGATCAGCGAGTCGGCGCCGGCGAGGGCGGCGGTGAGCGCCGTCATGCCGCCCTCGGAGCCCGCCTGGAAGTTCGCCGCCTTGGCGTCCGCCGACATGCCGGTCGCCTGCGTCGGCAGCCCGTAGAAACGGCTCATCTCAAGGCAGATGACGTTGATGAGCCCGATCTCCGGGCTCGAGGCGACGTAGCCTCCCGAACGCATGTCGGCCACTGCGGACCCCACCCCGGAGATGACCGCACAGCCGGGATGTGCGAGCTGGTAGAGCACGATGCCGGAGAGGAGTTCCGCCATGTTGAGGATGCACGTGCCGAGCAGCGTCATCGGAC
>Ga0315271_10000598_pt1 | contig 20458 bp, 16 predicted proteins | sample C3_top_MG_FD_204664 | JGI IMG/M metagenome (GOLD analysis project Ga0315271, IMG submission 204664) | Sediment microbial communities from Yellowstone Lake, YNP, Wyoming, USA - C3_top | ecosystem: Environmental > Aquatic > Freshwater > Lake > Sediment | place: USA: Wyoming | collected 2017-08-01
GATCTGCGAGCACGGCACCATCACGCTCTTCGAACTCTCCGTCACGGCCGATGTCGGGTTGCTCAAGGAGAAGCTCCACGAACTCTTCCCGGACGAGAAGGACTTGCAGATGATCACCGCCGGCGATGGGATCGTCCTGAAAGGTTCGGTATCGAGCGCCCCCGTGCTCACCCAGGTTCTGGCGATCACCGAACCGTTCGCGAAGGACAAGATCATCAATCTTCTCGGGGTCGGCGGGGTGCAGCAGGTGATGCTCGAGGTGCGGATCGCAGAGATGTCACGCGAAAACGCGCGCAAGCTCGGGATCAACCTCGCCGCGATCGCCGGCAGCGGTGCGAAGATCGGGCTCTCGATGATCGGCGGTATCATGGGCGGTGGAACTGCATCCAGCATTTCCGCGCTCACGAACACCGGTGCGAACGCCGTCTACAAGTTCTCGTCCGGCGGCAACGACTGGGCCCTCTTCATCGACGCGCTCAAGTCCAACGGTCTGGCCAACATACTCGCTGAGCCGAACCTCACTGCCATCAGTGGGCAGCAGGCTAAATTCCTCGCTGGCGGCGAGTTCCCTTACGAGACAGTCGACAACAACGGAAATTCCGGAGTCGCCTGGAAGAATTACGGCATTGAACTCTCCTTCACGCCGACTGTTCTCGCTGGTGGCCGGATCGGCCTCGCCGTCAACCCCAAGGTCTCCGAGCTCGGCGATTCCATCACGGTGAATGGCAAGCTCACCCCATCGATAATTTCACGCGAGGTCAACACTACGATCGAGCTTGCCGACGGACAGAGCTTCGCCATCGCCGGCCTGCTGCAGCACAACATCCGGGAAAAGGTCGACAAGTACCCGGTGCTCGGCGACATCCCGATCCTCGGGGTGCTCTTCCGCAGTTCCCAGTTCCAGAAGAACGAGACCGAGCTCATCGTCATCGCGACGCCCCACCTCGTGCGGCCGCTCAACGCCGCCGACCAGCCCCTGCCGATGGACTCCTACGTGGAGCCCAACGACTTCGAGTTCTACCTCAAGGGGAGTCTCGAGGCGAAGCAGGCTCCCCCGCAGCCCGGAACCCCGCCAGCGCGCACCAGGACGAAGGGCGGGCTCGAGGGTGAGTTCGGCCACATCGTGCCCGAGTAGACGGGAGAGGAGACGGCAATGCGCACGCGAATTCTGATCGAGGCCGGCGCAACGGCCCTGGGATGCCTCATGCTCCTGGGCGGCTGCGCGGTCACCCCCCCGCCGACCCCGCTCGAGCGAGACTTCGGGCTCTCGCACCATCTGGCGATCTACGGCCAGACCGCTTACCCCGCGGCCGAGGAGAACCTCGAGACGGTGGAGGGTATAGACGGGAAGGTGGCGCTCGGCACCATGAACAGCTACCGGTCCGGCCGCGGGTATTCAAAGGATATGGACGCCAACACGTTCGATGTCCGCCCGCTTCAACCGGGGGTCTCCGAGGTGGTCTTCAAGGACGTCTCTGTTGGCAAGACACAGGCATTCACCCCAGCCCTGACGCTCGGCAAGTAGCTGGGGCGGCACGGTGGAACCGAGGGTGTGATGGCGCGGGGAGGGGATGCCGGGCAGCGCGGCGCCGCGGCGGTCGAGTTCGCGATCGTCCTCCCGCTCCTCCTCGCGATTCTGCTCGGGATCGTGGAGTTCAGCCTCATCATGTACGACAAGGCGCAGATCACGAGCGCCAGCCGCAACGGCGCGCGTTTCGGTACGATGTGGAGTCCGAGTTCGCGGCCAAGTTGTAACGACATCAGCGCCGCTTCCGGCCCGGTCAGGCGCTACGAGAGTGGCATGATCACCTTTGGAGGCTCACATGCGATCACCACGACCTGCCCAGGCGCTGCCGACAACACCCACCCGATCTGCACCCAGGACGGCCACGAGACCCTGACGGTGCGGGCCCAGTTCACCTACCGTTTCATGCTCGACCCGACGCGGCTCCTCAGCCTTTACACCGGGACGAGCGCGAACTGGACGGGGCTGATACTCCAGTCAGACACCATCATGCGCTGCGAGTGAGGGGCGGGACATGACGATCCGACATGGCAGAGACGAGCGGGGCGCCACAGCGGTCATCGTCGCCATCACGATCGCGATGCTGATCGGCATCGGTGCGCTCGCCGTCGATATCGGCCATCTCTACCTCGCCCGCAACGAACTGCAGGCCGCCGCCGACGCCTGCGCCTTGCGCGGGGCGGGGATGCTCTATTTCGATATCGCGGCGACCAAATATTCGACCACGCCGCAGACGACGGCGAACGAGGAGGGCCGCGCCGCCGGCATCGCCAATACGGCCGGGGAGAAGGGTGCCGTCGAGATCACGTTGGCGGGCAACACTGGTGATGTCCAGCGCGGCCACTGGAACTTCAACGTTCACACCGGACTTCTGGCGAGCACGTTCAATGAGAACCCATCAACGGCGCCTACCGTTCTCTGGAACAGGTCCGACGAGGAACTCGACGCGGACACCAATTTCATTAACGCGGTGAAATGCGTCACTAACCGCGCAAGTACGCCGGTGACCAACATTCTCGCGCCGGTGCTTGGCCTCTTCGGCGGAACTGGCCTTGCGACTTCAGTCGTCCGCGCCCAGGCAGTGGCGGTCATCGGCTTCGCGGGGTCGCTCGAACCGCAAAGCGTCGACCAGCCGTTCGGTATCTGCGCGGACAAGATCGTTGATTCCGACGGCAACTACACCTGCGAGGCCGGCCGCATGTTGAACGACACCAACCAGACGGCGATGTGGACGACCTTCAGCCAGAGCACTTGTTCAGCCAGCCCGAACACTATCCAACCGCTCATCTGCTCCACCGGGAACGACCAGTCGCTCGTGCTCGGACAGGATCTCGCCTCGACCAACGGTGTCGTGAACTCGACGCTGGTCGATTTCCGGAACTGCTGGAAGACAGGCCTGAACCGCGACACCAACGGGGACGGAGTCAACGATGCGACTCTCGACACCGACGGCGACGGTCTCCCCAACCTGCCGTGGGTCCTCACGCTCCCCGTGATCGACTGTCTCGCCACCGGCGGTTGCACGCCGCTTGTCGGCGCCGTGACCGTCAAGGTCGTCTGGATGGTCGATCAGGCGAAGCTGAACGGCGCGCAGAAGTACGACGAGGCCCCGACGAAGATGGACGGCTGGACCTGCTCCATTGCCGCCCCGGCCACCGGCGACGAGCGTCAAACCTGCTGGAACGAGTTCGTCGCGCACTTCAACCTGCTGGCCGCGAACAATACCACGGCGCCCTTCGCGAACAAGTCCACGTACTTCGTCCCTGACTGCACAGTGCAGGAGCCGGTCGGGGAGACGGGCGGCGAGAACTTCGGCATCCTTGCGAAATACCCCAAACTCGTGAAATAACCACCACTAGGAAGGACACCTGAACGCATGAGCGACGGCACCACCGTACGACTTGAGATCCGCAGCGGAGCAATCCGCGCGGAGTTGGAGAAGATTGTCCTGTCCGTCCGCGGCCTGCAGCTTGCGACGGGAAAGGGCCCCGCGGGCCTGCTGATCCACGAAATCGGCAGCGACCCGATGCAGGACTTCGAGCTTATCCAGAAACTCGTGCAGGAAGGCTCGGTCCGCGAGGTTTTTCTGACGAGCGCGCGCTCCGAACCCGAGATTCTCCTGCACGCCTTGCGCGCCGGCGCCAAGGAGTTCTTCGTGCAGCCCCTCAAGGCGGAGGAGGTCCGCGCCACGCTCGAGCGCTACGCTTCGAAGGGAGTCTCCGGCCGCCGCAACGGACAGGTGATCTACCTGGTCGGCAGCAAGGGCGGCGTCGGGACGACCACGGTTGCCGTGAACCTCGCCGCCGGACTGCGCGCCATCAGCGAGAAGAACAGCGTGGCGGTCATCGACATGAACCTGCTCTTCGGCGATGTCCCGCTCTTTCTCGACGTCGACCCGGCGTTCAACTGGGGGGAGGTGGCCAAGAACATCACCCGCCTAGACGCCACCTACCTGATGAGCGTCCTCACGCGGCACACTTCGGGGATCTACGTGCTGCCCGCCCCGTCCCAGCTCGACCGCCTCCACGCCGCCACCCCGGACACCGTGGAGCGGCTGCTGCGCGTGATGCGCGAGGAGTTCGACTACATCGTCGTGGACGGGGGCCAGTCCATCGACGATATCTCCCTCAAGATCATGGAGCTCTCGAACACGGTGCTGGTCGTGGGCATCCTCAGCCTCCCCTGCCTGATCAACGTCCGGCGGCTGCTGGAGACCTTCAAGCGCCTCGGCTTCCCGCGGGACGAACAGGTGCGTGTGGTCGTGAACCGCTTCCAGAAGCACGCGGGGATCACGCTCAAGGAAGCTGTTGAGGGGATCGGCCGGCCGATCGCGTGGACGATCCCGAACGATTTCGCTGCCACGATGTCGGGCATCAACCAGGGCAAGCTCCTGCAGGAGGCGGCGCCGCACGCCGAAGTCACGAAGAACCTGCAGGATCTGGCCCGGAGTCTCACCGAGAAGGGCGCGGCTCCGGGCCGCGGCTAGAGCCGGCGGGAAATGGAGGCCACCCATGGCTGAACAGGAAAGCCGGCTGCGCAAGCTCACCGCCGGCGGCTACACCGCGCCGCCATTCACCACAACCGCCGCGGCGCCTGCGGACCATTCCGCGGCGTATTACGAGCTCAAGAAGACCATACACGACCGGCTCCTCGACCTGATCGACCTGACCCGCCTCGACACGCTTGGCGCACCGCAGCTGCGGGCCGAGATCCGCCGCCTCGTCGAGCAGATCCTCGGGGAGCAGCGGGATTCCATCCCCCTGAACCTGATGGAGCGCGAGCGGCTGTTCCGCGAGATCGAGGACGAGATCCTCGGATTCGGACCACTCGAACCGTTCCTGAAGGACCCGGGGATCTCCGACATCCTGGTGAACACTTACGAGCACATCTACGTCGAGCGCAAGGGCAAGCTCGAACTCACCGAGGGGCGCTTCAAGGACAACAACCACCTGCGGCGCATCATCGAGAAGATTGTCTCCCCCCTCGGCCGGCGCATCGACGAGTCGAGCCCGATGGTCGACGCCCGTCTCGCCGACGGCTCGCGCGTCAACGCGATCATCCCGCCGCTGGCCATCGACGGCCCGATCCTCTCGATCCGGCGCTTCGCGGTCGACCCGCTGGAGATGGACGACCTGATCACCCTGCGCACGCTGACCCCGGACATCGGCGATTTTCTCAAGGCGATCCTGCGGGCGCGGCTCAACGTGCTGATCTCCGGCGGCACGGGATCCGGCAAGACCACGCTGTTGAACGTGCTCTCGCGCTTCATCCCGTTCGACGAGCGCATCGTCACGATCGAGGACTCGGCGGAACTGCAGCTCAAGCAGAAGCACGTGGTGCGGCTCGAGACCCGCCCGCCGAACATCGAGGGCAAAGGCGAGATCACGCAGCGCGACCTCGTGCGCAACAGTCTGCGCATGCGGCCGGATCGCATCATCGTGGGCGAGGTGCGCGGGATCGAGGTCCTCGACATGCTCCAGGCCATGAACACCGGCCACGACGGGTCGCTGACCACGATCCACGCCAACTCCGCGCGCGACGCCCTGATCCGCATCGAGACCCTGGTGGCGCTCACCGGCGTCGGCATCGACGCCCTGGCGCTGCGCCGCTACATCAGCGCTGCGCTCAACGTCGTGATCCACGTCGCGCGACAGGTCGACGGGAGCCGCAAGATTACCAGCCTGCACGAGATCACCGGCATGGAGGGCGACGTGATCACCATGAACCAGATCTTCGCCTTCGAGCAGACCCGGGTGGACGAAAAGGGATTCGTGCGCGGCCGCTTCCGCGCCAGCGGCGTCAGGCCGAAGTTCATGGAGCGGCTCGAGGTCAAGGGCATCACGGTGCCCCCGATACTCTTCGATCCCGGACACGGGACGGAGCTGTGAGCGTGGACAACACCCTGGTCTTCGGCGTTCTCGTCTTCGTCGGTGTCGTTCTGGTCATCGAGGGCGGCTACCTTGCCCTGCGCGCCATGCGCCAGCGGGGGGCGGATCGCGTTCGGCGCCGGCTGCGCCGGTTCGTCGAGCACCACCGGGAGATGTCCGCAACCGACATCACGCGGCAGAATATCTACAGCGAGGTCCCCTGGTTCAACGCCTTGCTGAAGCAGCTCGCCAAAGGCAAACAGCTCTCCCTGCTCATCGAGCAAGCAAACGCCCCCTACACCATCGGTTTTTATCTGCTGCTCACCGCGTTGCTCGGAGCGCTCGGGACGACCCTGGCCTTGATCTACCGCCAGGGCTTCGCCCTCGGGCTCGTTTACTCGCTGATCGGCGCCGCGCTGCCCTATCTGTTCCTGACGGTCAGAAAGGGGCAGCGGATGGAGAAGTTCCAGCGCCAGTTCCCCGAGACGCTCGAACTCCTCGCGCGGGCGATGCGCGCAGGGCACTCATTCGCCAGCGCGATCAGGATGGTGGGCGAAGAGTTCGGCGACCCCGTGGGGCCGGAATTCGCGCGCGTCGTCGAGGAGATCAACTTCGGCGTGCCGGCGCAGGAGGCCTTGTCCAACATCACCAGGCGCGTGGAGAGCCAGGACCTGAAATTCTTCGTCGTGGCCGTGATCGTGCAGCGGGAAACCGGTGGCAACCTCGCCGAGATCGTCGAGAAGATCGGGACTCTGATCCGCCAGCGCTTCGTGCTCCAGGGCAAGATCAAGGCGCTATCAGCGGAGGGCAAGCTCTCGGCCGTTGTTCTTGTCCTGCTGCCGGTGTTTCTTGCGCTCTACTTCTTCATCACCCAGCGGGAGTACCTCATGACGCTGTTCACCGACCCGATCGGCCGCTACATGGTTGCCGGGGCGGCCGTGATGATGGCGTTCGGCATACTGGTCATGCACCGGATGGTGCAGATCAAGGTGTAGGGGCGAGACAATGGACCTGATCCTGATCGCCGCCATCCTGCTCTTCGCGACGCTCGTACTCGGCATCTTCGGCCTCTCCTCGGCGGCAGCCTATCGCCAGAAACGGCGCCAGGTCGTCGACAAGATCCGGGGCCTGAGGCGCGAAGAGTCCGCATCCAGTGCGGATATTCAACCGGCCAAAGCAGCCTGGTACACGCGAAACCTGTTCGCCCTCGCTTCTGCGGTCGGGCTGAAGTTCGGCAGCGCCCAGCCCGGGGGCCAGCCCTCGCATCAACGGCAGCTCTTTCTTCAGGCCGGTTTTCGAGGGGAGCACGCCCTGGCTGCCTTCCTCGGCTTCAAGATCCTCGGCGCGGCGATCCTGACCGCGGCCGGAATCCTCTGGCGCTTTCTCGCCCCTCCCGCAACCTCCCCGCTGGTGCCGGTGCTGGCCGTCGTCTCTCTTGCCCTGCTCGGCTGGTATCTGCCGGACATCGTGCTGCGCCTGCGCATCCTGCACCGCAAGGAATTGCTTCTGAACGGGTTCCCCGACGCCCTCGACCTCATGGTGGTGTGCGTCGAGTCCGGGATGGGTCTGGACGCCGCGGTCACGCGCGTCGGCGAGGAAATTCGGCTGAGCAGCCCGATGGTGAGCGAGGAGTTCCGGCTGCTCTCCCTCGAGTTGCGCGCCGGGAAGATGCGCCAGGATGCCCTTCGCGCCCTGGCGATACGCACGGGCCTCGAAGAGTTCATCAGCTTCGCGAGCCTGCTCACCCAGACTGACCGCTTCGGTACGAGCGTGGCGCAAGCGCTGCGCGTGCACGCGGACTCCGTAAGGATCAAGCGGGCGCTGCGTGCGGAGGAGATGGCCGCGAAGCTCCCCGTCAAGCTCATCTTCCCCCTGATCATCTTTATCTTTCCCAGCATCTTCGTGGTCATTCTCGGGCCGGCGTCCATCAAGGTTTACCGCTCTATCCTCCAGGTAATGAATCAATGACCGGGTGGGCGGGCATGGGTAACAGCTTGCCAGTCGGCGCAACGAGGCCCGCACAGGGCCCAGGGAGGCCGTGATGCAACGGATGCATCGTACACTCGTGGCGAAATGCGCCACTCTCGTCCTGCTCGCACTCATCGCGGGGGTGGCGGGAGGCGGCTGCAACCGGGTCAGGGAGGGTTTCGCACGACGCACGCCGCCTTCTCCTGCCGTGGTGGCGCAGGCTCCCCAAAAGAATGCCGACGCGCACTTTCGTCTCGGCAGGATCTACCAAGATCGATCGCGCCACCACGATGCGGTCTCGGAATTCAGGAAGGCGCTGGTCGTAGCCCCCGACAACGTCAAGGCCTTAAACGCCCTTGGTGTCTCGCTGGACGCCCTCGGGCAGTACGCAGATGCAGCGACCGTGTACGCCGCTGCCCTTGAACTCGACCCGAGCCTCGACTATGTGTACAACAACCTTGGATACTCGCGCCTGCTCAGCGGGGATCGCGTGGCGGCCGCGGCGGCTTTCGAGAAAGCGCTCGAACTCAACTCCGGAAATACTGTCGCCCGGAACAACCTCTCCCGGCTCCAGGCCGGTTCCGGCCAGCCCGCGGCGCCGGCCGCACCGGCTTCCGCAGCGTGCCCCCCCGCAGTCGAGGCAGTCCCGGCGCCCATCGTATCCGCCGCGCCGAGAACTGCCGTTTCGCCGACAGTTGTAGCTCCAACAACTTCTCCTGTCCCAGCACCCGTGCAGGCAACGCCCGCGGCTCCGACAGCCGTTGTCGCCCCCAAACCTGTCGTCGTGACTGTAACGGCAACTCCAACACCTGCTATCGCACCAAAGGCTGTCCCGCAGCCGCAAGCTGCGGCTCCAATCCCTGTCGCCGCTCCCACAGTCTCGACCCCGGCAGTTCCTGCGCCCACCGCCGCCGCGCCGAAAGCCGCCGTCTCGCCGGGAGTTGTAGCTCCATCAGTTCCTCCTGCCCCAGCACCCGTGCAGGCAACACCCGCGGCTCCGGCAGCCGTTGTCGCCCCAAAACCTGTCGTCGTGACTGCGACAGCGGCTCCAGCGCTTGTTCCGACGCCAGTTGTCGCCCCTAAGGCTGTCTCTCAGCCGCAAGCTGCAGCTCCAACCCCTGCGACAACTCCTGCAGCCTCGGCCGCGGCGGTTCCGCCACCGACTCCAGCAGTCGTCCCGAAGGCTCCCGCCTCGCCGATAGTTGTTGCTGTGGCCGCTGCTCCTGCTCCCGCACCCGTGCAGGCGATGACACCCGCTCCGGCAGCTTCGGCTTCGGCAGTTCCGACGTCGGCTGCCGTTGCCACCCCCAAGGCTAGTGCACCGCCGCCAGCCTCGGCTCCATCGCCAGCCACTCCCACAGTCCTTGCGCCGGCTGCAGCCGCTGCCTCGAAATCCACTGCCTCGCCGGCAGTTGCCGCGCCGTCACCCGCTTCGGCCCCAACACCCGCGCCTGCGACAGTCGCTCTTCCGGCGCCCCCGTCTCCCGCCGTCTCAGCGGCAAAGTCGAAGGCACCTCCTGCGATGCTCCTCATCCCTGTCGCCGGTCCCGCGGGAGGCAGCCGCCACGCCGCTGACAGCCCCGGCTCGGTATTCCTGCGGCAGATGAGCAGGGAGGATCTGCGGCGGGAGACCGCCATGGAGATCTCGAACGGCAGCGACAAGGCGAAGCTCCTCGCCGACATCGTCACTTTTCTCGTGGCCAAGGGGTATCGCGTTGAGATCGGCCCCGCTGAACCATCGCGGGAGAAGACCATGATCCTCTACCGGGACGGTTCTCTCCAGTCCGCTTGGGAGGTGGCAAAGTTATTCCCCGGCAACCAGGAGATGAAGAAGACCGCAACCTTCACCAGCCCCAACGCCTCGGTGCGGGTGCTTCTCGGGCGTGACATGATCGCCTATCGGAAAAGCTTCGAGGTTATCCAAAAGGAGCGTCTGGCCGGGACTGCCAGCCGTTGAAGAGTACGACGGTTCGCAGCGCCATCGCCGGCTCGGTCCTGCTGGCTGTCGCTTTCATTCAGGGCTGCGCCACCAGTTCTGGGGCATCTGCGCCCGGTGCACCGGCAGAATCAGAATCCGCCATCGTTCCAGCAACCTCGGCCGCGGGGGTACTCTCCGCGAAGTCGTCGGAGCTTGACGCCGGCGGCCACGAGCGCCTCGGCGATGCGCACGTCGGACAGGGGGATCTCGAACGGGCCTACTTCGAGTACCGGGAGTCATTGCGCCTTGAACCGGGCCGCGTCGCCGTCCGCTACAAGGCCGCCCGGCTCCTGCTGCGGCGGGGTCTCCTGGCCGAGGCGGAAGAGGAGTTCCGCGCTGTTCTCACCGTGCAGCCCGATTCTGCCCCCGCGCTTCTCGGGCTTGGACAGACGGCGTTCCTCGCCGGAAAGCCGGAGACGGAGCAGCTTCTGCGCGATGCTCTCGCCCATGACCCGGGGCTCTGGCAGGCCCACAATCTGCTCGGGCTCTTCTACGAGCGTGAGGGTTTCGCTACGCGGGCCGTCACCGAGTACTACGCCGCTCTCGCGATCAATGCCGGTGAGTGCTCGGTGACCAACAACCTCGGCGTGGCTCAGCTCCGGGACGGAAACGACGCGCAGGCTGTCCTGGCTTTCAAACGTGCCCTCGAGGTCGGGTGCGCCGCCCCGCGGGTTTCCAACAATCTCGGCCTGGCCCTCACGCGCCTCGGCCGTCGCGACGAGGCTCTCGAGGCTTTTCGGAGAGCTGGAACGGACGCTGCAGCCTGGAACAACCTCGGCTACGCCCTGCTCACTGCAGGGAAGGCGGCGGAAGCGATCGAGGCGTTTGAAAAGGCTATTGCTGCCGATCCCGCCTACTTCGAGCGCGCGCAGGTGAACCTGAAACGAGCGCGGGCAGCGCGGGATCTCTCTCGCCCCGGGGATTCTCCCAAGCCCTGAAGCCCTTGAGCACCCAAGTCCCGAGAAGTTTCAGAGAGTTCGTTCGATCAATCAATGACAGCCCGAGGCTGTCGCGTTCTTTGCGGTCATTGTCGCCCGGTGCAGTGCCTGGTCTCGGACGGCCCGGCGACCCGATGGGATGATGCGCACTGTCGGGGAACTCGTTGAGGCGTTGGCGTCTTCACTTTTTACGCAGGCGGGCGGCCTCCCGGGAGCAGACGTCCGCAGAGTGCTGCCTGCCCTGTGCGGCGAGGAGACGGGCGAGGCCATCGAGAGCCTCCGCGTCCCGGGCGTCGGCGCGGATCGCACCCAGGTAGGCCCGCAGCGCCTCCGCCGAGCGGCCCTCACGTTCGAGGGCGGCGCCGAGGTTGCGGTGGATCTCCGCGTGTTTCGGGTAGATCGCGATCGCGGCCCGGTAGTGGTCGATGGCTTCGGCGACCTTGCCCTGGCGGGCGAGCACCCGGCCCAGGTGGTGCTCGGAGTAGGAGGAGTTCGGCAGCATCCTCAGGGATTCGCGGTAGTGCCGGGCGGCGCCCTGGAGGTCACCGTCCTCCAGGCTCAGCATCGCCAGACGGATGCGGATGATGGGGCTTTCGGCGCCGGCCACTTCGACGGCGCGGAAGAAGAGCGTCCGGTTGTCGCGCCAGAAGCGGGTCTGGACATGCGCGACCACGGCCAGGGCGACGACTGTCACCGCACCGGTTGCCAGGAGCACCACCCTCCGACGGGGATGACGTCCCGTCCCGGGAAGGACCCAGACCACGGCGATCAGGATACCGGCCAGGGGGAGGTACATGTACCGGTCCGCGGTCGCTTGCCACCCCGCCTGGATAATTCCCGAGACCGGAACGAGGGCCAGCGCAAACCAGAGCCAGCCGGCGAGCAGGCAGGGCTGCTTTCGGTGTCGGGAGAGGGCCATAACGCTCGCCACACCGAGCAGCGTGGCCGCGCCCGCAGTGTGCCACCACGGCGGAGCCGTCGCAGGCAGGGGGTAGTACGCCCCGAGCCCGACCGGCCAGACAATCTTTTCAAGGTACCAGACGGCCCCCCGCAGAGCAGTCCCCGCCCGCGTCGCGAAAGCGATGGCGAACAGCGTGGTAACGGCGCCGCCCGAGATCTGGTTCTGGACGGCCTGCAGTCCGATGGCGGCGCACAGCAAGAGCAGAGGAGCCTTCTCGAGGAGGGGGAGCCGGCAACCGTTGCGGAACGACCACCGGCCACCAATCGCTGGTGCGCCGATGCGCCCGAGGGGCCACCAGTCGAGCAGAAGCAGCAGCACCGGCAGGGTGGCGAGGATCGGCTTGGCGAGCAGCCCGAGGAGCAGGCAGAGAAAAACCAGGAGATAGCGACCGGCGTCCGGCCTGCGTACATACCTGACGTAGGCTCCCAGTGTCGCCCAGAACAGCAGGCCGGCGAGCAGCATGCTGCGCTCCGACACCCACGCCACCGATTCGACCTGGAGCGGGTGCGCGGCGTAGAGGGTCGCCACAGCGGCGCTTCGCCAGCGCATGCCGGTGGCTGAAGTCAGCACGCGAAAGACGGTCCAGGCGGTCAAGAGGTGCAGCAGCGCGTTCACGAGGTGCATCGGGCCGGCGCGGAGCCCGAAGAGCGTGACGTCGAGCAGCAAGGAGAGCCTCGTCAGGGGAAACCAGTTCCAGAAATCGCGCGATTCAAGCGCCCAGAGGAGTGTCTGTACGGAGAGCCCCTCACGCAGGGGCGGAGAACCGAGGATAAAGGCATCGTCGTCGAAGACGAAGCCGAAGTTCGAGCTCTGGCCATAAATCCCGGCAGTGACGGCTGCGAGGGCGGCGAAAACGATCAGGCCCTGGACCGGCCGCGCCCGGGTCATGGCTTGTCTCCCGGAGCGCGCTGAAGCGGTGCTGCGGATTGTGTACCCGAACCTGGGAGCTGCTCCCGGCCGCTGGCCAGCAAGGCCGGACGGAGGCGTCCGGCCTCGCTGGCGCAGACCTCCGCAGCCTGCTGCCGGCCCTGTGCGGCGAGGAGACGGGCGAGACCGTCGAGGGCTTCCACGTCTCGGGCATCGGCACGGATCGCACCCAGGTAGGCCTGCAGCGCCTCCGTCGAACGGCCCTCATGTTCGAGGGCGGCGCCGAGGTTGCGGTGGATTTCCGCGTGTTTCGGGTAGATCGCTATCGCTGCCCGGTAGTGGTCGATGGCTTCGAGGACCTGCCCCTGGCGGGCGAGCACCCGGCCCAGGTGGTACTCGGAGTAGGCGGAGTTCGGCAGCATCCTCAGGGATTCGCGGTAGTGCCGGGCGGCGCCCTGAAGGTCTCCCTCCGCCAGGCTCACCATTGCCAGTCGGACTTGGATGACGGGGCTTTCGTCTCCGGCCACGTCGACAGCGCGACGGAAGAGCGTCCGGTTGTCGCGCCAGAAGTTGGTCTGGACATGCGCGACCAAGGCCAGGGCGACGACCGCCGCCGCACCGGCCGCCAGGAGCGTCACCCCCCGACGGGGATGACGTCCCGTCCCGGGTATGGCCCAGACCACGGCGAGCAGGATGCCGGCCAGGGGGAGGTACATGTACCGGTCCGCGGTGGCCTGCGCCCCGGCTTGAACGATCCCGGAAACGGGGATGAGGATCAGGGTGAACCAGAGCCAGCCGGCGAGCAGGCAGGGCTGCCTTCGGTGTCGGGCCAGAACCACCACGCTCACCGCACCGAGCAGCACGGCCGCACCCGCGGTGTGCCACAACGGCGCGGCCGTTGCCGGCAGGGGATAGTACACTCCGAGCCCGCTTGGCCAGGCAATCTTCTCGAGGTACCAGGCCGTCCCCCGCAGTGCATTGCCCACCCGCGTCGCGAGCGGGATGGCGCTCAGCGCTGGAACGGCGCCGCCAGCGACCTGGGTCTGGATCGCCAAAATCCCGATCGCGGCGCACAGCAGGAGCAGGGGCGCCTTTTCCCTGAGCGGGAGCGAGCGACTGCGTTGATACGACCATTCACCTCCCGCTGCCGGTGCACCGATGCGCCCGAGGGGCCACCAGTCGAGCAGAAGCAACAGCACCGGCAGGGTGGCGAGGATCGGCTTGGCGAGTAGCCCGAGGAGCAGGTAGAGAAATACCAGGAGATAGCGACCGGCGGCCGGCCGGCGCACGTACCTGACGTAGGCACCCAGTGTCGCCCAGAACAGCAGACCAGCGAGCAGCATGCTGCGCTCCGACACCCACGCCACCGACTCGACCTGGAGCGGGTGCGCGGCGTAGAGGCTCGCCACGGCGGCGCTTCGCCAGCGCATGCCGGTGGCTGAAGACAGCACGCGAAAGGCGGTCCAGGCGGTCGCGAGGTGCAGGAGCGCGTTCATGAGGTGCATCGGGCCGGCGCGGAGCCCGAAGAGCGTGGCGTCGAGCAGGAAGGAGAGCCGGGTCAGGGGAAACCAGTTGCCGAAGTCCCGGGAGCCCCACGCCCAGAGGATCGTTCGCGCAGAGAGCCCCTCGCGAAGTGGTGGAGAATCGAGGATGAGAAAATCGTCGTCGAAGACGAACCCGAAGCCCGATGTCTGGTAGTAGATCCCGGCAGCGATGGCCGCGAGGGTGGCGAAGACGATCAGGCCCTGCACCCGACGCATCAGCCGGGGCCCACCCGCCAGAGGGCGATGGCCGGACCGCTGTCCACTTCGACGCGCCCGGCTTTGCGCCCGAGGCACGCGGTTTTCGTGGGATCGAGCGGTATCGACTCGGGCCCGACATACCACGTGGCGTCGATGGTCTTTGCCAACCCGCACGGGTCGCCCTCGTCGAAGAAACGCCGATAGTCGGCGAGTATCGTCACTGAGGGAAAGCCGAGTTCACAGGAAGGGACCAGCTGCAGATCCGGGCGCACGAAGAGGAGGCGGTATTGCAGGTTGAATTCCGTCAGCACGAGGCTGCCCTTCGGAATCGCCTCCAGGGCTCGCGCCAGACCCGCGTCGTCCCGGTGGCGCTTCGACGCGACGCCGGCGAGCACAGCGACGAGGACCAGGGAAATCACGGCGATCGCCGGACGCAGGTTCACCCCGTCCCCGCCGGCCGCCTCGGCGACGGGACGACCGCGGCCCAGCCGCGACGCGAGCTCGCGCAGCCACCCCAGCCAGAACGACCCGATCCGCTCCAGTGCTGCGGCGACCGGTTTGACCATGCCGGCGCTGCAGATCACGAAGAGCAGCACCATCTCCACGTCGATCACGTAGCGCACGAATTTCACGGCCGCCGGGACGAAGAAGATCATCAGGAGGTGGGGAACGCCCATCCTGCGGGACGCCGCGGGGAGAAACGGCAGGACGCAGAGCAGGGCGAGAATCACCGCGCCGGCGAAAGAGGGGGCCGCCGTGATCGGCTTGAATTCCTGTATCTTGACGTTGAGCGCCGCCCGGATCCCGTCGGAGCGTGCCAGGCCTTCGAGCAACCCCCAGAATCCCCGCGGCTGCACGGCGACGGCGGCAACCGTGAGTGCCAGCGTCCCAAAACCGAAACGCCGGTCTCCGCGCCACAGGTGAGCAGCCGCGACGGGGAGCGTATAGACCCAGAAAAGGTACGGGTAGCAAACGCCGAGGATCCCAGCTGCAACCATCCCGCGCAGGGCGCCGCCGCCGGAGAGCGCGAAGAGCAGATAGAGGGACCCGACGACAAACGGGCGCGCGGTCAGGACCCTCGCGATCGGGAGCGAGAGGAAGGACGCGATCAGCGCTGCGGCTGCAGCGAGAGTTCCCCGTGACCGGACCTCCGCGGCCAGGCCGGAGCGCTGCACCGCCAGCAACAGGAATGCCGCGAGGAAGCCGATCGAGAGCGCATCGATGACGACCGTTTGGGCGACGATGTGCGGCAGCCCCAAAGGGCGAATCACGGCGGCAAGTCCGCGAAGCACCCGGTCGTACCCCCACCAGGGGTTGTACTGCAGGTTCTCCGAGAAGACCGAGTGCGGATAGACCTCGCCCCAGGAGCGCGGTTCGCCGAACGCGAGGCCGACGTGACGCAAAACGTCGTCAGAGGGGAATTGAACCAACCCGACGAACACCGACACGACCAGGGTGAACACGACCAAAGCCCGCCGGTAGTTCTCAGGGCGAGTGCTCTGGTCTGCTCCCCCCCTGGTAGCGACCACCTCCGATCCCATAGCAACAGCCCTAGAGTCGTAGGCCCTGGTGCGCAGCGATGCGCTCGACGAGGGCGAAGGGTTTCCTCACCCCCGCGATCGGCTCGCCGCGCTGCAGGATCGCACGGGTTGCAAGCGCGTCCCCTCCACCCGTGGCGAGGTGCAGATACCCGATCCGCGCCGGGTCGACGCCCATGATGCGGGCCGCCGTCGCGTCCACGGCGGGCAGGTCGCGCCCCATCAGGAGCACCCCCGCTGACTTCGGCGCGCCCATGATCGGGCCGTCCCCTTCCATCCCGACGATCCCGTCGATGATGGCGAAGTGCGGGCGGACCGTGGCGTGGAGGTCCGCCACGCAGCGGTGGATCCCGGCCCGGTGGAGGACGTTCTTCGGCCAGCCGTAGAGGGTGCCCGGAAGGACCCCGAAGAGGTTCTTCATCGAGAGAGTGACGCCCGCCCAGTGGTGGGTCTTCATCTTCGCGACCGAGACCACCCAGTCGGCGCGCCGGAGCGTGAGCGGCAGCGCGAAGGAGGCAAGCCCGGAGGCGCCGCCGGCGTTCGGTACGTCCTCCCAGTCGTCCGAGTTGAGATCCACGAAGGAGAGGCGCTGGCCGCGCAACGCCTCTCCCAGCCCGGATTCCTCGAGCACCATCAGGGCGTCGCGGCAGTGCCCCGAGCCTTCCCCGACGACCACCCCTGCCGCCCCGAGCCTGAGGAACGCCTCGGCCGCCCCCAGCACGACGGCCGGGTGCGTGTTGATGTGCTCGGCCCCCCGGCGCGGTTCGACGAGGTTTGGCTTGATGAGAATGCGCTTGCCGGCCACCTCGGCGGGCATGACACCGAGTTCCCGCATGCCGGCGACGATGATCGCGGCGAGGTCCGCCCGGTAGCTTGATGCCTTTGCAACGAACACCTCCGTGACGCGTCTGCCGCGCAGCCAACGCCACGAGCCGAGGCCCGCGGCGGCGAGAAGGGCGCCACCCGCGGTTGCGCTGAGGAATTCGCGCCGCGTCCAGCTTTTGGTCCGGGTCATGGGGAGAGGGTTCCCCCGGCATCCTGCGCGGCCAGGAGCATCGCCAGGTGCGTGGTGCCGTACCCGCCGTATCGCCCAGCGAGCGCGAGACTCTCGTCGACCCAGGTCGCAGTCCCAGCCGGCCTGCGGCCCCACGCGGAAAGCCCGAGAATCCCCCAGGCGAGTGAGAACGGCGTTCTCACCTCGCTCATGGCGTTCTCGAGCAGGGCAATGCTCTTCGCAACGGCTTCCGCCGGGATCATGCCCGCCAGAGCGGCGAGGGCCACCCCGGTCGCGTCGACCTGCGGCACGAGTTCCGTGCCGTAGACGGTGGTGTTCCCGTAGTTCCACCCGCCGCGCGAGAGTTGCCGGTTCACGAGCAGTCGCACCCCATCCTGCACACGGGGGTGCGAGGCGCGGCCGGCCCGGCGCAGGGCCAGCACCGCGAGGGCCGTCGGTTCGACCCAGGAGTGAGTCCCGAGTATCCACGGCCAGCCAGGGATGGTGCCGTCGTGGCCGACGATGGTCTTGTCGACGCTGTTCTCTCCAACCTCGGACACGGTCCCGGACACGGCCAGGAGAAAGCGCTCCGCGCGCTCCCTCTGCTCGGGGGATGAACTGGTGGCTTGCCATGCCAGCAGCGCGAGCGGGGTCGGCCAGATGGCGGCGGCGTGTCCTTCCGCGACCGCGACCCGGCCGTCGGGCTGCTGGGCCCGGGCGAGGCGTTCCGCCGCACGCTGGGCGAGGGCCGAACTGCCCGGGGCACGCGCCAACGCCAACGCAGCCCAGGCCGTCGCCCCCGGGTTGAATCCGCCCCCGGCGCGTTCCGGGAAGCCGCCGTCATCCCGAGCGGCGCCGCGAAGCCCGCTGAGCGCTGCAGCACCGGGGTTCCCGGTCGGAGGATGGCGGAGTGTCGCGTCCATGTTCCCGGTTGCAACCTTTCTCTCGATCGCTGCTCGTATACCCGGATTGCCCACCGGCGGCGCAGGGGCTGACTTTCGACGCGGTGGGCGCCATTTTCCCCGATCTCGGCGCAGTTGTACAGACCCGCCGACAATGTTTGACAGATTTTCGAAATATCTGCTAAATTAATAGCTTCTGGGCAGTTAACTCACGACCCACGGGAGGGGATACGCACATGGCTATTCGCATCGGTATCAACGGTTTCGGGCGCATCGGCCGCGTGTTTTTCCGCGCACTCGCCGGCCACCCCGAGTTCGAAGTGGTGGCGATCAACGACCTCACCGACACCAAGACGCTCGCGCACCTGCTCAAATACGACTCGGTCCACGGCCGCTACCAGGGCTCGGTCGAGGCGAGCGCCGATTCGCTGATCATCAACGGCAAGACGATCAAGGTCCTCGCCGCGAAAGATCCCGCCGAACTGCCCTGGAAGGCCCTCGGCGTGGAGTACGCGGTCGAGTCCACCGGCCACTTCACCGACCGCGCGGGCGCCGGCAAGCACATCGCCGCGGGTGCGAAGAAGGTCATCATCTCCGCACCGGCCAAGGACCCGGACCTCACGGTGGTGCTGGGCGTCAACGAAAACACGTACAAGCCCGCCGAGCACCACATCGTCTCCAACGCTTCCTGCACGACCAACTGCCTCGCCCCCGTGGTGAAGGTCCTCCACGACACCTTCGGCGTGAAGCGCGGCCAGATGACCACGATTCACTCCTACACCAACGACCAGAAGATCCTGGACTTCCCGCACAAGGACCTGCGCCGCGCCCGCGCGGCCGCGCTCTCGATGATCCCGACTTCCACCGGCGCCGCGAAGGCCATCGGTCTCGTGCTGCCGGAGCTCAAGGGGAAGATCGACGGCTTCTCGATGCGCGTGCCGACGCCGAACGTCTCGGTCGTGGACTTCGTCGCCGAGCTGATCAAGCCCGCCGACGAGAAGGCGATCAACGCCGCTCTCAAGGCCGCTTCGCAAGGCGCGATGAAGGGCATCCTCGACTACACCGAGGAGCCGCTGGTCTCGATCGACTTCTGCGGGTCCCCCGCCTCGTCGACCGTGGATGCCGGCTGCACGAAGGTCATCGACGGCACCCTGGCGAAGGTCATCGCCTGGTACGACAACGAGATGGGCTACAGCTGCCGGCTCCGGGACCTGATCACCTTCATGGTCGCCAAGGGTTGAGCGGGGACGACACGGCGCGATGCACAAACTGACCATCGAGGACGTCTCGTTCAAGGGCAAGACGGCCTTCGTCCGCGTGGACTTCAACGTCCCGCTCGACGAGGACGGCACGATTGTCTCGGACACCCGCATCCGCGCCACCCTGCCGACGATCAACCACCTGATCGACGAGGGGGCGCGGATCATCATCGCCTCCCACGTCGGGCGCCCGAAGGGGATCGTCAACCACAAGTACAGTCTCAAGCCGGTTCACAAGCGCCTCGAGCGCCTGCTGGACAAGCAGGGCGAGATCGCCTTCGCGCCGGACTGCGTCGGCCCGCAGGTGCGCGAAATGGCTGAAAAGCTCGGCCCAGGCCAGATCCTGCTGCTGGAGAACCTGCGTTTCCACAAGGCCGAGACCGCCAACGACCCGGCGTTCGCCAAGGCGCTGGTCGAGGGGTGCGACGTCTTCGTCAACGACGCGTTCGGCACCGCCCACCGCGCCCACGCTTCCACGGCTGGCGTCGCGGCGTACGTGCCGCTCTCGGTGGCCGGCTTCTGCATGAAGAAGGAAATCGAGTACTTCGAGCGGGTCATGGTGAACCCGACGCGCCCGGTGGCGACGATCATGGGCGGCGCCAAGGTCTCCGACAAGATCGGGGCGATCAACAACCTGCTCGAGCGCATGGACAAGGTGATCATCGGCGGCGGGATGATGTTCACCTTCCTCAAGGCGATGGGCTACGAGATCGGGCGCTCCATCCTCGAGGAGAACATGGTCGACACGGCGCGCGTCATCATGGAACACGCCCGGGCCAAGGGGGTGAAGTTCTACCTCCCCGTCGACTGCGTCGTGGCCGACAAGATCGCCCCGGACGCCGAGATCAAGATCGTCCCGGTCCAGGAGATCCCGCCGCTGTGGGCCGGGCTCGACATCGGACCGGCGACGATGCGTCTGTTCGCGGAAGCCCTCCAGGACACCCGGACCATCCTCTGGAACGGTCCGATGGGGCTCTTCGAGATGGAACCCTTCTCGCGCGGCACCTTCTCCCTCGCTCACACGCTGGCTGATTCCTACGCGCTGACGATCATCGGCGGCGGCGACACCGACGTGGCCGTGCACCGCGCCGGGGAGGCCTCCAACATGTCCTACACCTCGACCGGCGGCGGCGCCTTCCTCCAGCTGATGGAGGGGATCCCGCTCCCCGGCATCGAAGTCCTGACGGAGAAACCATGAAAACGCGGATCCCGATCCTCGCCGGCAACTGGAAGATGCACCTCACGATCGCCGAGGCGTCCGCGCTGGCCCTCGAGCTGCGCGCCGGCTGCGCCGGTCTCGCGGGCCGCGAGGTGATCGTCGCCCCGGTCTTCACCGCGCTGGCCCCGGTTGCCGCCGCCCTCGCGGGCAGCCCGATCCGGGTGGCGGCGCAGGATTCCCACTGGGAGGAGAAGGGCGCC
>Ga0315271_10000599_pt1 | contig 20453 bp, 20 predicted proteins | sample C3_top_MG_FD_204664 | JGI IMG/M metagenome (GOLD analysis project Ga0315271, IMG submission 204664) | Sediment microbial communities from Yellowstone Lake, YNP, Wyoming, USA - C3_top | ecosystem: Environmental > Aquatic > Freshwater > Lake > Sediment | place: USA: Wyoming | collected 2017-08-01
GCCACGTACTCCTTGTCGTACGTGTCCTCGGTCAGCCACGTGTAGGCGATGGCGAACGAGAGCGCGTGGTCGGTGCCGATCTTGGGAGAGAACCACTTGTCGCCGATGAGCCCGGCGGTGTGGTTGTAGAACGGGTCGATGAAGACCATCTTGACGCCGAGCTCCTTCAGCCAGGTGCGGCGGATGGTGGACTCGTGGGCGGCGTAGATGCCGGTGTTGGTCTCCGGGTCGGACGACCAGAAGACGATCATCTCCGCGTTCTGCAGGCCGTCCTCGAGCAGGTCGTACTGCTCGGGGTTGCCGAGGCGCCAACTGAAGCCCCACATGTGCATGCCGCCCCAGTGCCAGCCTTCCCAGCTGTCCGGGTTATGGTCGGCGTAGGTGAAGCCCATCATGTTCATGAAGCGGAAGTACGTGCTGTGGCGGTAGCCCACGTTGCCCCACATGTGGTGCGAGCTCGGGCTGGAGAGGATGGCCGCGGGACCGGCCTCGCGCTTCACGCGGTTGATCTCGCTGACCACGATGTCGGTGGCCTCGTCCCAGGAGATCGGCTCGTAGCCGGAGATGCCGCGGTTCTGCGGGTTACGCTCGCCGTTCGGGTCGAAGTCCACGCGCTTCATCGGGGTCATGACCCGCTTGTCGGAGTAGATCATGGACTTGAAGCCGGCCGTGTACACCGAGTACGTCGTCTTGCGCGGAGGAGCGAAGGTCTTCCCCCTGGCCTCGATCTTCCAGGACGGCGCGTCGACTTCGTCGTCGAAATCCATCGGGGTGATGCGGATGATCTTGCCGTCCTTCACGTAGACGAAGACCGGCCCACCGGTCGATGAGTTCGTCAGGCGGACTACTTCTCCCATTTGGGTATCTCCTTGCTCATCCCACCGGATCGATGTGAAGCGGAACGGGTCCGAAGCGCCACCGGCGGCCGCGGCCGGCGGCAGCGCTTCCTTCTCAGTACTTCAAGGGCTGCAGTTCGGCCTGAGTCGGGATGTCCGGGTACAGCTTGTTGCTCACGACCTGGAGGTCATAGCGGTACTTGGTGCCCTTCACCCACTGCCCGCCGACGATGGGCGTCGTGCAGACGTTGGGCACGGGGTTGAGATTCTTGTCGCTCGTATCCCACGCGATGTGCCCGCCGATGGTCTCCATGCTCGTCGCCTTGATGGCGTCGCGGATGTTGGCCTTGTCGTCCACGTTCGTCGCCCGCTTGAGGGCGTCGGCCACGACCTCGAAGATGGCGTAGTGGAGGATCGGCTGCGTCCACTCCTGGTTGTTGTCCGTCTCGTAGGCGGTGGCGATCTCCTGGCAGGTCTGGCCGGTCAGAGAGGACTTGAACGGATGGTTGGGCGACCACCAGCACTCGTTGGAGAGCCCGTAGCCGATGCTGCCCAGAGCCTCAAGCGACTGCGGGAACAGCAGCGCCTTGCCGACGGTAGCGATCGTCGGGTTGAACCCCTGCTGCAGCGACTGCTTCCAGAAGTTGGTGAAGTCGGGGGGCAGCATGACGCCGCTCAGGATCTGGGCGTCGGCCGCCTTGAACTTGGCGATCTGCGACGAGAAGTCGTCGGAGAGGTCCTGACAGCGCCCGCCATCGATGATGGTGTAGCCGCCGGCGGTGAGGACGGGGGGCTGGCCCGTCTTCGAGTTCGCCCAGGCGAGACCGTTGCCGTCGTTGGGCCACATCTCGGCGACCTTCTTGTTGGTCTTGATCGAGTTCCACACGTCGACGAAGACGGCGGTGATGCCTTCGAGGCCCCACCACGAGTGGAAGGTCCACTCGAAGCCCTTTGCGGGATCGCCGTTCCGTCCGAAGAAGTACGCTTGCCACGGGCAGTCGTTCGTGACGCACTCGACGCCCATGGCCTCAGCTTGGTCGGCGACGGGCGGCACCGTGTCGGCCGTCGACGCCGCCATGATGACGTCCACGCCGTCGTTGGTGATGAGGTCACCGGCGACGGTGGCGGCGCGGTTCGTGTCGGACTGCGTGTCCTTGACGATGAACTTGATCGGGTGGGCCTGCCCGTCGCCGCACTTCAGGCCGTTCTTGACGGACGCCTCCCATTGCTTGACGCACCAGGTGTCGGGGATGCCGAAGGAGGCCAGCGGCCCGGTGAGGGGCGTCACGAAGCCGATCTTGATCTCGCGGCCGGTAGCGCTGCTGCTTCTGCTGCCGGAGCTGCCGGAGCTCCCGCAAGCGCTGAGAGCGCCTGCGAGGCCGCCGCCCACGCCGAGCGCGGCGCTGGCGACGGCGCCCACTTTGAGGAAGTCCCGCCGCGTGACGGGCCGGCGCAGCAGATCCCCTACCTCGACCCATCCACCAGTGGTGTTGTCGTGCTCGGACGCCATGCCACCTCCTCGTCGTCGCCGGAAGCTGAGGTGGCTCTCGAGTGAGCCTCCGGCCCGCTGATGACCCGCTCAGGGTCCCCCGTGACACCGATCGAACGGGGACCGTCGGTCCCCGCTCCTTGGGTTCGGTGGTTCGTATTACGAACAGCAGTACCGCAATGCGGACGAGACTACGCGCCGCGTGAGGCGCTGTCAAGAGTTCCGCAAGGAATGGAGAAACAGGCGAGAGGGGCGCTCGCCGGCCGGGGCTCCCGGCGCCGAACTCCGCGCAGCCCTGAAGGAAGGGCACCGATCTCGCGCTCGATACCCTGGAGATGGCCCTCTGGCGGCGCAAGGGCGACCTCGATGGCCTGGTCCACCACTCAGCCGAAGACCGACTTGCTAACAGAATACAGATTCTTCTATACTAGTGTGGTGGTGAGCGTGCCCAGCCTCTGAAGCGGTCAAGACCCTACCGGCAGTCCGGAGCTGGGCGACAGTTGTTCACTGGACTCACAACGCGGAAAGACGGTCATGATGAGATCGCAAATGAGTGCGAGGACGACGTCGATGACCGCCCACGACGAGGCGATGACCACGACGCAGATCACCGACTTGCGGTCCGCGCTCGAGTTCCTGCGGTCCATCCCCGGCCAGCTGGCGACGACGGATGCGCCGGTGGATCCGTATCTGGAGATCGCAGGTATCTACAAGCGCATCGGCGCCGGGACGCCGGCCATGCCGCCGACCCGCCTTGGGCCGGCAATGCTGTTCACCAACGTCAAGGGCGGCGGCATGTCGGTGGTCGTAGGCGTGCTCGCCAGCCGCGAACGTACCGCCCGCCTCCTCGGGAGCACGGTGGAGCGACTACCCCGGGACCTGCTCGCGGCACTTGACCATCCGATCTCGCCCGCCGTTGTGCCGGGTTCGCGGGCACCGTGTCAGGAGGTAGTCCTCAGGCCACCGCTTGACGTACAGCAGATCCTGCCGGCACTGACACTCACTGAACTGGATGCCGGGCCCTATGTCACGCTCGGGCTGGTGCGGGCGGAGGACCCCGAGACCGGTGAGGCGGACGTGACCATCCACCGTCTTTGTCTGCAAGGTCCGGACGTGCTGAGTGTATTCTTCATGCCGGGCAGGCACATCGAGGAGTTCCGCCGCAAAGCGGAAGCAAAGGGTCAGCCACTGCCTGTGTCCATCAGCATCGGGTTGGATCCCGCCGTCTACGTTGCAGCGTGTTTTGAGCCGCCGACCACGCCGCTCGGCCTTGACGAGCTCACGGTGGCCGGCGGACTGCGTGGCAGGCCCGTCGAGGTCGTGGAGTGTGTCTCCGTGGCGGCCAAAGCGCTCGCGCAAGCAGAGATTGTCATCGAGGGAGAAATCCCGCCCCTGGAACGCATCCGGGAGGACACTCAGTCCGGAACCGGCTATGCCATGCCCGAGTTCCCCGGTTACATGGGTACTGCCCAGCCGAGCTTGCCCATCGTGCGCGTCACGGCTGTCACGCACCGGCGGGACCCGATTTTCCAGGCGCTGGTGAACCCGGGGGAAGAACACGCGAATCTCGCTGGCATCCCGACCGAGGCGAGCATCATGCGATTGGTGGAGCGCGGCATGCCCAAGCGCCTGCAGGGTGTGTACTGTCACCCGGCGGGAGGCGGCAAGTATGTGGCCATCCTCTCGTTCCGCAAGCTCTCCGCAGACGATGAGGGCCTTCCTCGGCAAGCCGCCCTGGCTGCTTTTGCTGCGTTCGGCGAGCTCAAGCACGTGATCCTGGTGGATGACGACGTCGACATCTTCAACACGGACGACGTGCTCTGGGCGATGACCACGCGCTATCAAGGCGACGTGAGCACGATGCTCCTCCCCGGTGTCCGTTGTCATTCGCTGGACCCGACCCAGTCGCCCGACTTCAATCCACTGCTGCCTGCGCCCGGTACGTCATGCAAGACGGTGTTCGATTGCACGGTGCCTACGCGCATGAGAGACCGCTTCCGTCGCGCCGAGTTCAGGCAGGTCGATTTGCCAGAGTGCTACTGACACCGACTGCAGCTACCTCGCCGCCGACAACCGGCTGACCAAGAAAGCCAGGCATCGATCTCGGCGGCGGCGCGCAGGGCTCGTGCACGGTGGTCGTCGCAGCATGCACGGGCATGTTGCTCCAGGCTCAGCAATAGTGAAGGCGGCGCGAGGCGCACCCGACCTCGATGACGCACATCAAGCCCCGTCCGCGGTTTGACCCCGAACCCCTCTCCGTGTTGCCCTGGAGAAGCAACCGGTGTTCAGAACCCGGGGGCACGGTACACCTCGCGCCCCTGCAACATGGTGAGCAGCACCTTGTTGCCCCGCGCGATCTCGGCGTGTGCGCAGCGCAGCGGATCGCGTGCGAGCACGATCACGTCGGCCGACTTGCCCACCTCGAGCGACCCGGTTGTGCTCTCAAGGTAGTTCGCTTGGGCGCCGTTGATCGTGAACGTCTCGATCATCTGCTCCACGGTCACCGCCTCTTCCGACCACACGTCTCCGGGAGGCTCTACGGCCCCGCCGAACACTGACTCCGGAAGCCAGCGCATCACGCCGCCCTGCATGCCGACCAGGGGGTCCGGCGACGGTGTCACGGGAAAGTCGCTCGACGACGCCGGCCGCATACCTGCCGCGAAGAGTGAACGCATGGGGAACTCGCGCTCGGCGCGCGCCGCGCCAAGACAGGGAAGCCCCCCGCGGTCGTAGTAGATGTCCCTGACGAACCAGTACGGCTGCACAAGGGGTACCACGTCGAGGCGGGCAGCGCGGATGACGTCGCGCGGGTCAACCACCTGCCAGTGAGTGATCATCGACCGGCGGTCGCGCGCGCCGTTCGCGGTCACCATGGATTCGAGGCCGTCGAGCGCCTGGCCGAGCGCGGCATCGCCGATGGCGTGCACATGGATCTGCAGGCCCGCCAGATCCGCTGCCCGGCACGCCTCGGCCAAAGCGTCGGAATCCCAGATGGGCCGCCCGCGAAAGCCGGGACGATCGGCGTAGTCGGCGTTCAGGTAGCCGGTGTGCCCTTCGATCGTGCCGTCGGTGAAGATCTTGACGGCAGTGATCTGAAAGAGCTCGCCGACGTGTCGCGCCTTCTCGGCCACCGCCGCCTCGATCTGCGGCCCGAGTGGAGCCTCCGGAAACACCTGGACGGAGCCGCGCACGCGCATGGTCAGTTCACCGGTGGCGGCGAGCTTTGCGTAGGCGGCAACGGCATTGGACCCCGGGAGGCACACCGGGTCGTGCGCAAGTGTGATCCCGCGCGGACGTGCGATGGTGTCCTGAAAGTAACGGATTCCGTCGCAGTACTCCTCCACGCTGAAGTCCGGCAGTCTGGTCATGGCCGTCTCCGCGGCAGATTCGCGGAGCGTGCCGGACGGTTCGCCATAGAGGCAGCCCGGCCGCCCGACGGTGTCGGGGACCCGCTCGATGACGCCCGTGCGCGGATCAGGCGAGTTGCCGTCCAGCCCGATCACTCGCAGCGCCTCGCTGTTCACCCAGAGCGAGTGGTGCCCGTCAGACCACAGGGCAACCGGCCGCCCAGCCTCGATGTCGTCGAGATCGGTCTTGGATGGGCCCGCGCCCGGGAGCAGCACCTCGCTCCAGCCGTTGCCGAGCACGACGGGCCGGCCGGGGTGCGCCGCCGCGGCCATGGCTACCGCCTCAAGGTACCCCGCGACCGAGTGGCATTCGTACAAGTTGATCGCATGCACGAACGAGACGGCCTGCTGCACGTGAGCGTGGGCGTCGGCGAAACCTGGAAGAAGCGCCCGGCCCGCAAGCTCGACGACCCTCGTCCGCGGGCCGATGAACGCACCGGTCTCCTCGTCGCTGCCGAGGCCGGCAATGAGGCCGTCGCGGACTGCGACGGCCTGAACCTCCGGCCGCTCCGCGCACTGCGTGCGCACCACGCCCCCGCGGAAGACGATGTCGGCGGGCCGCACGACCTCGACGCGCGCCGATGCCTCGCCCGCCCTGTGCCCGAATTCCATCAGATTGCCTCCCCATACCTGCGGCCGGCATCCATCATGGCCATGAAGTTCTCCGGCCTGGCCTGGTCGACCGAGATGCCGGTGCTCAGAATGAAGCCGCCGCCGCCGGCTACATCGGCCAGGAGCCGCTTCACGTACTCCTCCACCTCTGCCGCCACGCCGATCTGCAGCAGCGCGCCCGGAACATTGCCGCCGAAGCAGGCGAAGCCCGCCAGGTGGTCGCGCACAGCCCTCATGTCAGTCGCATCGAACAACCACACCGTGCGCCCGGGCGGGATGTCCTCGTCAACGATCACATCGAGGCGGCTGTCGTAGGCGCCCTCCACGAAGAGCTGGGGCACGATGCCCTCTTCGATCAGGCCGAGGATCACCGCCTTGAGAGTCGGCCAATACAGCTCCTCAAAATCCTTGTGGGAGAGAAAACCGTCGGCGCCCTTGTGGAGCGGCATGAACACGAAAGGGTTGCGTGTGGCATCGGCGGCCCTGCGTCCAAAGTCGACGGCGATGGGCACCAGCCGTTCCATGGCCTCGACCAGCTCGCCGCGGCGGCGGAACTTGTCAAGCATCACGGCACGTGTGCCGCGCATGGTATCGCCGAGAATGTCGTAGGGGGCCTTGCTGGCACCGCCGCCGAATTCGGGGATGCCGAGTGTGGCCATGACCTCGCGCTCGGCGGCCGACATCACCTCGAACCACTCGAGCGCGGCTTCGCCGGCCGCCATGAGCTTCTTGAGCATCGCCTGTACCGGAGGCGTGCCGTAGGGCATCAAGAACGGCGCGACGAACGGCATCTCGAGCAGCTCGGTGAGCGGTGCAAGCTCGGCCATGGGCTCGAAGGCGCCGAAGGTGCGCGGCAGGTAGCGGCTCTGCCAGTAGGCCGAGGGGTCCGTCATGAGCAGCGCGTACTCATCGGCCTTCATGTACTCGGCTTCGTTGTACTGGTAGCCGGCGTTGTCGTCCGTGCCGCGGCCGGGCCAGTCGTACATCTTGTAGTCAAGGATGTCGAAGGCCTTGCACGGCACCGTAGTGATGTATCCGGCCAGCGTGTCGGGCTCATAGGTGCGGTGGTACTCGAGCATGGCCTGCGCGAACCGGCCGTAGTCGTAGTAGGCGTCGCGAGCGCTGAGCCCGGCACAGCGAGCCGGGAACAGACCGACGTGCGGCGAAACGGGTACGCGCGCCGGCTTGTTGAGCTCGACGGCCGCACGGATCATGCCCACTCGCTCGCGATAGGCGGCAGCCGCCTCGGGCGTGACGAACTCGACGCCGTCGGGCTCCCGCCACGCCCGCATGCGGGCCTCGAAGCGCTGGTCTGCCGTCAGGGTGTCCCAGTCATGAGTGAACATGCTCACGCATCTCCCGTCAGACTCTTGGCTAGCGCGACGGCGGCCACCGCATCGCCGCCCCAGCCGTCGGCACCTACATACCGGCAGACCTGCTCATTCACAGGTGCCCCACCGATCATGACGGGCGGGCAAGGCCGCAGATCAGCTTGACGGATCGCATCCACCGTGGCTTTCATCGAGTCGAACGCCACCGTGAGCAGGCCGCTCAGGCCGACAGCCACGGGAGCAACCGCGCGCACGTTCGTCACGATCTGCGCGGCCGGCACGTCAACCCCAAGATCGATAATGGTGAAACCGGCGATCTCCAGCAGCGCCCCCACGATGTCCTTGCCGATGTCGTGTATGTCGCCCTTCACTGTGGCTAGCACGATGGTGCCCAGCTGGCGCTGTTGCGTCTGCCGCGCCGCCAGCAGAGGCCGCACCTTGGCCGAGACCTGCTGCATGATTTCGCCGGCCATGATGAGCTCGGGAATGAAGGCCCGCCCCTGGGCGTACTGCTCGCCGACCCTGTTCACGGCTTCTCTGCCGGCGTTCAAGATCGACTGAGCATCGGCGCCGTCGGCCAGCGCCTCGTCAGTCAGGCGATGAACCTGCTCCTCGTCCAGTGCCGTTATCGCGTTGACGAGCTGCTCCAGCATTGATTCTCCGATGGTCAGATGTGCCCGCGCAATCGCCGCCGACCCGCCTTGGCACGCAAGCGTCTTGCCCCGCGAGAAGAGTCAGCCTTGAGGGCGGCGATCATGGCTGCTGCGGGGCCTGCCTCCTGCCGGCGGCCACGCGGACCCGCCCGGCAGAAGAGAGATCGGCAGAACGCGTCACAGCGGATCGCAACGCCGCGGCTTCCAGCCTGGCCGAGGCACGCTTGCGAGAAGCCTTTGTGTGTACTCCTCGCGTGGATCGTCGATGACCCGCGCCGTGAAGCCGCGCTCTACGACCCTCCCACGATGCATGACCAGGACCTCGTCGGTGAGCTGACGCACCACCGCGAGATCATGGCTGATGAGCACGTAGCTGACGCCCGTTTCGTCGCGGATGTCAGCAAGCAGGTTCAGCACCTGAGCCTGGATCGACACATCGAGCGCCGCAACAGACTCGTCCAGGATCAGAACGCGCGGCTCGCCGGCGAGCGCACGCGCGATAGCCACACGCTGGCGCTGCCCTCCCGACAGCGCACGCGGCAGCGCGCGTACCTGCCTCGCATCCAGGCCGACGATCTCGGTCAACTCCAGCACACGCGCTCGACGCCGGTCGGCAGGCCAGCCATGCTGCAAGCGCAGGGCCTCATCGAGGATCGCCTCGACCGTCTGGTGTGGATCAAGACTCGTGTAGGGGTCTTGGAACACGATCTGCACCTGTCCGGCTCGAAGGCGGCGTTCCTTGACACTGCGCGCTGGTCGCGACCGCTCCCGACCGCAGGCGACAATCGTGCCGGCAGTCGGCTGCTCGAGACCCACGATCATCTTCGCGACGGTCGTCTTGCCCGATCCGGACTCTCCGACTATCGCCAAAGATCCGGCCTGCGCCAGGCTGAACGAAACGTCATCCACAGCCACGAGTTCCCCGAACTCCTTGCGCAGCCCGGAGACCTCGAGAATCGCCTCCGCTGCCGTCTCAGGCATCTTGGCCCTCCTTCAGTCGACCACGGAGCTCGCGGACGCGAGCACACCGTGAGAGGCCGCCATCCAGCTCGATGAGCTCGGGAGCGGCCGCGCGGCACTCGTCAAGCGCGTGCGGGCAGCGCGGCGCGAATGCGCACTGATCGGGGTCTGCCTCGAACGCCGAGAGAGGGTGACCTGGAATCGCGAGCAACCGACGCGCCGTCCGATCGATGTCCGGCCGAGCGGCAGCTATCGCGGCCGTGTACGGATGCAACGGGTCGTCATGCAGGAGGGATGAGCTACGCACCTCGACGATCTGGCCGGCGTACATCACCGCCGTACGGTCGCACACCGCGGCCGCAAGATCGAGGTCGTGCGTGATGAACAGGACCGCGACATGGCGTCTCCGCCGAAGCTCGTCGAGAATCGCCATGACCTCGGCCTGTGTCGTCACATCGAGCGCCGTGGTCGGCTCGTCCGCAAGCAGAAGACGAGGCTCGGTGAGCAGTGCCGCCGCAATCATGGCGCGCTGGAGGAGGCCGCCCGACAGTTCAAACGGGTACTGACCAAGCCGGCGTTGGCTGTCAAGGATGCCGACCTGCAACAGCATGTCCGCGGCACGACGACGCGCCTCTGCGGCGGGCACGCCGAGGTTGCTGCGCAGCGCTTCGGTCATGAAGTCCCCGATCGTCCGCACCGGGTTCACGTGCGCACGCGGGTCCTGGAAGATCATCGCGACCTGATTGCGATATCGCCGCAGCTCCTTACCCGCGAGCGAGCCGACATCGCCGTGGTCAAAGCGAATCGTGCCGTCGACCTCCGCGCCCGGCGGAAGCAGGCAATCGACCGACCGAGCCATCATGGACTTCCCAGAGCCCGACTCGCCCACCAGCCCCAGCGCCTCGCCTGCTCCAATCGTCAGCGAGACCCCCCGCAACACAGACCGCACCTCACCCTCGACGGGCAGACGCACCGTCAGGTCAATGACCTCAAGAAGATCGGCGCTGGGCACGCGCTTCTCCGCGCTGGTCGCACTGTCACGCACCGTGGCCTCGGTCATCTCGACTGCTGCTTGGTCACCTCGAACAACCTCTCGCCGAGCAGGTTGAAGGCCACGACCACGAGAACGATACAAGCTCCGGCAGCCAGCGCCGGCAGGGGGTAGCCTTGGAGAATCCCACTCTGATTCTCCGAGATCATGACACCCCAATCGGCGTGCGGCGGTTGAACACCGAGCCCGAGATAGGAGATCGCGGCAAGGTCGACCACCGCGTAGCCGAAGTTGATCGTAGCCTGAGCGATGATCAGCGGCAGCATGTTGGGTATCAGGTGGCGGAAGCAGATCGACGTCGCCGACGCGCCTTGCACCTCGAGTGCCGCCACGTACAGCTGTCGGCGCTCCTTCAGGGCGGCTCCACGCAACACGCGGGCGACATAGGGGGTATAGGCGATGGCAATGGCGATCGAGGCAGCCAGCAGACTCGGACCGAGCACCGCCGCAGCTAGCACGGCCAAGAGAATTCCCGGAAAGGCGAACAGGATGTCGAGGCCAGAGGAGATCGCGGAGTCGACGACGCCTCCTCCCCGCCACGCGGCGATCAGCGCAAGCGCGGAACCAATCGTCATGCTGAAGACGACGACGGCCATGGGGCCGAGCATCGAGTTGCCTGCGCCGGCGATGAGCCGAGAGGCCACATCTCGACCCTGCCCATCGAACCCGAGGACATGACCACCCAGCGGGCCCACCCAGACCAACGAGAGGTTCGACACGTAGGGGTCATAGGGCACGAGCCACGAGCCGAAGATGGCGACGAACGCCGCAACAGCGATGATCACGGCGCACGCGATCCCCACAGGTCCAGTCGCACGCAGGAGCGCGAGCCCGCGGCTGTGCTTGGCGGTCGCAGCGGCTGGGGACGACGCCACGGTGCTCACTATGCTTTGGCCCCTACTGATACGCGGGGGTCGAGCATCGCATACAGCAGGTCGACCAGCGTATTGACGATGACGAACGCCAGGACGAGCAGCAGTGCGATGCCCTGGACCACAGCGAGGTCTTTGGACTCTGCCGACTGGACCATGAGGGCGCCGAGCCCGTTCAGTCCGAAGGCGACCTCCACGACCGCCGCCACGGCGATGAGGGAGGCGACCGTGATTCCCGAGACCGTCGTGATGGGGATGGCCGCGTTACGCAGGACGTGGCGGCGGATCAGTTGTCCAGTCGGAATCCCTCGACTCACCGCGGTCTGCACATGCTCGCGACCCATCTCCTCTCGCACCGCCGCCCTTGTCACCCGCGAGACGATGGCCATCGACGAGACCGCGAGCGCAATCGCCGGCAGAGTGAAATGCCACACGTTGCTCAGCAAGCCTACGCCGTTGCCGAGCGCCGGGAACCACCGAAGCCTGACCGCGAACACGAAGATCAGCACGATGGCGGCCACGAACGACGGAAGCGCCGCGGCGCCGGCCGTGACCACCACCATGCCCGTGTCCAGCGCACCGCGACGCAGACCGGCGATCAGGCCAATGGCGACGCCGATGACTACGACCAGGATGGATGCGTACAGGACCAGCCCGGCGGTCGTCCAGATCCGTTGCGCGATCAGGGTGGAGACGTTTTCGCGCAGCGTGATGGAAATGCCGAGATCGCCGTGCAGGGCATTGTTGACCCAGTACCAGTACTGAGTGAAGAACGGTTCGTTCAGGTGATAGCGCGCCTCGAGGATGCGCAGACTGGCAGGTGAGATGGAACGCCCTCCCGACAGTACCGCGAGCGGAGTTCCAGGCGCCACATCGACGGCCGCGAAGACCAGGAAGCTGGCCACGACCACGCTCCCGCAGAGCATCACCAGCCTGCGTAGCAGGAAACGCCACGGGACCACCGACTATCGTCCTCCCAGCTGGTTCGCCCACGGCGCGAACATGTACGAAAACGTTGGGACCGCGCCCGTGAGGCCTTTGCCCAGCACTAGGACGATATTGGGCTGTACCGTCGGGATCCACGGCAATTGCTGCGCGACGGCCTCCTCAGCCTTGGCCACGAGCGATGCCCGCTGATCCGGGTCGGCAGTGCTTCGTGCCTGATCGAGCAACGAGGTGGTCTTCGGGTCGCTGAAGCCGCTGAAGTTCTGAGAGCCGTCGGGCAGGACCACCGTCTTGAGCAACGCGGCAGGATCCGCGTAGTCGCCGTAGTTGGTGGTCGGGAACGCATCCACTCCCTCACGGAACTTGGGGTCGATGAAGAAGTTGATGAAGTTGGCCGGCGAAACCGCCCTGAACTTGACGTTCAGGCCGATTGCCTCACCGGCCGCCTGATAGGCCGCGGCATCTCCCACCGACCTAGGCATCCCGCTGCTCATGCCGATGGTGATCGTCGTGCCGGCGGCGCCTGCTTGCTGGATGAGTTGCTTTGCCTTCGCAACATCCTGCTTCATCGCCGGCGAGCTGTCGTAGGCAGCCGAGAAGACCGATTGCCCGTAGCCGAACGTGCCGGGGTTGGCCAGCCAGCGCGGTAACTGGGCGGCGCCGTGGTAGACACTGTCGATCACAGCCTGCCGGTCGAGCGCCAGCGAGAGAGCCTGACGTACACGCACATCGCCCAGGGCGCCTTTGAAGCTGCAGATCACCAAGGCATCGGTCGATCCACAGCGCCCCTGGTAGACCTTCACGGCGCCGCTCTGCTGCAGTTGCAGCAGAGTCGCGAGGTCCGTCGGGTACGAGCCTTGAATCGACCCCGTGAGCAGGCCGGAGGAAAGCGACGCCGTACCGGCAAACCCCCTGAGCACGATCTGTTGCACGAGAGGAGTCTTGACTGAAGCGTCCCAGTAGTGGGGGTTGGGAATCGCGACGACCCCATTGGCTGTGTTCCAAGACTTCAACATGAAGGCTCCGGTGCCCATGATGCTGCCGCCGGGGGCGCCGTAGTTCTTGCCTTCCTTCTCCACGAAACTCCTCTCCAGGACGATTCCCGGGATCGACGACAGTTCACCTTCGAGCCAGTAGTCGGGCTGCTTGAGCGTGATGGTCACTTGGTTCGCGCCGGTCGCCTGCACCAACTGCACGCGAGTGAACATGGCCTGATAGAAGCCGCCGACCTTCGGGTCCATTTGACGCGTGATACTGAAGACGACGTCGGCCGGGGTCACCGGGTTGCCGTCCCAGAACTTGACGCCCGGGCGCAGTGTGAACACATAGGTCGTCGGCGTCGGGATGGCCAACGTGGCCAGCCCCGGGCCTACCGATCCGTCAGGCGCCTGACGCAGCAGCGATTCGCACATGAGTGTGACCGCGGTGTTCTCTGGATCGTCGAAGGCAAAGTCCGGATCCAGCGTGTTCACGTCTCGATACAAAGCCCACGTCACCGACGGCACGGGCTTGGTGCCCGCTGCGGTGGTCGTGACGAGTGTGCTTGTCGCCGAGGTGGTGGTAGAGTTCGTAGGCGCAGACGCGCCGCACCCTGCCACCGCCATCGCCACGACCAGCAACGCGGCCAATGAAAGCGATACCCACACTCTCCGAGTCATGACCCCTCCTCTCGCGAACCAGACCGATGGATTCCCCGTTCGAAGTGCTATAATAGAATACAGATTCTGTTTTGACAAGGGTGGCTCGTACCGAACGATGGACCACTGAAGAGAGAGGGTGCCGGCATGAGGACGGCGGTGCAAGACGTGCACAAGCGCCTTGCCGAGGTCGAGTTCCGCGAGGACGGCCGTGTGCGCCGCGAGGATCGCATCGAGGCCAAGGGTCTCAAGGCGTCCGCCTGCTCGCCGACCCCGGACGATCACGCCGTCTCGGAGTCAGGCACCCCCGGCGTGGGGGCGATCACCGCCCTTTCGCCGGTGGCCGTGATCCGCGAGGTCGAGCGCCTTGCAGACGCTCGCCGCCTGGCCGGGTACCTGGGGTTGGACCCACTGGTGCGCCGGTTCGGGGATCGCCCGGCGCGTGCGGGCCACAGCTCCCGTGCCGGCCGGGCCCGCGCGGCCCCCACGGCTTGCTCTTCCCAGCGCGGTCACCCGCGCCGGGACGACCCCGGCGCTCAGCCTTGACTTCTCCATCCGCATATCACCCGCCGGTGCGACGCTCCGGGCGTGTAACTCTTGAGCGGTTGCTCGCAGCCGCCGAAGACCAGCTGCGAGAGGATGATCTGGACGCTTTCACCATCCATGGGGTGCTGGCTCGCACCGGCCAGTCGGTGGGTGCCTTCTATTCGCGCTTCCCGGACAAGTGGGCGCTGCTGCACGCTGTCCAAGAGCGGATGCACGAGCGGCTGGAACCCAAGATAGCGGCCGCGCTGGCCGCCCAGATGGAGATAGACGAGTCGCTCGAGCAGGCCGTCGAGCACGGGTTCGGCATCATCATCGACCACGTCCTCGAAGAACGGGAACTGGTGCGCGCTTTCATGATGCGGTCTGTCTTCGATCCGCTCATGCGCGCCAAGGCCGAGCAGGTCAACGCTGAGAGACGAAGGGCCTTGACCGAGCACCTCATGCGTCATGGCGACGAGATCGGCCACGAACACCCCGAATCGGCCATCAACGCGGCCTACGCCATGTACTCAACGGTGCTTCGCGGTCGACTGGTCTACTTCGAATCGGAGAACGAGCTGCGGGGCGACGTCTCCGACCACACCGTGTTCTCGTGGCTTACGTGGTCGCTCGGCCGCTATCTACGGGGCGGCACGCTGAGCCCGGGATAGGGCGACCAGTAGAGTCCGATCAGCCCGCCGCCCGCGCTCTGCCATTCCACTCGGCCAACGCGCTTCTCCCAAACCCGCTTCGATCATGCTGCTGGTATCCCGGGCGAAGACAGCGGAGCAGGGCCCAGGGTGTCGATGCGACGCTCACATGCGGCGAACTTGCGCCAGCGTGAAGCGACGAGGGGTTGAGACATGAGTGAGAACAAACACACCGTCCTGCACCATCTTGCGGGAGAGTTGCGGAGAGATCTGCCGGCCCCGTTTCCGGCGGCCGAGTACGAAGCGCGCTGGGAGCGCGTGCGCGATGCCATGGCTTGAGCAGGAGTGGACACGCCCCTGGTGTCGACTCCCGCCGACGTCTGCTACCCCACCGGCATCCAGGTGGTCTGGTACCACGACGAAGGGTCGTCGGAGTGGGTGCCCGAGAGCGCAGTCGCGCTGCGCGTCGACGCCCCTACTCCCATGGTCTTCGATGACGAGCACGAAAAAAAGCCTGCTGTGCGGGGCGACGGCATACGCGCCCGACTTGCGGGTGCCCCCCAATGTGGCGGTGGACGGGGCTCTCGAAGCCGGGTGAAGCCTTTCGGCCAGCGAGGCCGCCTTCGCGCAGGCGACCGACTTCATCATCGGTACCCTGAAGGACGAGGGCTGGCTCGGAGGCCGGGTAGGACTACAGCTCTGGAGCTACCGCCCTAACCCGGGGTACAGTGCGCTGCTGCGCAGCAAGCTGGAGGCCGAGGGGGCCACCGTCGTCGATGCCACCGAAGTCATGCCGAGCGTGATGCGCCTCAAGTCACCACTGGAGATGGAATGCATCCGGCGGGCGGCGCGCATCGGCGACGCCGGCTTTCGCGCCGCCGTGGGCGCGATCGCCGAGGGCGTTACCGAGCTGGAGGTCTGGGCGGCGGCGACCAGCGCCATGGCGGCGTTGGGCGGGGAGCTCTCGGCGCTGCCGGGCATGGTCAACTCCGGCCCCAAGAACGCCTGCCTGCACGGCCTCGCCGGCCGTCGCCGGCTGCGTCGCGGCGATATCGTCAACATCGACATGTGCGGGGTCTACAACCGCTACCACTGCAACCTCGCGCGGTCGATCTACTTCGGGGACCCGCCGGACTGGCTGCGGGCAGCGATGGACAAGCCGCGCCAGCTCGCCGAGGCGGTCCGGGCGCGCATGGCGCCGGGCATGACGTTCAGGGAACTCCTCGAACTCGACGAGCGCTTCGCAAAAGAGCTCGGCATCTGGCAGGACCAATGGTGGATCGGGGGCTACGGTCTCGGCCTCGCGTTCCCGCCCGACTGGGTGGGTTTCCACTACTTCTCGGCCGAGCTCGACCCCGGCTCGCAGGCTCTCGAGCCCGGCATGGTGATGAACCGCGAGTGGAACTTCTATCTGCCGAACGGAGCCGGCATCCGCGAACTCATCGACACCATGATCGTCACCGAAGAAGCGGTCGAGTTCCCGCATCAGGTCCCGTACGAGCTCGTCATCGTCGGCCAGGACGGAGCGACCGAGCTGTGACCGGAACCCATACGTCGGTCCACTTCCTATGTTAGTGCCAGAGTCACCTCCGATGTAGAAGCCGGAGGAGCGTAGTCGGCGAGCGAGAAGCCCGGGAAGACGATCGTCGCCGGCGCCGGCGGTCTGTTGCCCAGTGCGCTGTGCGGCCGCAGGCCGTTGTAGAGGCGCCGCCAGCCCGCGACGAGGATCTGCGCCTCCTTGAGCGTGAAGAAGATCTCAGCGTTGAGCAGCTCGTCACGCAGCTTGCCGCCCAAACGATTCGATGTAGCCGTTCTCGTGAGGGCGAGCCCGGCTCGATGAAGAGCGTGGTGACGCCAAGCTCGCCGAGCCACTCGCGCACCACCGTGGCGACGAACTCGGAGCCGTTGTCACTCCTGATGTGCTCGGGGACGCCGTACTGAAAGGAAGAGGACAGCCAGGGTCATCAGCACCTCATGGCTGGTGAGCCTTCTGGCGACGACGATAGCCAGGCACTCCCTCGCGTACTCGTCGACCACCGTGAGCAGCTTCAACGGTCGGCCGTCGTCGGTCTTCTCGGCGACGAAGTCGTAGGCCCAGACGTGGTTCCTGTGCTCGGGCCGCAGGCGGATGCACGAGCCGTCGTTCAGCCACAGGCGGCCCCTCTTCGGCTGCCGCTTCGGCACCTTGAGCCCCTCACGTCGCCAGATGCGCTGCACGCGCTTGGCGTTCACGTTCCAGCCCGCCATCTGGAGAAGGCCGGTGATGCGCTTGTCGCCGTAGCGGCCGAAGGAGCGCGCCAGGCCGATCACGGCCGCCGTCAAGGCGTCCTCGTCATCACGCAGCTGGGGCCGACGGCGTTGGCTGGAGCGATGCTGGCCGAGGGCCCGGCAGGCACGACGCTCGGAGACGTGGAGCCCCTCACAGACCGCCGCGATGTACGTGCGGCGGCGTGAAGGGCTCTAGAAGTTTCCCCGGGCCGCCTTCTGCAGGATGAGCTTGTCGAGGGTGAGGTCGGAGACAGCTCTCCGCAGCCTCGCGTTCTCACGCTCCAGATCCTTGAGGTGCTTGGCTTGCGAGACCTTGGGGCCGCCGTGCTCCTTGCGCCAGCGGTAGTAGGTGACCTCGTGGATGCCCAGGATCTTCACGACCTCGGGGACTCTCTTGCCCTCGCCCAGCAGCACCTCGGCCTGGCGCAGCTTGGCGATGATCTCCTCGGGGCGGTAGGTCTTGCGTGGCATGGTCTGACTCCTTCATCGGTCGCGAAACCCTACATTGCGGGTGGACCGCTTTCAGGGGTGCGGGTGACTTGTGCGCCTCGGTCTTGGAGCGGATCGCGGCGAAGAAAGCCGCGGCGATCTCGCTGGTGAGCAGCCGGGCGCGGTTCTTCGTGAAGCTCGTCACGTGGAAGACCGGCTCATCGAGCGGCAGGCCCACGAACCAGCGCAGCAGGAGGTTGTAGCGCAGCTGCTCGACGAGGCGGCGCTCGGAGGGGATCGCGCAAGAGGATCTGCACGAGCTGCGCCCGGAGCAGGTACTCGGGGGCGATCGAGGGGCGACCGCCGGAGGCGTAGAGGGCCTCGACCTGCGGGCTCATCTGCGAGAGCGCGGCATCGACCGTGATGCGGATTGCGCGCAGCGGATGGTCGTCCGGCACGACGTCCTCGAGAGTCGTCAGGACGATGAACCCCGCCTGCCTCTGCTCGTCGCCCCGCACAGCGTCCTCCCTATTCGTGATTTGCAGGTATTATTCTATCAGAGACGGGCAGTTCGAGGCAGGCAAGCCGAGGCAGCAGAGCTGCGCCGGACGAGTCCGCCGGCGACTATTTCCGCAGCCTGCTAGAGTAGCGCCGCTCCCGACGCAGAGACGGTCATGCGGATAGCCAAACCCGCGTATATCAGAGTGACCGCGCGTCGCTACCGCGGTCCGGCGCGTTCACCGCAGCGTCCCACCAACAGCAAGGATCCTGCGGACTCGCGAGAGAGACTCAGTCACGCCCACTTGACAAAGCCCTCTCCATATCAGCCGCCGAGCGGCGTGGTGAGAAGCGCCGCCTGGGCGTCGTCGCGGGTGCGGGCGACGACGGCGACGATACTCTCGCTGTCGGCGCGGTACCGGACCATGGGGACGACCGCCGCGAGGGACACCACGTCGCCGATCGCGTCGCGCACGAAGGCTCCCACGGCGACCACACCGTCGGCGTACTCTTCGAGATCGAACGACAGCCCCGTGAGACGGACACGCTGGATCTCCTCATGGAGACTGTCGCGATCGGTGATCGTGTTGACGGTGAGACGTTCGAGCCTGTGCGGCAGGACCGCGTCCACCTGCTCCGGGGCAAGCGCCGCGAGGAGGGCTTTGCCGTTGGCCGTGCAGTGCAGGGGGAGACGCGCGCCGATGTGGGCGACGATACGCAGAACGTGCGGCGACACGTACTGGTCCACGTACAGGGCTTCACCGGCGTACAACACGGCCAGATCGGCGGTTTCGTCGAGCTCGTTCGAGAGCTGCTTGAGGAACGGGCTCACCTCGTGACGGATGTCGCGGCGGCTGGAGACGGCCACGCCCATGAGCCCAGGGCCCACGACGAACTTGCCGGATTGCAGCTGGCGGACGAAGTCCTCCGCGGCGAGGGCGCGCGCGATGCGATAGACCGTGGGCCGAGGGATGCCGGATCGCTGGGCCAGCTCCTGCGGGCTCAGCCCGTCGACCTCGGTGGACAGCAAGCGAAGCACGTCGGCGGCGCGAGCGATGACCTGGATGCCCTCGCGCCGTCCCGTGCTCGTGGTCTCTGTCTGTTCGTCCATCGCTCTCCTGTCGCAGAGGGCGCGACACCATCGCGCCCATCGGCCAAGCCGCCTCATAGCACTCGGCGAGCCGCATGAAGTACTACCACATCGGCAAACGGTCGTGCGACTCGCGACGCGGTCCGGGAATGAAAGCGGGCGCCGCCCCCGGGGTGGGGCGACGCCCAGAACGCCTTGCTTGACCCTCGCCGTCAGGCGAGTCCGGCGGCGAGAGGCGGCGGGGGAGTCTCCTCTTGTACCGATGAAGGCGTCGGCGGCGTGACCTGCCCTCGGGCGGTCAGGCCTTCTCCAGAAACACGGTGGCGAGCGTCGTGCTCTTGTCGAGCTGGACCGAGACGGTCGCGGCCCAGTACCCGGGCGCCGCGATCGTGACGGCGTACTCCTTGCCGGGCGCGAGCCTGTCGACAGTGACCTCGCCGAAGTTGTCGGCCGTGCCCTGGCCGACCACCACGCCAGCGAGCTCGACGGTCGCCGTGGCGCCCTCAGCGCACTCGTCGGTGTCGGCGAACACCACGGCGCAGGCCACGAAGGCCTTCTCCCAGCGGTACAGGTTCCTGTAGTACACGCGCGGCCTGGTACCGAGGCCGTCGCGGTAGCGCTCCAGCTCCTCGGCGACCACGCGCGCGGCGATCTCCGCCTCCTCCGCCATGACCACCTTGACGGCGTCCGTGGGGCAGACCTGGCTGCAGCGGGTCTCGGTCCAGCCGTCGTCCAGCAGGTGAGCGCAACCGGTGCACTTCTGCGCCAGCTCCTTCTCCTCGTTCCAGTAGATGGCCGAGTACGGGCAGCTGGCGACTATCTCCTTGCGGCCCTTGGCCTTGACCGGGTCGATGATGACGAGGCCGTCGGGGCGCTTGTAGACGGCGCCGTCGGCGGTGAGGCACGGCGCCTCGTCGCAGTGCATGCACGGCATCGGCAGGTACGCGGTCTGCACGATCGGGTATTGGCCGCGCTCCTTGCGCTTGATGTTCATCCAGCGGTGGCCGTGCCACGGCTGGGCCGCCGAGTGCGGCGGGAACTCGTTGTCGACGAACTCGTCCTTGTCGGCCAGGAAGCAGTCGTTGCAGTCGTGGCAGCGGGCGACGTCGACGATCAGGTGCCAGCTCTTCATGAAGCCTCCCCCTCCCACTTCTCGACTTGGATGAGGCAGGAGTTGTTGGACATTGCCTGGGACGTCGG
>Ga0315271_10000600_pt1 | contig 20443 bp, 18 predicted proteins | sample C3_top_MG_FD_204664 | JGI IMG/M metagenome (GOLD analysis project Ga0315271, IMG submission 204664) | Sediment microbial communities from Yellowstone Lake, YNP, Wyoming, USA - C3_top | ecosystem: Environmental > Aquatic > Freshwater > Lake > Sediment | place: USA: Wyoming | collected 2017-08-01
GATCCCGGGAGCGGCCCGCAGATAGCGCTCCAGGACGCCGCGGTCGAAGAGGTTCCCGGTGGGATTGTTCGGCGAAGCGAACACGCTCAACCGCGGCGAGCACGAGGCGGCGCGCTTCAGGAGTTCCGCCTCATCGAGCGCGAAGGACGGGGTGAGCGGCACCTCCTCGACGCGCCAGCCCAGCGAGAGAGCGATGTGCCGGTACATCGAGAAGGTCGGCGTCGGCACCAGCAGCGTCGCCCCTTCCCCGCCGCAGGCCGCGAGCAGCAGCAGGATCAGATCGTCCGACCCGTTGCCGAGGAGCAGCCCCTCCGGCGACCAACCGCTGCGATCGGCGAGGGTCCGCCGCAGCGCGGCGGCCTCCGGGTCGGGGTAGCGGTTGAGTTCGAGTGCCGCCGCGGCGGCGCCGATGCGCGCCATGAGATCCGGGGGCGGCGGGCACGGGTTTTCGTTGGCGTCGAGTTTGATCAACCCGTCAGCGTGTTCGGCCGCGTAGGCGCGAAGGCCCCCCAGCTGCGGGCGGAAAAAATCCTCGCCCTCCCCGCTCATGCCTTCTCCCTGCGAACCAGAACCGAGCGGGCGTGCGCCTCGAGGCCTTCGAGCCGGGCAAAGCGCACGACCTTGTCGGCCATGGCTTCGAACTGTTGCTCCGAGAAAGACATGATGTTCGAACGTTTCTGAAAATCGGGGGTCCCCAGGGTGGAGAAGAAGCGGGCCGAGCCTCCCGTCGGGAGCACGTGGTTGGGACCCGCGAGGTAATCGCCGAGGGCCTCAGGGGTGTGCGCCCCGAGGAACACGCTGCCGGCGTTGCGGATCAGCGGCAAGAAGTGCAGCGGCTCGCGCACCAGCAGCTCGAAGTGCTCGGGCGCGACTGCGTTCGCCACCTGCATCCCCTGCTCCAGATCGCGGACGACCATGATCAGACCCTGCCCGCGCAGGGCGGCGCGCGCGATGTCGGGACGAGGCAGGTCGTCGACCTGGCGTTCGACTTCGACTCGGGTGCGATCGGCGAGTTTCTGCGAATCGGTGACCAGGACGCAGGTCGCCAGTTCGTCGTGCTCGGCCTGGGAGAGCAGGTCGGCCGCGATGTGGCGCGGGTCGGCGAAGGCGTCGGCGAGAATGAGGATCTCGCTGGGACCGGCGATCATGTCGATGTCGACCTCGCCGAAAACCATTTTCTTCGCGGTCGCCACGTAGATGTTGCCCGGCCCGACGATCTTGTCGACCCGCGGGATCGTCGCCGTGCCGAAGGCCAGCGCCCCGACCGCCTGAGCGCCGCCGATGCGGTAGATTTCTTCGAGACCGAGCATGTCGGCGACAACGAGAACGTGCGGGTTGAGCACCCCGTCGGGGGCCGGCGTGCAAATGGCGAGGGAGCGGACGCCGGCAACCTGCGCCGGGATCGCGTTCATCAGCACCGAACTCGGGTAGGCCGCCTTGCCGCCGGGGACGTAGAGTCCGACCCGCCCGATCGGGGTCACGAGTTGACCGAGCAAAGTGCCGTCCTCGCCGGCTTCGAACCAGGACTCGGCGCGCTGGCGCTGGTGAAACGCGCGGATGCGCGCCGCCGACTCCTCGAAGAGCGACAGCACCTCCCGCGGCACTTTGCGGTACGCCTGCTGCACCTCTTTGCGGCTCACGGGGAACTGGGCGGGCTTGAGGGACACCCGGTCGAAGCGCTCCGTGAACTCGGCTACGGCCGCGTCCCCCCGGTTCTGCACCTCCTGCAGGATCAGCTTCACCGGCTCCTCGACGGCCGAGGAGTCGCGCCGCCCGCGGTGTTCGAGACAGGCGAGCAACTCGCGGAACTCGCGGTCGCGGTAACGAACCGTCTTCATGATCAACCCTCCCTGGCCCTTCGCGGGTCGGTGAACCGTGCCCCTGTGCGCGGCGATCTCGCGCCGGGAGCGCTTCGAACATCCAGCCCGTCCCGCGCGTCTTTCAGCGCCTGATTGGTCGGCGGGCAGAGGCCGGACACTACACCTTCTCCCTGATACGGCTCGTCCGCGCCCCAAGGCCGGCGAGCTTCTCGTCGAGACGCTCGTAACCGCGGTCCAGGTGGTAGGCGCGGGCGACCACGGTCTCACCCTCGGCGCGCAACCCCGCCAGCACCAGAGAGGCGGACGCCCTCAGATCGGTGGCCATGACGCGGGCGCCCGAGAGCGCGGCCTTCCCGCGCACGATCGCGAGGTTGCCGTCGAGCGTGATGTCGGCGCCGAGACGCTTGAGTTCCGCGACGTGCACGTAGCGGTTCTCGAAAATGGTCTCGTGGATGACTCCCAGGCCACGCGAAACGGCGAGCAGCGCCATGAACTGCGCCTGCATGTCGGTCGGGAACTCCGGGTAGGGGCCGGTCTTGATGTCGACCGCCCGCGGCCGCGCCGGCCCCTCGACCCTCACCCCCGCCGGCGTCTCCTCCACCCGCACGCCGGCCTCGCGCAGCTTCGCGATGACCGCGCCAAGGTGCCTCGGGTCGGCGCCTTCCACCAGCACGTCGCCGCGCGTGATGGCTGCGGCGAGCATCAGCGTACCGGCCTCGATGCGATCAGGCATCACCGTGTGGTCGATCGGCCGCAGCCGCTCGACGCCGCGGATCGCGATGGTTGCCGTCCCGGCGCCGGATATGCGCGCCCCCATGCCGCCGAGCGCCAGGGCGAGATCCGTGATCTCCGGCTCGCAGGCGGCGTTGGTGATCTCGGTCGCCCCCTCGGCCGTGACCGCGGCCATCAGAGCGTTCTCGGTTCCGGTGACGGTCTGTTTTTCAAAGTGAATGTGCGCGCCCCGCAACCTCCCCGAGCGGGCCGTGATGTAGCCGTGTTCGATGGCGATCTCCGCGCCGAGGGCCCGCATCGCGGCCAGGTGCAGGTTCACCGGGCGCTCACCGATGGCGCACCCCCCGGGGAGCGACACCCGCGCCTGGCCGGCGCGCGCGAGCAGCGGGCCGAGCACGAGCACCGAGGCGCGCATGGTTTTGACCAGGTCGTACGGGGCTTCCTCCCCGCTCAGCGCGCCGGTTGCGATGATCATCTCGTCGTCCCGGCGTTCGACCCGCGCGCCGAGAATTTCGAGCAACCGTGCCATCGTATCCACGTCGCGCAGACGCGGGACGTTGCGCACCCGGTGTTCACCGGGGACGAGGATGGTGGCGGCGAGAATGGGCAACGCGGCATTCTTCGCGCCACCGACCCGCACGCTGCCGCGCAGGCGGGAACCACCGGCGATCGTGATGCTCTCCATGGTTTACGCGGCCCTCCTCGCCGCGACGACACGCTCTATCCCGGCGAGGTCGCAGCGGGTCGAAAGCTCCTCGTAACGACCCGAGCGACGCAGCAGCGAGAGCACGAGGCCGGCCTGGCCGGCGCCCACCTCGAGCAGCAGCCAGCCGCCGGGACGCAGCAGAGGCGGTGCCCCGGCGATGATCCGCGCGATCAGGTCCAGGCCGTCGGCGCCGCCGTCGAGGGCTGCGCGCGGTTCGTGGTCGCGCACCTCCGGCTGGAGATCGCCCAGCTCAGCCGTGGGAATATAGGGTGGATTCGAGATCAGCACGTCGAGCGAGCCCGAAAGAACAGCGAGCGGGTCGAGCAGGTCGCCCTCGAGGAACACGATGCGCCGCGCCACCCCGTGCTCGGCGGCGTTTGCCCGCGCAACCTCGATCGCCGCCGCGCAGCGGTCGGTGCCAAAAAACGTGCCGGCGCCCAACTCGCGCGCCAGGGCGATCACGATGGCTCCCGAGCCCGTGCCGACATCAGCCACCCAGGCGCCCGGGCCGATGCGTTCGAGCGCGGCCTCGACGAGCGTCTCGGTCTCGGGGCGCGGCACCAGCACCCGGCGGTCGACCCGCAAGCGCAACGACCAGAACTCGCGCTCCCCGGTGAGGTACGCCAGCGGGACGCGCCGCACACGCTCGTCGAGAAGCATCCCGTACCGCTTCGCCGCCGCCAGCCCCGCCGGCTCGCGCCCCCGGGAAAGCAGCGCGGCGCGGTCGAACCCCGCGGCGTGCTCGAACAACACGCACGCCTCGAGACGCGCCGCCTCGATGCCGGCGGCGGCCAGGCGCACGCGCGCGTTTTCAACCATTCCGGCGATGGATTCCGTCATTCGCCGCCGCCCCCGCTCAGGGCGAGCGACTGGAAGTGGGCCGCCAGCGCGTCGATCATCTCCTGGATGTCGCCTTCCATGAAGCTTTCGAGCCGGTAGATGGTGAGGCCGATGCGGTGATCGGTCACGCGGTTCTGCGGGAAATTGTAGGTCCGGATCCGCTCGCTGCGATCCCCGGTGCCGACCATGCCCTTGCGCTCCGAAGCCCGCTTTGCCGCCGCCTCCGCTTCCAGGCGATCCTTGAGGCGGGCGCGCAGGATACGCAGGCCCTTGGCTTTGTTCTTGTGCTGCGATTTCTCGTCCTGGCAGGAGACGACCAGGCCGGTGGGCAGGTGCGTGATGCGCACCGCGGAGTCGGTCGTGTTGACGCTCTGGCCGCCGGGCCCCGACGATCGGAAAACGTCGATCCGGAGTTCCTCGGGCTTGATGTCGATCTCGACCTCTTCCGCCTCCGGAAGCACCGCGACCGTGACGGCGGAGGTGTGGATGCGACCGCTGCCCTCGGTGACCGGCACCCTCTGGACACGGTGGGTGCCGGCTTCGTATTTGAGGACGCTGTAGGCGCCGCGGCCTTCCACGAGGGCGATGACCTCGCGCAGGCCGCCGATCCCGGTGGAGGTCTGGCTCATGACCTCGATCCGCCAGCGCCGTCCCTCGGCGAAGCGACAGTACATGCGGAAGAGCTCGGCGGCGAACAACGCGGCTTCCTCGCCGCCCGTGCCGCCGCGAATCTCCAAAAAGGTGTTTTTCTCGTCGTTCGGGTCGCGGGGCGTGAGCAGCACGCGCAGCTCGCGTTCGATCCCCTCGAGCTGCGTGGCGAGATCGGCCAGATCCTCCTGTGCCAGGGACCGCAGTTCGGCGTCGCCCTCCTCGAGAAGCGCGCGGCTCTCGTCCTGGCGCAGTCGCACCTGCTGGTACTCCAGGTATTTCTCGACGATCGGCCCGACGGTGCCGCGCTCGATCATCAACTCGCGGTAGCGCTGCCGGTCGCCGAGGACTTCGGGGTCGGCAAGTTGCCGGTCGATCTCCTCGCAGCGCTTCTCGACCTCAGCCAGCTTGGTGAACACCGCGCAGTCCCCCTTCCATTTCCAACACCTCGCGCAAGGCGCGCAGGGCCACCTCGATCTGATCGTCGCTCGGGGGCCGTGTCGTCAGCGCCTGAAGCCAGTACCCCGGCGCCGCAAGCCAGCGCCACCACGGCCGGCCGCCGAGGCGCAGGATCTCGAAGGCGATCCCGGCCACGACCGGCAGCAGCGCCAGCCGGGCGAAGAATTTGGCGATGAAGCCCCACGGCCCGGGGATGCACGAAAAGACGAGAACGCTCACGGCGACGACGACGAGCAGGAAGTTCGTCCCGCAGCGGGGGTGACGGGTCGAGTGGGCGCGGGCGCCCGCCACGGTGAGCGGATCGCCGTGCTCGTAGGCCGAGACCACCATGTGCTCAGCCCCGTGGTATTCAAAAACGCGTCGAATCTCCGACCAGAGCGCAATGGCGAGCAAATAGAACAAAAACATGCCGAGCCGGATCAGACCATCGGCCAGGTTGAAGGCGAAACCCGCGCCGAGTCCGGGGGCCAGACGGGCGATCCACTGGGTAAGCGCCAGGGGCAGCAGAAAAAAGAGGCCGACGCCGGAGGCGAGCGCGACCGCCGAAGCGATCACCATGCCGGCCGAGTTGGGAACCTCCTCCTCGGCGACCGCCTGCGCCGCGGAAAACTGCAGGGCCCGCATGCCGTGGGTCAGCGCCTGCACCAGCGCGGGCGTCCCCCGCAACACCGGCAACCGCAGCAGCCGCCAGCGATCCGAGAGCAGCCGCAGCGGTTCGCGCAGGACCACGACTGCGCCGTCCGGGCGGCGGACGGCGACGGCGAGCGACCGCGGGGCGCGCATCATGACACCCTCAATCACCGCCTGTCCTCCGATCACCGGTTCCTCCAGCCTCGCCATCAGATGCCGATCGCCCTTACCCTGCCAGAGGCGGGAGCGGCGTCCCGGCATCCCAACCGCGGTAGGCGGCCCGAACCTCGCGCATCCGGCCGCACGCGAGCTTCCCCTCGGTGCAGGAGCCCGCGACGCAGGCGGGGCCACATTTTTCGAAAAGCACCGGTGCCGCCGAACGCGCGAGACCGAGCATGCGCTCCGCCAGCCCGCGGATCTCCCACTGCGCCCGCAGGCAGCAGCGCAACGTGAAAAAGTGCCGCAGCTCCCGGGCGTTCATCGTGACGATGATGCGGGTGGCCGCCGCGTTGGGAAGGACGAAGCGCGCGTCCTCGGCGGGGACCCCGGCCTCCAGCAACTCGCGGTACCGCCGCCCGGCATCCCGCATCGCACGGGCATACACGCGCGAGAGCTCAGGCCGCGCGGCGACGGACGGCGGAACGACGTGTGCGAAATCCTCGCGCGCAGGGACATAGCGCTGGCTCTGCTGGGAATACGAAGCCACCCGGTGGCGGACGAGCTGGTGGCTCGCGGCGCGCGATACGCCTTCGATGCCGAAGCTGAACACGGCGTGCTCGAGAACCGACAGGTGACCGAGGCCGAGGATGCGGCGTATCAGGACGGCCGCGCCGGCGGCGTCGACACCGCGCTCGAGATCGTCGATGCCGTCGGGCGAGTAGCACAGGCGGGCCGCCAGGGCGACGGCGATCTCGGGATCGGCGGTCTGGCGCAACAGAGACACGCGCACAAGACCGTTCATCTGATGATCCGGCGCCGGGGAAACCCCGACGGGATTAGGCCTTGGCCGCTTCCTTCTGCCCGTATTTCTTGCGGAAGCGGTCGACGCGACCCGCTGCGTCGATGAGCTTCTGCTTGCCGGTGAAAAAGGGATGGCACTTCGAACAGATGTCGACCTTGTAGCTCGGCTTCGTGGAGCGCGTATGGATGACCTCACCGCAAGCACAGGTGATCGTGATCGCGTCGTAATCGGGGTGGATGCCCTCTTTCATGCTTTCAGCCTCCTTGCCAAAATAGCGTGCGTCAAGAGGCAGAAAGATACCTCTCCGAACGCTGAAAGTCAAGCAGTGGTGGAATAATTTCGGCCAGCGGTGCTATAGTTTGGCGCCGGTTCTCCGGGTGATGATGTCATAAACCGCGTCAGAGGCAGAGGTCGAGTTCAGGTGATGGGACGATCGGTCCGTTGCGCATCCTCGCTGCTCGTGAGCCTGCTCGTTTTTTCTCTGCCCGGCGCGCGTCTGTGCGCGGAGGAGATCCCCGCGGCCACGGGGCCCGCCGACATGGAGCTGCGGAAATCCTTCAGGTTCGTCCGCCGCGCCACCCGTCAGGGGCCGCAGCAGCCGTCCGGTGGCGAGAGAGGAACCCCCCACGCAGCCACGGACGCGGGAGGAGTTCCACGCCTTGGGTCGGTCGCGGAAGCTCTGGACGAAGAACTCCAGGACACCGGCACCCTGCATTTCCCGGGGAGCGACGGCCGGGGGGTCGTGCTCCAGGCCTCGACCACCCCGATCCTGGCGACCGCCACGGGACGCCGCCTGATCATCGATCGTGAGCGGACAATCGACGGCGCCGTGGCTGAAGAGATTTCTCGCCGCTGGCCCGGATTCTCCGTCGTTCAGCCTCCTGCGGGCGCGAACCTGCGCGATCTTCTCGGCAGCGTGCTCGGTGCCGCCGGGTATGACACGGTACTGCGCTCGGTGCCGCTGGTTTTCGGTCGTGGTGTCACGGTCAGCGTCACGCCCGATTTTGTCGTCCTGCGAACCGAGCGCGATCTTCTGGCGGGCGAGACGCGCGCCATTTCGATCGTCGACTCTGCGGCTGCGATCCCTCCCGAGGTGCGCGAGTTGGCCCTCGAGCACCGCGTCCGAATCGTCGAATTGACGTCCGAGGGCGCGCCCGCCGGCCCCAGCCGGGCCCCCTGGCGCGACGCGACGGGCAGGGTCACCACAATGGAGAGCGCCCGGTTGGCGCCGATCGTCGAAGAAATCGCGATCGCACTCGGGTGTTCGGTCGAGCGACGCGGTCAATTTTCGGCCGCGCCTGATGAACGGCCGGCCGGCGCCGACCTCAGAATAAGCCGCGACGGGAAGACAGCCCTCGTCGTTGAAAATCCCGACCCGCACCCTGAGGAGCGCCTGGGACGCCAGGGCGAACCGGCGATCGCGCTGAGTGCCGGATCCTTGCCGGAGGCGATCGGCACGCTGCTCAACCGGTTGAACCTGCCGGTCATCGGTCCCACGGTTGAGTTCTACCGCGCGTCGGCGCCCGGCTCGGCGCGTCGGTTTGTCATCAGCGTCCCGGGATTGCTGGCAGCGTCCGGCGGCCGCAGACTCCTGATCACCGGCGAAAGACCACCACCCCTGGTGCGGCTGTACCTCACCCGCGAGGGCATCGACATCTTCGAGTACCGCGTGGCGGGTCGCTGAAAAATGCGGCTTTGTCCTATCTACAGGTGGAGCAGGAGGATTTTGCGCAACTGGAGCACCCACCGCCCTTCGACGATGTGAACTTCCCGCCACTTTTGGAGCCGAAGACCGAGAATTTCTTCACGACGTTCCTGCCACCGCACGACGGGCAGGTCACCGTGATCGCTGCGCTGCCGACCAGTCGCTCGAAATCGTGCTTGCAGCGACCGCAGACGAACTCGAAGAGGGGAATGGGCTTCCCTCCCGATTCTACGCCTTGGCCGCCGGGATCGACCGGGCGTCGGCCAGGAACTTTTCGATGCCGACATCGGTGAGCGGGTGGCGCACCATCTGCTCGAGAACCGCGAAGGGGACCGTCGCGACGTGCGCGCCGAGCGTCGCGGCCTGCACGACATGCAACGTCGAGCGAACGCTGGCGACGATGATCTCCGCCGCGAAATCGTAATTGCGCAGTATCTCCAGCGATTGCTCGACCATCTCCATCCCCTGGTGACCGGCGTCGTCCAACCGGCCGACAAACGGGCTGATGAACGCCGCACCGGCCTTGGCGGCGAGCAGCACCTGAGTCGGCGAGAACACGAGCGTCATGTTGACCTTGATTCCCTCCGCCGCCAGGGCGCGGGTCGCGGCGAGCCCCTCGTTCATGATCGGCACCTTGACCACGACCCGGTCGTGGATCTTCGCGAGCAGCCGTCCCTCGGCGACGATGGCCGCGGCCTCCAGGGAAACCGTCTCCGCGCTGACCGGACCGTCGACGATGCCGCAAATCTCGCGGACCGCCTCGTGGAACGGGCGCTTCTCTTTCGCCACCAGCGTCGGGTTTGTCGTCACCCCGTCCAGGACGCCCCACCGGGCCGCCTCGCGGATCTGGTTCACGTTGGCCGTGTCGAGGAAGATCTTCATCCCTGGCGTTCCCCCGCTCTGTGCGCCGCCGCCTAGAACTTGCCGACGAGCGCCTCGTTGATTTTTACGGCGCGCACGCGCCGCAGGTCTTCCAGCCACGATTCGAAGTACTGGTCACGCTTCGCGCTGCGCAACCGGGCGACGACGCCGTCCTTTTCCGCGACGAACGCCTCGCGCGTCGCCGGGAGCTTCGCATCGACCCGGTAGAGGATGACCCTGCCGTCGGGAGCTGCCACCGGCCCGCCGTACGCGCCGATGCCCAGCGAAAACGCCCCCTGCAGCACCTCACCCTTAATACCCGCTTCCGCGACGAATTCGCGCTGGGTGAACAGGGCCGTCTCGCGCACCTCGCCCTTGGCCTTGGCGGCGAGATCCTTGAGCGATTCGCCACGGCGCAGCTCCTCGAGGCGCAACCGGCCCTCGGCGAGCGAACGGTCGCGGGATTGAACTGCCAGCAACTCCCGCTCGACATCGGCACGCGCCTCCTCGAAGGAGGGCACGGCGGACGGGCGTTTGGCCAGGACCTTGTAGACCCAATAGTCGTCTCCCTGACGCAGCAGCTCGCTGACTTCGCCCTCAGCGAGGGCAAACAGGGAATCCATGACCTCGGGTCGGGCAGCAGGACCGGGAACCGGGCCCTCGCGCGGCACCAGTTCAGTCGTGCGAACCGTCAAGCCGTATTTCGAGGCGACCGCCTCGAATTCGCCTGTGGCGAGCGCGTCGTTGATCTGCTCGACTCTCGTAGCCACCGCAGCGCGCGCCGCCGCGGCGGAACGTTTGCGGGCGACCTCCGCGCGCGCCTGCTCGAAGGAAGGGGTGCCGGCCTCGCGCGTCTCCTCGACTTTGATGATGTGAATGCCGAACGGGGTCCGCACCAGGTCGCTGACCTGTCCTTTGCCCAGCGCGAAAGCCGCTTTTTCAAAGGCGGGAACCATCTGGCCGGGCGAGAACCAACCGAGATCGCCCCCGGCCGGGCCGGAGGAGTCCTGGGAGAATTCGCGCGCCAACGCCGCAAAGTCGGCACCGCCCTTGGCCTTTCCGAGAACGAACTGCGCCCGCTCGCGGATCTTTTTTTCCTCCGCGGGAGCGGCGCCCTCGGCGAGGCGAAAGAGAATGTGCCGCGCATGGATCGAATGCTCAGTCCTGAATTCGGCGGTGTTCTGCTCGTAGTAGCTCTGGAGTTCCGCGTCGTTGGCCGGCGCCGCCGGCTGGAAATCCTTGGCGAGCACGGCGGCGTAGGCGAATCGGGCGCGCTCCGGGCGGGTGTACTTTGCCGGGTCGGCCTCGTAGGCCCGACGCGCCTCCTGCAGCGACACGGTGGCGCCGGCGCCGGGCGCTGCCGGCGGCAGGATCGCCAGCGTGAGCCGCACCTTCTCCTTGTCGCGGCGGAACTCCTCAAAGGCGTCGGCCTCGGCAATCTGCACGGGTTCCTGGACCAGCGCCCTGACCTTCCCGGAGAGCAGCTCGTCGCGGGCATCCTCCTCGTAGGTTACCGTCTTGATCCCGGACGCGGCGAGGACCTCGCGGTACTTCTTCGGGTCGAAGACGCCGTTTTCCTGGAAAGCCGCGGTGTCGCGCACTTTGCTCGCGATCTCTTCGTCTCCCACGACCAGACCCATCCGGTGCGCCTCGTCGAGCAGCAGACGCCTGCCGATCGCGGAGTCGAGGGCCCCTTTCTTGATGCGGAAGCGCTTTTCGAGGTCGTTGACCGGGATTCCCGGATAATAACGGCGGTAAAATTCCAGCCGGCTGTCGTGCGCCCTGAGGTATTCGGCATAAGGGATTTCCGCGGTGCCCACCCACGCCGCAACCGAGCGCTCCGATTTTGACGAACTCGTACCCCCGCGGCCCCAGACGAGGAAGATGGTGCCGATGAACACGCCAACGATCAAAATCACAACGCACAGGACAAAAACCGCATTCCCTCGCATGAAGCGCATCATGGCGCGTCACCCCCCTCTTGCACCTGCCGTCAGCCGATAAATCGAACTTTTACTCTACCCCTTTTTTCAGTCGGATGCAACCGCTCGCCACGTCCTGATGGCGCCGAGCACGGGATGTTGACAACTTCCCTATGACATGGTACCTAGTACCCCCATTGGATATGCCCGTGCCAGGTGGGGGAGTTGATACGACGATGAAGAAATCTGCAGCGCTGTTTCAACAGGCCCAGCGGGTGATGCCCGGTGGCGTCAACAGCCCGGTCCGGGCCTTCCGATCGGTCGGCGGGCATCCCCTGTTCATCGCGAAAGCCAAGGGTTCGACGATCACCGACGCTGACGGAAAATCGTACATCGACTACGTCGGCTCGTGGGGCCCGATGATCGCGGGTCACGCCCATCCCCGGGTCGTTGCCGCCGTCACCCGCGCCGCCAGGCTCGGCACCTCGTACGGCGCCTCGACCGAGGCGGAAATCACGCTCGCCACCATGGTCTGCGAAGCTTTCCCCTCGGTGGAAATGGTGCGCATGGTCAGTTCCGGAACCGAGGCGGTGATGAGCGCCATCCGCCTTGCACGCGCTGCAACGGGACGCGACGATATCGTCAAGTTCGAAGGCTGCTACCACGGCCACTCCGACCAGATGCTGGTCAAGGCGGGCTCGGGCGCGCTGACGCTGGGGATGCCCGACAGCCCCGGGGTGCCCGCCGATCTGGCAAAGCACACGATCAACCTGCCCTACAACGATCTCGACGCGGTCCGCCGCCTGCTGCGGGCCCGCACGGGGAAGATCGCCGCGATCATCGTCGAACCGGTCGCGGCAAACGCCGGTGTGATCCTTCCGAAAGACGGCTTTCTTCAGGGATTGCGGCAACTGACCGCCGAGCACGGCGCGCTGCTGATTTTCGACGAGGTGATCACCGGCTTCCGGATCGCTTTCGGCGGCGCCCAGGAGTACTACGGCGTCCGCCCCGACCTGACCTGCCTTGGCAAGATCATCGGCGGCGGTCTCCCGGTGGGCGCATACGGCGGCCGTCGCGACCTGATGGCCCGGGTTGCTCCTTCCGGGCCGGTCTACCAGGCGGGCACGCTCTCCGGCAACCCTCTCGCGATGGCGGCCGGGATCGCCACGCTCACGCTGCTGCGCAAGAGGGGTGTTTACGAGAGCCTCGAGCGAAAAGGGGCGTACCTGGCGGCGGGCACAGCCGCAAACCTGGCAAAAACGGGCGTCAAGGCCGTGCAGAACCGGGTCGGCTCCCTCTCCTGCCTCTTCTTTTCCCCGCAACCCGTCGTCGACTTCTGTTCCGCCATGAACGCCGACGCAAAAAAATACGCCCGGTACTTCACGGGGATGCTCAAAGGCGGCGTCTACCTCGCTCCGTCTCAATTCGAGGCCTCGTTCATCTCCCTGGCGCACAGCGAAGCGGATCTGGACCGCACCCTCTCTGTCCAGCGCCGCGTCCTGAAAAGCCTGTGATCGACGCGATGCGGATTCCCGGAGAACCGCCGGTTGCGTGGGCGAAGTATCTCTCGAACGCCTCCATCGGCATCGAGATGGGCGCGGCGCTCGTGGTCGGCATGGGCATCGGCTGGTTCCTCGACAAAACCTTCGACACAAAGCCCTGGTGCCTGGTGATTTTTACGGTTTTCGGCATCGTCGCCGGTTTCCGCAACATGATCGTGGCGGCGCGCAAAGCTGCCGCCGAGGAAGACCGGCTGTGAACGCAGATCCCGTCGTGCGCATCGAACACACTGCCTGGGCGATCGGTGCGCTGCTCACCGCCGCCAGCGTTCTTCTGCGCTCTGCCGCCATAACGACCGGCGTTGCGCTGGGGGTCCTGGTCGCGGTGCTCAACTACCGGTACCTCGTGCGCTTCGTTCGGGCGCTGCTCGCCTCCGGTGCCCGGGCGCTCCCCCGAGCCCGCTACGCCCTGTATTTCTGCAAGTACGCCGTCAGCGGGGTCGCCATCGTGGCGGCTCTGAAGTATAAAATTGCCGACCCCATCGCCCTGCTCGTGGGCGCCAGCGTGCTGCTCCCGGCAATTCTCCGGGAGTCCGCAGGCTGGTCCGCCGGCCCGAGCCGCAAGGAGGCCTGAGAAGATCATGCACAGTTTCGAGTGGATTTCGCTTTTCCCGTTCGTCGAGGAGTCCAAGGTTCCTATCGGCCACGTGCTGCACGCCGCGATCGTCTTCGTCATTCTCACCACGCTCATCCTGATCGCGCGCCGGCGGCTTGTGGACCCCGACCTTGACGTCGTCCCGGCGCCCCGGCTGTCGGTGGTCAATTTTTTCGAGACCGCCTACGGGACGATTGAAAAACTCTGCGAGGAGAGCCTGGGGCATCACGGGCACCGCTACATCTACCTCGTGGGCACGCTCGCACTCTGGATTCTCTTCTCCAACCTGCTCGGCGTCATCCCCGGGTTCGTGCCGCCGACGGACAACGTCAACACCAACTTCGCCTGCGCCGCGGTGGTCTTTTTGGCGACCCATTACTACGGCTTCAAGTCGCACGGGGTGAAATACCTGAAGCATTTCGTCGGCCCCACACCCTGGCTGGCGCCGCTGATGATCCCGATCGAGATCATCGGGCACCTGGCGCGACCGCTGTCGCTGACGCTGCGTCTGTTCGGCAACATGTTCGGCGACAGCATGAACATGATGGTCTTCGTCGGCATGATGATCGGGCTGACGAAGTACATCCTCTCCGGGCCGGTGCCCGTGTGGATTTTCGCGCCGATCGCCCCGCTGGTGCCGATCGTCATCATCCTGCTCGGCATCTTTGTCGCCGTCGTCCAGACCTACGTCTTCATCCTGCTGACCATGAGCTACCTCTCCGGCGCCCTGGCGGAAGGCCACTAGAGCGTCGCCGCTTACGCGTAAAAAACTGTCGGGAAAGGAGGAATAATCACATGAACAAGAAATTCTTGATGAGCCTGGTTGGTCTCTCGCTGGCGCTGGCGCCGGCGATCGCCTCGGCTTCCGAAGGCGCTGCCGCCGGCGGCGGCGAGGGCTTCATGAAGTTCTTCGCCATCGCCATCGGCGCCGGTCTCGCGATCGGGCTGTCCGCCATCGGCGGCGGTCTCGGTCAGGGCAAGGCCGTGGCTGCGGCACTCGAGGGCATCGCCCGCAACCCGGGCGCCGCCGGCAAGATCGTCACCCCGATGATCATCGGCCTCGCCATGATCGAGTCGCTGGTCATCTACGGCCTCGTCGTGGCGCTGATCCTGGTTTTCAAGATCGTCTAGGGTCGGCCGGAAGCTCACCCCGCCCGCGGGTCACTCCCGGGCGGGGTTTTTTTCAAGATTTCCGGACATCCCATGACGTGCGCCCCGGCCTGCAGGCGGACCCCCGCGAGGAGGCCTTTATCCCTTGGCAATGAGAATGTGGGGCCTGAACTGACATGCCCGTGAGCCGGGGAAGCCATCCCGAGGACCTCGCTGGAGAGGTGGCGCCGTCGACCACGGGGAGCGGTTTGCCGCGCGGGCAACGGTGGATGGCGTTCGTTCTGGCCGCCGTGACCTTCCTGGTTTTCTCTCCCACGCTGCGCAACGGGTTCGTCACGTACGACGATCCCAACCAGATCACCGGCAATCTCCATCTCCGCACCGGCGCGAGCCTGGGAGGGCTTCGCTGGGCGTTCACATCGGTTGAATCCGGGAACTGGCACCCACTCACCTGGGTGGTCCAGCTGTTGACGACGCAGGTCTTCGGCCTCCAGCCCGCCGGCTTTCATCTCGCCAGCCTGCTCTTTCACGCCGCAGCGGCGGCCCTGCTGTTTCTCTATCTCGCGCGGGCCACCGGACGCGCCGCGCCTTCCGCGCTCGCCGCGGGCCTCTTCGCCCTGCACCCGCTCCGCGTGGAATCGGTCGCGTGGGCCTCGGAACTCAAGGACCCGCTCACGGGTTTCTTTGTCATGCTCACCCTTCTCGCCCATCTCAGATTCGCCGCGCGGCCATCCGTGCGGCGATATCTCCCCGTCGCGGCCTTTTGCGCCTGCGCTCTGATGGCCAAACCGACCGCCGTGGTTCTCCCCGTGCTTCTGCTGCTCGCCGACTGGTGGCCCCTCGGGCGGTTCACCGGGAGTTGGGGCGCGCCCGGGAGGCGACGACTGCTCACCGAAAAACTGCCGCTCGTTGCCCTGTCGTCCTTCGCGGCGACACTGACTTTTCACGCGCAGGACCTGGTTGGCGCCGTGCGCAGCGTGGAGCACCCCGCCTGGGTCCGCGTCGGCAACGCGGCGGTGTCCCTCGTCGCCTACCTCGGGAAAATGCTCTGGCCGACAAGACTCTCTTTTTTCTACCCGCACCCCGGGCGCGCGATCTCCCCGGTCGCGGTCGTCGCGGCGACCATCCTCCTCGCGCTCCTCACGGCCCTCGTGGTGCGCACGCGGCGCTCTCACCCCTACCTCGCCGCAGGTTGGCTCTGGTACCTGGTCTCGGTCGCACCGGTGGCCGGCGTGGTGCAGGCGGGTTTCCAGGCAATGGCCGACCGTTACACCTACCTCCCGCTCATCGGGATCGCCGTCGCAATCGCGTACGGTCTTGCCGACGGCGCCGTGCTGCCGGCGGTGCCGCCCGCTGCGCGCTGGGGCGGCGCCGCGGTCCTGCTCTGCTGGTACGCTGCGCTCACGCCGCTTCAAATTTCACTCTGGGGAGATTCGCGGACGCTCTACAGCCACGCCCTCGCGCTTGATCCCGCCAACTGGAACGCCCACCTGAAGCTCGCGGAGCTCGCCCGCGTCGCGGGTGACACCGACGGCGCCGTCTCGCACCTGCGGCGCGCTGTCGAACTCAAACCCGAGGACGACTATGCGCGAGAACTCCTCGGGCTGACCCTCCTGGAGACGGGGAAGACGGACGAAGCCGTCGACGAGCTGCGCGCCGCCGTGCGCCTCAACCAGCAGTGGGCGGACGCGCATTTGTATCTCGGCATCGCGCTGCTGCGCTCCGGCCGTCTCGACGAGGCCGAGCAGGCGCTCCGGCGCGAAGGGTCCCTCAGGCCGGGAAACTCGCGCTCCCTCCCCTACCTCGGGTTGTGCAAGCTCCGGCAGGGGAACCTCGATGGTGCCGCCCTGCTTGCGGCGGAGTACCTCAGACGAGAACCAGGTTCGGCCCAGGCGCACCTTTTCGACGGCATGGTGCGCGAAGCTCGGGGGGACCGGCCGGCGGCGGCGAAAGCCTACCGCCGCGCCCTGGCACGGGATCCCGCGGCGGCCGAAGCGCGCGCGGCTCTCGAGCGCTTGCGCAGCGGGGGGAAACCGTAGGCTTAACCGCAGATCGCTCCGCGGACGGCTACTTCTTCGCGAATGTCGCTTCGAGCGCGCGCCGATAGAACTCGGCGGCAAGGACGTAATCCTTTTGCGTTTCAGCCACTTCGCCCATTTCGTACACGTAGCGCGAATCCGCCGGGAAGAGTTTCGCGGCGGCGGCGCGGCCCCTGCGGTAGTCCTCGTCCTTCGCCTGGTACTTTGCGGACAGCGCGCCTCCGAGGGCGAACTCCTCGCGGTCGGGGAACTCGGCCAGGAGTTCTTCGAAAATTTTTCCGGCTTCGGCGAATTTCCCGGTCTGCAAACTCACGACCGCGAGCTGGTAGAGCGCCTCGTGGTCCTTCGGGTCGATGGCCTTGGCCCGCTCGAACTCCGCGAGCGCCAGATCGTGCCGGCCGGTCTTCTTGTAGATCAGCCCGAGTTCGATCCGTGATTTCTTGAAGTCCGGGTCCTTCTCGACGGAGATTTTCAGCTGCGCCTCCGCCTTCTCGTCCTGCCCCTTGGCGGCGAGTTGCCGGCCGAGATTGTAGTACATGAGGGCGTGGTTCTTCGGTACGTACTCCTGCACCGGCCGCAGTTCGGCGTCGGTTGGCAACCCGGCCGCCTTGCGCACCGCGTCCGCAAGATCCTCGCGCAACGTGCTGGGGTAGCCGGCGAGCAGATAGGAAACCTTGCCGTCGGCGGCGACGACGAGCGTCGAGGGCAGCGCCATCGTGCCATAGTCGTTAAACGCGATCAGGCCGTCGTCGAGGAGGACGGGCCCGGAATAACCCGCCTGCTTCGCAATCGCGGCGACGTTCTCGCGATCAGCGGGAGAGATCGACGGATGTTCGCAGTTCACCGTCACGACCTGAATCTTCTCCGGGCCGATTTTTGTCCGCAGAGCTTCGAGGTCGCCGATCACTTCCGATGAACGCGGGCTCCACGTCGCCCAGAAGATGACCACGGTGGCGCCTTTGCCGAAGACATCCGCGCTTTTCCACTCTTTGCCGCTGGTGTCCTTGAGGGCGAACGCCGGCGGCGGCTGGGCAACCTGCACGTTCTTGAAGGCGGCGGAGGTCGATGGCTTCACGCACCACAGCACCGAAAATACCAGCGCGACCACGGCCGCGACGCGGAACGGGATTCTGCGTTTCATGTCGACGGGTAACTTAGGCATCCTTAGCGCGAAAGTCAAAGAAAAAAACTTCGCCCCCTTGACACCGGTCCACCGGTCTGCGAACAATGTCGAGTTGCCTGGTTGGCACGAGAGGCGGGTGCACGATGGAGCCCTGGAAACAGAAACTCTTCCGCGAACTGCCCAAGGTCGACGAGATGCTGGGCTGGTCCGAGGTTCGGACCGGCGCCGCGGGGTACCCGCGCTGGGCGCTGCTCGATGCCGTCCGCGAGACGCTCGACCGCCGCCGTGAGCACCTCGGGAGCCTTGCTTCACCGGGGGAGCACCGCGAGAGCGGTCGGCACGCACTGGCGGATCAGGCGCTCGCCATCCTGTTCATGCGGGGGGGGGAGCGATTGCGGCCCGTGATCAACGCCTCCGGGATCATCGTGCACACGAACCTCGGGCGCTCGCCGCTGGCCCGCGAGGCCCTGGAGCAGATCGAAAGGGTCGCCCGCGGCTACTCCAACCTCGAGTACGCCCTCGATCGGGGCGAGCGCGGCTCGCGTCAGGATCACTGCGAGCAGCTCCTGTGCCGGCTCACCGGCGCCGAAGCGGCGCTGGCCGTCAACAACAACGCGGCCGCGGTCTTTCTCTGCCTCAACTCCCTCGCCGAGGGGCGCGAGGTTATCGTCTCGCGCGGCCAGCTCGTCGAGATCGGCGGCTCGTTCCGGATTCCGGATGTCATGCGCAAGAGTGGCGCACTCCTGCGCGAGGTGGGCTCCACCAACAAGACGAAGGCTGCCGACTACCGTGATGCGATCGGGCCGCAGACCGCGCTGTTGATGCGCGTGCACACCAGCAACTTTCGCGTGATCGGCTTCACCGCAACCGTCGAGCTGTCGGAACTCGTGGCAATCGGCCGCGCGAGCGGCATCCCGGTCGTGGACGACCTCGGCAGCGGTTGCCTGGTCGATCTGACGCCCTACGGACTGCCTGGCGAACCCACGGTTCAGGATGCGGTCGCGGCCGGTGCCGCGCTCGTCACCTTCAGCGGCGACAAGCTTCTCGGCGCCCCGCAAGCCGGCATGATCGTCGGCCGGCGCGATCTGATCGACTGCATCCGGAAAAACCCGCTGCACCGGGCGATGCGCATCGACAAGCTCACCCTCGCCGGCCTGGAAGCGACGCTGCGCCTGTACCTGGACGGCGAGCGGGGCCGCGTGCGGATCCCGGCGCTGCGGATGATCGCGACGCCGGTCGACGTGGTCAGACGACGCGCCCGCGCGGTGCTGCGGCGGCTCGCACCGGAAACCCGCGCCGCCTGGCGTGCGCTGGTCGTCCCTTCGACCTGCCAGGTCGGCGGCGGCGCGCTCCCGGTCGAACCGCTCCCCTCCTCGGCTCTGGCGCTTGGGGGCCCCGACCTCCCCGCGCACCGTCTCGAGGAGGCGCTGCGCCGCTCGCCGCTCGCCGTGATCGGCAGAATGCAGGAGGGCCGTCTGCTGCTCGATCTGCGCACCGTCGAGGACAGCGACATCAAAGCGCTTGCCGCCGCCGTCGACTCGGCCGCCCGGGAGCTGAAGAGCGCGTGAGTCACCTCATCGTCGGCACCGCGGGACACATCGATCACGGCAAGACCACGCTGGTCAGGGCCCTGACCGGGATCGACACCGATCGTCTCAAGGAAGAGAAGGAACGCGGGATCACCATCGAACTTGGTTTCGCCCATCTCGACCTCCCCGGCCTCCCGCCCGTGGGGATCGTCGACGTGCCCGGCCACGAGAAATTTGTCCACCACATGGTGGCCGGGGTGGCCGGGATCGACCTGGTGCTGCTGGTGATCGCGGCCGACGAGGGCATCATGCCTCAGACCCGCGAGCACCTCGACATCTGCCGCCTGCTCGGTGTCGGGTCGGGACTCGTGGTCCTCACCAAGGCCGACCTGGTCGAGCCTGACTGGCTGGAGATGGTCGGCCAGGAGGTCGCGACCTTTCTCGCCGGTTCGTTTCTCGAAGGTTCGCCGATTCTCCCCGTCTCGTCGACGACCGGCCAGGGAATACCCGAACTGCGCGGGGCGATCGCCGTTGCGCTCGGCAGGGTGCCGGCGCGCGAAACAACGGGCATTGCGCGGCTGCCCATCGACCGGATCTTCACGATGAAGGGGTTCGGCACCGTGGTCACCGGCACGCTGATGGCCGGGCGCCTCGCGGTCGGCGAAAGCGTCGAGGTCCTTCCCCACCGCCTCGAGAGCAGGATCCGCGGCATCCAGGTGTACGGCCGCGCGGTCGAGACGGCACGCGCCGGCCAGCGCACGGCCATCAATCTCCAGGGGGTCGAGAAGAGCGCCATCGAACGGGGTGCGGTGCTCTCCCACCCGGGGCTGCTCGAACCCTCGTTCCTGATGGATGCGCGGCTGGCCTGCCTCAAGAGCGCCGCCAAGCCGCTCGCCAATCGCACCCGCGTCCGGCTCCATCTCGGCACCAGCGAGATCCTCGCGCGCGTGATCCTGCTCGGACGAACGGAGCTGGCGCCCGGCGAGGAGGCCATGGTGCAGTTCCGGCTCGAGTCGCCCGGGGTGGCGCTGCCGCGCGACCGCTTCGTCATCAGGGGCTACTCCCCCGTCGTCACGCTCGGCGGCGGCGAACTCGTGGACACCCGGCCGTCGAAACACCGGCAGTTCTCGCAGACGGCGCTCGATCACGTGGCAATCATGGCCGAGCTGGATCCTGCCCAGTCGGTGCCGCTGCTGGTAGGAGA
>Ga0315271_10000602_pt1 | contig 20433 bp, 22 predicted proteins | sample C3_top_MG_FD_204664 | JGI IMG/M metagenome (GOLD analysis project Ga0315271, IMG submission 204664) | Sediment microbial communities from Yellowstone Lake, YNP, Wyoming, USA - C3_top | ecosystem: Environmental > Aquatic > Freshwater > Lake > Sediment | place: USA: Wyoming | collected 2017-08-01
GTTTTCCCAGGTCTGCTTTAGATCGAGTTCGATGCCGGCGATCCACACGAACACCATCACCGCCCACCAGGCGATACCGTTGAGCGCCTGGATGACCTGCGGGTTGAAGACGAACTGGTAATAGGTCGGAAACCACGCGCCGAGAATCCCTGGGCCCAGCAGGATGCCGGTGATGATCTGCACCACCACCAGCGGTGCGTAATATTCAGTGCGCCCCAGGCGCCAGATCAGAAACGGAATCGTGAAGATGATCGCCATCGCGATCAGGAATATTTCACTGGTATTCATGGCATGAGTCATAGACTGTGTTTACCAATACACCCAGCAACAGCTTCAATAGCGCGGCCCGAGCCCGAAATATGAATGGTTAGCGGCGTGAGATCTCCGCAACAACCTGCGTACAGATCGCCTGCACCTGCTTTTCTGTCATTGCTGAAAATATGCCCTGCCAAGCGGTTGAAGTCGTGTCATAAGTGCGCTCGCCGAACACATCGCCCGCCGCCAGATCACGAAATTGAACCTTTGATTTGATAAAGGCATTGCCAGTCATGATGCCAAAACCATAACGTGCCCCGGGAGAAAGATAACGATAGTCGGCAATGTCGACGACCACCAGCGTGCCCGCTTCGCCGGTTGGTTTTGGCTCTCCCTCCTGCGCGCTGAAACTGGCCCCGATTCCTGTCGCTGCAGTCTTCATCGCTGCGCGCCATTCACCTTTCAACTGCTCCCAATCCTTCGACTCTGTTGCCACCTTGCTGCCGGTAACATTCATGACGATCGCCTTGCCGCCATCAGCACTGATGCGCAGCGGCGCCGCCTGCGGCGCATTCACGACTGTGGCCGCACAACCGGTCAACGCGAGGCCCAGAGCCAGTAGCGCCGCTATTCTATTGATTCCAGACATTGCAGCATCCCTCTGGCAAAAGAGTGGCCGGCTTTCGAGCCGATTTCGCTCAGCATTCATGGTTCCCCCTGTGTCAGTTTAGCGTATTACAAGCTACTCAGGGGCTTAGCCCGTGTGCAGCGGGCATGGCTGTATACCGTGGACTGCGCTAGAATCTTTCGCTGCAGACACGTGTACTGTGTGGCCCGGGCCAGCTACCCTTCAATAGAGAAAAGCAATGGCGGTTCGGACTACGATTGAGGCCCACGACGTCGATGTGCTGGTCATTGGCGGCGGACCGGCTGGATCTACGGCGGCGACACTTCTTGCCGAGCGCGGTCACCGCGTCGTGCTGATCGAGAAGGCCCGCCATCCGCGATTCCACATCGGTGAATCACTCCTGCCAGCCAACCTGCCCTTGTTTGAACGACTCGGAGTAGCTGAGGAGATCAGGGCTATCGGCAAGCAGAAATGGGGAGCGGAATTCGTCTCCCCGTGGCACGGCCGTACTGAGACGTTCGAGTTCCAGGACGCCACCAATGCGCAGCTGTCGTATGCCTATCAGGTCAGGCGATCGCAGTTCGACGAAATCCTGATCAGACGAGCCGGACGGGCCGGAGCGCAGGTAGTCGAGGGCTGCAGTGTTCGCGCCGCCGATGTTTCTGCCAGCACGCATTTCGTGCGTGTTGAGGCGCTGCATGAGGACGGGCGCTCCGAATCCTGGCATGCCCGCTTCCTGGTGGACGCCTCCGGCCGGGATACATTTCTCGCCTCGCAGTTGGGCGCCAAGCGGCGCAACCGCAAGCACAACAGCGCCGCCATGTACGCGCACTTTGCGGGCGCCCAGCATTACCCGGATCGGCGCGCGGGCAACATCTCAATATACTGGTTCGAACACGGCTGGCTGTGGTTCATTCCGCTGACGGATGACGTCTCCAGCGTCGGGGCAGTCGTGTGGCCCGCCTATCTGAAGGAGCGGCGCGTGCCACTCGCGGAATTTTTTCTTGCCACGATCGCGAAATGTGCGCCGCTCGCGGCACGATTGCACCAGGCGCAGCTGGTGTCAGCGGTCGAAGCTACGGGTAACTACTCCTATTCGGCCAGTCACAGCCATGGCGAGCGCTACCTGATAGTTGGCGACGCCTACGCGTTTATCGATCCGGTTTTTTCTTCCGGGGTCTGGTTGGCGATGAACAGCGCTGCGGTCGCGGCCGATGCGATTGACGCCTGCCTGCATCACTCGGCCCACGCCCGCCGGACGCTGCGTAAGTTCGATCGCGTAATGCGACATGGCCCGCGCGTCTTTTCCTGGTTCATCTATCGAATCACCAATTCCACCATGCGTGACCTGTTCATGCAACCGAGCGACCAGTTTGGGATGAAGCGCGCGGTCCTATCGGTACTTGGCGGCGACATCTTTGGTAACACGCCAATCTGGAAGTCGTTGCGTATGTTCAAGGCCCTCTACCTGCTGATGTCGGTATTTAACCCCTGCCGCACGCTGAATGCGTTGCGCCAGCGCGCTACTGATGTGCGCCCCGTCGTGCCTGGTGAATGATGGGATGCCGATGAACAGACCCGCACACCTGCACGTCGACTATCTGCCACGCGAACAGTTGCTGACTCAACCGGAAAGCTGGTGGCAGAGCGTACTGGGCGTAGTGCCGTTCGATCGGGGCCAGTCGTTCCCGACGCTGCAGGATATTCCCGTCGCGCCGGTCCCGCTCAGGGAACTCGGCACAACCCGCTCCACCTGCGAAGTGTGGCGCGCGCTCGGGCCACTGCAGTCCGGTCACAGTGGAGGGCTGCACTACCGTGCCGGCGCACAGGTGTTGTTCGGGCGTCTGGTGATGCCAGAACCAGCTTCTGCAAACGCTTATCGCAACAGCACTACCGCGCTCCAGCAGATAACGGCACAGGCATACGCGCAGCTATTCGCAACGCTCGAAAGCCTGGGACACCCCCATCTGCTGCGAATCTGGAACTACCTTGCCCAGATCAACGCCACATCGCCGCAGGGCGAGCGCTACCACGAGTTCAACAGTGCTCGCCGCCGGGCCTTCCTGCAGGCCGGGCGTGCCATCGAGGGGCAGGTCCCTGCGGCTTGCGCGCTAGGCTCGGCAACTGGCTCGCCACTGGTAATCTACTTTCTCGCCAGCGCCAACGCCGCCCGCTCGCTGGAAAATCCCAGGCAAGTGAGCGCGTTCCGGTACCCTGCCGAGTATGGACCCGACAGCCCGACATTCTCGCGAGCCGCCGTTGCCAACGGGCTGAACGGGAACTGTCTGTTCATTTCCGGTACCGCCAGCATTCTGGGCCACGGCACCGTACACGTTGGCAACGTCGCTGCGCAGACCCGCGAGTCGATCGCCAATATTGCACTCCTCGCCGCTGAGGCCAATCGGTTGAGCGGCACCAACCGCTATAGCATCGAAGCGCTGCAGTACAAAGTGTACCTGCGCCACGCGTCAGACCTGGGCGAGATTCGCCACGAACTCGCGCAGCGACTGCCGGCGAGTTGTTCAATCACCTATCTGCACGCAGACATTTGTCGCCGCGATCTGCTGGTGGAGATCGAGGCGGTGGGCAGCCCGGCTGCCGAAGGCAACTCCGGTGCATAGGTCAATCAATCCATGGCAACCCGCAGCAGCAGTTGGCACGTAACCCTGGCCTTGAGCCTGGAATTTGCGGCCTGCGGTCTCCCGGTCTGCAGAGCTGACGATCGGCCGCTCTGGGAGTTTGGCCTGGGGGCCGGCGCGATTGCCTTCGCGGATTACCGCGGTGCCGACAGCGCGCGCGTCTATCCGCTGCCGGTCCCGTATTTCGTCTACCACGGGAAAATGTTCAGGGCCGATCGCGATGGCGTGCGCGGTATGCTATTCAACACTCCCATGGTGGAACTCAATCTCAGCGTCGACGCGACGACGCCAGTCAATAGCCGCAACAGCGTCGCGCGCGCCGGCATGCCCGACCTTAAGTCCATCGTTGAGATCGGTCCGTCGCTGGATGTACACCTGTGGCGCTCGGGGAATGAACGGCTGCGCCTCGATCTGCGAATACCGGTACGCAAAGCCTTCACGATTGAACGGCAGCCGCACGCCACAGGTTGGTTTGTCGCGCCGCGAGTCAATCTCGACCTGCGCAACATCGCTGGCCACTCCGGATGGGACGTGGGCATGTTCATTGGCCCGTTGTTCGCCGACCGCCAGTACCACGACTATATCTATTCAGTAGCGGCGGCTTTTGCCGAGCCTGGCCGCCCGGCATACCAGGCGGCGGGCGGCTACTCGGGAACCGAGTTGCTGGTGGCTACTTCGCGACGCCTTCGCAATCTGTGGTTCGGCGCTTTCGTGCGCTACGACACGCTGACAGGGGCCACGTTTCTGCCCAGTCCGCTGGTGCGATCGCACAGCTACTGGGCGGGGGGCTTCGGCGTCGCGTGGCTGATCAGCAAGTCGCAGCAATTAGTCCCCGGTGACATCTGAAGTGACCACTCACATAAGCCACACGATTCGAGCAGCGGGCGACCAGGCGAAGCTGTGGGCATCGCTGCTCCTGTTTGCGGTGTTCGGCCTGACCTGGTCAGTAGTGGCGATCCCCGCATACCTGCTATTGCCGCGCCAGTTGGGTTCCAGGTTTGGTCGCCTGGGCTTCAACCGGCTGACCTGGCTGTACGCGTCGTGGCTGTCATTTATTGGCGCCTACCGGCTGGACCTGAGTGCCATGGATGCGCTACGCCACGGGCCGGCCGTGATCCTGGCACCGAACCATCCGTCAATGATTGACGCGGTGCTGATCCTGAGTGCTCACCCGCGCATGGTCTGTGTCATGAAATCTGTGTTGAAGAATAACGTCATACTCGGATCCGGGGCGCGACTCGCCCGCTATATCACCAACTATCCGCCGCGCCGCATGGTGCTGGATGCGGTCGCAGAACTGCAGCGTGGTCAATCCCTGCTGTTGTTCCCGGAAGGCACCCGCACGATTTCGGCGCCGGTCAATTCCTTCAACACCAGTGCCGGGCTGATTGCCAAACGTGCCCGCGTTGCGGTGCAAACCCTGATTGTGGAAACTGATTCGCCGTTCCTGAGCAAGGGTTGGTCGCCGTTTCGCCGTCCGGTGTTGCCGATCACCTGCCGGATTCGTCTGGGGCGTAGATTTGACCCACCCGAGGATGTCCGGGCTTTTGATGCACTCTTGGAAGCCTATTTTCGCACCGAGCTGGCCGCTGCGCCCCAGAATGCCTGGCTCAACGAACGCCATCCCCACACACCGGGTTGAACGCTCCCATGTCCCAGTCATCGACCACCCATCTCGTGCTGATTCCAAGCTACAACCCGGGAGCAAAGGTATTCGCAGCGGTGGCCGCCGCCCGCGAGCACTGGGCGCCGGTATGGGTCGTGGTCGATGGCAGTGATGACGGCACGGGCGAGGCCCTGACCCGGCTTGCGGAGCAGGACGCAGGCCTGAGGGTAATCCGGCTGTCACGCAACCGCGGCAAGGGCGCTGCGGTTCTGCACGGAATACGCGCGGCGTTACGTGACGGTTTCACACACGTATTAACGATGGATTCGGACGGTCAGCATCCGGCCGAGGAAATTCCGGCGTTCATGGCTGCGTCAAGGGCGGCACCCGCTGCGATGATACTCGGCGAGCCGGTGTTCGACGCGAGCGCACCGCTGCTACGCGTGCGTGGCCGGCGCATCTCAAACTGGTGGGCAAATCTCGAGACGCTCTGGGTCGGCGTGCATGATTCGCTGTTTGGATTCCGGGTCTATCCGACGGCGCCGCTCGAAAGCGTCATGCGCCGCCAGATCTGGATGCGTCGCTTCGACTTTGATGTCGAGGCGGTCGTCAGGTTGTGCTGGCAGGGCGTACGCCCGATCAACCTGCCGGCCGCAGTCCGTTATTTCTGCGCCGCCGAGGGCGGCGTCTCACATTTTCGGTACGGCCGCGACAATGCCCTGTTGACCTGGATGCATTTGCGACTGCTTGCCGGCTTCATGATCCGTCTGCCGCGACTGGTCTGGCGCCGCGTAGCGGGCCGCTGAGCGGCAATCACCCGGCTGGTTTCTGTGCACCGTACGCCGAGAATATTCCTAATTCGACATTCCTTACCACACCCACGAATCCTGCCGCCCGCAACGCCCCCATGACGGCCTCCGGCGTTACACACGCTTCAATAGTGTCCCAGTAATAGCGCATGAGTTGCGGCGTATCCCGGTGCGAGGATACGCGGGCTGCAATCCAGGGAACGATGCAGCGCAGGTAAAACTTCAGCGACGCGCGTGCCCAACCCGCCTGTGGCCGGGTGATTTCAAGCACGCAGAGGCGCCCGCCCGGCTTGAGCACCCGATAAAACTCGCCAAACGCTGCGCCCAGATCCGCGACGTGGCGCAGGGCGAATCCCATGCTGATGAAATCGGCACTGGCGGCCTCCACGGGCAGATGCTCAGCGCTGCCGTGCATCAGGCGCACACCGTCCGGAACTTTCGCATTGGCAACCATGCCGGGACTGGGATCCACGCCGATGACGCAGGCGGGATCGCCCACAATTACAGCTGCTTCCCGCGCCACCAGACCGGTGCCAACGCCCACGTCCACGACCGACATTCCTGCAGCGAGCCCGGCCTGACGGAGCGCCCGATTGCGGTACCAGGAGCCACTCCCGAACGACATCGCGCGCTCGACGCGGTCATAGTCCGCGGCAGTCCGGCTGAATATGTCGCGCACCCAGCCGCTGCGCGCCTGCTCGCCCGCGTAGTACGTCGGCAGCGGCGGATGTGGCGGATGTGGCGGATTCATCAAAACCCTGGTGCGATTGCAAGCTGTGCGGAGAGCAATTTGACCATAGCACAGTGCCGCGCTGGCGTGAGTGCCGCGCGCGGCTTGGGTGTGAATCTATCCCCGTGATTCGTAAGGTTTATTGGCACTCGGCGGGTTGCGTTCAAACGACCGGCCGATATAATGTTTGCTGCGCCGGCGTTTGGGCAACGTGCCCTCGCCTACACCGCATCGAAGCGCCCTTTCAGGCGTCGTTCGTAGACAAGAATTTGGTTTACGTCTAACCACGCGAAGGTTCTGATGCATCCCGCGGCAGCCCCAGCGACCCGTGAATTGGCAGGTGAGATCGCCGACCTGATCGTGCAGGGGCTCAATCTGGATATTGCCGCGTCCAGCATTGACCCAGCGGCACCTCTCTACCGCGAAGGGCTTGGGCTCGACTCGATCGACATTCTGGAGATCGCGTTGGTCATTGCCAAGAAGTATGGCATTGAATTGAAAGCCGACAGTGAAGAAAACCACAAGATCTTCAGCTCACTCACCGCGTTGGCTGAGTTTATCGCCGCACGGCGCACGAAGTGATGCCAGCCACGGCCTTAACTGCGCGCGCCATAACCGTCGCCGCGGCGGTGATCAGTTACGCGGTACTCGCCCACATCAGCAATTCGATTCCCGGCAATGAAAATCTGGGCGCCGTGCTCGCCCTGGCGCCACTATGGTTGGCGGCGCTCGCTTTGGCCTGGCGCTCGGCTTATCAGTGGATCGGCCTGCTGGCCTGCGTTCTCGGTGCACTGCTCGCGTACGCCTGTTGGGACAACCTCAAAAGCCATTTCGCGTGGCTCTATCTGATTCAACAGGCCGGTGCTTACGGGCTGTTGGCCATATCCTTTAGTCGCTCTCTGGGTCAGCAACGAGTGCCGCTGTGCACACGATTTGCCACGCTGGTACATGGCCCGCTTACACTTCCCGTCAGTCAATACACGCGTAGCGTCACCATTGCCTGGACGCTGTTCTTTGTCGCCATGAGCGCTACACTTCTGATCCTTTATGCGGCTGCGCCGCTTGCCGTATGGTCGGTCTTCGCCAACTTCTGCGCCGCGCCGCTCGTGGCGTTGATGTTCATCGGCGAGTACCTGATACGCCAACGTGCGTTACCTGGCATGCAGCACGCAAGCATTCGCGACACCATTCGGGCGCTGTCCAGCAATGCGGGCGCTGAATCAGCCACCGTCCCACATGCCTGATCCCCATGCGCTTTGCTCCCCTGATTGCCCACAATGCGCCGGACAACGTCGTCGCCTACCGCGGCGGCCAGCCGATCTGCGCTGCGCGCTTCATCGCCGAAGTGACCCACCTTGCCGCAGCGTGGCCGGCGACCAGGCACGTGCTCAACGCCTGCCGGGATCGCTACCGTTTCGCCGTGGGACTCGCAGCCGCCATCTACTCAAACCGGATCAGCCTGCTGCCCTCGACCCACACGCCCGAAGTCATACGTCACCTTAAGGGATTCGCACCCGACACAATTTGCCTTACCGACGATCCGGCGTGCGACCTGGCACTACCCCTGTTCCAGTTTCCGGATGAAGCGGCCGCAGATAAGCGTGTCTGGCCGGTCCCGTCCATCGCCGCCGACCAGCTGGTCGCCTTGGTCTTTACCTCTGGTTCCACCGGTGTTCCGGTGCCGCACGCCAAAACCTGGGGCCGCCTGGTGTGCTGCGTGAAGATCGAGGCTGAGCGCATTGCGCTAACCACTGCCGGTCCGTATACGATAGTCGCCACCGTACCGGCGCAGCACATGTACGGGTTTGAGTCGAGCGTGCTGGTGGCACTGCAGAGCGGCAATGCGCTGTGCGCCGAACGCCCCTTCTACCCAGCCGACATTGCCAGCACACTGGCCACAGTACCCGCTCCACGGGTGCTGGTCTCGACACCCATCCACTTGCGGACGCTGATCGCGGCCAATATCGCCCTGCCCCCGACCGAACTTATTCTATCGGCCACTGCGCCCCTGGATGAATCGCTGGCGCGTGAAGTCGAGGCCCGCTATGGCGCGCCATTGCTCGAGATTTATGGCTCCACTGAAACCGGCCAGATCGCTAGTCGGCGCACCACGCAGACCGCCGAGTGGCAGCTCTGGCCCGGCGTCAGCATCTGCGTGCGTGAGGGCCAGGCGTGGATCGAGGGCGGACACGTTGAAGCGGCAACGCCGATGGGGGACATACTGGAGGTGACCGGCACCGATCGCTTTCTGCTGCAGGGTCGAACAGCAGATCAGGTCAATATCGCGGGCAAACGCAGTTCCCTCAGCTATCTCAACCATCAGTTGATCAGCATTCCGGGCGTTCTCGACGGCGCATTCTTCCTGCGCCAGGGCGCGCCGTCCGCCGAGATCGGCATCATGCGGCTGGGTGCGTTGGTGGTGGCGCCGAGCCTCGATGCGAAAATAATTACCAGACAACTGCGCGAGCGACTGGATCCGGCATTCCTGCCGCGCCCGCTGCTGCTGGTGGCGGAAATTCAGCGCAATGCAACCGGAAAATTGCCGCTCCACGCGCTGCAATCGCTCCTGCCGGATGACTGACTGCCTGCCAGCACCATGCACTGCGCCATGAGCACGCTTCTGCCACTGGAAATCCCCGCGGACCACGCCGCATTCTCCGGACATTTCCCGGGTAACCCGATCGTGCCGGGCGTGCTGCTGCTCGACAAAGCGCTGTACACGATCGCCGCTGCTTGCGGGCTCGCATACGAGGGCTGCACGATCAGCGCCGCCAAGTTTCTCAGTGCCGTGCATCCTGGCGAACTCCTGCAGCTGGTCTTCGAGCCGGCGAATCTGCAGCGCGTGGGCTTTACGATTCGCACACCGGATCGGCTCATTGCCAGCGGCATATTCAGCTGGCCAGCAAGGGCGGATAATCCGCATGATCGCTAGCCGCGCAGCGTCGGCCTGGGCGACTCATGCCGAGCGCGGATCGCTGCTGTTGCTGCGGATGATGAGCTGGATTTCGCTGCGGCTCGGTCGCCGTGCAAGCCGCAGCGTACTCTACGGCATCGCCGCCTATTTCTTCCTGTTCGCCCCACGGGCGCGGCGCCATGTGCGCGAGTATCTGCAGCGGGTGCTCGGACGCCCGGCAACGCCGATCGATCGATTCCGCCAGATCCTCGCGTTCGCATCGACAATTCACGATCGCGTGTATCTGCTGAATCAGCGCTTTGAGGAGTTTGATATTTCCGTTGAAGGTGCAGCTTTGCTGCGCGCAGCCGCCGCCCGCGGCAACGGCGCGCTGCTCGTCGGCGCCCACCTGGGCAGCTTCGAGGTCACACGTGCGCTTGGCCAGCGCCAGGCGGGACTCGACATTGCCATGGCGATGTATGCGGACAACGCGCGCAAAATAAACGCTGTCCTGGCGGCGATCAGTCCACAAGGCAAACTGGATATCATCGAGCTGGGCCAGATGTCAGCGATGTTGGCTATCCGCGCACGGCTCGACGCCGGCTCATTCGTCGGCATGCTGGGCGATCGTACCCTGGGGGATGAACCGATCGAGCGTGTCATGTTTCTCGGTGCGGAGGCGTCGTTTCCGCTCGGACCGATGCGGGCGGCGGCCATGCTGCGCCGCCCGGTCTACTTCATGACGGGCCTCTACCTGGGTGGCAATCGCTATCGGATCGTGTTCGAGCAGATTGCTGATTTTTCCACGCTCGCTCCCAGCGACCGCGCCATTTCGGTCAGCGCCGCAGTACATCAGTATGCGGCAATCCTCGAACGCCACTGTCGCGCGTTCCCCTACAACTGGTTTAACTTCCTGGACTTCTGGCAGATACACCCGTCCGCGGTGCTGCCGTCCACCACGCAGGAATAGACAACCCATGCTGCTTCGCTCCACTGGCCGAGTAAGACGCAATATCGCAGCGTTGCTGTGTGCCGGTCTGATCGCCAGTGGCGCGATCGCTGCGCCACTCACCGACCCTCTTGATCAACTCATGGCCGTGCTCAAGCAACGTCAGCACGGACACGTGCCCTTCACCGAACACCACGTCACCAGCCTGCTTGATCGCCCGATCGAATCCTCTGGTGAACTCTTCTACGATGCGCCGGCTCGCCTGGAAAAACGCACCACCAAGCCGAGATCCGAACGGCTGGTGCTCGAGAATGGGCAGCTGAACTTCGAACGTCGCAACAAGACCTATCACGTGGCGCTGGCGGACTACCCAAAGGCAGCTCCCTACATTGACAGCATCCGCGCCACGCTGGCCGGCGATCGGCCAGCGCTCGAGCAGGTATTCCACCTCGCCTTCAGCGAGTCGGGCGCTGACTGGGTCCTCGCACTGACGCCACTGGATGCACACCTTGCCGCCGAATTGGTTGCCATCCGCATTGACGGATCGTCCGCAGAGATCAGAACTGTGAGCGTGCAATGGGTGAACGGCGACCGCTCAGTGATGACGCTGGGCACTTCGCTGGATCCATGATGCGCCGACGCATCGTCAGCCTGATCGTCTGGGTGGCGCTGCTGGGAGCAGCGATTTGCCTGGTCGCGCGTGCCCACTACACAGCTGACCTGTCGGCGTTCCTGCCCGTTCGGCCAACATCTGCGCAGCGTGCGCTGGTCGAGGAGCTACGCGAGGGCGTGGCTTCACGCCTGATTCTCATCGCCATCGATGGCGGCGAGCTGGCGCAGCGCGCCCAATGGTCGCAGCGCCTGGCGACCGGACTGCGCGCGAATTCCGCCTTCGTCGCCGTGAACAATGGTCGCAGCAGCGCGTCGGAACGCGACCAGCACAGCGTATTCACGCACCGCTACCTGCTGAGCGAGCAGGTCAGCGCGGATCACTTCACCAGTATCGGCCTGCGTAGTGCTATTGAGGAGAGCATCGACTCGCTGGCATCGCCCGCCGGTTTTCTCGCGAAAGATCTGCTGCTCATGGATCCGACCGGTGAGACGCTGCAGGTGCTCGGGCAGCTCACCCCCGACACGGGACCGCGCTCGCTGAACGGTGTATGGGTATCCGCCGACGGCAGCGAGGCACTGTTGGTTGCACAGACGCGTGCCGCCGGCGGTGATACGGATGCACAGGCACACGCCCTCGAGGTTATTGACCTTGAGTTTGGGCGCTTGCGCGCCTCGATCATGACGGCGGCGAAAATGGCGGCGGCCCCGACGCCAGCAATCGGGATTAAATTGACCGGCCCCGGCGTGTTTGCGGTTCGTGCCCGGGCTACCATTACCCGCGAGGCAATTCGCCTGTCGCTGCTCAGCACGCTGTTAATTGCCACGCTGCTGCTGGTGAGCTACCGCTCGGTGCGCACGCTGGCGCTCGGACTGCTGCCGGTGGCCTCCGGTGCGCTAGCGGGTGCCGCTGCAGTGGCCCTGGGATTTGGCGTTATTCACGGCGTCACGCTCGGCTTCGGCGTCACGTTGATTGGTGAATCCGTCGACTATTCCATCTATCTGCTGATCCAGGCGCGCAGCGGCCCACACGGAAACGCGGCCGCGACCTGGGTCCGCAGCTTCTGGCCGACGGTCAGGCTGGGGCTGCTAACATCGCTGTGCGGGTTTGCATCGCTACTGCCATCACGATTTCCCGGACTCGCCCAACTCGGTCTCTACTCTATGGCCGGGCTGCTCGCCGCTGCTGCGGTGACGCGCTACCTGCTGCCAGCGCTGCTTCCAGAACATTGGGCTGCCAGGCCGCACCAGGCCCTTGGTTTGCGCATCGCCCGTGGCGTCGACCGCCTGCAGAATTACCGGCGAGTACTCTGGCTGCTGCCATGGCTGGCCGTAGCCGCTGTGTTCGCGCATCGCGATACAGTCTGGAATCGCAACCTGGCTGAACTGAGTCCGGTTTCGACGGCGGATCAACTGCTCGACGCCCGACTGCGCAGCAGTCTTGGTGCACCGGATGTCAGTGATCTGATCGTCATATCTGCCACTGATGCCGAATCCGCGCTGCACGCGGCCGAAGCCGTCGGCGCCACACTCGATTCACTCGTGCGGGCCGGCGAGCTCGCTGGCTTCGACACTCCGGCCCGCTATCTCCCCAGTCGCGCCTTGCAGCGCCAGCGACGCGACGCGTTGCCGGCCAGCGACGTGCTGCGGGCCCGTCTGCGCGTCGCGCTTTTGGGGCTGCCGCTACAGGCGCGGCGGCTCGAGCCCTTTGTCGAGGCCGTCGAGCAGGCGCGCGCGGGGCCACTGTTGAGCCGAGTCGAACTCGCAGGCACCTCGCTCGCCACGGGCGTTGATGCCTTGTTCTCGCAGCGAGGCGAGCGCGCCGTAGCGCTGCTGCCGCTGCGCGCGCCGGCTGGCGGAACACATGCCTTCGTGATCGATACGGCGCGCGTCAGCGCCGCACTGGGCGCGGCCCCGCCTGGCGTCTCAGTTACGGTGCTTGACATCAAACACGAAGCGGATGCCCTCTATGCCGCGTATCAATCCGAGGCCATTCGCCTGTCGCTGCTTGGACTTGCTGCCATCGTGCTGCTGCTGCTGGTAACACTGCGCTCGGTGGCGCGGGTCGTGCGCGTCATCGCACCACTCATTCTTTCGGTACTCGTCGTCAGCGCCGGATTGATCGCCAGCCGGCACGCACTGACGATTTTGCACTTGATTGGCCTGCTGTTGATCGTGGCCGTAGGTTCAAATTACGCGCTGTTCTTCGATCAGCGCCTGGCGCAGGCCGATGCGGACGAGCGTGCCACGCTGCTAGCCTCTCTATTCATTGCCAACGGGGCTACTGTTCTGGGCTTCGGAGTGCTGGCGTTTTCGACCGTTCCAGTGCTTTCGGCACTGGGCATGACCGTGGCGCCCGGCGCCCTGGCTGCGCTGCTGTTCTCAGCAGTGATGGCCCGACCGGGACTGCCGCGCAGTGCCTCATCCTGAGCCATGAGCGATGAGAGAGCTCAGCGACATACACAGCGCCCAGCGACGGCGCGGATTCTGCTGTTGCCGGGCGCCAACGAGCGCAGTGCCGGGTTTGCACGTGCCGGATTTCACGACGCGGTCCGCGAGCGGGGACTGGCCATTGAACTGGACTGTTGCGACCTGGAGCTCGAGCACTTGACCGATCGGACTATGCTCGAGCGCCTGCACGACGGACCGCTTGCCGCCGCGCGTGCCTCCGGTTGCGATTCGGTGTGGCTCGGCGGCGTGTCACTTGGAGGCTTCATGGCGCTCGCCTACGCCGCGCGGTACCCGACGGAGCTGAACGGCCTGTGCCTGATTGCACCGTACCTCGGCTCCAGGATCCTGACCGGTGAAATCAGCCAGGCCGGTGGCGTCGCGGCCTGGAGTCCCGGCGAACGGGACGCCGCGGAGGAAGACCGACAGATATGGCGCTTCATCAAAGTACGCCGCGGCCTGGAGCCAATGGTTTACCTTGGGTATGGCCGCAATGACCGGTTTGCCGATAGCCACCGACTGCTGGCTGACACCTTGCCTGCGGACTCGGTCGATGTCGTCGATGGTGCGCACGATTGGCCGGCGTGGCGACTGGTCTGGAATCATTTTCTCGATAAATGGTCAGTGCCAGGTCGCGCCCGATAATGCGCCTGCCATCGTCATTCCCGGCGCTGTCCCGCTCTGCGTGGCGCACCCGACCGCTGATCCCTGCTTCCGTGGTACTGCATGCCACGGCTGCCAGCGTCACCGCCTGGCATCCTTCCATGTGGCCGTGGTCCGCCGGTCTGATCGTCGCAAATCATGCCGTGCTTACGGCGGCGGGCCTATGGCCCAGAAGCACCGGGCTCGGCCCCAACTGGACCCGGCTCCCTGCCAGTGGCGGCATTGGTCAAGTGGCCATCACAATTGACGATGGTCCCGACCCCGAAGTTACACCACGAGTGCTGGATATCCTGGAAAACTCTGGTGCACGGGCGACGTTTTTCTGTATCGGTGAGAAGGTGCTGGCCAATGCGGATCTGGCCCGCGACATCGTGGCGCGGGGCCACCGCATTGAAAACCACAGCCAGCATCACCGGCTGAACTTCTCCCTGCTGGGTCCGCGCCACATAAAACTGGAGATTGACCACGCACAAGAGACAATCGACGCTGTGAGCGGCGAACGACCACGGTTTTTTCGCGCGCCTGCGGGCTTACGCAATCCTTTCCTGGAACCGGTGCTCGCGGAACTTGACTTGCAGCTGGTGAGCTGGACGCGCCGGGGTTTTGACACGATCACGCCTCGCGCCGATGTGGTACACGCGCGCCTGGCACGGAAACTGGCGGCCGGTGATATTCTGCTGCTGCATGATGGCCACGCTGCCCGCACGCTCAGCGGCCAGCCCATTATTCTGGAGGTACTGCCCCGGCTCCTCGATACCATGGCCCGCACGGGGTTACACTCGGTAACGCTGCACGAAGCATTGCCATGAACGCGAACTCGTTGCTGAAGCAGGTGGCGGCACGGGCTGCGCAGCGATACCGCCCCGCCGGTCGCTTTGCCTATTATTTCGCGCGCGGCAAACTTGGCGGCGACCCGGTATTTACCGCGCTGCTGGCACGTGGTCTGGTTCCCGAGGGCGCCCGCGTGCTTGATCTGGGCTGCGGCCAGGGCCTGCTGGCGGCATGGCTTGACGCCGCCCGTGCCAGCCACCAGGCAGGCAACTGGCCAAGTACCTGGCCCACGCCGCCGCGGCTGCGCGCCTTCCGTGGCATCGAGCTGATGTCCGGGGACGCTGAACGGGCCAGACGCGCCCTGGGTGGGCTGGCACAGATCGAGTGTGCCGATATACGCAACGCCGAGTACGGCGAGGCCGACGTCGTTATTATTCTGGATGTGCTTCACTATATGAACGCGGCTTCACAGGAACAGGTGTTGCGCCGGGTGCGCTCGGCGCTCGGAGCCAGCGGCGTGCTGCTGCTGCGCGTCGGCAATGCCGCGGGTGGTTGGCGTTTCCGGGCCAGTCGCTGGGTGGACACCGCCGTGCTGCGCGCGCGCGGCCATCGACAGGTGCAGTTGTACTGCCGCCCGCTGCCAGTCTGGTCGGCCACACTGAGCGCTTGCGGGTTCAAGGTGCAGGCAATCCCTATGAGTGCGGGCACGCTATTCGCCAATGTCCTGCTGATCGCAACACCGCAATGACCCCGCTGTTCCTTACCAGCTTCACAGCCACCAGCTGCCTGGGCACGGGCCTGGGGGCAATGACTGCAGCGTTACATGACACGCACAGCGGTTTGGCGCCCTGTCGCTTCGAAGATGTTGCGCTTGATACCTGGATCGGAGCAGTGGCGGAAGTCGACAACGCCGCACTACCCGCCAGCTGGGAGCGGTTTGAGTGTCGCAACAACCGACTGGCATTTCTGGGACTGGGCCAGGACGGTTTCATGGCGGCGGTCGCAGACTGCGTCAGCCGCGTTGGCGCGCACCGCGTCGGGCTGTTCCTTGGCACCAGCACCTCGGGGATTTTGCAGACCGAGCTGGCCTATCGGCATCGCGACCCTGAGAGCGGCGAGCTGCCTGCAAGTTTTTATTATGCCGGCAGCCACAATGTTTTTTCCGCCGCCGCCTTCACGCGCGAACTGCTTGGTATTCGAGGTCCGACGGCTGTAGTCTCGACGGCCTGTTCGTCGAGCGCCAAAGCATTCGGGTCCGCACAGCGCATGATCGAGCTCGGCATCATCGATGCCGCCGTGGTAGGCGGGGTCGATTCGCTGTGCCTGACAACCCTCTACGGTTTTCACTCCCTGCAGCTTACCTCGCGCGGGCAGTGCCGGCCGTTCGCGGCCGACCGCGACGGCATCTCGATAGGCGAAGCCGCGGCATTTGTGCTGCTCGAAAAAGCTCCGGCACGCTACCCGGGGAGCGCCGTCGCTCTTCTTGGGGTAGGCGAATCCAACGACGGCTATCATCTTTCGTCACCGCATCCGCAAGGCCTCGGCGCGCGCCTCGCGATGGAATCCGCGCTCAGCGCGGCCGGCCTCAAACCGGCTGCGATCGGCTATATCAATCTGCACGGCACGGGCACCACGAGCAATGACAGCGCGGAATGCGCTGCGGTCACGCGCGTGTTTGGTACCGCAGTGCCGTGCAGTTCGACCAAAGGCGCCACCGGCCACACGCTGGGCGCGGCCGGCGCGCTCGAGGCGGTTATCTGCGCGCTGGCTTTGACAGAGCAGCTGATTCCCGGCGCGCCGAATACCGGCCCGCTCGATCCGGCCCTGCAGCTCAACTACCTGACGCGCAGCACGCCTCGACCCATCACACACGCACTGAGTAATTCCTTCGGCTTCGGTGGCACCAACTGCAGCCTGCTGTTCGGCCGTTTGCCCTCATGAGCAGCGCTGCGACGCCCGATCTTGTCGCCTACGTATCGGGCATCGGTATCCGCGGACCTGGCCTGAGCGACTGGCCGCAGACCGAGGCCGTAATGTGCGCTCATCGTCCCTATGTGCGGGCGGATACGCTGCTGCCGGCTCCGGAAGCTCTGCCACCAACCGAACGGCGTCGCACCGGTCGCGTCGTCAGGCTCGCCTTTGCGGTCGGGCTTGAGGCCGCGCAGCATGCCGAGGCAGATCCTGCGCAACTCCCGATGGTTTTCGCTTCCTCCGGAGGCGATGGCGACAACTGTCACGAAATCTGCCAGACCCTGGCATCGGCCGATCGGTCGCTGTCCCCGACGCGCTTTCACAACTCAGTGCACAACGCGCCGGCTGGGTACTGGAGCATCGCCGCCGGCAGCCAGGTCCCCTCGACGACCATCTGCGCCTACGATGCCAGCTTTGCCGCCGGGCTGCTCGAGGCCTTGACACAGATTGCCGTGCACGGTGTTGCCACCGCGCTTATCGCCTACGACCTCGACTACCCGCCGCCACTGCGTGCTGCGCGTATTGTGCCGGCACCGTTCGGGTTGGCACTCGTATTCCACTCCAGTCCGCAACCGCACTCGCTCGCACGGCTGCGCGTCGGCATCGACAGCGGTCCTGCAGGTCGTGTCGAACATCAGGAGCTGGAGGCGCTGCGCGCAGCCATTCCCGCGGCACAGGGTCTGGTACTGCTCGAGGCTCTCGCGAAGCAGCGGGCGACGACAGTGCGCATTGCCTATCTTGAACCGCAGACGCTACGCATCGCGGTGACTCCATGCTGCTAGATCGCGCCTGGATTGCCGCCCATATTCCGCATCAGGGCAGCATGTGCCTTCTGGATGAGGTCATTGAGTGGACGAGTGTCAATATTCGCTGTCGCAGCGCGTCCCATCACAGTGAGGACAATCCGCTTCGCGCCCACGGCCGTCTCGGTGCCGCCTGTGGTATCGAGTACGCAGCCCAGGCGATGGCCGTGCACGGCGCCCTGTTGAACGCGGGCACCTCGAAACTGCTCCACTCCGGGATGCTCGCCAGTGTTCGTGGCCTGACAATGCATGTCGGGCGTCTCGACGACATCGCGGGCGCCCTGGTTGCCAGCGCCACGTTCGTGCATGGCGATGGTGCGATGGTGCTGTACGAATTCAATCTGGCCGACGCGACGCGTGTGCTGCTTAGCGGGCGGGCAACAATTGCTTTCGGGACACCTTCAGGAGGGCATGCTGCCATGCGAGCGCTACAGTGAACGCCACCCCGAGACGCGCCCTGGTGACCGGCGCGAGTGGCGAAATCGGTGCGGCGATTTGCCGTTGCCTGACGAGTGCCGGCCACTTTGTCTATGTCCACGCCAACCAGCATCATGACGCGGCGGAGGCGCTGGTTGCGCAACTCAACGAGACGACACGCTGCAGTGAGGCGCTGGCTTTCGATGTCACGGATGCCAGCGCTACCCGTGCCCGGCTGGAAACGCTGGTGGCGGACCTGCCGATTCAGATACTGGTGAACAATGCCGGCCTGCACGATGACGCCGCGTTTCCAGGAATGAGTCCGCAGCAATGGCATCGTGTCATGGACGTAACCGTCAACGGCTTCTTCAACGTCACGCAGCCGTTATCGATGCCAATGATTCGAAGCCGCTGGGGACGGATCATCAACATGTCCTCGGTCGCAGCGCTCATCGGCAACCGCGGTCAGGTCAACTATGCGGCTGCGAAGGGCGCGCTCAACGCCGCCACGCGTTCACTGGCGCTCGAGCTCGCGAGTCGCGGCATCACAGTCAATGCCGTCGCACCGGGCATAATCGCCGGACGAATGACTGAGCAGAGTTTTGATGCCGAGGCCATCGCACGCCTGGTGCCGATGAAACGGGCCGGACTGCCCCATGAGGTGGCCAGTCTGGTCGGCTACCTCGCCTCCGAGGAGGCGGCATACGTTACCGGTCAGATAATTTCGATCAATGGCGGCATAATCTGAATCCTATGACTCAGGAGTACGCATGAACAACGCACGTTACCGACCTCTCGCGATGCTGGTTCTGGCAGTAGCGCTAGCCGCTGCCGCGCATGGCGCCGAGCAGCGATCCGCCGATTCCGGAAAAACACTGGCTGAGAGCGCCAGAGCGCTTGGCCAGGTTATCAAGCGCGATGCCATAGCGGTCGGCAAGGCTGTAAAGGAAAGTGCCCAACAGGTGGGTGCGGCCGCGAAACGCGGCGCGAAGCAGGTGCAGGCCGCCGTGCAAAGCAAATAGTTGATGCGGCCGCAATTGCGGCCACCAGATTGACGGAACACTCGACTCAGATCAGCACGCGTTCGCGCCGCGGAACCTGCCCGGCAGAGCCCAGTTCGCGCGCAGCGCGATGGCCAGAGTAAACGGCCGTGGCGATCATCGCCGGCTGCAGGCAGTCGCCAATGCGGGCCACGGCGGCCGGACCGGGTTGCGCCAGAACGTCGGCGGGCTGCTCATCGTCCCCTTCACCGACCAGCGCGCGATAGAGCGCTTCGTCTGCTACACGGGAAGTGACCAACACCACCGCGGAGGCCGCGACGCTGCGCGTGCGCCCGCTGAACACGCACGCGAGCGTCGCAATCGACTTTTCAAATGCAACCAGCGCGCTGTTGGCTTCGATGTCGACACCCAGCTCGATCAGCGCACGCTGCGTGCGCTCCTGCTCCTGCGTGTACAGGCTCCAGGCACCGGCACGGCCCTCGGTAGTGACGTAGCGGACGCGGGCCCCGGGACTGGCCAGCTTCATCGCGATCACCGGACCCAGGTAGTAATGATCATCGTCGAAGATCAGCACCTCGCCTTGCGGCAATCGGCCAGCATAAATATCATCGGGCGTGTAGACGTTCGCAGCGTCCAGTGAGGCAATCGGGCAAGCATGCCAGCGGCCGATACCCTCGCGCCGCCAGTGCGCACCGGTCGCGATCAAGACGTAGTCGGCGCCAAAGGCGCGCACATCGGGCGCTGCCATGTGGCTGCCAAGATAGAGCGCCACGTTCGGCATGCGTTTGATCTGGCCGAGGCGGTAATCGCGCACCCGCGCCCACTCGGCCAGCCCGGGCAGCCGGCTCTCGTGGCTCACACGCCCACCGGCCTCCCCGACCGCATCGGCGAGCGCCACATCGTAGCCGCGCTTGCCCAGTATGTGCGCCGCTTCGAGCCCTGCAGGACCCGCGCCCACGATCAGCACCGAGCCGCCGGTGCCGGCCGGCACCTGCTCGGGGTGCCAGCCGGAGCGCCATTCCTCGCCCATGGTCGGGTTCTGCGTGCAGCGCAGCGCCGAGCCCCGAAAGTTGTGTGCATAGCAGATGTTGCAGCCGATGCACTCGCGGATATCCTCGAGCCGCCCCTCGCGCAGCTTGGTGGGCAGGAAGGGATCGGCGATCGACGGGCGCGCGGCGCCGATCAGATCGACGACACCGCGTTTGATCTGCCCGAGCATGCTGTCCGGTGAAGTGAAGCGA
>Ga0315271_10000604_pt1 | contig 20389 bp, 21 predicted proteins | sample C3_top_MG_FD_204664 | JGI IMG/M metagenome (GOLD analysis project Ga0315271, IMG submission 204664) | Sediment microbial communities from Yellowstone Lake, YNP, Wyoming, USA - C3_top | ecosystem: Environmental > Aquatic > Freshwater > Lake > Sediment | place: USA: Wyoming | collected 2017-08-01
GCACCCTGGTCAGGCGGAGTGCTGCCGCTTGCCAAGTTTGGGACGGCGACCTTCTCCGACGCGCTTGCTGCGAGTTCGAAGACCAATGGGCTGGTGCCCATCAGTAGCTTCACGAACCAGGATAGAATCGACATGGTGTCAGATAGCGTGACGAAAGCTACCACGGGTGGCCTTACCCAGGGCGGGACTGGCTTTACTGTCACCTGGGTAAGCAACTAAGCGACAGCGAGTCAGACAGACGCTTCCATGATTGTTCGAGCCCGACACACTGCCGGGCTCCTTCGTCTCCTGCCTGTTTTCGTGAATGAGCTGAGTCACGTGCTGCGCTGTCTCGCTCCGAGGTGCCATGATGCTGCTCCTTTCCCTTCTCCTTCCACCAGGATGTCAGTATCATGGCTACCTCCTCTCGTTTCACGATGATTTCTTGGTGATGCAACGCGGGTACTGGTGCGGTCACTCGCTGAGGTTATACTATGTGTGAACGCGGCCCCGCCGCGGAAGGGAGGAACCTTATGGAGAAACGACCATTTGGCAAGACCGGTGTCGAACTCCCGATCCTAAGCCTCGGATGTCAGCGACTGGTGGATGAGGAAGGCTGCAGTCAGGATCAGGCTGTCGCTATCCTCGAACGGGCCTTGCAGCGCGGCGTGTGGTACTTTGACACAGCGCCTGCCTACTCGGAAGGAGAGAGTGAACGCCGTGTCGGGCTGGTAGCAGCCAGACGACGCATGGACATGTGGATCGCGACCAAGGTCAACGAGACTACGCGAGACGGTGCCCGTCGGCAGCTCGAGGCCAGTCTCGGCCGACTGCAGACGGATCACGTGGAAGAAGTGCGTCTGCACAACCTTTCGAGCTTTGACCGACTGGACGCCATGACCGGCAAGGATGGTGCCCTCCAGGCCCTGATCGAGGCACGCGACGAGGGACTGGTACGGTTCATAAGCATCTCGGGACATGCAGATCCACAGGTGCTTGTCGAGGCTATCCGGCGATTCCCCTTCGACACGGCCCTGTGCGCGGTATCAGTCCTGGACCACTTCATCTACAGTTTCGCAGAAGAGTTTCTGCCATTTGCACTCCAGAAACGTATGGGCATCGTCGGCATGAAGGTGTTGGGCTACAAGTCACTGGCAGTAGACTGGCAACGGGCGCTGCGGTACAGCATGGGTCTGCCGGTCACAACCGTCATAACCGGGTGTTCTACCATCCAACAGCTGGACGGCAACATCGACGTCGCTGAGAGCTTTGTGCCGATGACCAGCGTCGAGCGCCTGGCATTCTTCCGCGACATCCTGCCGATGGTCACGCCGCAGAACATGCCCTGGAAATCGAAGGAATGGGCGCGCAAGGAGTGGATAAAGCGGGAAGAACCATTTGGACTGACACACACTGGCTGCTCATAGCGGCACGGCGCACCGAAACGGGAGATGGTGATGGAACATGAACTGACCGAGCACCTGGACCTGTTGGGCGATAATGGCGAACTGAACGCAAAAGGCTGGGCGCGCCGGCCAATCGCCACATATAACCGCGAGCGTATTGCCGCCAGCTGGCTGCGCATCAAGGAGTGGGACTACTACTGTGTCCTGACCCCAGAGTACGGAATCGCCATGACCATTTCGGACGTCGGCTATCTGGCCAACATCTCGGTGAGCTGGCTGGATTTCGTGAACCGGACCGAAGTTACTCAGGCCATCATGAAACCGTTTACGCATGGTTCGCTCAATTTGCCACGCACTTCCGAGAAAGGAGACATCGCCTACACAGACAGTCGCATCGACATGGGCTTCACTCGCAACCCCGCGTCACGCGTACTTACCCTGAATTTTCCGGGGTTCGACCATGGCAAGGGCATCAAGGGCAGCCTGAGACTGGACCAGGACCCGGGACTGGAAAGCATGGTCATTCTGACGCCGTTCGAGCATGCACCAAAGGCTTTCTACTACAACCAGAAGATCAACTGCATGCCAGCGACGGGGATGATCACTGTCGACGGCGTGGACCATGCTTTCGACCCGAAGACCTCGGCGGGCGTCCTGGACTGGGGCCGAGGAGTCTGGACCTACCGTAACACCTGGTACTGGGGTTCTGGTTCCGGCTTCGTGGACGGGCATTCCTTCGGGTTCAACATCGGTTATGGCTTTGGCGATACCAGTGCTGCCAGTGAGAACGTCATCTCTTGGGACGGCAAAGTCCACAAGTTCGATCGCATCGAGTTCCAGATCCCGTCGGACTCCTTCATCAAGCCGTGGAGGTTCGTTAGCAGTGACGGTCGATTTGATATGGACTTCGAGCCCATTCTGGACCGTCACGCCAAGACTGACATTGGTGTCATCAAGACTATTCAGCATCAGGTCTTTGGGCGCTTCACCGGTGACGCCGTCCTTGACGACGGGACCCGGGTGCACCTCGACCACTTTCTCGGTTTCGCCGAAAAGGTGTTTAACCGATGGTGAAGTCATTTATGAGTGCACCAAGGATTCTTTCGGTAGCAGGACGCAATGCAGGCGACCTTGCCACGATCTGTGCAGGAGAATGAGCGAAGTCACATCTATGGTGGGATGAGGCTACCAGTCATTCAGGAACTTGCGGAGATAGAGGAGGAGATGACGCAGCTGGAAGAGGTGGCGAATGTGTTGGCGGATTTCGAGTCACTCTTTCACAAGCTTGATCGCAAAAGCCAGTCGGACGTCATACATCGATTTGTCAGACGGATCGACTTGGGAGTTATTAAACAAGAAGGATAGGTGTAAGGGGTCGTGTGGTGGAGATAGGGGGGCTCGAACCCCCGACCTCCTGCATGCCATGCAGGCGCTCTCCCAGCTGAGCTATATCCCCACGCTTGACAAATGAACAAGGAAAGTATAACGGGAAGGGCCCTGATGTCAACCGCTGATTTGTTGTTCGCGTTGGCGCCTGGTTGTGCTACTATGAGTACACACGTGCAGGGAGCAGGGGGTGAAGCATGCGGGCAGTTGTGCAACGCGTCAGCAGCGCATCGGTCATGGTCGATGGCAGACAGGTGGGACATATCGAAGTGGGATTGCTGGTGCTGCTGGCCGTAGCGCCTGATGATGGGGCGGACGATACTGCGTTTATGGTTCGCAAGCTGGCGGGCTTGCGCATCTTCGCGGATGAGGAAGGACTGATGAACCGGTCGGTGGCGGACGTCCATGGCTCTTTTCTTGTCGTGAGTCAGTTTACGCTCTACGGCGATGTGGCGCGTGGCAACAGGCCCAGTTTTACGGGTGCGGCAGCAGGTCCCTACGCTGATGAAGTCTATCAGGAGGTATGCGCACAGCTGCGAGATCGGGGATTCAGTGTCGAGAGTGGAATCTTTGGGGCCAATATGCAGGTGAGTCTGGTGAATGACGGACCTGTCACCATCATTATCGAAACAGACAGCCGAAAGAAGCGAGTCCAGCAGACTTGACAGGCGCCTAAGGAAGAAGCCGGAGCAGATGCTCCGGCTTCCGTGAGTGATGATCCAGTGAGAGCTTGCGGGCTAACGCGATTGGTTGGCGTGAGCGACCGCTGTCTCCATGACGCCCAAGGCTTCGTTAAGTTGCTCATCCGTGATCTCGAGTGAGACGAGCATGCGGATGCAGTTGCCATAGATGCCTGAACCTGCAACCAGGACACCGTTCTGCAGGCATTCCTTGATGATCTGGCCATTGAGTGCGGTTGCAGGCTCATGAGTTGCACGGTCCTTGACGAATTCCAGGGCCTGCATTGCTCCGATGCCCCGAACATCGCCGATGATCTCGTACTTTTCCTTCCAGACATCCCAGTGGCTGCGAATAAGCTTGCCAATGGCGACGGCACGGTCAAGCAGGTGTTCGTCCTCGATGATGTCAATGACTTCTGATGCTGCGCGGCATGCGACGGGATTGCCAACGTAGGTTCCGCCGATGCTGCTGCCAGGCAACTTGTCCATGATGTCTTTTCGGGCGATCACTGCTGATAGCGGCAGGCCCGCTGCCAGTGACTTGGCGGAGCAGATCATGTCAGGAACCACATTCCAGTTTTCGATGGAGAAGAATTTGCCAGTGCGGCCCACGCCAGCCTGAATCTCATCGGCGATGAGAAGGATGCCATACTTGTTCGAGACTGTGCGCAGCATCTCGAGGAAGCCATCTGATGGAACGCGGAATCCGCCCTCGCCTTGGATGGGTTCGACAACAAAGCATGCTACGGTTGAAGGATCGACGTAGGTGGTCAGGAGCTTCTCCCACTCGCTGATATCAATGGATGGGTCATAGGGAGTGATGAACGGCATACGGTAGACGTCTGGCGCAAATGGACCAAACCCATCCTTGTAGGGATGTGCTTTGTGCGTCATGGTCATAGTCAGAAGTGTGCGCCCGTGGAAGGCACGGTCAAAGACGACAACCCCGGTTCTGCCGGTGGTATACCTCGCTATCTTGACAGCGTTTTCAATGGCCTCAGCACCGTTGTTGAACAGCGCAACGGACTTCTCGAAATCTCCCGGTGCAAGCTTGACCAGCTTCTCACTGACGGTGACGTACGGCTCATAGGGGACAGCCGTGAAGTCAGTGTGCAGGAAGTGTTCTGCCTGGTCTTTGATGGCTGCGGTCACGCGTGGATGAGTATGACCAACCGCCATGCAGCCCCAGCCTCCGGTAAGGTCGATGAAGGTATTGCCATCAACATCGGTTACCAGTGCTCCATGTCCCTCAGCGATCCAGGCAGGTGACAGAGCATCGCGCATTGGTGCGGCGACAACCTTGGCCTCCCTCTTGGCAAGTTCCTGGGACTTCGGCCCAGGAATTGCCGTCTTGAGCGATATGAACGTTCCCATGATAACCTCCCTTATTTTCTCGATGAAAACGGCTTTGCGCTTCGCTTTCTCGGGTATTCTCAGGATATCGAGATGATGCACGTTGTCAACGAGGATGAGCGAAATTGCCAATGTTCATGCAGCTGTGAACCTTGGTGCAGGCGACCGGGATCTCTCGGAGGGGTTGCAGGGTTGCCGGCTGGCCATTTGGAGCTATGATGAAGTGGAATCTGGTCCAGAGCAGACGGCGGCCGGATGATGGACAAGGGGGTGTAGTTATGCTGATTCTTGGACACAGGGGCGAACCACGATTGGCACCTGAGAATACCATTGCCTCGTTCGCGCTCATACGCGACGACCTTGATCATGGCGTGGATGGCGCAGAGTGCGATGTTCAGATGACGAGAGACGGCGAACTGGTTGTCATCCATGATGAGAAGGTGGATAGAACCACAGATGGTACGGGCTGGGTCAAGGATTTCAGTTTGCCTGAGCTTCGCAAGCTGGATGCTGGCATCCGGTTTCCTGGCCCCCTTCATTATGAACCCGTTCCGACGATGAGGGAGGTGCTTGAGGTCTTTGACGGCACGCGGGCGACGCTCAATATTGAGCTCAAGAACTCAGAAGTCCCCTATGAAGGAATGGAGGAGCGCCTTCTTGAGTTGGTGAGCAAGTATTCGGTGCACGTGACGTACTCTTCGTTCAACCTTCAGAGCATGGGGCGCATCCGCAAGCTGGATGCGCATGCACTGACGGGACTGCTGTATGAGCCATGGCTGATCAAGGCGCCCGATGTGGTTGCCACAGCGCGAGAACTGGGGGCGAATGCCATACATCCCTTCGTCCTCAACACGCTGGATGCTCTTGTCCGCGAAGTTCATGATGCTGGGTTGTCCATTGCGCCGTGGCCTGTCGACCTCGGTGTACTCGTGCGCCACTTTGATGCCATGAAGGTTGAGACCATTATTAGCAATGATCCGCGCATGGCGGCTGGGGCAGCAGCCGGAGAACAGAAGAATGATTGACTTGATTGTTCGACACGCGAGGCTAGCTGCGAATGACCCCCTCACGGACATTGCTATCCACGATGGAAAGTTTGTCGAAGTGGGGGCGGACTTGTCAGCTGACGCTCGTGAGACGATCGACGCTGCAGGGTGCTTTGTCACCCCGCCGTTTGTTGAGTCACATGTTCACTTGGACACAACGCTCACGGCCGGCGAGCCAAAGTGGAACGAGAGCGGCACACTGTTCGAGGGGATCGAACGCTGGTCCGAACGAAAGGCGCTGCTCACCGAAGAGGACGTCGTGCGTCGTGCCACACGGGCGATCGAGTGGCAGGTTTCGCATGGCATCCTGCACATTCGGTCGCATGTAGATATTTGTGATCCGAAACTGACCGCGCTGCGTGCGCTGATAGAGGTCAGGCGCGCCATGGCACCCCTTGTGGACATCCAACTGGTGGCATTTCCTCAGGATGGCATTCTGGGGTTTGAAGGTGGAGCCGCGCTGTTGGAGGAGGCGTTGCGTCTGGGCGCCGACGCAGTGGGAGGCATTCCTCACTATGAGCTGACGCGCGAAGATGGGGTCGAGTCTCTGAAGATTGTCTTCGCTCTGGCCGAAAAGTACGGCAAGCTGATTGATGTTCACTGCGACGAAATTGATGATGAGCAGTCGCGTTTTGTCGAGGTTATGTCTGCAATGGCACTGCGCACAGGAATGCGCGATCGCGTTACGGCCAGTCACACGACCGCCATGCACAGCTACAACGGAGCGTACGCCTCAAAGCTGCTCAGGTTTGCGTCGCGAAGCGGCTTGAACTTCGTTGCAAATCCGCTGGTCAACATTCACTTGCAGGGCCGGTTTGACACTTATCCAAAGCGGAGGGGTCTCACGAGAGTGAAGGAGATGGCTGCGATGGGGATCAACGTGAGCCTCGGTCATGACGACATCCTGGATCCCTGGTATCCCATGGGCACCGGCAGCATGCTGGATGTGGCGCATATGGCGGTGCACGTTGCTCAGATGACGGGAAGGGACGAGATGCGTTCTGTCTTCCACATGGTGACCGATGCCGGAGCTCGCACGCTGCACATAGAGGATGTGTATGGCATTGCCCCTGGGAAGCCTGCCGACCTGGTCATCCTTGATGCTCTTGACGAGTTGGACGCTCTTCGGCGGCAATCGGTGGCACGGGTTGTGCTGAGCAAGGGCAAGGTTGTCGCACGCACGACACCGGCTGAGACCACAGTATTCCTGCGTGATTCACCCGCCCGCATAGACTACCTGCGCTAGCACGGATGGCTCGCGCGCGGTGCTACAGGCCGAGTGACCGCGCGAACTGGGAAACAGTCTTGACGCTGATTCCCATTGTCGTCATGTCTGCCAGGTTGGCGGCTTGGATCTCCGGTGTCTGCGAGGCGGTCGCATCCGAGAGCACGATCGTTGCATAGTCCAGCGAGACCGCATCCATGGCTGTCGCTCGTATGCAGTTGGGAGTCTGAACGCCCGAGAGCACAAGCTCATGAATGGCGAGCCGACGAAGAAGCAGGTCCAGGTCTGTTGCAAAGAACGCTGACCAGCGCGTCTTGGTGACGATCAGGTCGCCTGAGGCTGGCATCAGTTCGGAAATCTCTTCGGCTCCGGGAGTTCCTGCGACCAGCAAGCCTCCTTCTTCGGCAAAAAGCTGCCTGCGTGTGGAGTCGATGTCAATTCCTCCAGGACGATGATTGCGCCTTACGTGGACGACCGTGACGCCGGCGGCCCATGCAGACTCCAGTGCGTGTTGCACGGTGAGCACAATCGATGGTCCTCCCGCAACAAACAGTGGCGAGGCTGGTGAAAGAAAATCCCGTTGCATGTCAATGATGAGCAGTGCCGTTCTCTCTGGATTCATCTCTCGTTCCTCCGTAGCCAAATTGCCAGCGTAGTCAGTATACAGGTTATGGACCTCTCTGTCATGTTCCTGCTGCTCGGTCTTGCAGTTCTCAATCAAATGGCTATAATTCGCTTACCGAATAAAAGGTGAAGGGGTGCTCCTCTGTCCCTTCAGGAAAGGAGTCATATGGTTGTCATACATGGAGGTACAATTCTGACAGTTACGGACGGCATCATCGAGGGAGGCTCCATTCTTGTTGGCGATGATGGCAAGATTGCCGAAGTCTTCAGGAGTCACACAGAGGTTCCTGGTGCGATGGTTATGGATGCGGCGGGAAAATACGTTGTTCCTGGCTTTGTCGATGCGCATACACATCTCGGCATTTGCAATCTGGAGGTCGGCGAGATTGGAGAGGACGAGAACGAGATGACCAATCCGGCGACTCCGGCCTGTCGCGCCATTGATGCCGTGTACATCTGGGATTCCGGCTTTGCTGATGCTCTTGCGGGAGGGGTGACCACGGTCTTCACTGGCCCTGGCAGCGGTAATGTGATTGGCGGCCAGAGTATTACCATGAAGACAGCGGGTACGGACATCGAGAAGATGGTGCTGCAGAATCCTGCTGGTCTCAAGACGGCATCGGGAGAAAATCCCAAACGCGTCTACAAAGGCAAGAACCAGCTTCCAAGCACTCGCATGGGCACGGCCAAGGTCTTGCGCGAAGCATTGCTGAAGGCGCGCGATTACAAAGAGCGTCGTGCGGGTGCAGAACCGCCAGCCATGGACTTGGACATGGAGGTCCTCTGCAGGGTCCTGGACCGAGAGATTCCGCTGAGAATGCATTCGCACCGAGCCGACGATATGATCACGATGATTCGCATCCGCGATGAATTTGGTATCCGGATGGTCATTGAGCATGGCACAGACAGCGCGCGCATACGAGAGAGCCTTTCAAAGGCGGGAGTGGCTGTTATAACGGGTCCGTTGCTTGATGTTTCACCCAAGGTCGAGACAGCATCATCGTCGTTCAACACCCCACACCTCTTGCATGAGGCCGGTGTGCTGACGGCCATCATGACCGACCATCCGGTCATTCCTATTGAGTCTCTTCGGCTTGAGGCTGCCATTGCAGCATATGAGGGTGGCGCAGGTGAGCAGGAGGCGCTGGAGTTCATCACCATCAACCCAGCAAAGATCCTCGGACTCGAGGACCGGATTGGAAGTCTTGCCAAAGGAAAGGATGCGGATGTGGTCATATGGAGCGGCCATCCGTTCAAGGCAAGCAGCATTGCGGAAAAGACGTTTGTGAATGGCAGGCTTGTGTCGGAGGTGAAGGCATGATCAGGATAGCTGCTCAGTATTTGTTCGATGGGCACCAGATGCTCCATGATGCTCTTGTTACCGTCGATGGCCCTCGCGTTGTTTCGGTCGAGGCAGGGCAAACAAAGGTCAGCGCTGACTATGCTGCTGCCTGGGTGACGCCAGGATTCATCGATCTTGACTCAGGTATCGGTCTCAAGGAGGAATCGCTGGGATTTGAGGGCAACGACTTGAATGAAGCAACAGACGCTGTGACGCCGGAGATGCAAGCGATCGATGGCATCAGTCCATACGACTCAAGTCTCCGCAAGAGCTTGATGGGGGGCGTAACCACAGCCCTGGTCATGCCTGGCAGCAGCAACGTCGTCGGGGGGAGGGGCGCCATTGTACACATGACCGGAGCCACCGCGAATGACATGTCCATTAGGGCACCTTTCGGCGTGAAGTTCTCTCTGGGCAATGATCCAAAGCAGGCCCATGGCCAGAAGCGCACGCCTATGACGCGCATGGGCAATGCCTTTCTGATTCGAGACGTTCTGACAAAGGCGCAGGAGTACAAGGAGAAGAAGAAAGAGTACAACATGAAATACGAGGCTCTTCTGCCTCTTCTTGCCGGAGAGGATGTGGCTTTTTTCCAGGCGTTGCGGGCAGATGACATTATGACCGCGGTGCGTCTTGCCGAAGAGTTCCATCTTCGCTATGTGGTAACGGGCGCGTTTGATGCGGATCTCGTGACAGACCAGCTACGGGACAGGCATGCAACGGTCGCGTTCGGGCCGATCATCATGTCCAGGGGGGCCGACGAGATCAAGCGTCTGCATCCAGAGAATGCTGCCGCTCTTCTGAGGAGTGGTGTTCGCACAGCCATCATTGCAGGGCATCCAAACTATCCGGCCAAGTATCTGCGCATCTCGCTCGGGCTTCTCGTCGGGCGCGGCATTGCTGCCGAGACGGCCCTCGAGGCGGTCACCAGCGTTCCGGCAGGCATTCTCGGCCTTGAAGACTATGGACAGGTTCGTCCTGGCTTCATTGCGGACCTGGCGCTGTTCAGAGGAGAGCCGTGGGAACCCGAAGGAGTGGTAGAACACACGTTTATCGGTGGGAACGAGGTGTACACAGCTTCCTGATGTGCCAGAAGCACCCAGGCACGATGCCTGGTTCTTAAGGCGAGTGACAATCTGCCGCAGTGCTACGGTGCTGGCGGCAGATTGTTGTTGTGATAGTGATCCATGACGCGGTCGCGCATGCCGCCGGCATAGTTGCGAAGCCGCTGTGCCTGGAGATGGAATTGATTGCCCTTGATGAGGACTGATGCAGCAAGCGCCACGACGATGACGTAATCAGGATACCACGGCTTGTGGATGAATACCCAGATGGCTGCGGGGACCGCACCGACGCCGGCAATAAAGGGCGAGAAATGCAGCTTGGCCTTGACGACTGGGTTCAGTTTCCAGATGACGCCAGCCACGGCAGCAAAGGGAAGAGCAAGGAAGATTGCAACAGGATAGCTCTGGAGCAGAATACCGAGAGTGGTTGCAACACCGCCGCCTCCGCGAAACTGAAAGAAGAGCGGCCAGTTGTGTCCAACAATGACGGCAGCAAAGGATGCGATGATGACCCATGACGGCACTGTCCATGAGTGCAGGGCGAGACTGAGCAGATACCCCTTCATGGTGTCAAGAAAGCCTACGGTAAGTCCATAGGCCCAGCCGTATTGGCGAACACTGCCAGACAGCCCGGGGTTGTCCTTCAGTCGAATGTCCTCATGCTTGATGCCAAAGCTGAGGACCAGTCCCCAGCAGATGGATCCCCAGAGATATGACGCTACCACAATGAAGACGTAGGTGATCCAGTTCTTCAACAACATCCCCCTTGCCATCAACTGCCAATTGGACAGTCTCTGTCTGTCGAGATTGCCTGCAGAGATAGTGTATGTCAGTGTGAGTGCTTGTAAAGCCTCTGCTTGCCGGTATACTCTGCTGCACGAGATTCCATGTGTATGCCACCCTCCTGGCGGTTTGTGCCAGTGGCGGTTTGTGCCAGTTTGCGCATACTCTTGTAACATGATGGAGGCGTAATGGGCTTTTGGACTATCTTGGCCATAGCGGCAGGACTTTCGATGGATGCGTTTACGGTATCCGTGGCAACGGGCTGCCGCATCAGCCGAGTAACGCTGCGCGACGCGAGTCGCCCGGGCCTGTGGTTCGGTGGCTTTCAAATGCTCATGCCAGTGCTGGGCTGGTTTGGAGGACTTGCTCTTCGAGATGCGATCAAGGGCTTCAGTCATTGGATTGCATTTGGACTGCTCGTGCTTGTTGGCGCGAAGATGATTGTTGAAGCTCTTCGCAGTGGCGGACGCGAGGACACGTTGCTGCCGGAGAGGCGCAGTACTCACGAGATGCTGCTGCTTGCTGTCGCTACCAGTATCGATGCTTTGGCAATCGGGCTCAGCTTTTCGGTCCTGCATGTGTCGATCTGGTGGCCTGCACTTCTCATCGGAGCTGTCACGTTTCTTGTTTCGGTCGTGGGAACATTCTTGGGCTGTGGAATTGGGAAGCTCATCAATGGCAAGGCAGAGTTGGTTGGGGGTCTGGTTCTTATCGGTATTGGCATCAGCCTTCTGGTGCAGGGTCTGCATCAGTTGTGATTATGAGCAGAGGACAGTCGGAGGTAAACAGATGGCACATACCATGTTTAATGATGAGGTCAAGTATCACGTCAAACTGAAGCAGGGCGACATCGGCAGATATGTTTTGCTGCCGGGCGATCCTGGGCGATGCGAGGCAATTGCCGCCCTTTTTGACAACCCGGTCAAAATGGCACAGAACAGAGAATACGTCACATATACCGGAACCCTTCTGGGTGAAAAAGTGTCGGTTACATCCACGGGTATCGGTGGTCCCTCGACCGCCATCGCAGTCGAAGAGCTTGCCATGGTTGGAGCGGAGACGTTCATCCGTGTTGGAACGTCTGGGGCGATGCAGCCCGGGATTGCTGTCGGAGATCTTGCGATTGTCACTGCTGCAATTCGTGATGAAGGGACAACACGGCAATACTTGCCCATTGAGTTCCCGGCAGTCGCACACATTGATGTGACGATGGCGCTCAGGGCAGCTGCTGCCAAACTTCACGTTGTGTCCCATTTGGGCATTTCTCAATCAAAAGACTCCTTCTATGGCGAAGTTGAGCCGGACAGGCTGCCTCTTGCCGATGAGCTCAGGGAACGGCGGAAGGCTTGGATCGCCGGTGGGGCCATCTGCTCAGAGATGGAAGCTGCCACGGTTTTTGTTGTGTCCAGCATTCTCCGCAAGCGTGCTGGCGGCGTGATGCTCATCGTCAACAGTGAGTTCACAGAGGGTGGACATACTCAGCATGAGACGCTGTTGAACAGGCTGATCTCGACAGGGGTTGAGGCCATCAAACTGCTGATCGAACAGGATCGGGCTGCTTTGCGCTAGAGAGTCATCATGACGCAGCGGTTTGAGAGAACGGTTTCCGTTTCCTTGCAGGGCGCTGCTGGAAACAGCGTTTTCCTCATGCAGAGGGGGTTGCCATGTATCTTCTCGTCATCGTAACCAGACAGGAGGACAAGGTTTATGATTTCCTGAAGCTTGTGCCCAGTGTTGGCGTCCGTGGCGCTACCGTTGTTGATGGCCGTGGGATGGGCAATGTTCTTCGTGACCATGAGACTGCCTACACATCTATTGAGCAAATCCTCAGCGCGAGCATCGACTTGACAGAGAACGTCGTGATTTTCTCTTTGATAGGGAGCGGCGAGACCTTGTCCAAGGCACGCAAGGTTGCCCATCGAGTCTTTGGGGACTTTTCACGGCCCAATGCGGGTGTTCTCTTTGTTCTGCCAGTTGCCGAGGTTGAAGGGCTCGCGCGTGAGGCACAGGTTGATCCACCGGCGTATCTGAACAGCCCGGATTCGAAGTAGCGTAGCGGGCGGCCAGGATGCGGCTGCCCCCTTGCAATCTTTGATGAGGCAACTAGAATAATAGGCTACTCGCTGAAAGGATACATTCGATGTGACCCTTGCATATATTGGCTTCGTTCTGGTTGCGCTCGCTCTTCAACTGCTCATGGGGGCGAACGACGGAGGAACGCTGCTTGGTTCTATTGTTGCGACAAATATCATTCGTCCTGTGTGGGCAGTGTTGCTCCTTTTCGTTGCCATCGTGGTTGCGCCGCTGACAGTCGGGACAGCTGTTGTGACGACGCTGGGCAGTCGCATCGTGCCCCTGTCCTCCATTCGCATGGAGATGCTCTATGGCACGGTTGCTGCGACAGTGCTCTGGGTCTGGTTTGCAAAACGTTTGCGCTCTCCGGTCAGCATTTCGTATACCTTCGTGGGCTCGCTTATCGGGTCTGCCCTGGCAGTGCACCTCGGCGGACTGTTGCAGCGTGCGTCAATCATTGAAGTTCTGGGCGGCATGCTGCTAGCCATCCTGGCCGGATTTGTCCTTGGCTATCTGTTCATAAAGCTGATCGACGTCGCAGGATCTCGTGCGACCCCCAGGGCCAATGCTGTCTTCAAGGTACTCCAGGTGTTTTCTTCGCTTGGGCTTGTCCTTGGCTATGGAGCCAATGATGCTGCCAAGACCTTGAGCCTGCTCTACATGGCATCGGTCATCCAGGGGCGGTCATCAAGCCAGGCGACTCTTGCAGCAACCACAATGCTGGGCGTCGTTTTCATTGTTGGGACGCTCTTTCTGGGTGGCGGTTTTGCTCAGACGAGCGGCTTCCGCCTCATGAAGTCCAGCCCAAAGACGGTGTTCATTGCGCAGGGGAGCACCGCTCTTCTGACGCTCGTCGCTGCGCGGCTGGGGTTTCCGGTAAGCAGCACCGAATCGCTGAACATGGCGCTTGTGGGGACAGGGGCTGGCGAACGTCCGGGGTCGGTGCGGTGGAATGTCGTGACTCATCTCATGGTGGCATGGATCATTACTGTCCCGGTATCGATTTTGCTTTCGTGGGCGATCACGTCTGCGATTGTGCTTATATTCCATTGATCTGAAAGGAGTTGCTGACGTGCGCATATGGGATCAGATGTTCAAGAAGGGTAATGAGTTCCAGCTGCTGCTGTCGGAGCAGGGCACACTTGCCTACGAGGGCATGCGGGTGCTGTATGAATTTCTTGGAATTGCAGCCGATACGCAGGATGCCGGCGAAAAGAGACACAATATGCGCCTGAAGCTGAAAAAGACTGAAGAATCGGGCGACAAGGCCCGGAGAGAGTTGATCGGTGCTATCAACAGCAGTCTGGTCACGCCTCTGGAGCGCCAGGATCTGTTCAGTTTGAGCAACGTGCTGGACAATATTCTGGACTATGCCCTGAATACGGCCGATGAGATGATTATCTATGATGTCTATCCTGACTTCTTCCTGACAAAAATGGTGGAGAAGCTCATGCGCGGCGTAAGCTATCTGGAGGGCGCGCTCGAGGAACTCTTTCGGAACAAGCAGACCTCAAACAACAGCATCATAAAGGCAAAGTCGATGGAGAACGAGATTGAGGAAACGTACCATGAAGCGCTTGCATCGCTGTTTTCGGGAGAGGACTTCAGATACATGTTCAAGATGCGTGAAGTATTGCGTCATATCAGCAACGCGGCCGATCGCATAACGGACGCAGCCGATATCATCGGCAATATCATCATCAAGGACATGTAGCCAGCTTGCCCGGGAAGGGCAAGCTGGACTCTTGTCGCAGAAGCTGCTGATGCGTTTCAGCAGTCGTAATACAGTTCGAATTCCTTGGGGTGAGGAAGGCGGCGAAGGATATCGGCCTCATTCTTCTCCTTGTAGGAGCAGAAGGTCTCGACAAAGCCTGCAGGAAAGACGCCGTCGCGTGTAAGAAAGCCGCTGTCATGCCGCAGGGCTGCAAATGCCTCTTCAAGCGAGGTGGGCAGGACGGGAATCTTCCGGACCGTCTTTTCGGGCAGGTGCTCGATGTTGCCTGCGTATGGCCCAAGATGCAGCGCCGTGGGGTCAATCCGCCTGTCGATACCATCTATGCCCGCAAGAAGCATTGCGCTGACAGCAAGATAGACATTGGTGGTGGCATCCGGCGGCCGGAATTCGATTCTCTTTTCAGCGGGCGTATCGGCATAAATAGGAATACGGACTGCCGCGGTACGGTTTCCCAGAGAGAAGAATGCTCGGATGGGTGCTTCAAACCCTGGGATCAGCCGCTTGTAGCTGATGGTGGATGGATTGGTGATGCCAAGGAGCGCTGAGGCGTTGCTCAAAATACCGCCAATGTAGTGGACCGCTAGCGGTGAGAGGTCATAGGGCTCGCCGTCTTTCTTGTAGAACGTGGATTCTCCATTCTTGGTAAGATATTGATGGAAGTGCATGCCGGTTCCGGCTTGGCCGGCAATGGGCTTGGGCATGAAGGTTGCCGTCATTCCCATCTGGCGGGCAAGGTTTTTGGCGAAGTATTTGATCTTCTGCGATGCATCTCCCATGGCACGTGGCGTGCCGGGCATGACCTCAAGTTCGATCTGGCCGGATTCTCCGGCCTCATGATGATGATAGCGAACCGCAATTCCTGTCTCCTCCAGCATCTGGACAAGTCTGCTTCGATACTCATAGAGTCTGTCGAGTGGCTGGTCGGCATGATATCCCTGTCCGTGCCGGATCGAATATCCTCCAAGCTCGGGTTCGCCCAGCGATGCTGTGCCGTCTGTTTCGGCACTTTCAACCGAGAAGAAGCTTGAAGTGCTCGATGACTTGAACTCAGCGTCTTGGAAGACGTAGAATTCAAATTCGGGAGCAAACCAGGCGGTGTCGGCATAGCCTTTGGACTTCAGCAATGACTCAGCCTGCTCTGCGATGAAGCGGGGATCGAACGGAAAGCGCCGATGGGTGTGGGGCTCGAGAATGTCACAGAAAACGGCGACGGTCGGCACGCTGGCGAAGGGGTCTGCGAATGCTGTTGCCAGATCCAGGCGCAGAAGCATATCGCTCCGTTCGACGGATGCAAAACCAGGAATGCTGGAACCATCAAATGCCACCCCTTGGGCCAGAAACGCTTCGTCGACCCGCGAAATGGGCACAGTCACGTGGTGCAGGCCACCAAACAGGTCCGTGAACTTCAAGTCGACCTGAGTGGCGTCGTGCTGATGAGCGTACTCAAGAAATGTCTCTAGCGTCTTTTCCATTCGATGACCTCCAAGGTAAGGTTGTTCTCTGTCTCAGCGTGCCATCAGGCGGGTTGCGATCGCATTCTGCCTGTCTACAAGAGCCTGAATGTCAATGCTGGTGAACTGCCCGTCTTCAATGAGAACCTTTCCATTGACCATGCTGAAGCTGACTTGTTTGGCATCGCACATGACCGGTGCCGTAAATGGATCATGCAGCCCACCAGCGAACTCGAGGGTGTCCAGGTTCCACATGATCAGATCGGCGGCCTTTCCAGCCTCAATGCTGCCAATGTCAGATTCCATGCGCAAAACGCGTGCGCCACCCATGCTGCCCAGGGCAAGGGCTTCTCGTGAGGTCAGGGCGTCAGCGCCGTATTTCACGCGCTGGAGAAGGGTTGCCAGACGTATTTCACCGATGAAGGAATTGGTGTCATTGCTGGCACTTCCATCGACCCCAATGCCAATGCGCATGTGCGTATTCTTCATGATGGTTACGGGCGCAATCCCGGATCCCAGGCGCATATTGCTGGCTGGACAATGGGCCATGCCGCACTCGTTCTCTGAGAGTTTGTGAATGTCTGCATCAGATGCCCAGACGATGTGCGCGAACCAGGAACGCGGCGTAAGCCAGCCCACTTCTTCCATGTAGTCGACCGGGCGGGAACCAAATGTCTGCAGGCAGAATTCCTCTTCATCCTGAGTCTCGGCCAGATGCGTGTGGATGAGTACGTCCTCTTTCTCTGCCAGAGCTGCCGTCTGTTTCATCAGTTCTGTTGTTACAGAGAAGGGAGAGCAGGGAGCCAAAGCGATCCGAGTCATTGCATATCGACTGCGGTCATGGTACTGGTGAATGACGCGCTCGGATTCTGCCAGGATTTCATCATCGGTCTGCACAACGCTGTCCGGCGGGAGTCCCCCATCTTTCTTGCTCAGGGACATGCTGCCACGCGTTGGATGGAAGCGTACGCCAATGTCGCGCGCTGCACGAATCTCAGCATCGATGATGGCATTGTTGCCATAGGGAAAGAGATACAGATGATCTGTCGTCGTTGTTACGCCCGTCTTGAGCATTTCGGCGATGCCGACTTGTGCGCTCGTGTAGACCGCTTCTTCATCAATGTATTTCCAGTGTTCATAGAGGAACGTCAGCCAGTCGAACAGCTTGGCGTGTTCGACTTGAGGAACATTGCGAAACAGCGTCTGGTACAGGTGATGGTGTGTATTGACAAAACCTGGCATCATCAGTTGTCGCTTGCCTGAGATCACTTGATCCGGGGCAACATCGAGTGGTGGTCTGCCCGTGCCAACCGCACTAATGACGTTGTCATCCACGAGAACGTAGGCGTCCTGGAGCTCCCTGTGATCCGCATCGCCGGTCATCAGGAAGGAAATATCTTTGATCAGTATTCGCATCTGCAACCTCCATTTGAGCGATGTCATTGTACTGTTATTGAGGCCGTAATCAACGGAAGGCGCTGCACTTTTATTGGCAATGCATCCTGCTATAATCGAACTGCAAGAGACTCTCATGGCAAGGATAGGAGGCCGCATGAAGCATATCGTTGTAAAGCCGGATAATTGCACGGGGTGCCGTTTGTGCCAGCTCACGTGCTCGGCTCAGAATTTCAAGCTCAACACGCACAAGGCTGCACGTATCGGTATCGTGCCGCGTTTTCCTGAGGGTCGTTTTGAGATCCATCTCTGTAACCAGTGTGGGGTCTGTCAGTCGGTCTGTCCCGTTGGCGCAATTTCTGTCAGCGCCGAAGGAGCCTATATCATCGACGGCGAGACATGTATCGACTGTGGAGCCTGTGTTGATGCCTGCCCTGAGCAGGCCATCTTCAGATCTCCTGCCAGCTTGCACCCGTACATGTGCAATCTGTGCGGTGCATGCGTGGACAACTGCGCTGCACAGGCTCTGACATGGGAGGAGGACCTATGATTAGTGGCTATGGTGGGTCGATCCTGCGCGTCGACTTGACAACCCGATCAGTCAAGCGTGAACCAGTGACTACTGAACTTGCCCACGATTGGCTGGGTGGGCGCGCCTGGATTGCGAAGTATATGTATGATGAACTGCCGGCCGGCGTTGATCCGCTGAGTCCAGCCAACAAAGTCTTCATTGCGACTGGTCCGCTTTCAGGAACGCTCTGGCCCTCAAGTGCCAAGATTCTCTGGGGTACCAAATCGCCCCTGACAGGCGGCTACATTGACAGCAACATGGGCGGCATGATTATGGCAGAATTCAAGTATGCCGGTGTGGACATGATCATTCTTGAAGGGGCCTCGGCAGTGCCGGTATATCTGTTCGTTGACGACGAAAAAGTTGAAGTGCGCGATGCATCTGGGTATTGGGGCATGGGCTCTGTCGATACAGAATACGCGCTGAAGCACGATCTGGGTGAGGACTTCCAGATTGCTTCCATCGGTCCTGCCGGAGAAAATCTTGTCAGGTTTGCTTGTATCACCCATGATGTTGGGCGTCAGGCGGGACGGGGCGGAACTGCTGCCGTTCTTGGATCAAAGAAGCTCAAGGCTATCGCCATACGCGGAACGAAGCCTATTCCAGTGGCAGATATCGAAGGATTGCAGAAACACACGACGGCCATTATCGACTACATCAAGAAGACGGCTTTTTTCCCAACATTCTCCAAATATGGCACCACCGATATTGCCGATTGGTGCGACAGCGTTGGTGTGCTTCCTGTCGACAATTTTCAGCACGGACAATATGCCAAGAAAGACCGCATCAATGGCAAGTACATGCGGGAGCATATCTATGTGCGGGACAAGGGCTGCTATGCCTGTCCTCTGGGCTGCTCAACCTACTCGTTTTCGAAGAAGTACAACGTGTATGTGGAGGGTCCTGAATACGAGACGATCGGCCTCATGGGATCGAACCTGGGGATGGACAGCATCGAGGAAATAGCGGTTTTGAATGCAGATGCCGACAATCTCGGCGTGGACTCCATCTCGTCGGGATCGGCGATCGCATTTGCGATGGAGCTTTACCAGAGAGGCATTCTGACAAAAGACGACTTCGGCGGACTCGAGATGACGTGGGGGAATGTTGAGGCTGCTCGAGCTTTCTTGAGGCTTATCGCGTCACGTCAGGGCATCGGAGAGATCTTTGCCGAGGGAGCACTTGCCGCCGCGCGCACCATTGGCAAGGGGACCGAGAAGTACGTCGTACAGGTCAAGGGACTGGACTATTCGGCCTATGATACGCATGCTGCACCGGCCATGATGTTGGCGTTCATGACATCGGACATTGGCGCCCAGCACACCAGGGCGTGGGCAATCGTGCAGGACATCACCATGGGCCGGGATATTGTCGAGGGCAAGAGCAAGGTTGTCTATGACCTGCAGCATCTGCGTCCTCTCATGGAAGTCCTGGGAGTGTGCCGCTTTCCGTGGCTCGAGGTGAAGGTTGACTGGGAGCACTATGTTACAGCGCTTAATCTTGTAACGGGACAGCACTACACGACGGAAGAGCTGTTTGCCTTCAGTGAGAAGGTATGGAACCTTACGCGGGCATTCTGGACGCGCGAGGTCGATGGATTTGGCCGGGCTTATGACCAGCCTCCCGCAAGGATGTATGAGGAGATGCCGGACGGCCCCACAAAAGGTGCAAAGGTAACGCAGGATATGGTGGATGAGCTTCTCGACGGCTACTACGAGGCTTACCAGTGGGACAAGAACGGATTGCCGACAGCCACAAGGCTGAGAGAGATCGGTCTGGGTTACGTGGCTGACGATTTGATACAGCGCGGACGAATTGCGCCGTAGGTTCGATTCGGTAGACCCAACGGCAATGTGCCCGGACTGATGTCCGGGCACATTGCATTACTGGAAGCGGCGAAGTCGCTAGTTGCGAGCTATTGCGCCAAAGAATATCTGCCAGGCGAGAGCGGACTTGGCGACGAGTGAGAGCAGAACATACATTCTCTCGCCAAAAATGTAGTCGCGCCACTTGCCGACCTTGCGGTATTGCAGCACCATGTTGATAGCGAAGCAGTTAAAGAACACGAAGATCGTCCCGAGGATGTAGTAGACAAACGTGGGGATCGTTCCTGTGGCGCTCGCAGCCGCGCTGAAGAAGTACATTGAAATGACGACCCAGGGGACCAAGCCGATAATGGAGCCAAAAATGAACGAGGTCCAGTTGGTGCGAGTGGTGGTCTGATTGTGGAGTTCCATCATGAGTCCGAAGAGGTTCATTGCAGCGTTCAGGAAGAA
>Ga0315271_10000605_pt1 | contig 20367 bp, 19 predicted proteins | sample C3_top_MG_FD_204664 | JGI IMG/M metagenome (GOLD analysis project Ga0315271, IMG submission 204664) | Sediment microbial communities from Yellowstone Lake, YNP, Wyoming, USA - C3_top | ecosystem: Environmental > Aquatic > Freshwater > Lake > Sediment | place: USA: Wyoming | collected 2017-08-01
ACGATCACCGTGTCGCGGCCGCCGCCGGGACGCGTCAGGCGCATCCGGACGATGGCCGAGCCGAGGATGTGCCCCGCGTCCACCAGCGTGACGAAGACACCCTGCGCGACCTCGGTCTCGGAACCGTACGGGACCTGGCGCAGCAGGGGCAGCGTCGCGTTGGCGTCGACCTCCGTGTAGAGCGGATCGTCCAGGCCCAGCTCCACGATCGGCCCGGCGGCGCGCAGCAGCTCCTCGGGGTCCGGGCCGCCCGGGCTCTCGGCCCCTTCGGCCGCCAGTTCCACGGCCTCCTCGAACGCGCGCTCGTCGCGCGCCTCCAGCTCGGCCGCTCGGGCGGGATCGCGCCGCTCGCGTCGGGCGGCGCGCTTCGCGAACTCCTCCTGGAGTCGTGCCGAGTCGAGGATGACCAGGCGCGCCAGCTCCGCGGTGGCCGAGGTGCACCAGATCCTGCCCCGGAAACCCTCGCGGACGAGCAGGGGCAGCAGGCCGCAGTGGTCGAGGTGGGCGTGGGTCAGGACGACGGCGTCCAGCGTCGCCGGGTCCACACCGAGGGGCACCCGGTTGCGCATCGCCTCGTCGGGTCCGCCCTGGAACATGCCGCAGTCCACGAGCACTCGGGCGCGTCCCGTGTCCACCAGGTGCCTCGACCCGGTGACCGTCCGCGCTCCGCCGAGGAACGTCAGCTCCATGCGCGGATCGTGACACAGGCGAGGCTCCTCCGGAAGGCGTCGGCGCTCCCCGCGCTCGCGGAGCCGCCGCGTCCGGTCCGTCGACCGCCGCTTGGCACGCCCGGCACCGGTACAGGCCCGGCACCGGTACAGGCCCGGCACCGGTACACGCCCGGCACCGGTACGATGGCGCCCGTGCCCATGCCCCCCTCCCGCTGGTCCCCCGGTGTCGTCCTGCCTCGCCTCCCCGGCCTCCTGGTCGGGTTGCTCGCATTCGGCACGGGCATCGGCCTCATGGCCCAGGCGGGCATGGGGCTCGGTCCGTGGGAGGTCTTCCACCAGGGGATCTCGCGCCTGACCGGCCTGCCATTGGGCACCGTGAGCATTCTCGTGGGGATCCCGGTCCTGGCCGCCTGGTGGCCACTCGGCGAACGGCCCGGGGTCGGCACGATCCTCAACATCCTGCTCATCGGCACGGCCACCAACATCTCTATGAGCCTGATCCCGATGGCGACCGGGCTGCCGGCCCAGCTCGCGATGATGGCGGCGGGCGTGGTCACGATCGCGATCGGCTCGGGGCTCTACCTCGCGTCCGACCTGGGGCCCGGTCCGCGAGACGGGCTGATGACCGGTCTGCACCTGCGGTTCGGCTGGTCGATCCGGCGCGCCCGGACGGGCATCGAGGTGATCGTGCTGGTGGCGGGCTTCCTCGCCGGGGGCACCATCGGGCTTGGCACGGTCGTGTTCGCCCTCGCGATCGGGCCGCTCGTCCAGGTCGCGCTGCGGGTGTTCGACAGGGAGGGCCGCGTCTCCGCGCGGCGGCGCGCGGTCCTGGAGGCTCGCGGGGACGTCGGCGACTAGAACGCGGCGGCGGCGACTAGAGAGCCGGGCGGCGCCTCGGCCTCCGCCCGGCTCTCTGACTCCCAGTTGTGTCGCCAGGGGATGCAGGGTGCACGAGAACAGGGACCAACCTCGACCTCAGAGTGAAGGTCACGCTCGCCGGGCGCGCTACTGACACACGTGCGGTTCAAGGAAGCCGGAGATCGGCAGGCCAGGAAGCGGAGCCGGTGACGGACCTCGCTCAGCGCATCCAGTCGGGCGGCCGCGCACGTCCACGCAGGACCAGCACGTAGGCAACGACGGCGATCAGCAGCGCCAGGACCAGGGCCCCGATCGGGATCATGTCCCGGCCACCGAACGGCATTTCCTCGCCGCCCGCGGCGGCACCGGCGGGGGTCACGCCCTCGGGTCGCAGCGCGGCGAGGTCATCTGTCCAGGGCACGGTCCCGGAGCACGCGTTGTCCGCCAGGTAACCGGGTCCCTCCTCCACCACGAACAGGTAGGGGGCCTGCAGATAGGCACGGTCGGTGCTCGTGACCGTCCCCGGCCCCGGGCCGCCGTGCACCTGCACCTCGGCCGGCAGGGCGTCGGCGCCACGCCACCGTTCGTCGACGCCGACCCTGGCCCAGCGCCCGTCGTTGGCGACCTCCAGCACCGTCCCCACGAACACGATCCGGCCCGTCGCCACCGAATCGGCTGGCGAGGAGGGCTGCACGCACGAGGCGGAGACGGGCTGCGGCGCGCTGGCAACGGTGCCTGACCAGGCGGCGAGCATCAGCAGGACCAGCACCGTCCGCGCGACCCGATGGGGCCGGCCCGTGCGCATCCTCACGGTGCGGTCAGGCAACCCACCCGACGACCAGCGCGTCCACCGCGACCGCGGCGAACAGCAGCGTCAGGTAGCTGATCGAGAACTTGTACAGGCGGATCGATTGCCGCAGCGATCCCTCCGGCGACGACCCCTGGCGCCAGAGCACATAGGCGCGCCACAGGAACACGATGCCCAGCGCGACGGCGGTGACCAGGTACACCAGCCCCATGCCGGCCACCACGTAGAACACGAGGCTGACCGCCACCAGCACGATCGTGTAGATGCCGATCTGGCGGGTGGTCTCGGGCACGCCCTTGACCACCGGCAGCATCGGGATTCGCGCGGCCTCGTAGTCCTTGCGGATGCGGAGCGCCAGCGCCCAGAAGTGGGGCGGCGTCCAGTAGAAGACCAGCGCGAACAGCAACAGGGCCGGGATCTCGACGCGCCCCGTGACGGCCGCCCAGCCGATGACCGGCGGCAGCGCCCCGGCCGCCCCACCGATGACGATGTTCTGTGGCGTGGACCGCTTGAGCATGATCGTGTAGACGATCACGTAGAAGGCGATCGCGAGCAGGGTCAGGAATGCCGACACCAGGTTCACGGACCAGGCCATCGCGGCGATCGAGATGACGCCCAGCACGATGCCGAAGACGAGGGCGTTCTCGGGCGTCACGTCGTGGGCGGGCAGCGGCCGGCGGCGGGTCCGCGACATCAGCAGGTCGATGTCCCGGTCCAGGTACTGGTTGATGGCGTTGGCGGAGCCGGCGGCCAGCGAGCCGCAGAGCATCGTCCAGAAGGCCAGGCGCAGCCACTCGGCAAGGTTCATGCCCGGAAGGTCCCGCGTGGCGAGGACCATCGCCGGGATCGTGGTGATCAGCAGCAGCTCGATGATCCGGGGCTTGGTCAGCGCGACGTAGGCGCGGACCTTGCCGCCCCGCTTGGCGCCGGGCTGGTCGCCGCCGGGCTCGTTCGTCTCGTCGCCGCCGACGCCATCAACAGTTCGGTCCGCCCCGGCCGCCCCTGCGGTCCCGGCCATGCGAGCCTCGTAGTAGGCGGTCACCGCCAGCGCCACGGACAGGCCCCACAGGATGGCGCCCAGCGCCAGGTGCAGCGTCTGCGTCCAGTCGGACAGCAGCGTGAACACCTGGAGACCCCCGATGACCACCTGGACCGGATAGATGATCCCGATGGCCAGCGCCATGCGCACGATCGCGGGCCGCGAGCGCTGCGTCCGCCAGGCGACGAACGCCGTGGCCCAGGCGATGAGCAGGACGATCCCGGCAACGTACCGGTGCAGCACGTGCGCCTCGTAGAGCGATCGCACGATCGGGTCCGTGTCGGGACCGACCGGAACGATCGTGCCGTTCATCAGCGGCCAGTCCGGGAAGACGAGCCCGGCGTTGAGCGCCGTGACGTTGGACCCGAACAGGAGCAGCACGAACATGGTGGCGGCGCACAGGACCGCAAGCAGAGTGAAGCGCTGGGAGCCGCCACGCGCGGGCAGCTTCGCCGGGTAGAACGCGCGGACCGTGACATAGAGGAGCAACCCCAGCAGCGACATGGCGGCTGCCAGGTGCGCGGTGACCGACGGCCCGGAGTTGTTCTGGGCGACGGTCTCTTTGCCAAGCCAGGCCTGGAACCCGACCAGCAGCACGGCTGCCACGCTCGGCCACAGGAGCGAGGGCCGGTCCCGGTGGTCCTTCCAGGCGAAGAAGGCAACGCCGAGGATCAGGAAGCCGATGACGGCCGCGATCGTCCGGTGGATCCATTCCCACCAGGCCTTGGAGTCATCGAGCGGCGGGAGGAGCTGTCCGTAGCACAGCGGCCAGTCCGGGCAGCCCATGCCGGAGCCCGTGGCGCGCACGATGACGCCCACGGTGACGAGCAGGAGGGTCGCGATGACGGTCGCGACGGCGGTCTTCTGGAAGCGGGTCACGGGCGGTGCGATCGTCCTTCGGATGCGCGGAGCACGGGGCGGGGAGCGCGAGGGGCGCGGCGCCGGGGATCAGGGCAACGCAGGCGCCCATTCTACGCATCCCGCGTGGGACGGTCCCGCGGCGCATCGGGACGGTCCCGCGGCGCGTCCCGTGAGGCGTCCCGCGGCGCGTCCCGGAGACCCCGGCTACCCTTCGATCATGCTCCGACGTCGCGCCGTTTCCTTCAGGCTTCCCGCCGCCCTGGTCGCCCTGGCCGTCGCCGCAGTGGGTGCGGCCGCATGCACGCCCGCTGGCGCCCAGCAGAACCCGGGATGGGCCATCGCCACGCCGGCGGGATCGGGTGGGGCGCCTGGTGCCACGCCGGCCGCCCAGGCCGCCACGGTCGTCCCCGTGATCATCAGCGGCGAGCAGGTGTTGGGCGCCAACCGCTTCGTGTTCTCGTTCCTGGACGCCAAGACCAACCTGCCCGCGGCGGGACCGGACCGGACGGTCTCCGTCGCGTTCATCGCCCCCGGCGAGACGCAGCCCGGGACGGCCGTGCCCGCCGAGTTCGTGTGGGCCATCGAGGGCTCTCGCGGCGAGTACGTGGCCAGAACGGACTTCCCGGCCGCCGGCGATTGGAGGGCGATCTTCGTCACCCAGGCGCCGAACGGCCCCAAGGAGGCGATCGGCATCCAGTTCAAGGTGCTCGAGCATGGCACCACCGTTGCGGTGGGTGACAAGGCCCCGGCGTCCCGGACCCTCACCCTTGCCGATGTGGGCGGTGACGTCAGGCAGATCTCCACCGACGCAAAGCCCGATCCCGACTTCTACCGGACCTCCGTCGCGGACGCGGTCGCTGCCGGCAAGCCGTTCGTGCTCGTGTTCGCGACGCCGGCGTTCTGCCAGAGCGCGCAGTGCGGGCCGACCCTCGACCGGGTGAAGAAGGTCAAGGCGGCCGCCCCGGCGGACGTCGAGTTCATCAACGTTGAGCCCTACCAGCTCGCCTCGACCGACGGCCGCCTCCAGCCCGTCCTCGATGCCAAGGGCCAGCTCCAGTCGGTCCCCGCCGTGGACGAGTGGAAGATCCTCACGGAGCCGTGGATCTTCACGGTGGACGGCGGGGGCATCGTGCGTGGCTCGTTCGAGGGCGTGGCCAGCGAGCAGGAGCTGGGCGACGCCGTGAAGGCCATCTCCGGGACCTGATCCGCCGCGGGCCGCGCCAGGATCACCCGCAGTGCTATCCGAGTCCAACTTCGGAGCGGCTGACGCCGGCAGGCTCGCGGAACCCGGGCCCGTGGCGCCCCGCATCACTCCCGGTGTTCCGGCCGCGAAGTACGAGGCTTGTCGACCAACGGGAAGAGGTCCATCACCGGGAATTGGCGGGAATCAGCCCCAGCAGTGATACGGCGAGGGTCGTGATGCACGCCCGGATCCGCAACCGCCGCTCCCTACTGCTCCGCGTCCTCGATCCGGTAGACCACGCGCTCGCCGTTCTCGTCGCGGAAGAAGACACGGATCGCCGATGCGGTGCCCATGTGCTCGGCCAGGTGGCCCGGCGGGAACTCGACCCCGTTCTCCAGCACGCCGATGACGAACGGGATCTCGGCGCCGGCATCCATTCGCAACGTGAACCCGCGCACCTTCGTGAGGCCCGCCGCATCGATGGCGACCACCCGCCCGGTCAGCGGTGAGGCGACGATCGGCGTCGCCGTCCCGGCCGTCCCGGCCGTGCCACCGGAGCAGGCGACCAGCCCAACCCAGAGCGCGAGCCCCAGCGCACCCGCCGGCAACCGACGCCGGATCACGCGGGCGCCATGCCCGTCCCGCTGCTCCCCGGCTTGACGGCGGCAGACCCCCCCGCGCAGCGCGGGCAGGTCCCGGCACCGGGCTCGTACGTGGGCAGCTCCAGCCGCCACAGGGCCCGCAGCGGGTAGGCCCGTCCCGTCAGCGGGGATGTGAGCGACGCCAGCCCGCCGGAGCGGTCCACGAGCACGACACACTCGACGATCTCGCCGCCGGCCGCCTCGACGGCCGGGATCATCGCCAGCAGCGAGCCCCCCGTCGTGAGGATGTCGTCAACCAGCAGGACCCGCTCGCCCTTCGCGATGGCGAAGCCACGGCGGAACTCGCGGCGCGGGGCGCCGTCGGTGGCGACCTCCTCCGCGAAGATCGCCCGCGTGCCCAGCTGGCGGCCCGTCTCGAACGCCAGGAGCACGCCGCCCGTGGTGGGGCCGGCGACGAGGTCAACCGCTGGCGCCCCGTCCTCGTCACGGTGGGCCGCCGCCCAGAAGCCGCACAGCTCGCTCGTGGCGGCGGGATCCTGGAGCACCTGGAACTTCTCGAGGTACGCGTCCGAGTGCCGCCCGCTCTTGAGCGCGAAGTGGCCCTCGCGGAGCGCGCCGCTGGCACGGAACAGGGACTCCGTACGCTCGGCGATCACGCGGCGTGCCGCCTCGTCAAGGGTGTGTCGGAGGGTCGTCATGGCCGTGGAATTCTAGGCGACGGCCGCCCGTCAGGGGGCGAGCGCCCCCAGGAGCGAGTCCCAGCCGGCCAGATAGGCGTCCACGTCATCGTCGGCCGCGGGCACGGAGCAGACCGGGCCGGCCCCGACGATGGCCTCCCAGACGCCCCGGTTTGCCAGCCAGATCCGGATCAGGCGGGTGAGCAGGTCATCGGCAGCCGCGCGGCCTTCGGCGCCGTTCCGGATGGGCGTGGGCTGGAACGTGTAGCCGGAGCGCGGCCCCAGGTGGTGGATGTGCCACGGCAGACCATGGCGCTCCACGGACGCGCGCATGCCATCGGCGAGGCGAGCGCCAAGGCGCCGCGTGTGGGCGTAGGCCTCGGGCGTCAGGATCTCCGTCAGGACGGCGCGTGCCGCGGCCATCGCGAGGGCATTGCCGAAGATCGTGCCGCCGGTGGCCACGAGGTTCGCCCTCTCGCCGTCCGTCCCCTTCTCCTGCTCCAGCGTCTCGGCCACCTCGTCGGTCATGCCCCACGCCCCGAACGGCAGCCCGCCCGCGATCGACTTCCCCATCGTCACGATGTCCGGATCAAGCCCCCAGGCGTGCGTGAGCCCGCCTGGCCCCACCACCTGCGTGTGCGTCTCGTCACAGGCGAGCAGCGTGCCCGTCTCGCGCGTCAGACGCCGGAGGGCCGCGTGGAAACCCTCGTCCGGGAGCAGCAGTCCGATGTTGTTCGTGATCGCGGGCTCGGTCAGGACCAGCGCAACGTCGCAGCGCGCCAGCGCCCGCTCCAGCGCGGCCACGTCGTTGAACGGCACGAGCACGGTCCCGGTGACGGTGTCCGCGGGCACGCCACGCTCCTCCGGGACCAGGCGGCCGTCGTCGTCCAGCTCCACCAGGGCCTCGTCGAAATGGCCGAGGTACTTGCCGTCGAACAGCAGGACCCGCTCGCGACCGGTCACGACCCGTGCGACCCGGATCGCCTCCGTGTTGGCGTGCGTCGCGGAGCTGGTGTACTGCCACTTCGGCAGCCCGAACCGCCGGCCCAGCTCCTCGGAGACGACGATCGCGTCCTCGCCCGGCAGCAGGAACTGGTTGCCCCGGGCCATCCGGTCGCTCACCGCACGGACCAGCGGCGGAGGGGCGTACCCGCAGAACATCGACATGTCGGCGATGTTGAAGTCGCGGTACGTGTGGCCGTCCACGTCCGTGAACCGCGCTCCCCTGCCCTCGGCGACCCACATCGGCAGGTGGTGGTAGCTCCCGCGGAGCCAGGCCATCGGCACGCCGTTGGGCATCACGGCCCGGCCCCGGACCATCAGCTCGGCGGCCCTGGGATGCGCCGCTGCGAACCGGGCATCCTCCGCGTCCTTGAGGCTTCGGACAAGCTCGTGGTCGACGCCCGACGGCGCGAGGTGGGTGGCCATCAGGCGAGTGTATCGGTGTGCGCGCGGACCTATCCGGGCCTGCCCCTGAACGTCAGCGTCGTGCCGTCGGCACCGGTGATGGTCAGCGTGTCGCCGTCGATCGTGTACGGAACCTCGCCGGACAGGACGGACTGCATCACGCGCTCAACGTCGTTGCCGGGTCCCTCGCATGCCATCTTGGTGGAGATCATCGGCCCGAAGGTGAGCGTGGCGTCCGTGATCACCACCTCGCCCCCACCGCTGTTGCAGCCGAAGGCGACGTTCGCCTGGTCACCTCCGAAGGAGATGCCCGCCGTGACGCCGGCCGGCATCGATGTGCTCGAGCCATCCTCGCCGCCCTGGGCAATGCCCTCGAGCACCCAGTTGGTGCGCTGGGCAAGGGGGAGGTCAGGCTCGGCGACTTCCTTGTCGGTCATGACGAGCCTGGTACCGTCCTTCGAGAGCGTGAGGGTGTTCCCGTCGAGCGTGACGGCTGCGCCGGGAAGGAAGGCCGCGAGCCACGCGTCCTGTGCCATGAGCGGCTCCTCGCAGGCCATCTCCGTGGTGGCCATCGAGCCCGTGGCCAGCGCCCCGTCCACGATCTGGTACGAACCGCCCATCAGGTTGCAGCCGCCGGTCCCGGAGAGCGTCCCGTCCTGGAACGACAGCCGGATCTTCGAGACATCGGCGATGGCGCTGCCGGTGAACTCCGTGCCCAGAAATGTCCGGCCGTCCAAGTCGGCGGCGGCTGGGGCCGCCGGGGCGGGCAGGCCGGGTGCAACCGGCGTGGCGTCGCCAGCACTCCCGGTGCACGCAGCGAGAGCCAGGACGGCGACGGCGACGAGGGTGAGCAAGGGCAAGCGCATCGAGGCACCTTGAGGTGGACGGGCCATGGGCGGCAGCCGGGGCTGGAGGGATCGCCCCCCAGACGACGGGCTCGGCTCCCAGGTTCCGCGCTGCCGGTCAGCGGATCGCGACCGCCACCAGGATCACCAGCCAGAGCACCGTGGCCAGCGACTGGACGATCCAGAACGAGCGGTGCTGCGTCTTGTGGCGCATCCCGAAGAACACCAGCCACGCACCGCCGACCCCGCCGAGGGCGTCGAGGATCCAAAGCGTGCGCTCCCGGATCCGACGCGCGCCCCGCCTGGCCGCCGTCTTGTCGTAGGCATAGGCGGCTGCCGTCACCAGGTTGATGGCCAGCAGCCAGGCGAGCAGCGGCGTCAGCATCAGCGGGCGTACTCCGCGCCGCGCGTCGATGGTTGCGCGGGCCTGGCGGGCAGGGCCGTCCCAACAAGGTCCGAGACCGACCCGAGGCCCCGCGCCCGGCAGGCGTCGGCCAACTCGTCCGCCAGGCGGACGGGAAGCATCGGGTCCGCCAAGGCGGCGACGCCGATCCCCACGGCCGATGCGCCAACCGCCAGGAAGTCCAGCACGTCGTCGAGCCTGGACACGCCACCGATGCCGATCACCGGGATGTCCACGACCTGCGCGATCTCGAAGACGGCGCGCAGGGCGATGGGCTTGAGCGCGGGCCCGCACACGCCCCCGTAGGTCGATCCGAGGGCCGGTCTGAGCCGGTCCGCGGCCAGCATGAGGCCGGGCAGCGTGTTGATCGCCGAGATCGCGTCGGCGCCCGCATCCTCGACAGCCCGCGCCACGGCCCGGACGTCCCCGGCCGCGGCGGTCAGCTTCGCGATCAGGGGCAGGTCGCAGGCGCGCCGCACGGCCGCGATCGCGCTCCCGGCCGAACCCGCGTCCAGTCCGAACGCCGAACTGCGGCCGCCGCCCGAGCACGAAAGGTTGACCTCAACGCCGGCCACGCCGGGGACGCCCTCCAGACGTCGTGCCGCCTCGGCCAGGTCACCGCCGGAGTCCCCACAGAGGTTGAGGATGACCGGGATGGGCCAGCCCGCCCACGTGGTGGCATACCGCTCGAGGACAAGGTCCAGGCCCGGGTTCTGGGAGCCCATCCCCAGCAGGAGGCCGGCCGGGACCTCGGCGGTCCGCGGCATCGGGTGACCGGCTCGCGGCTTGAGGCTCGTGCCCCGGGTGACGATGCCGCCAAGCCGCGCCAGGTCCACGAGGTCCGCCATCTCGGCCCCGTAGCCGAACGGCCCGGACGCGACGATCACCGGGTTGCACAGCACCAGCCCGCGCCCGAGGTCCACCTCCAGCTCCACCGGACGCCCGCCGAGGACGTCGAGGACCGCCGACGCGGAGGTCGTCGCGGTCGCGGAGATCGTCGTGGACCTCCGGGCCGCGTCCCGGTCGTTGGGGCGCGCACCGGGCACCTGCCGCCGCACCGGCCGGATCGCCGGCTGGACCTTGCGCACAGTCGGTGTCCGGGCGGCCTTCGCCACGAAGGCCTTGCGCTTCGCCTTCACGATGCCTCGCCCCACGCGAGCTCGCCGGCGGCGAAGACCGGGCCCTCACGGCACGTGCGCTGCGTGCCTCCCGAAGCGCCAGCGACCGCGCACCCCTGACAGGTGCCCGCGGCGCAGCCGATCGTCTGGTCGAGGACGACCTGCAGGAACGCCTTGCGCCTGGCCTCGGCCGAGCCCGGCGCGGGCTGACGTCCGCCGCCGCGCTTGCGACCCAGGGTGGCGACGCCGAGGCGCTGCCGGCGGCCGGCGGCCAGGGCCGCCAGCGCACCGAGGAGATCAGGGGGACCTGCCGCGAAGGACTGGTCAGCCCAGGCCTCGAACTCCGGTACCAGGTCGGTCACGCGGCCGTGGTGGCCCAGACTCCCGTCATCGGTCGCGACCACGTACTCCACCTCGTCGGGAAGCAGGCTCGACGGGTAGACCACCGAGGACGACCGCGCCCCATAGAGCAGCACGACCGAGCGCGCGTCGCGGATCGCCTCGTCGATCAGCATCCGCAGGCCGGCGATTGCCGCGCCCTCGGCCACGAGCAGCAGGTGCCGGGATCGTGGGTCCACCTCGAACGGGCGGCCGAGCGGCCCGAGGATGTCCGCCCGGTCTCCTGCCCGCAGCCCTCGAGCCCATGCGGCGGACGCGACCGAGACCGCCGGGACCTGGAGCGTCAGCGTGCCCGATGCGGCGTCCGAGGTCGCGATGGGGTACGGGCGCCGGAGTGGAAGCCCGCCGGCCTCCACGGTCCGAACGTGCACGTATTGGCCGGCGCGGGCCCCGGACGCCACCGCGGGCGCGTGCCAGGCCTGCAGCCACTGCCCGGACAGGATCTCCCGGGTCTCGAGGAGCTCAGCGCCGGTCAGGCGCACGGGCGGACCACGGCCTCGCGTGCCTGCGTCCGGGTTCGGGAGCGGCTAGGGCCGCTCTACATCCTCGGGCTCTGCGACCGCATCGGCAGCCTCCTCGCCCGCGTCGTCCTCACCCGCGTCGTCCTCGCCCCCGTCGTCCTCACCCTCGTCGGCGTCCTCGTCGGCGTCCATCTCGGGTGCGAGCCCCGGGAACGACTCCGCAAGCGTGTCCGCGAGATCACCGAAGACGTCGGTCGGGTCGTAGTACTCGACAATGTCCTCGGGCTCGGTCAGCTGGCGCCACTCGCCGTTGCCGTCCTCGGGCAGGACCTCCGCCCGGAACCGGCCCGATGCGGAGAGCACCAGCCGCTCGTCGTCGTCGTCCACGATGATGAGGTCGCCGAGACGGCCGGAGAGGCGCGACACGGCCTCCTCGAACTGGTCGATGAGCCGGGCCTCGCTGGCCTGGCTGCGCTCCTGGAAGTCGAGCGCCAGGTTGTACAGGGCGAGGGCGGCGGATTCCTCGTCGTCGGCGTCGGGCACGACGACCTGGCCGGCAGCCCACTCGTCGGCGGCGCTGGCGTATGCGGATTCCACACCAAGCCCGAAGGTCTCCTCGGGCGGGACGCCAGCGGTCGCCATCAGCTCGTTGGTCGCGGTGGGCTCGGCGCCCAGGCCTGCGGCCTCGCGGGCGGCCTCGGCAAAGGCCTGGTAGACCTCGGCCGGGTTGTAGACCTCGACCAGCTCCGACGCCGTCTCGATGATCTCCGTCTCGGAGATCCACTCGCCCGTGTCGGGATCCTCGTAGCGCGTCCGCACACGGAACGTGCCGTCGGGTGCGACCGAGAGGTAGTCCGGGTCCTCATCGATGAGGGTCAGGCCGCCCAGCTCGCCGATCCGTTCCCGGTTGCGGTTGAGGAACTTGGCCAGCTGCTCGGTCGCCTGCACCACGAAGTCCGTCCGCTCGAGGGCGGCGTCGTTGGCGAGCTCACTGAGCATGTCGTTGCGGTTCACGTCCATGCGATTCGCCTCCTAGCCGTGGTACTCGAGGTCGGGACCAAGCCGTTCCCGCAGGAACATCGAGTGATGTCGTTCGAAGATCCACTCGCCCGCGCGGTGCCCGAGCGCCCTCGTCGCCTCGTCGGCCTCGAGCTTGTCGAGCGTCGCGTAGTCGGGCAGGTCGAGCATGATCACGTTGTCGAAGTCCCAGCCGTGGGCGACGTTGAACCAGCCCACGAACCGGATCCCGAACTTCTCCTCGTACTCCTTGATCTGGCGCGGGAAGATCGTCTTCATGAAGAACTTGAAGAACGGATCGCGACCGCGGCGGACGGAGAAGAAGGTCGCAAGGACGGGCACGGGTCGACTGGCCTCCCTCTGATCCCGGGTCGGGTGGGCCCCTATTCTCGCACGCCTGCATCGCCGGTCTCGCCGTGCGCAGCAGAGGGCGGAGCGACGTCGTCGGGCAGCTCGGCGGGCGCGTCGGCAGCCTCGTCCGCGGGTGCGTCGACGGCCGGTTCGGCAGGCGCATCGTCCTCAAGTTCGCCGACCGTCGGGGTCGCGCTGGCAAGTGGCACGCGGCGCCCATCGCGCTTGTCCGCGGCGACCAGGCGCAGCAGGAAGATCACCGTCTGGCCCGAGAACAGGAGCAGGATCAGCGTCGCGAACAGGAGCACGATGCTGATCTCGACCGGCCAGCCCCAGGCCACCGTGAGCGGGGTCAGGACGACGAACGTCACCAGCAGGACCAGCTGGATCCGGAAGCAGCCCAGGCCGGGGCCGCGCTCGGAATCGAGCGGCTCGCCCTTGTAGTCGACGGGACGGACCGAGGCAGGTCCTTCGGGAGCGGTCACGGACCCACTGTACCGTCGGCCGCCCGTTGGACGCCGCGGACGGCGGGCTTCGACACCCGGCGCCACCCCGCCGCGCCTGCTGGAGGAGCCCCGCGGCGCCACGCCGGGCAATAACGCCGGACCGGCCCCTCCCCTACCATCAGACCCATGGACGATCCGCTCGCGCCGTTCCGGTGGCACCCCGAACCCGAGCTCATCGGGCTGCGGGACCAGGCGACATCCCGGGACGCTCTCCAGCGTGCCGGCGAGGCCACGTGGCGCGCGAGCCTTGACTGGCTCTACGACCAGGCGATGACCCGCGCGATGGGCGTGCCAACGGGGTACGCGGACCTCCGGCGCCTGTACTTCGGCGAGTCGGGCGGTCCCGGCCCGGCCCCAGCCGAGCCCGTCGCACTCCAGTCGATCCTCGACGAGTTCACCGCCCGGATCGCGCCCCACACGCTCAACTCGTACCACCCACGCGCACTGTCCTACTTCACGCCACCGCCGCTCGTCGCCTCCATTGCCGGCGAGGTTCTCGCCCAGTGGACCAACCAGGGCATCGACGTCTGGCACGCCGGCCCGGTGGGCGCCTTCGTTGAGGAGGAGGTCGTCCGCTGGCTGTGCGACCTGGTCGAGTACGGCGAGGGCAGCTTCGGTCTGATGACCTCGGGCGGCGTGATGGCCAACTTCATCGCGATGGCCCTGGTCCGGGACGTCCACCTCCGCCGGTTGCGGGGCGGCTCGCGGCCTCCCCGCGGCGCTGGCCTGGAAAGCGTCCGCGTCTACACCGGCGACCAGACCCACTTCTCCATCGCCCGCGCCCTCGATGAGCTGGGCTTCCCGCCCGAGACGCTCGCCGTGCTCCCGGCGGACGACCGGTTCCGCCTCCACGCCGAACCCGTCGCCGCGGCCATCGCTGCCGATCGCGCCCGTGGCCTCACCCCCGTGGCCATCTGCGCGGTGGCCGGGTCCACCAACACGGGTTCCGTTGACCTCGTGGAGGAGCTCGCCGCCCTGGCCGCGCACGAGGGCCTGTGGCTGCACGTAGACGCGGCCTACGGCGGTGCTGCGCGCCTCTCCGCTCGCGACGCCAAGCGGGTCCCGGGCCTCCACCTCGCCGACAGCGTGACCGTGGATCCGCACAAGTGGTTCTTCCAGGCCTACGACCTGGGCGCCCTGCTGGTGAAGGACGGGGATCACCTCCGCCAGACCTTCGACCGGTCGCCCGAGTACTACCGCGGCGGCGAGGCGCCGGCCGGCAGCCCCTCGGGGGAGGGCGACGCTGCCCACCAGGATGCGCACGCCGGCCAGCTCAACTTCTACAAGCTGGGCTTCGAGGGCACCCGCCGGTTCCGGGCGCTCAAGCTGTGGGCGAGCTGGAAGCATCTCGGCACGACCGGGCTCGGCCGGCTGGTCGAGATGAACGACGACATTGCGGCCTACCTGGCGGCCCGCTGCGCCGAAGCGGACGACCTCGAGGCACTCCCCGCCGACCCGGAGCTGTCGGTCGTCTGCTTCCGGCACTTCCCCGGCGGAGCGGCGGCAGCGGCGGCAGCGAACCCGGCCGCGCTCGATGTCCACCAGGACCGGCTCGCGGCCGCCCTCGAGGCATCCGGGGACGGCTGGCTGTCCACGACCACGCTCAACGGCGCAACGTGGCTGCGCGCGGGGATCGTCAACTACCTCACGACCGAGGCCGATATCGACCGGCTGCTGGCCATGCTGCGGGCACTCGCCGACGCCTGACCGCTGACGGCGACGCCTGACCGCTGACGCTGACGCCTGACCGCTGACCGACGCCTGACCGCTGACCGACGCCTCACCGCGCCCCGTGATCAGCGGCCGCGTTCGGCCCCTCGGGCGGCCAGCCGGTCTTTCGCCTTCCAGTACTCGCCTGCCAGCGGCAGGAACCAGGCCCGCCCCTCGTACGGCGCGGGCACCAGCGGGAAGCGCAGTGACGCAAGCTCGGGCGGCGCGCCACCCCCAACCCACTCGGCGATGCGCGTGCCCAGCCAGGGCATGACCGCGACTCCCGACCCGCAGCAGCCGACCGCATAGGCAGTGCCGTCCACTCGCCCGGCGTGGACCATCCGGTCGTACGTGAATGCCACCCTGCCGCCCCACGCGTAGGCGACCCGGACCCCGTGCAGCTGCGGGTGGACCGTCACCATCGACCGCTGGAGGATCGCAGCCGTGCGCTCGATCGAGGTGGGCCACATGCTGGCGCGGCCCCCGAACAGGACCCGGTTGTCGGGCGTGAGCCGCCAGTAGTTGAGGAAGTTCTTCGTGTCGAAGAACATCCGGCCCCGCGGGCTGATCGCGGCGGCGAGGTCCGGCGGCAGCGGCTCCGTCACGATGATGTAGCTGCCGATCGAGAGCAGCCGGCGGCGCAGAGACGGCGTCACACCTCCCGTGTAGCCGTTGGTCGCGACGATCACGTCCCGGGCGAGGATCGCACCACGTGACGTCTCGACCACCGACCGGCCGTCAGCCTGCCGCCGCACCTGCACGGCGCGGACACCCTCGACCAGGTGCGCGCCGGCGTCCGCCGCGAGACGTGCCAGGCCCGCCGTGAGCTTGCCGGGATGGAGCCCGGCCGACCGCTCCACGACCAGGCCGCCGAAGTAGGCATCCGTCCCGATCTCGTCACCCAGGTCCGCGCGGGCCACGGCATGGGCCGGCATGCCCACCGGGGCGAGAGACGCTGCCGTCGCCGCGAAGCCTTCCGCGTGCGCGGGCGCCGCGGCCAGCAGGAGGTGGCCGGACTGGACGAAGTCGGCGTCGATGCGCCCCGAGCACAGCCCGCGGACGTGCTCGTAGGCGTCGACAGACTCCACGTAGATCCGGGTGCCGCGTGCCTCGCCGTGCTCCGAGACCAGCTGCGCGAGCGAGTGCTTGAAGCCCGGGTGGCACATGCCGCCGTTCCGCGTGGAGGCACCCCAGCCCAGGGTCTCGGCCTCCAGCAGCACCACCGACGCCCTCAGCTCAGCCGACCGCCGCGCCGCCGACAATCCGGTGAGCCCGCCCCCGATGACGACAACGTCGGCCGTGTCGGGCAGCTCGGCGCCCCGGTGGTCGGGCAACGCCGGCATCGTCGCCTGCCAGTACGAACGCTCATCCACGTCCGCGAGCTCCGGGATGCGTGCCATCACCGAAGCGTAGTGGATGCGGCGCCGCTCCCGGACCCATCCCACATCCAGCGGACCGCGTCACACGTATTGACAACCACAAGATGATCGTCCAGCCGACATCCACCAACCCGCGCGGCCGCGCCCGGCGAGCAGCCTGGGTGATCCGACTTGCGACGCCGGTGATCCTCCTGCTCGTGGTCATCGGTTCGGGCCTCCTGGGCCCGAAGGCGGACGTGGTCGTCCCGGACGCCTCCCAGTTCGCCCTCGCAGCCAGCCCACTCCCCTCGGCGAGCATCGTGGCGGATACCCAGCCGGCCGGCCCGGACCCGGGCTTCCCTGCCGTCTCTGGACATCTCGCGGTGCTGTCGGTCCCCGAGGCATTGACTGAGCTCGCCGCGGGCTCGAATCGCCCGATCGCGGTGGCAGGGTTCCTGGGCCAGACCGCGACTGCCGACGCGTGCGTCGCCGCGAAGGGCGACGCCCGTGGCCTGCTGGGCCCGTTCTGCGAGCGTCGGGCCCGGCTCGTCGTGACCTCCGGCACGGTCGGTCGGGACGCCCACCTGCACGTCCGCATCCCACCGGGCGTGCGGCTGCCCCCGGCAGTTGAATCGGCCGACGACACCATCCCCGTCGGCGTGGTCATCATCGGGCACGGCAGTGGTGCGAATGTCCCGTGTGGCCCAACCGAGCGCGGCTGCGGCGAGCGCTTCACGGCAGACCGCGTGACCTGGGCCGGCGGCGACCCATTCGATCCGGGGCCGGTCCTCGATACTGGCCTGGAGCTCCTTCCGTCCACCGTGGCATACCGCAACCTGGGCAGGGCCGAAGCCCTTGTTGCCGGCTTGTCCGGCACGATCCTGATCGCCTCCCTCGTCCGGCCGGCCACGATTGCGGCAATCGACCCGGATGCCGCCCTGGCCATGGCAGCGGCGCCCGCGGCGACCGGGCTCGTCTGGTACGTCCGCAGCCTGGAGACGGCCTACGGCCCCGGCCGGATCCCACCCGGGGACGTCCCGCCGCGCGTCTCCTGGGCGATCCTCGACGACACGACCCGCCGCACGCTGGCGTTCGGCGTCCGAGAGCAAGATGACGTGTTCCCGGCCTCGGCGGCCCGCGGCTGACCAACAGCCCGGACCGTCAACGGACCGTCAATCCGCGGCGTACGCCACGCGCCCGCCGGCCAGCGTCAGCCGCACCACGCCGCGCAGCTCCCGCCCCAGCAGCGGCGAGTTCTTGCCCTTCGAGCGGAGCGCCTCCGCGGTGACGGTCCACGTCGCCGCCCGCTCCACGACCACGAGGTCCGCCGGCTCGCCGACGCGCAGCCCGGGCACCACGCCGGCGCTGGGACCGAGCACCCGCGCAGGACCCGTCGTCAGCGCCTCGACGGCACGCGCGAGGGACAGCCCGCCAGCATCGACGGCCGCCAGCACGATGGCCAGCGCCGTCTCGATCCCGCTGATCCCGTTGGCCGCCCACCCGAACTCGACGTGCTTGTCAACCTCCGTGTGCGGAGCGTGGTCCGTGCCGATCGCGTCGGCGGTCCCGCCGACCAGGGCGGCGAGGCAGGCGGCCGCGTCCTCCGCGGAGCGGAGCGGCGGGTTGACGCGGAGCGAGGTGTCGAAAGGCGCCGCGACCAGCGACCCGTCCGCCCATGGGTCCCGGGCGGACCCGTCCCCGTCGATCGCCTCCCAGGCCCACCGCCGCGACCCGGCGATCCACTCGTCGGTGAGCCCGAGGTGATGGGGCGTGACGTCGCAGGTCACCGGCAGGCCGGCGGCCTTTGCCGCGCGCACGTGGGCGAGCGAGGCCGCCGCGGACACGTGCGTGAGGTGGAGGCGCGCGGCCGGCACGTCCCGCACGACGTCGGCCAGCACGGCGATCGCCCGGGCGACCGCACCCGCCTCCGCAGCGACTGGCCATCCCCGCAGGCCAAGCACCGTCGCGACGTATCCCTCGGACGCCTCCGCACCGCCGGTGAGCGACGGGTCCTCCGGGTGGTCGATGACCGGCAGTCCGAGCGCTCCCGCGTAGGCCAGCGCGTTGTGCAGCAGCGCGGCAGCCTGCACCGGCGCACCGTCGTCCGAGAACCCGACGACACCGGCGTCCGCAAGCTCGCCCATCGGGGCCAGCGTCTCGCCCTTGCGGCCGACGGTCACCGCCCCGTGCACCAGCACCCGGACCGGGGAGCCGGACACCGCGGCCGCGGCCCGCACGCGGGCGACCACGCCGGGCTCGTCGATGGCCGGTGTCGTGTTGGGCATGAGGCAGACCGTGGTGAACCCGCCGTGCGCGGCGGCGGCGAGGCCGGTCGCGACGGTTTCGGCGTCCTCGTTGCCCGGCTCCCGGAAATGGGCGTGCAGGTCCACGAGACCGGGCAGGATCAACGTCCCGTCGGGCCCGATGCCGTCGGCGGCCGTCCCCTCGAGCCAGCTGACACGCTCGAGCACGCCGCCCGAAACCGCGATCTCTGCGGCGCCCTCACGGCCGCTTGCGGGGTCCACGACCCAGCCGCGCAGGGTCAGGCCGTCGGCCAGGTCGCTCACGCGTTCCCTCCCCCGTGCCGCGCGCCGGCCAGCAGGTAGAGCAGCGCCATCCGGACCGCCACGCCGTTCGTGACCTGCTGCGTGATCACCGACCGCGGGTCCACCGCAACGTCGGCCGCGATCTCCACGCCCTCGTTCATCGGTCCCGGGTGCATCACCACCACGTCTGGCGAGGCGGCCCGCAGCCGCTCCTGCGTCAGCCCGTACCGGGCCGCGTACTCGCGCAGCGACGGGAGCAATCCGGACGCCATCCGTTCCTTCTGGATCCGGAGCGCCATGACGACATCCGCGTCCCGCAGGGCCGCGCCCGCGTCGGACGTCACCGTGAAGCGGCGGCCCGCCGCACCGTGCGCGGCCCACGCCTCGTACCCCCGGAGGAGCGTGGATGGGCCACAGATCCAGAGGTCGGCCCCCATCGCGGTCAGCGTCCAGATGTTGGAGCGGGCCACGCGGGAATGGAGGGCGTCGCCGAGGATCACCACCTTGCGGCCCTCGAGCGAGCCGCCGGGGAGCCGGGACCGCAGCGTGTACAGGTCCAGCAATGCCTGGGACGGATGCGCGTGCCAGCCATCTCCGCCGTTGAGCACGGCACCGCCGAACACCTCGGCCGCGAGGTACGGAGCCCCGGACACACCATGCCGCATGACGAGCATGTCGGCACCCAGCGCCTCGATGGTGCGGACCGTGTCCACCAGCGACTCGCCCTTCGACACCGACGACGACGCGGCGGCGATGTTGACCACGTCGCACGAGAGGTTCTTCGCGGCGACCTCGAAGCTCACCCGGGTCCTCGTGGAGGCCTCGTAGAACAGGATCGTGACGTTCGTGCCGCGCAGGGCCGGGACCTTGGGGATGGGGCGGGCCAGCACCTCGCGCATGGCGTCGGTCGTGTGCATCACCAGCTCGAGCTCGGGGCGGGTCATGCCGTCCACGTCGAGGAGATGCCGGTGGCGCCAGGCGACCGCCTGGGTCTCGGGCGGCGCATCCACCACCGGGACGCCGGCGGGAACAGGGAACGAGGGGCCCGAGGACGCCGCCTCGGGGCGGTCGGCCTCGGTCGTCACGGCCGGAGCTCGCCGACCGGCCCGGCCACGGGCAGACGCTCGATCTCCACCGCGTCCTCCCCGTCGGTCTCCTCGAGCGTGACCTTCACGATCTCCTCGCGAGAGGTGGGCACGTTCTTGCCGACGTGGTCGGCTCGGATGGGGAGCTCGCGGTGTCCGCGGTCCACGAGGACGGCGAGGCGGATGGCCTGCGGCCGCCCGAAGTCGATCAGGGCGTCCATCGCGGCGCGGATCGTGCGCCCCGTGTAGAGCACGTCGTCCACGAGCACCACGGTGCGGCCGTTGAGGTCGAAGGGGATCGCGGTGCCCTTCACGACCGGCTGCTGGGCGACCAGCGAGAGGTCGTCGCGGTAGAAGGTGATGTCCAGCGCCCCCACGGGGACGATCACGCCCTCGTGCTCGCGGATCGCCGCCGCGACGCGATGCGCCAGCGGCACGCCACGCCGCTGGATCCCGACCAGG
>Ga0315271_10000607_pt1 | contig 20348 bp, 15 predicted proteins | sample C3_top_MG_FD_204664 | JGI IMG/M metagenome (GOLD analysis project Ga0315271, IMG submission 204664) | Sediment microbial communities from Yellowstone Lake, YNP, Wyoming, USA - C3_top | ecosystem: Environmental > Aquatic > Freshwater > Lake > Sediment | place: USA: Wyoming | collected 2017-08-01
CCTGTCGGCCGACGACGAGGCCTCCATGCGCGACACCATCGATTTCGCGAAGAGGACGAACGTCGACGTCGCCAAGTTCTCGATCTGCATCCCGTTCCCGGGGTCGAAGATGTTCGACAAACTCCATCGGGAAGGGAAGATCAAGACCTATGACTGGGACGAGTACAACGTCGCCAACGAGGTCTCGGCCGTCTGCGAGCACCCGACCCTGAGCTGGGACACGATCCGGGCGTACTACCGCAAAGCCTACACCGAGCTGTACCTCGCCAACCCGCGCTACGTCCTGCGGCGCCTGTGGCGGAGCGTCCGGCGCGGCGAGATCTTCAGCGATATCTGGCTCGGGCTCGGCTTCGTGTTTCAGATCGCGAAACGGCCGCAGCCCGCGCTCGAGATCACGTACGGCTACAAGGACAAGTGGCAGCCCCTCAACGTGGTGCCGCCCATGCACCAGACCTACGTCGTCCCGAAGGTCGAGATCCGCAGGACAGCCCCGGACCAGGACCGTGCGTAAGGGAGAGCAGGCGGCCCGGGACTATTTCCCCGTTGCGCTGGCGGTGGCTTTTTTCGCACTCAATCTCTGGTCGGCGCTCAACCACGCCATGTGGCGCGACGAGTGGGCGGCCTGGCTCTCCGCCCGCGGGTCGGCGACATTCCCCGACCTGATTGCCGCGATCAGGTACACGGGCCGGGGCTGGTTCAGCTGGTTCGGTTTCGCCTGGCTCGTGAAGCATCTCGGCTACGACCCCTGGCTGCTCAAGATCTGCCACGTCCTGATCTCGACGGCGACCGTGTACCTCTTCGCGCGCTTTTCCCCGTTCACGCGGCTGCAGGTCGGCCTGTTCGCGTTCGGCTACTTCCCGTTCTACGAATATGGCACGATCCTGCGAGACTATGGGTACACGCTCTTCCTGGCGACCGTGGGCTGCATCCTGCTCGTCTCCCCGCGCCGCCGGCCCCTCGCCTTCGGCGTGACGCTCGCGCTGCTGTTCCAGTCGCATCCATTCGGCTTGATTCTCGGGTGCGCTCTCGGCGCCACGTACCTGTTCGATCTCTGGCGCACCCGATCCGACTCGTCGCGGGTGTGCCCGCGCAAGGAGCTTTTCACCGGCCTGGGGCTCGCCGGCGCGAGTCTGGTGGCCGGCGTCATCATGATGAACCCGCCGGCGGAAATGTTCGGCATGATCTTCGGCCAGGGGCAGCAGGACACGCCGCTGGGGGCCCGGTTCCTCCAAAGCTTGCCGTTCCCCTGGCGCGGCTGGTTCCCCGTCCCGGCCTTCGGGGGCTGGAATTCGAACATCTTCGATTCATGGCCCTGGTTGCAGACAGCGCTGTGGCTGGCCGTCTTTTGCTTCGTCGTCGCGGCCTTCTGGCGTCGACCGACCGCGCTCTTCTTCCTGTGCGTCGGCATGCTGGGCGTGGGGGCCGCCCTCTGCCACATGCCGTGGATGCCGGTGCGCTACCACGGCACGTACTTCGTCGTCCTGATCCTCGGTTTCTGGATGGCGCTGTCCCCGCCGGCCGCGGCGGACGAACCGCCGCCGGCAACGGGCTTCCTGGACCGGATGCGCCAGTACCAGCAGCCGTTCCTGGTCGTGCTGCTGGCCATCCACGTCGTTCCCTCCGTCGTCTTCACCGCGCAGGAGCGGCTCCTCCCCTTCTCCGGCAGCAAGGAGGCGGTGGAGATCATCAAGCGGAACGCGCCCGCCGACGTGCCCGTCGTCGCCGACCCCGACTATACCGCGGCATGCATCAGCGGCTACCTCAACCGGCCCGTGTACATCGCCAGCCGTCGCGAGTACAACACCTACACCATCGTCGACGCGAAGAGAAAACCCTTTGCGGTGGGTGCGGGGGAACTGCTGAAGGCCGCCTACGACCTGATGGCGGTGGAAAAGCGCGACGTCATCGGCGTCACCAGCTACCGGGCCGCCTTCCCGCCTGGCGTCGTGGATCAGCTCGGCGTCGCGCGCAGCACCGTCGACGAAGAGTACTACGTTTTCCGCATCAAATACCCGGGCCGGTGACGCGAAGAGCCGGAGACGGCGCGCACCCCATCTCCAGAATAACGTCGTAGGCGCGTCCTTCGAGGGGGTCCATGTTCAGCCTGCAAACGAAGCGGTCGATGCTCAAGGCGATCCTCACCAAGGATTCCCCGTTCTACGTCCAGTTCTACGTCTCCAAATACTGCAACCTGTCCTGCAGGATGTGCAACATCGTCCAGGCCAACGCCGACCTCACCCCGTTCCCGCCCGATAAAATCGAACTGATCGCCGACAACCTGGTCAGGATCGGCGCCGGCGTCGTGCTGCTGACCGGCGGGGAGCCCTTCCTCCGCCCGGACATCGACGAGATCGTGCGGGTCTTCCTCTCGCGCCGGCTCAACGTGCGGCTTCAGACTGCCGGCCTGTACGAGAAGCGGGACCGGATCGCGAAGTGCGTCGAGCACGGCGCGCGCGACATCAACGTCAGCCTGGACTCGCTCGATGAGCGGCTTTCCGACCACATCAACGGCCGCCCGGGCTCCTGGCGCAATGCGATGCGCACCATCTCTTTCATCACGCGGACTTTCCCGGGCAAGGACTCGATCTGCGCGCTGGGCTGCGTCCTTTCCCCCTACAACGTCGACGAAATCGAGACGGTGCTGGATTTTGCCACCGAGATCGGCTGGTGGCTCTCCCTCGTCCCGGCCCACGTGGCTCCGGAGGGCCAGACGTTGAACTTCCGCGGCCACGACGCCGGCTTTCGCTTCTCCCCGGAGGATTACCCGAAGCTGGCGCAGCTGATCAGCCGGCTCAAGGAGAAGAAGCGCCAGGGCAAGCTGCTGTTCGATTCCGACGAGTACCTGAACTCCGTCTACCACTTCATCACCACTGGGTCGCCCAGCTGGCGACACGACGGCGTGTGCGACTCCCCGAACCTGTATTTCGCCATCCTCCCCGACGGCAGGTTCGCGCCCTGCTGCGACTTCAGAATCCCCGAGACGCTCTACCTGTACGACCCCGACTTCCCCCGCGTCTACCGCTCCCGCCCCTTCCGGCAGCAGGTGCGGGACGTCGTGTCGCGGTGCCCCGGCTGCAACTTCGGCAGCTTCCCGGAGATGACCCTGTCGGCCCGCTCCCCGTCCACGATCGTGGAGCGCGTCCGACTTCAGCTGCGGGCGGGCTCGCACCGCTTCCCCGCCCTCGGCGAGGAGGAGCTCTTCGGGATCGTCGACCGTCTCACCGCGTCGAACCCGATCTACCCCCGCACGATTCCCCCGGTTTGCGTCGCCGACCCGCCCGACCCGCCGGCCCCGAGTCGATGAACATCTTCATCACCGGCGCCTCCGGTTTCATCGGCCGACACTTCGTCGCCGAACTGTTGTCAACCGCCTCCCCCGAGTGGCGCGTCCAGGTGCTCGTGCGCGCCCCCCTAGGCCTCGCCGACCAGAGAGTCCGGGAGCTGCCGGGAGACGTGCGCGCGCTTGCCAGCTGCCGCGAAGATCTCCTGGAGAGCGATTACGTCTTCCACCTCGCGGCGAACGCCACCTTCGGGGACGACAGCGACTACGACGAGACGAACTACCGGCCGACCGTCGCGCTGGTCGAAGTGCTCCGGGACAGCAAACGCCTGCGCAACCTGGTTTTCACGAGCACCATCGGCGCCGTCGACCGCGCCCCGGGCGACCGCTGCCGCAAACCCCTGACCACGGACAGCGTCCCCAACCCCCGGTCACGGTACGGCGAGTCAAAATTGAAGGCCGAGCGGGCCATCCGGGGGAGCGGCCTCCCCTTCACCATCGTCCGCCCGACCTGGGTCTATGGCGGCAACATGCGCACCGGCTCCCACGTCAACCGTTTCGTGAGCATGGTGCACGACGGCCACCCGGCGGCGCGCCTCGCGTTTCCCGGCCGGGTGTCGCTGATCCATGTGCGCGACCTGGCCCGCGCGCTGGCCAGGTGCATCGGCAACCCGTCGATCGTCGGCCAGACTTATTTCGCCGAGACCGAGGCCCTCCCGATCGGCGAGATCTTCGCCCAGATCGCGGAGAAACTCCGGGGCAGGCGACCCCTGCAGATCCCGGTCCCCTCCTTCTCCCCCATCGTGTCCCGGCTGCACCCGAAGCTCCCGTTGACCGTCTCCAACCTCTTCGTCGGCTACCTGTGGGCGGAAGACACCCGGTTCCGCGCCGACTTCTCCCTGACGGAGCCGATCCGGTTCCGGGAGGGCGTCGCCGACGTGATCCGCACGAACGCCCGGACCGCGGGCGCCTGGGTGATCACGGGGGCGAACAGCGGCATCGGACTGGCGCTGGCCACCCGGGCGGCCGCGGCCGGCAGGCCGCTGGTCCTCATCGACCGGGAGACAGACAACCTGTCGCGCTTCGCCGGGGCCACGGTCATCCGTGCCGACCTGTCCGACAGGGCGGCGATCGACGCCATCGGCGCCGCGCTGGCGGAGACGCGGATCGCGTGCCTGGTGAACAACGCCGGACTCGGCCTGCGCGGGCCGCTGCGCGAGACGCCGGTCGAATCCATCGCGAACATCGTCGCGGTCAACGCGCTGGCGCCGGTGCTGCTGACGCGCGTGCTGATCGAGAAGCTCGTAGCCCACGAGGCGGCCATCGTCAACGTGGCGAGCAGCATCGCCTACAACCCGCTGCCGTTCATGTCGCTGTACTCGTCGACAAAGGCCTTCGTGAGCAACTGGTCCGAATCGCTGACCTACGAGTTGCGCGAAACGAACCCGGTGATCACGTTCTCCCCGTCGGGGACGCTGACGAACTTCCAGCGCGCCGCCGGCGTCAAGGTGCTGGGCGAAGGCCAGGGGCTCCTGAGCGCTGATCAAGTCGCCGCGCGGATCGAGGACGCCGTCCGCCGCAGGAAACGGGTGGTCATCCTCGGCCTGCCGACCAAGGTGCTGCTCACCCTCTCGAAGTTCCTGCCGCGCAGCCTCAACATCACCCTGTGGGGCAAGCTCTTTGAAAAGTACCGCTGAGAGCTGCCCCGCCTGCGGCGGCACGGCGCTGGAAGCCGCGACGAAGGACTACGAGCGCTGCCGGTCGTGCGGCCACGAGACGCTTGTCACCGCGCCCGGAACGGGGGCCATCATCAACGATCGCCTCGACCGGGACGACGTCGCCCGGCCGAACGCGCTCGACCGGTTCAAGACCTCGGTCCTGCGCGCGGCCACGCGCTCGCACCGCTTCCTGCTCGACGTCGGCTGCGCTTCGGGGAGGTTTCTCCGCCAGAACGCCGGCGCCTTCGAGCAGGCGATGGGCGTCGAGGTGACGCCGGAGTGTGTGCGTTTCGCCCGGTCGCTCGGGCTGCACATTGAGACGGACCTCGAGGCGCTGCGCGGGGAGCCGTCGGTCGTCACGTTCTGGCACTCCCTCGAGCACCTGCCGTCCGGCACGATCGCGGCGATGCTCGAGAAGATCCGGGGCTGCGCGACGCCGGAGACCGCCCTGATCGTCTCGGTCCCGAACGCGGACTCCTTCCAGTACCTGGTGTTCAGGGAGCGTTTCGCCTTCTACGATGTGCCGCACCACCTGCACCAATTCACGCCGCGCTCGCTCGACCGACTGCTCGAGCGGCACGGTTTCGAGCGGGCCGGGGGCTCGGGCTCGCTGACCTATGCGGTGTTCGGGTGGCTGCAGGGAGCGCTCAACCTCTTCAACAGCAGGCACGATTACCTGTATTATCGGCGCAAGCGCGGGTGGGACTTCGGCCTTTCGCCGCTGCGCAGAGGGGCGCTGGACGTGTACAATGCCGTCCTGGCGCTGTTTTTCCTGCTGCCCTGCGGCGCTCTGGCGCTCGCCGATCTGCTGCTGCCGCAGCGAGGGGGGGTCGTCACGTCATGGTACCGGCCAAAGACACGATAGAGATCATCGTCCCGGTCTTCAACGAGGAGGCGTGCCTCGACGAGCTCGTGCGCCGTCTGCTGGCGCTGAAGGACCGGATGGCGGACGTCGATGCGCGCGTTGTCTTCGTCAACGACGGCTCGACCGACGCGACGCTGCCGAAGCTCGCCGCCTGCGCCGCCCGGTTCCCCTTCGTCAGGGTGCTCGACTTCAGCAGGAACTTCGGCCACCAGATCGCCGTGACCGCCGGGCTCGACCACGCCGACGCCGATTACGTCGCGATCATCGACGCCGACCTGCAGGACCCCCCGGAACTGATCGAGGAGATGTACCGCAGGGCGAAGGACTCGGGAGCCGACATCGTCTACGGCAAGCGCCTGACGCGCAAGAGCGAGACCTGGTTCAAGAAGGCAACGGCCCGGACCTTCTATCGCGTCATCAACGCCATGTGCGACATCGAGATCCCCGCGGACACCGGCGATTTCCGGCTCGTCAGCCGCCGCGTGCTCGCCGCGATGCAGTCGATGCGGGAAAAGCACCGTTTTTTGCGCGGCATGATCCCCTGGGTCGGCTTCACCAGCGAGCCGTTCCTGTACCACCGGGATGAGCGGTACGCGGGCAAGACCAAATACCCCATGAAGCGGATGGTGAAGTTCGCGCTCGACGCGATCTTCTCGTTCTCGAACACGCCGATCCGCCTCGCGACCTACACCGGGCTGGCCACCGTCGCCTTCGGGATCCTGGGGGGGCTGCTGCTGCTCTACCTGCGGTTGTTCACGAGCTACACCATCCCGGGCACCACCGCGGTCATCCTGACGGTGATCCTGCTCGGCGGCATCCAGATTTTCATGCTCGGCATCATCGGCGAGTACATCGGCCGCATCTTCGAGGAAGCGAAGAAACGCCCGCTCTACATCGTCAAGTCCAGCCTCAACTTCGGCGTCGCCGCAGGGAGCAGCCGCAATGGGTAAGAACATCGTCTTCGTCGTCCCCGACGAGAGAAAAGTCTACGAGTCGGTCAACGTCAAGGTGGGGGCGTTCCACCTCCCGTCGCTGGCGTGTGCGGTCCTCGGCGCGCTGGCCCGGGCGAACGGCTACGAGCCCGCCGTCGTCGACCTCACCCTCGGCGATGCGGACCACCCGGAGCGGCTGTTGGACGAGAAACTCGCGGAGCTGAAGCCGGCGTACGTCGGGATCACCTGCACGAGCGCGACCTTTTACCTCGCCATCGAGACCGCGCGGCATATCAAGAGCTTCCTGCCGGACACGAAAGTCCTGGTGGGCGGGCCGCACGTCAGTTCGCTGGTCGAGGAAACCCTGCGGCAGGCGTGTTTCGATTTCGTCTTCATCGGCGAGGCGGAGGTCTCGTTGGCGAAGTTCCTCCAGGGGGCGCCGCCCGACACGATCGACGGCATCGGGTACCGGGACGGGTCGGGGGCCGTGCGCATCCGCGAGAATGCCCAGTTCCTCAGGAACCTCGACGACTACCCCATGCCGGACTACTCGTTGTACGACCTTTCGAAGTATCATATCTCCCGGCTGCAAGCCCGCCGGAACCCCGTCGTCTGGATCGAAACCAGCCGCGGGTGCCCCTTCGACTGTCAGATCTGCAACAAGATCGTCCACGGTCAGACCTTCCGCCCGAAATCAGTCGACCGGGTCATCGCCGAGATGAAGAAGTTCGTCGATCTGGGGGTCAGGGAATTCCACATCGCTGACGACGGTTTCACCTCGAACATGAAGCGCGCCGAGGAGATCTGCGACCGGATGATCGAGAACCGGTTCCCCGTCGCCTGGTCCTGCGTGAACGGCATCCGCGTCGATCGCGTCTCCCGGGAGCTGCTGCGCAAGATGAGGGCCGCGGGCTGCTACCGGATCTCCTTCGGCATCGAGAGCGGCAACCAGGCGGTTCTCGACAACCTCGGCAAGAGGATCAAGCTGGAACAGGTCGAGTCGGCCGTGCGCATCGCGAAGCAGGAGGGGTTCGAGGTCTTCGGCTTCTTCATCTTCGGCTTCATCGACGACACCGAGAAGACGATGCAGGACACCATCGACTTCGCGAGAAAACTCCCCCTCGACCTCGCGAAGGCGAGCATCATGATGCCGTTCCCGGGGTCGCCCCTGTTCGCGAAGTACTCCCGGATGAACCTCCTGTACCCCACCGAGGACTACCGGTCGTACAACGCCTACGTGCCGCCGCACCAGGTCTACCGCCACCCTGCGCTCGACTGGGCGGTCGTCACCGCCTACCAGAGGAAATTCTACCGCAGCTTCTACTTCAACCCGAGGTATCTCGCCAGGAGACTCGCCGCATCGATCCGGACGGGGTCGATCCTCTCGGATATCGCCGCGTTCATGTCCATGCGCTGGTACGGGAAGGACGAGCATTGACGATTCAGCCGCGTTCGGAGACCCAGCTTCAGGAGGAGACATTCCACGACTCCTGGGCCGGGTCCATCAAGGTCGACGAGGTCATGGTCGACGAATCCTTCGAGGCCTGCACCTCGCCGGAGAATCGCATCGTCCTCGACAGGCTTGGGGACCTGCGCGGCAGGAAGGTCCTGGAGCTGGGGTGCGGCGCCGGCGAAGCCTCGGTCTACTTCGCGAAGCGGGGGGCGGACGTGACCGCGACCGACCTTTCGACCGGCATGCTCGAGGTCGTGCAGAAGGTCGCCGCGAAACACGGGGTGCGCGTCTCGGTCAGGCAGGCCGTTTCGAGCCGTCTCGACTTCCCGGACGATTCTTTCGACATCGTCTATGCCGCCAACCTCCTGCACCACGTCGATATCGAGCCGACCCTCGCCGAGGCCGCGCGCGTCCTCAAGCCGGGCGGCCGTTTCGCGTCCTGGGACCCGCTGGCCCACAACCCGCTGATCAAGGTCTACCGGCTCATGGCGACCGAGGTCCGGACGACGGACGAGCACCCCCTGAAGATGTCGGACCTGGCGCTTTTCAGGAAACACTTCGCGGACGTGACCTTCGAGACGACCTGGTTCTTCACCCTCTGGATCTTCCTGCGCTTTCTCGTTGTCGAGCGGGTCCACCCGAACCGCGAGCGCTACTGGAAGAAAATTCTCGTCGAGCACCGCCGGCTCGAGCGGGAGTACCGTTTCCTGGAGCGCCTGGACGCAAAGGTCCTGAAGGCGCTCCCGTTCCTCAAGCGCTACTGCTGGAACATCGTCGTCGTCGCGACGAAAGCATCCGTCTGAAAGGCGCCGCCCCGGTGCGGCGCCGGCGTCAGGGACGCAACGGCGGGTCGGAGAGCGGCGGCTTCGTCAGCACCGGTCCGAGAGCCGGGTCGTCCGCCGCGTCGAAGACCATGTCCGCCGTCGGCCCCCCCGGACCCCACCAGTTGCCGGCGGCGTCAATCGTCCCGGCGGTGTTGCTCTCCAGGGCAAAACGCAGACTCGCGACGATCGCATTGCCGCGCAGCACCGCTCCGGGGCTGTCGGTCGAGATCCCGTTGCCGCTGCTCGCCTCGACCCAGTTGCGCTCGATGCGCCCTTCGCTGCGTCGCACCTGAAGCCCGGCGGCGTTGTTCGCCGCAACACGGTTGCCCTCGATGCTCAAGCGGCAGTCGCTCACGCGCAGCCCCGGCGTGTTGGCCTCGAAGCGGTTGCCGGCAATCGTCCCCTCGGACTCGCGCGCGTGCAGCCCCGCGAGCGAGTTGCCGACGATGCTCGAGCGCACGAGCGAGAACTTCGAGCGCAGGATCTGGATGCCGAGGGTGTTGCCGGAGACGACCAGGCCCTCGAGCGCCGCCGTCGAGTCGCGAAAGCGCAGCGCGCTGGCGCTTCCGGTCACCGCGCAGTCCGTGATCGCGGCGGTTGACTCCTGAAACTGGATCGAGCGGTAGTTGTTCCTGAAGATCGAGTGCTCGGCGCGAAAGCGCGAAAAGTGGCCGTGCAGGCCGCGGTATCCGGATTCGATCAGGCACCACGAGAGACGACTCTCCTCCGCATCGGCCCCCATGAGGTTGATCGCCCCCCAGCGCCCCCGGCCGCCGCCCTCGAGCGCGGTGAAGATGATCGGCGCTTCACGCGTCCCCTCGGCGAGCAGACGGCCCTGGATGAAGAGTTCGCTCTCGCCGGTGCCGTCGGCATCCGTGTCGAGAAAGCCGAACCGCACGACCGTGCCCGGCGCGATCGTCAAACGCGCAACCGGCGCCACCATGACGGTGCCGTCGATCAGCACCTCGCCCTCCCAGGTGGTGTCCTCGCCGATGAACTGCTCGCCGCGGTAGACCCGCGTCGGGGTGGCGCCCGGAGGCGGGACCCTCGGCTCGAACGGCAACGGGGGCAGCACCGGCACCAGGGCATGCACATCGGCGGGGTCCTGTCTCCGGCCATCTCCACGGTGCTCCTGCGTCCGTTCCGTGGAGGCCGCCGCCGGAGCCACCCCTCCCCCGTCATGATCGGCACCAGCGTTCGCCGCAGCAGGTACCCGGCGGACCCGCGGGCCGATGATTCCGGGCGGGGGATCGTCCGCCGCACCCCAGAGCACATCGGTGTACCTCCCCGTGAATGTCGATCCGCTGATGCGTGGCGAGGCACCCGGCGCGACCAGCAATCCCTCGTGCTCGCCGGCCGCCGCATCAACCCGCTCCAGCGTCGGGGACGATCCGGGCCAGCAGCTGATGCCGCCCTCCTCCGCCTGAACGGACACCCGCGTGAGGCCCGGAGCGGAGCCGCGATGGACGACGATGCCCTGACGGACGCCCGAGACGACGAGATCGGAAATCGCGGGCGACGAGCCGAGCAGCGTGACGCCGGTTTCGGCGCCCGTGAGGCGGCAGTGCCGGATTTCCCCGCCCCCCCCGTCAAAGATGATGCCGCCCCAGCGGGTGACCTCCTCCCCTCCCGCCTCGACCGGAAGCGGTTCGAAGGTCACGGGCCGGGAGGCGGTGCCGTCGACGATGAGCCGGCCGCGCACGAGAAGCTCCGTGGCGTTGTCGAGATATTCCGGCTCGGTCTTCGTGGTGTCGGCCGGGCGCACGAGGACGCGCGTCCCGGCGAGGATGCGCAAGGTGCGGCCGCGCGGCACCTGGAAATCGTCCGCGAGGATGACGGTCCCGCTCCAGACGCCGTCGGCGGCTAGTTTGCCCTGAATCGTCACCGGCGCGCCACCGTTCTCGGGAGCCTGAATTCCCGACGCGGCGCAGGACGTGCTGGCAATCAGCGCAACGAGGACAATGAGCCGGAGCTTGTACTGGGTGGAAGTGTGGCGCGGGGGGGAGGTCTCCATCGGCGGCCGGTCAGATCAGCCGCTTTTCCTTGAGAAACCGCTTGACGACCTCTCGCGCCGGGCGCTGCTCGCTCTCCTGGACGAGCTTCGCCAGCGTCGCGTTGTCGACCACGCCGGAAAGCTTGTTCACGAGACGGCTGAGCGCCGGAAATTTCTTCAGGGTGTCCTTGCGGATCACCGGAGCCACGAGTCCGGGCGCGGCCGGCCCACCGGGTCCAGCCACGGTGACCTGCGCCGGCCTCCCGGTCATGCCCCACGGTTCGAGCCAGACGAGATTGAACCGTTGCTCGTATTCGCGGCGCACCGTCTCGCGCTGGTCGGTGACGGACCCGACCGCGGCCAAGCCGAGAATGTCGCGCAGCGCCACGGCCTGATCCTCGAGGTAGAGGTCAACTTCGGCTGCCTGCAACGCCGCGTGCATCGCACGGCTATCCGGCAGCGCCTTGACCTGGATCGTGGTCCCGGTTCGCTCGCTGACCATCAGCGAGAAGATTTCAGTCAGAACCTCCTGTTCACGGCCTGGCAGGCGACCCAGGAAGACGGTCTTCCCGACGCAGGCCTCGACCGGCCAGTACACCGCTGACATCACCACGACCAGTCCGGCCGCCGCCACCGTCAGAAACACCTTCTTCATCGAAACCCTCCAGCGATTCCGCGCCCGGACTTTCCCGGGCGTTTCTTTAATATATGCTCCCCGAGCCCGCATTACCACACCTGCTCCATGACGATCGTCAAGCCCTTCACCCGCCTGCCGGCGAGCACGGCCAGACCGCTGTCGGACGCGCCGGCCAGTTTTCCCGCCCACTCGCCGGGTTGGCGCGGCCCGCCGTGGCGGCTGCGGGCCCCGATGTAGTACTTGCCCCCTCCGGAGAGCGAGAGCACAAACCCGCCATCGGCGCCGGTGCGTGCCATCGACTCCGGCCTCCCGATCATCCCCTCGTCCCGATAGGCGAACACGAACTGCCCGGCGCGAGGTCTGGCGTTGGGATCGAGGACATGCCCCTCGAGCACGGTTGTCGCCGGCTCTTGAAACCCCTGCGCCCCCTTCGCGGCCAACCGCCCGGCGTCGACCTCGTGCAGCGGCAGGTCGCCAAGGTCGAGGTAACCGTTCGCGGGAACCACGATGGGGTCCATCGGCGCCGTCGCGCTCAAGTCGCCTTCCTGCAGGTACCCCGACGTCGCCCCACCGCGACGCCGACGGGCGGCGAAACGATAGGAGCCCGGTGCAAGATCAATCTGAAAGCGGCCTTCCGCGTCGGTGCGCACCAGAGCGACGTACCCGGGCCCGGCCAGCCGGGTGCTGGCAGCGTCATAGATCATGACGGCCGTCTCGCCGGCGGGCTGGCCGGCGTGCAGGACGCGCCCGCGGACGCCGACGCCGGGGGCGGCCAACGACTCTTGCGACGCGCCGACGGCGTGCAACTCAATTTCGCCGAGTCGCCGTGCCGTGCCGGCTTCGAGGTGCACCGGGTTGCCGGCGTACTCGGCAAGGCGGCGAGGCCCCTGGGTGCTGGCGAGATCCTTCACCCAAAACCAATAACTCCCGGCGGGAAGTTCCAGCCGGAACGAACCGTCGGCTCCGGTCGACGCGGTGGAAAACGGGATCGACTCCCTGCCGCGTCCCCCCGAAAGATAAACCTCCACCGTGGCCCCCGCGACCGATGTCCCGCGCGACATGGCGCGGCCCTCGATGCTTCCGGGCCGCGACCCGCACCCGGACACACCAATCGCCCAGCAGACTGCCACGAGCACACAAACGCTTAACTTAGCAGTCACGGTCGCCGTGCGGCTGCTCAAAAGCAGGTGCGAGGCGCAGGACGAAGTGGATGCTGCACCGCCGCAGACAGGCCCTTTTTCAGCGGCCGTCATTCGACCAATTCCGCCAACGCGCCGGCGACGAGGTAGCAGGCCGGCCCGATGAGCATCGTTGTCGTGTAGCCGAAGTTTACCGCGAGCACGAGCGCCCCGACCGAACCGAGCACCGAGAGCGCCCCGTTGACGCTCCAGACCCAGGGGACGAGACGCTCCTGGCGCAGCAGCGAGAAACCCGCCGGCAGCGGTTGGCCCATGAGGTAGCCGAGCGGCGCCATGACCGCGACGGTTGCGGCAAGCCGGGCCCACAGCGGTGCGGCAAGCAGCGTCTCGAGCAGCGGCGGCAGGAGTACGGACGTGAAGAGCAGCACGATGGTCAGGCGCGCGCAACACCGGCGCACGAGACGCGCATTGCCCGCCAGCAGCCGGGCCCGGGCGCTGCCCAGGGCGCCGGCCGCGAGAAATACCGCCAGTGTCACCGCCAGCGTGTAGGCCGGCTTGCCGAGCAGCAGCAGAAAGCGCTTGAGCAGTCCGATCTCGACGACGATGAACCCCAGGCCGATCGCCGCGAAGTACCCGACCGCGGCCCAGGCGCGCCCCCAGCGGATCTCGCGGACGCGGCCGAAGCGCACCAGCGGTAGCGCGATGCACAGGACAATCAGGCCAAACACCGTGCCGAGCAGGTTGCGCATCAGCAGCAGCCCCCGGTCCTCGAAATCCGGCGCCCGGGCGGCCCCGCTGCGCAGAAAGTCGCCGGGACGCATCAGGTAGTAAAAGAACGGCCGGTCGTCGCCGACCGGCGAGGCGTCATAGGGCAGCGCGGCAAGATACACCGCGGCGTCCGGCGCGCGCAACATCTCGGCGATCTGACTGTCTCCCTCCCCCGCGGGTGAGTAGAGCACCTGAAAGCCCAGGTCGTGGCAACGCCGCTGCAACGCCGCAAGTTCCTCCGGCGTGAACGGGACGTTTTTCACGAGCACTGAGGCCAGGCCGCGCTCGGCAGCGATGAAGATGCACCCGGGAGCGTTCGGGATGCCTCGCGACTCGAGCGCCGCGCGCGCGGTGGCGACCAGCCGAAGAATCCGCTTCTCGTAGATGAAACGCGAAAAGGCCAGCATCCCCCCGGGCGCAAGGCGGTTCAAGTAGGTCTGGAATGCCTCGGTCGTGTACAGGTGATCTTCGGTGAACGTGAACGCCCCGGCCGCCGGGGCAAGCCGGCCGTAGACGACCGTCGCCTGGATGACGTCGTAGAACGAGGGATCGTGCGCGAGGAAGGTGCGCCCTTCGTCCACGACCTTTTCAACACCCGGCAGTGTGTAGGGGCGGCCGGAGAAGTCGCCGAAGTCGTCTTGCACGGCGCGCACGACCAGGGGGTTGAGCTCCACCGCCCGCACCGTGGCCGCCCCGCCCGCCAGCGCGATCAGGATGTCCTTGCCGCCGCCCGGTCCGATGATCAGCGCCCGTGCATCGTCGCGCACCAGGTAGGGCAGCGACAGCAAGTTCGCGCGGGCCCAGCCCAGGTCATCGCCGGGGCGGTAGCGCGCGATGGTGGTGTAGCCGGTGTCGTCGACTACGAGGCCGTACTGCTCCGGGATCGGCCCGCGGTAGCCGCGGCTCATCCCCCAGGAGGCCTCGCCCTGGCCAGTGCGCAGGGGCCAGACCGCGACCCGGGAATAGGAGTTCCAGCGCGTCAGCAGCAGGTCCGGCTGGAAGCGGCCGCGCACGAACTTCAGCTCCACGACCCCGCCATGCGCCGTCGCCACGACGAGGGCGAGCGAGAGCGCCCCGAGTGCCATGGCGCCCAGCGCGCTGCCGCGGTCGCCGCTCTCCCGGAAGAAGAGCCAGGCCGCGAGAGACGCGAAAAAAGCCAGCGCCGCCAGCGTGGCGAAGGGATCGAGCCAGGTCAGCAGGGCGAAGGCCGCGACACAGCCGGCCCCCGCGCCGGCCAGGTCCCAGGCGTAGACTTGCGCCACGCGGTCCCGATACCGCGTCAGGGCCAGCGTTGCGACGAACCCGCCGAAGATGAAGGGGAGCGCCGAGACCAGGTAGAGCACCGCCAGCGGCAGGATCTGGCCGGCGTCGAGGAGCGTGACCTTGCCCGCGCCGAAGGGCTCGTATTGCGGCTGGTGAAAGGGGGCGAGAATGCGGTAGGCCAGCTGCGGCGAGCGGGCGAGCAGCAGGAAGAACGTCCAGAGTGCGAGCAGCGCGAGGGTCAGCGCCAGCGAGGCGCGCCCCATCCAGGAAGCCGCCGCTTCGCGGGGGAAGCGCTGCGGGGCGAGAAAGACCGCCAGCCCGCTGACCGTGATGCCGAAGAGCGCCAGCGAGACGATGAGCGATACGAAGTGGTACCACATCAGCACCGAGAAGATGCGCGAGAGCGTCAGCTCCAACGCCAGCAGGCAGAGCGAGCTGACCAGCAGCCCGACGCCGAGCCGCCGGTTCCAGGTCGCTGACGCCGAGGTGTTCAGGGTTCGCCCTCCCAACTGGTGTCGAAGGGCAGGGGCGCGGGGGTGAAATCGAGCCGACCGAGGCCCGGGTCGTTTTCCCCGTCGAAAACCCGTTCCCTGATCGCGGCGACGTCGGTGGTCCCGAACCAGTTCTCGCCGATGGTCTTGCCCCCGCGATAGAAATCGCCGAGACGAACGTCGAAGCGTTGATTGCCGACGATGTTGTTGGCCTCCACGACCGAGTTGGTGTCGCTCTCGAAGAGAAAGACGCCGTCCGCGTTGCCGGTGATCAGGTTGTGGCGGATGTTGTTCGAGCAACCGAAGAAGTTGAGCCCCTTGCTGATGTTGCCGCGCACGAGGCAGCGCTCGAGCGTGAAACTTGAATTGCCGAGGCGGGTGCCTTCGATGTTGCGCTCGAGCCGGCAACGTTCCAGGCGCGCCGAGGAGAAGTGCGCGTGCAGGGCATGCTGCGCGTACTCGAACCGGCACTCCGCGAAAAAATTCTCTCTCGAGGCGTCGAAGACCAGGCCCTGCCAGTCGCCGGGCTGAGGGTCGGCTTCCGCCGAGGTGAAGACGATCGGCGCGGTCGGCGTCCCGGCAGCCTCGATGCGGCCGAGCACATGCAGGCCCGCGTCACCGATGCCGTCCCCGTCGCGATCGACGAAGGCGAAGCGCAGCTTCGTGCCCGGCTCGAGACGCAACGTGACGCCGGCGGGAATCTCGATGAACTCGGCGATGCGGCGGGTGCCCGACCACGTCCAGATCTTTCCGTCGACCTTGATGCCGTCCGGCGGAGCCGGCGCAACCGCGGCGCAGCCGGTGAGGATCAGAATTCCGATGGTTGGGCACAGGCATTTCAGAAACGAAAGCTTCCTGGAAGAACCCTTCCATCGTGCTCCCTGGGGTCCGCCGATGGCGACCTCCCCTCCCCGCCACCCCTTCGCCCAGCAGGTTCCCAAGCGTGAAAGACCTGAAAAAACAGCTGAACTCTCCGAGGTCATGCCGCCCACCATCATGGCGCGATCCCCGCGCCGACGACAATGTCCATCGGGGGCAGCGCCCCCGCGTCCAGCCGCACCGAGATCGCGTGATCGGGGGCGCCCGCGTAGAGCCCGATCAGCTCGCGCTCCTCGCGCGCCCGACCGATCTCCGCTCGCGCTCCCAGGTAATAGACACCTTCGCGGTCCACCCAGATCAGGTAGGAGCCATCGGCGCCGCTCGGCTCCGAAACGAACTCCGGTTTACCGAGCATTGTCGTTTTCGCGTGGAGGAAGGCGCGGAACCCGGGAAGCGGACGCCCGGCCGCATCGCGAATCGTGCCGCTGACCCGGGTGCGCAGCGCGGAGGGAACGCTCCAGCCGCTCTTCTTCAGGACGCGCACGGTCGGGATGCGGATGGCGACCCGCTCACCCGCGCGGATCTCGAGAGGGTTGTCGGGGTAGCAGCCAAAATCGTCTCCCGCCTCCAACGGACCGAAAGCCTGCGGTCCGGAGCGGCGGCGGACAAAGATCCAGTAACGCCCCGGGGAAATGCGCGTCTCGAAGGTGCCGCGCTCATCGGTCCGGTCCTCGAGGTAGCCCGGCCCCCGGAATTGGGTCGATGCGTCCAGATAGAAGGCCACCCCGGCGCCGCTGACGGTTCCGCCGTCGCCGAGCACCTCCCCCGCCACGGTCTCCTCTCCGGGCGGGACGGGGGTTGTCTTCGCGGCGGCGGCTGACGCTGCCACGTTGGCGGGGACTGCCGGGATGGTGACCTCGACCGTCTCCCCCGCGCGAACCAGGACGGGGTTCGACCCGTACCAACCAAAGAGCGCCGGCTCGCCGGCCGACGCCGAGAGATACCAGCTTCCCGCTGCAAGGTCGAGTCGTGCGTAGCCGTCCGCGGCGGCGGCAGCGACGACCCGCTCCTCCAGAAGGGCGATGCCGAGGTTGCGCACCGCGGTCACCTTGATTCCTGGAACCGCGTGTTCCCGGTGCATGAGCCGGACCTGCACCAGGCCGGCAGCCGGGACGGTGCTCGAAATCGGCGACCCGGTCACGGCGCAACCGGTGAGGGCGGCAGCAAGGACTGCGGCGACAGCGGTGGCCGGGATGCGCGTCGTCACAGCTTCCCCCTTCCCGGAAGGCGAAAAAAAAGCTGCCCGCGCTCCATGATCACGCGGGCAGCCGAATCAACGCGCCGGGGAACCGACCGGCTACTTCTTCGCTACGGCGTTCGGCTCCTCGATCGTCAGGACCGTGCCAGCCTTCACGCCGCGCTGAATGACCTTCACGCCGCTCGGGAAATTCACGACCACGTCGAACGTTCCGCCAACGGGCACGCCGAAGTGCAGCTCCTGGGCCTCCTGGGAGCAGAAGCCCGTGGCGGTGCGCAACTCGCGCATGCCGCGGAAGTGCTTCTGGTCGTCGGCGAAGCCGGCGTCGTAAACCCGGGTCATGCTCCCGATCGCCATCCGATTGCTGATCGTCCCGGCGAGGCGGACCTTGATGAAGCCCTTGCCGTTCTGATCGTTGCGGTAGACCCGGTTCGGGACGTTCCACGTGACGACGTAGAGGTCCATGTCGCCGTCGCCGTCGAGGTCGGTGAACATGGTGCCCTTGGTGCGAATCCCCTCGAGTTCCATGAAGGGGAACTTCCCGGTGACGTCGGTGAAGTGGCCCTTGCCGTCATTGATATAGAGCGTGTTGCCGACCTTGCAGTCGCCCTCGTAGAGGTCGAGGTACCCGTCGTGGTTGATGTCCGCAAAGGTCGGGCCCTTGCCCCAGCCATGCTTGTCCACGCCCGCGACCTTCGTGATGTCCGTGAACTTCCAGTTGCCGTCGTTGTGGAAGAGCTTGTTGCCGCCGACGTAGTTCGAGAGATAGAGGTCGAGGCGGCCGTCGTTGTCGACGTCCGCCCACGCGGCGCCGAGGCCCCAGTTCGGGTCGTTGAGACCGGTCTCGCGGCCGATCTCGGTGAAGGTGCCGTCGTGGTTGTTGCGGTACATCAGGTTCGGCTCGCCGGCCGGGTAGCGCCCACGCACGACGTAGAGATCCTGCCAGCCGTCGCCGTCGACGTCGGCCCAGGTCGCCGACCAGGACCACCCGGGGGCGCCGACGCCCGCCTGTGCGCTGACCTCGGTGAACCTGACGCGACCAGGCGTGCTGTCGTTGTGGAAGAGGCGATTTTTCACGCCGACGCCGTAGTTGGCCATGAACAGGTCCAGCCGGCCGTCGTTGTCGTAGTCGGCGAAAGCGCCCTGATACGTGAAGTCCTTGGTGTTGATGCCGGCCTCGACGGAGATGTCGACGAACTTGATGTGGCCGGGGGTGCTGACGTTGCGCAGCAGCCGGTTGGCCTCGATCTCGCGCTGCCCGCCCTTGGCGATGAACAGATCGGGACGACCGTCGTTGTCGACGTCGGCGAACACGGAACCCGTGCAAAAGCCGGCATCGCCGAGGTTGTCGCCGGCCTCGGCCGTGATGTCAGTGAACTTGATGTTCCCGGGGGTGCTGTCGTTGCGATAAAGCTTGCTGCCACCGCCCTTGTTCGAGACATACAGATCGTAATCGCCGTCGCCGTCGATGTCGGCAAAGGCGACGCCCTTCCCCCGCCCCTTGTCGTCGGCACCGGACTCCTTGGTCACGTCCGTGAACGACAAGGCCAGCGCCGGCGCGGCGACGAACGCGGCCAGGACAAGGTAAACTCCCAAAAAGACAAGAGATTTCGACTTCGGCATGCTCTGCTCCTTTCGTGCCAGCCTTACCACCCCGAAACACCTTACCACCGCGGAATCACGCGGGTCAATTTCACATTTGATTATACGCTGTTGGCGAGCCGGCGGTTACATCAAACTCCCGGCGGACCGGACGAGCGGAACTTCGGGTGATGGTGGTCTCGAAAGACCCACCCGCGGTTGAGGGCGAACGAGCAGGCCACGACCACCGGTTGCGCTATCGCCTGGCGGGCCAGTTCGCCGACGCCGAACCGGGCCAGCAGGATGACCAGCCCGAGGTTCAGGAGATAGATCAGCCCGTAGCCGCCGATGAATTTGAAAATCAGCCCCTGGCGGCGGTTGCCGAAGACCAGCCTCCCGGTGGTGTTGAAGTTCCAGATGATGGCGACGGCGCTGCAGATGGTCAGCGCCAGGCGGTAGTCGATGTGCGAGAGAACAAGCCCGGCGTAGAGGAGGTAGCTGAACCCCGTGTTCAACACGCCGACCGCGACGAAGCGCACCAGGGTCGAGTGCAGGAGCCGATGCGCCAGATGGTGCAGCCTCACCGCCCAGCCTCCCGCCACAGCGCGGCGACGCGCGCGACGCTCTCGGCGATCGGCGTGAACGTGCAGCCGGTCGCGCGCACGAGTCGATCGTTGCGCATGCTGATATTCTTCGGCCGCCGCGGGTCGCGCTGGACAGCGTCGATCTTGCAGCGGCGCACGAGCGCCGGTTCGACCCCGAGCTCCGAAGCCAGCGCCGACGCGAGTTCGTGCCAGGAGCGCGGCTCGGAGCCGCACACGTGCACGATGCCACGCAGATCGCGCACCTGCACGAGGGCGACGGCGGTGATGAGGTCCTCGCGCAATGTCGGGCAGAAGATGCTGTCGTCCGCGGCGTCCACCCCGTCGCCCGCCACCAGCCGCGCGGCCAGCTCGTCGAGCAGCGTGCGGCCGCCCCGCTCGACGGCGTAGACCTTGCTCAGGCGCAGGATGCGGCACTCCCCGCCGCAGGCTTTGATCAGGCGCGCCTCCGTCTCGGCCTTCTGCCGCCCGTACTCGGTGCCGGGGGCCGCGGCGTCCTCCTCGCGGTAGCCGCCGCGGGCGCCGTCGAAGACGTAGTCGCTTGAGAAGAAAACCGGGCGGACTCCTTCGGCGAGCAGAGCCTCGGCGAGGCGAAGGGTCCCTTCGACGTTGACGGCCCGCGTCCCGGCCGGGTCGCGCTCGCAGCGCACGATCGAGCCGACGCCCGCGAGGATGAGCGCCTCGCGGTGACCGGTGTCGCGCAGAGGGGGGGGGCGGCTGGCCGG
>Ga0315271_10000608_pt1 | contig 20345 bp, 24 predicted proteins | sample C3_top_MG_FD_204664 | JGI IMG/M metagenome (GOLD analysis project Ga0315271, IMG submission 204664) | Sediment microbial communities from Yellowstone Lake, YNP, Wyoming, USA - C3_top | ecosystem: Environmental > Aquatic > Freshwater > Lake > Sediment | place: USA: Wyoming | collected 2017-08-01
CGCGGCGCCCTGACCGCTGCCGGGCACCCTCGGCAGACTCCTGCAGCCCTCGGGCGGCGCCCTGACCGCTGCCGGGCACCCTCGGCAGACTCCTGCAGCCCTCGCGCGGCGCCCTGACCGCTGCCGGGCACCACCGACCTCGCGTTCAAACGAGTCAGCGAAGAACCAGAAACGAGGATTGGTGTCCCGTCACCTCCGCGCGCCGCCCGAACCGCGGAGCAATCGCTGCTCGGCCAGCGCAATGGCTTCCGGCCGCCCGAGCAGGACGACGACGTCGCCGACCTCGAACCGCCAATCCGGACCCGGCGGCTTCGAGCGCGCGCCGCGCCGCCGGACGCCGTTCACTTCGACCAGGCCGGCGAGCCCCAGTTCGGCGAGCGCCTTGCCTATCGCGTGGGCGCGATCCGGCAGCAGCACCGAATGCAGTCGCGGCTGCAGGTTGTCGGCGGCGTCAGCGGAGTCGGTCGCGCCGTGAAAGAAGCCGCGGAACGCCTGGTAGCGCTCCTCGCGGATCGAGCGGATGCGCGCGAGCACGCGGGGGAGCGGCACGCCGATCAGCAGCAGCGCGTGCGACGCGAGCATCAGGCTGCCTTCGAGCAGTTCGGGCACGACCTCGGCGGCGCCGGCCGCGAGCAGGCGGTCGATCTCGCTGTCGTCGATCGTGCGCACGATGACCGGGAGCCCCGGCTTCAACTGCTCCACGTGATGCAGGATCTTGAGCGCCACCGGCGTATCGGCGAACGTAATCGCGAGCGCCCGCGCCTTCAGGAGCCCCGCCGCGAGCAGGGCTTCCCGGCGCCCCGCGTCGCCGTAGACGACGGTGCCACCGTCGCCGGCGGCTTCGCGCACGCGCTCCGGGTCGGCGTCGAGCGCGATGAACGCGATGTCCTCCCGCTCGAGCAGGCGCGCGAGGTTCTGCCCGCTGCGGCCGAAGCCGCAGATGAGCACGTGGTCCTGCCGCGCCATCGTGGTGGCGGCGATCCGCGTCACCTGTGCCGCCTGCGCGAGCCAGTCGTTGGCGGTGAGCCGGCGCGCGATGGGATCGGCGAAGTGGATGACCAGCGGCGCCGCGAGCATCGACAGCACCATCGCCGCCAGCGCGAGCTGGGTGACAAGTGGCGTGATGATCTCGCTCTGCCGCGACAGCGCCAGCAGCACCAGCGCGAACTCGCCAGCCTGCGCGAGATAGAAGCCGGTGCGCAACGCCGTGCCGAGCGGCGCGCCGAATGCGCGGGACAGCCCGACGATCGACGCGAGCTTCAGGAGCACCGGCAGCGCGAGCAGCATCAGCACCTTGCCCCAGTGCGCGGCCACGACGGAGAAATCGAGCACCATGCCGACCGACACGAAGAAGAGCCCGAGCAGCACGTCGCGAAACGGCTTGATGTCCTCCTCGACCTGGTACCGGTACTCGGTCTCGGCAATCAGCATCCCGGCGAGGAACGCTCCGAGCGCCAGCGACAATCCCGCGAACTCGGTGAGCGCGGCGAGCCCCAGCGTGATCAGCAGCACGTTCAGCATGAACAGCTCGGACGAGCGCTGCCGCGCGACGACGTGAAACCACGCGCGCATCGGCTTCTGGCCGACGAACAGGATCAGCAGCAGCGCCACCGCGGCCTTGAAACCCGCCGCCGCCAGTTCCAGCACGAGGTCTTCGGCGCCCTTGCCGAGCGAGGGCAGCACGATCAGGAAGGCGACCACCGCGAGATCCTGGAACAGCAGGATCCCCATGATGTCGCGGCCGTGCGGCGTGGCGAGTTCCACCCGCTCGGCCAGCATCTTGGACACGATCGCCGTGGAGCTCATCGCCCAGGCGGCACCCAGCGCCAAGCCGGCCTGCCACCCGAGACCGAACAGCGGCAGCACGCTGAGTGCCGCGACGGTCGTGATCGCGACCTGCGCGAACCCGAGCCCGAACACGGCGCGGCGCATCGATTTCAGCTGCGGCAGGCTGAATTCGAGGCCGATCGAGAACATAAGGAACACGATGCCGAACTCGGCCAGCTGTCGGGTCTCGGCGTTCTCCGGCACCCACGCAAGCGCGTGCGGGCCGACCGCGATGCCGACCAGCAGGTAGCCCAGGATCGGCGGCAGGCGGAACTGCCGGCAGGCGGCGACCACGACGACCGCACAGCCGAGCAGAACCAGAATCAGCTGCAGCGTCGGCGGCATGGCGGGCGTGCAAGGAGCTCCGAAGGAGGGCCTCGCCGACTGTAGCACAGCGAAACGGGCGCCCGGCGGCAGGGCGGCGCCCGCGCCGGGCGCCGCCGGCCGGCGGAGGACGCTGGAGTTATACTCATTGGCATGAACGTTGCCGCAACCGGCGAAACAGTGGTTGACGCGCCCCCTGCGGGCACCGGCGTCGTGGATCCCGCCCGGACGCTCCGGCTCGCGCGCGACGTGCTGACCACCGAGGCCAACGCCATCGTCGCGCTGTCGCGGCGCCTGGGCGCGCCGTTCGTCGCCGCCGTGGCGCTGCTCCTCGCCTGCCGCGGACGCGCCGTCGCCACGGGCATCGGCAAGTCGGGCCACATCGCGCGGAAGCTCGCCGCGACCCTGGCGTCGACCGGCACGCCGGCGTTCTTCGTGCACCCGGCCGAGGCGAACCACGGCGATCTCGGGATGATCGCGCCGGGCGACGTCGTCGTCATGCTGTCGAACTCCGGGGAAACCGACGAGCTCGTGCAGCTCGTCCCGCATTTCAAGCGCCAGGGCGCGAAGCTCGTCGCGCTCACCGGCAACGAGCAATCCTCGCTCGCGCAGGCCGCCGACATCCATCTCGACGCCGCGGTCGACGTCGAAGCCTGCCCCCTCGGCCTCGCGCCCACGGCGAGCACCACGGCGGCACTGGCGCTCTGCGATGCGCTGGCGCTGGCGCTCCTCGACGCCCGCGGGTTCTCGATGCAGGATTTCGCGCGCTCGCATCCCGGCGGCACGCTGGGCCGGCGGCTCCTGACCCACGTGCGCGACGTCATGCGCAGCGGGCAGGAATTGCCGATCGTCGGCAGCGACGCAACGCTCAAGGAGGCGCTCTTCGAGATGAGCGCCAAGGGCATGGGGATGACCGCCGTTGTCGACGCGGACGGCGGGATCAGTGGCATCTTCACCGACGGCGACCTGCGCCGCTGCCTTCCCGGCATTCGCGACGTCGGCGCGGTCAAGGTCGCCGGCGTGATGTCGAGGGCGCCGCGCACGATCGGCCCCGACCGGCTGGCGATCGATTGCGTCGAGCTGATGGAAACGCCGCCCCGGGTCACCCAGCTGCTGATCGCCGACGAGCGGGGCGCGCTCGTCGGGGCGCTGCACCTGCACGACCTTTTCCGCGCGCGGATCGTCTGATGAACGACGCGGCAACCGCGGACGTCACGCTGCGCATGCGCGGCATCCGCCTCGTCACCTGCGACGTCGACGGCGTGCTCACCGACGCGCGGATTTTCGTCGACGACCGGGGCCGCGAGATCAAGGCCTATTCGGCGCAGGACGGCCAGGGGCTCAAGATGCTGCTGCACGCGGGAATCGCGGTCGCCTGGATCACCGGCAGCAACGCGCCCGGCGTCGCGCACCGTGCCCGCCAGCTGGGCGTCCACCACGTCATCCAGGGCGCCGAAAACAAGGTTGGCCCGTGGGACCAGCTGCGGGCGGCACTCGGGCTACCGGCGGAGGCCTGCGCGCACATCGGCGACGATCTCCCCGACGTCCCGCTGTTCAACCGCTGCGGATTCGCGGTCGCCGTCCCCCACGCCCCCCTGCCGGTGCGCGCGCGCGCCCACTACGTCACCCGCCGCGACGGCGGCAAGGGCGCCGTCCGCGAAGTGTGCGAGTTGATCCTCGCAGCGCAGGACCTGCTGCTGCCGCAACTCGCGGCGTACGGCGCATGAAGGCCGCGACGGCGCGATGAGCACCCGGCGCAGTCTCATCGACCGGCTGACCAACTGGTCGCCCGTCATGCTGCTCGGCAGCCTCGCCGCGCTCACCTTCTGGCTCGATGCGCAGATCCAGCCGCCGCATCCGCGCATCGACGGCAGCGCGCGCCACGACCCCAACCTGTTCGTCGAGCGTTTTCGCGCGATCAGCTTCGACGTCGACGGCCGGGTGCGGCAGTCCCTGGCCGCGCAGCGCGCGCAGTTCTACCCCGACGACAACAGCATCGATTTCGCCGCGGTGTCGATGGTGGTGACCGATCCGGACAGCCCGCGGGTGACGGTGACCGCCGACACGGGCACCCTGACCGGCGATCGGGAGACGATCACGCTTGCCGGCAACGTCCGCGCCACGCGCGACGCGCCGCCGGCCGCAGCGAAACCGAAAGCGGGCAAGGCGGACGCCGGCCCGGGCGGGCCGGTGACCCTGACCACCGAGTATCTTCGCGTCGTTCCCAAGCAAGGGCGCGCCACGACCGATCGCGCCGTGACGATCGAGGAGCCGCGTGGAATAATTCACGCCGTCGGGATGGAAATCGACACCAAGGCCCAGACGCTGAAGTTGAAATCCGGCGTCCGTGGCACACTTGCACCTCAGCCCCCCCCGAAGTGATGTCTCATCCCCTCCTCGTTTCGCCCGCCCTGTCCACTCGCCCGGCCGCGGTTCGCCGCCCGCTGGCAGGCGTCGCCGCCGCCCTCCTGCTGCTGATCGCGGCGCTGGCCGCACCGGCCGCGCAGGCCGAAAAGACGGACCGCGAGAAGCCGATCAACTATTCCGCCGATGTCGGCGACGTGAACTACCAGTCGAAAGTCGGAACGCTCACGGGCAATGTGATCGTCACGCAGGGCACGCTCAGCATTCACGCCGACAAGATCGTCCTCAAGCAGAACCCGGACAATTCGCTGTCGGCCACGGCCTACGGCAATCCGGTCGCGTTGCGGCAGAAGCGCGACGGCCTCGACGAGTACTACGACGGCTATGCGCAGCGCGTCGAGTACGACGGCGCCAAGGAGTTCGTGCAGCTGTTCGATCGCGCGCTGCTGCGGCGGGGCCAGGACGAGATCCGCAGCAATTACATCTCGTACAACGCCGCGACCGAGATGTTCAAGGCAGAGGGCCGCCCGGAGACCACGCCGGCGCCCGACGATTCCGGTCCGGGCTCGCGGGTGCGCGGTGTGTTCCAGCCGAAGTCCGAAACGGCGGGCGCCGGGACGAAGGACGCTCCGAAAAGTCCCGCGAAGGACGCGGCACGCGACGCGCCGAAGGGGCCGGCGGAGAACGCGCCGCTTCCGCTGAAGCCGGCGGGCGACATCGCGCCGTCCACGGCAAGATGAACGACGTCGCGAAGCCGGCGACGAGCGAGCTGTCCGTCGCGCGGCTCGAGAAGCGCTACAAGGCGCGCACGGTCGTCCACGATGTGTCCCTCGACGTCGCGAGCGGCGAAGTGGTCGGGCTGCTGGGGCCCAACGGCGCCGGCAAGACGACGTGCTTCTACATGATCGTCGGCCTCGTCGCCGCCGACGGCGGGCGGATCGAGCTGAACGGGCGCGATCTGTCGCGGCTGCCGATCCACACCCGCGCGCGCCTCGGCCTGTCCTACCTGCCGCAGGAGGCGTCGATTTTCCGCAAGCTGACGGTCGCGGAGAACGTGCGCGCGATCCTCGAATTGCAGGACCTCGACGCCGACGCGCTCTCCAACCGCCTCGACGCACTGCTGGAAGACCTCACGATCTCGCATCTCGCCGAGGCGCCGGCGATGTCGCTGTCGGGCGGCGAGCGCCGCCGCGTCGAGATCGCGCGCGCGCTGGCCACGCGCCCGCGCTTCATCCTGCTCGACGAGCCCTTCGCCGGCGTCGATCCGATCGCCGTGCTCGACATCCAGAAGATCATCGGCTTCCTGCGCGATCGCGGGATCGGGGTGCTGATCACCGACCACAACGTGCGCGAAACGCTGGGCATCTGCGACCGGGCCTACATCATCAACGAAGGCCGGGTGCTGGCCTCCGGCGCGCCGGGCGAGATTGTCTATAATGAAGCGGTAAGGAAGGTCTATCTCGGAGAGCATTTCCGGCTCTGAACCCGTAGAATGAAACAGACCCTGCAGCTCAAGCTCACCCAGCACCTCACGCTGACGCCGCAGCTGCAGCAGTCGATCCGGCTGCTGCAGCTGTCGACGATCGAGCTCAATGCCGAGGTCGAGCGGATGCTGCAGGAGAATCCGCTGCTCGAGAAGGCGGAGGGCGAGGAGGATGCCCGGGCCGTGGAGCTGCCGCTGGCGGGCCCCGCGCGGGCCGGCGAAGCCGAGGCGCGCGGCGAGTCCCTCGACACCGGCGAGGGCGGCAATGGCAGCGACCGTGGCGATTCAGGGGGCGCATCAAGCGCCGACGCCGACGAGCGCAGCGATTTCGGCGACTATGCCACCGGCGGTTCGGACTGGAGCGGCAGCGGCGCCGGCTCCGACGGCGACGACGACGACCGCTACTACCCGCAGCAGGCGGCGGTCAGCACGCTGCGCGACCATCTCAACGGCCAGCTGGCAGTGCTGAACCTGCCGCTGCGCGACCGCCAGATCGTCGCCGCGCTGATCGACGCCGTCGACGAGGACGGCTACCTCGCGGCGACGCCGCAGGACCTGATCGACCTGTTCCCCGAGGAGTCCGCGGTCGAGCCGGACGAGATTTCGATCGCGCTCAAGTTCCTGCAGAGCTTCGAGCCGGCGGGCGTCGGCGCGCGCGACGCGGCCGAGTGCCTCGCGCTGCAGCTGAAGGCGATGCCGGAATCGACGCCTTGCCGCGCCGACGCGCTCAAGGTGGTGACCGGTCACCTGCCGCTGCTGGCGGCGCGGGATTTCACCCGCCTCAAGCGGCTGCTCCATACCGACGATGCCGGCGTGCGCGCGATGCGCGCGCTCATCATGCGCCTCGACCCGCGGCCGGGGGCGCGGTTCGCGAACTCCGAAGCGAATTACGTGATCCCGGACGTGGTGGTGCGGAAGGTGCGCGGGCAGTGGGTGGCTTCGCTCAACGAAGCCGCGATGCCCAAGCTGCGCCTCAACCGCATCTATGCCGACATTCTCACCCGCAACCGCGACGCGTCGAACCAGCAGCTCGCGGCGCAGCTGCAGGAGGCGAAGTGGCTGATCCGCAACGTGGCCCAGCGCTTCGAGACGATCCTGCGCGTGTCGAAGGCGATCGTCGAACGGCAGCGGCGGTTCTTCGAGCACGGCGAGGTCGCAATGCGGCCGATGGTGCTGCGCGAGATCGCCGACATGCTGGGCCTGCACGAGTCGACGATCTCGCGCGTCACCACCCAGAAGTACATGCTCACCCCGCGCGGCACCTTCGAGCTCAAGTACTTCTTCGGCAGCCATGTCGCCACCGACACCGGCGGGGCGTGTTCGGCAACGGCGATCCGCGCGCTGATCCGCCAGCTGGTCGGCGCCGAGAACCCGAAGGCGCCGCTGACCGACAGCGCGATCGCTGACCTCCTCGGCGATCAGGGGATCGTGGTCGCGCGGCGCACCATAGCAAAGTACCGGGAGGCGCTGATGATTCCTCCCGTCAACCTGCGCAAGGCGATCTGATGCCTTCGCGCCACGACCGCAGCACAACGAGGAGAGTCTGATGAATTTGCACCTCACCGGCCATCACCTGGACATCACGCCCGCGATCCGCGATTACGTCGTCGCCAAGCTCGATCGCGTCACGCGCCACTTCGATCACGTGATCGACGTCAACGTGGTGATGTCGGTGCAGAAGCTGCGACAGAAGGTCGAGGTCAATCTCCATGCGCGCGGCAAGGACATCCACGTCGAGGCCGTCGAAGCGGACATGTACGCGGCAATCGACGCGCTTGCGGACAAGCTCGACCGGCAGGTGGTCAAGCACAAGGAAAAGCTCGCGCTGCACCGGCACGACGGCGCCGCGATCAAGCGCGACGTGGCCAAGGCCGAGGCGCGACCCGCGACCACCAGCGTCGGTCAGGGCACCGCTTAGGGGTGGCGTATACTCTCGCGGAGCGCACCGGCGGGCCGTCAGCTACCTGACCGTCCGCCGGTTTCGTTTTGCCGTCGCAACCGACGTACCTCCCCCGAATGAACCAGATCGCCAAGCTGCTGCTGCCCGCGAACATCCTGCTCGACATCGACGCGGAGTCGAAGGCGGGCCTGTTCGAAACGGTCGGCGCGCTGTTCGAAGCGAATAGCGGGCTCGCGCGCCGCACGGTCGTCGGCAGCCTGGTGGCGCGGGAGAAGCTCGGTTCGACCGGGCTCGGGCAGGGGGTGGCGATTCCGCATGGACGGATCAGGGGGCTCGGCGAGGCGCAGGGCGCGTTCGTCAATCTGCAGCGGCCGATCGCCTTCGACGCGCCGGATGGAAAGCCGGTCTCGCAGGTCTTCGTCCTGCTCGTGCCGGAGCACGCGACGGAGCAGCATCTGCAGCTGCTGAGCGAACTCGCGCAGATGTTCAGCGATCGCGGCTTCCGCGCCCGCCTCGCCGCCGCCGGCGATGCCGCCACCGTCCACGCGATATTCTGCGGGTGGGCGGCCACGTGAGCCACCCGGCGAGGGGCCCCGGCCAGCGGGCCGGGATCGACGGTCAGGCGAGCGGGGCCGACCGCCGACCGCGTGCTCCGCGCATGACGTCGGTCGCTGAAGAGGCGGCCCCATGAGCACGGCGGGCGGGATGGTGCGGCAGGTGAGCGTCGGGAAGCTCTACGACGACAACCAGATGCGCCTCGGGATGAACTGGCTGGCGGGCCGCCACGGCGGCAACAAGGTGCTGACCGGCGAGGCGGAGCTGAAGCCGACCATCGGCCAGGTCGGCCACATGAATTTCGTCCACCCGTTCCGGATCCAGATTCTCGGCGCGGCGGAAATGGCGCACCTGCGCAGCCTCGGCGCCGAGGCACTGAATGCGATGATCGAACGGCTGTTCACCACCGAGCTGGCGGTGATCGTGGTCGCCAACGCCGAAATCGTGCCGCCGTACCTGCTGGAACAGTGCGACGCGCAGCACATGGCGCTGTTCACGTCGCCGCAGCCCTCGCCGCACGTCGTCGACGTGTTCCGGCTGTATCTGTCGCGGGTGCTGGCCGAATCGACGACGCTCCACGGCGTGTTCCTCGATGTCCTCGAGATGGGCGTATTGATCACCGGCGCGTCGGCGATCGGCAAGAGCGAGCTCGCGCTGGAGCTGATATCGCGCGGCAACGGACTCGTCGCCGACGACATCGTCGAGCTGTACCGGATCTCGCCCGACACGCTCGAAGGCCGCTGCCCGAGCGTGCTGCGCGACTTCCTCGAGGTGCGCGGGATCGGCATTCTCAACATCCGCACGATTTTCGGCGAGACTGCGGTCCGCCCGCGCAAGCTCCTGAAGCTGATGGTCCACCTCGAGGACCACAGCCACGAGGCGTTCTCCGAGCTCGACCGCCTGCAGGTCAACGCGACGTTCCAGGAGATCCTCGGCGTGCCGGTGCGCAAGGTGACGATCCCCGTCGCCGCCGGCCGCAACCTCGCCGTGCTGGTCGAGGCGGCCGTGCGCAACTTCGTGCTCAACCAGCGCGGGATCGACAGCACCAAGGAATTCATCGAGCGGCAGCAGCGGCTCATGGACGACGGCGGGTAGCGGATCCCCATGGACCTGCTGCTGATCGGCGGCGTTTCCGGATCAGGCAAGAGCGTTGCGCTGGCCGCGCTGGAGGACTCGGGTTACTACGCGGTCAACAACCTGCCGCTGCCGCTGCTTGCGGAAACCGCCGGGTACCTTCGGCACGCCGGACAGGCGCGCGTGGCGGTCGGGCTCGACGTGAAAACCGAGCCGGGGCTCGCCGCGCTGCCGGCCATGATCGAAACGCTGCGCGGCGCGGGTTGTTCCGTTCGCTTCCTCTACCTCGACACGCGGTCCGACACGCTGGTCAAGCGCTTCTCGGAAACCCGCCGCCGGCATCCGTTTTCCAGCGACACGCGCACATTGACCGAGGCGATCGAATACGAGCGCCAGCTCTTCGCCGATGTCCGCCACCTCGCCCGGGTGTTCGACACCAGCGAGACGTCCGCCGCCGCACTGCGCGCCTGGATCAAGGATTTCATCAGCGTCGATGCGACGAGGCTCACGCTGCTGTTCGAATCGTTCGGTTTCAAGCACGGCGTGCCGCTCGACGCCGACCTGGTGTTCGACGTGCGTTGCCTGCCCAACCCCCATTACGAACCCGCGCTCCAGGCGCTGACCGGCCGCGATGCCCCGGTCATCGCCTTTCTCGAGTCGATGCCCGAGGTCGAGCGAATGTACGGCGACATCTATCATTTCGTCGCCAGCTGGCTGCCCGACTACGTGCGCGACAACCGCAACTACCTGACCGTCGCCATCGGCTGCACCGGTGGCCACCATCGCTCGGTCTATCTGGTCGAGCGGCTCGTGCGCACCTTCGCGCAGCGGTACCAGGTGCAGAGCCGCCACCGCGAACTGGGCAATGCGTGACGATGCGTAGCCCGGGTTGAGCGACGCGAAACCCGGGGCCGCGGGAGCTCCGATTGGAGAGCCGCCCGGCTTTCGCGTTTGCTCAGCCCGGGCTACGCGACAACGCGACAACGCAACGGCTGCGACTTCGGTTCCGCTACAATCCGCGCATGACCGCGCCGGAGACGATCACCCTTGCCTTCACCGGCGCGTCCGGCATGCCGTACGGGCTCCGCTTGCTCGAATGCCTGCTGCAGGCCGACCGGCGCGTGTTGCTGCTGTACTCGCCGGCGGCGCAGATCGTCGCCCGGCAGGAATGCGACCTCACGCTGCCGGCGCAGCCGCGGGAGGCGGCCCGCTATTTCACCGAGCGCTATGGCGCGAAGGACGGCCAGCTCGCGGTGTACGGCCGCGAGGACTGGATGGCCCCGGTCGCATCGGGTTCGAATCCGGCCGACGCGATGGCAATCTGCCCATGCACGATGGGCACGCTCGCGGCCATCGCCCACGGCCTTGCCGACAACCTGATCGAGCGCGCGGCCGACGTGATGCTGAAGGAGCGGCGCCCGCTGGTGCTGGTGCCTCGCGAGACTCCGCTGTCCGTGATCCACCTCGAAAACATGCTTGCGCTCGCGCGCGCCGGGGCGGTGATCGTGCCGCCTGCCCCCGGCTTCTACGCCCGGCCGCGGTCGATCGAGGACCTCGTCGATTTCGTTGTCGCGCGGGTGCTGGACCAGCTGCACGTTCCGCACCCGCTCGGCCCGCGCTGGGGTGGCGACCGCGTGCCCGCCGTGCCAGCGGCGGGCACCCGCTCGGCCTGATGTTCCCGTTCCTGCGCGGCGCCGCGCAAGGCGAGTCGATGCAACTGCCGCTCTTTCCGTTGCACACGGTGCTCTACCCGGGCGGCCTGCTGCCGCTCAAGATCTTCGAGCAGCGCTACGTCGAGATGACGAAGGCGTGCCTCAGGGACGGCCATCCGTTCGGCGTCTGCCTGCTCAGGCAGGGCGACGAGGTGGCACAGGGGGGTTCCCGCCCGCCGGAATTTGCATCCGTCGGCACGCTCGCGACGATCGGCGCCTGGGACGTGCCGCAGCTCGGCATCCTGCACGTCACGAGCACCGGCAGCGAGCGGTTCGAGGTGCGCTCGCACGCGGTGCGCGCCGATGGCCTCGTCGTGGCCACGGTCACGCCGATCCCGGCCGAACCCGCGGTGGTACTCCCCTCCAGCTACGCGCCGCTGGCGCAGTTGCTGGAACTGCTCGCCAACCGGATCGGGCCGCAGCATTTTCCGGCGGCGCGCGCGTTCGACGACGCGTCCTGGGTCGGCTACCGTCTCGCCGAGCTCCTCCCGCTGCCGCTGTCGATCAAGCAGAGCATGCTCGAGATCAACGACAGCCAGATGCGCCTCGGGGTGCTGCAGAAATTCCTCACGCAGCAGGGGCTGCTGCAGGCCGGAAAATAGCGGGAAAGTGGAGCCGTGAACGATGATGAGGGGCAGGTGGCTCCGGCAAGTCGTACGGCGCGCTATTCGCGACGGTTGATGACCTCTCCCCGGCGCAACCGTTCCTGGCACTCGCGCGCTTCGGGGGTCAGCGCCCGGAGGACGAAGCGCCGCGCATCGTCGAGCCAGCGCAGGCGTTCGATCGCCGTGAGCCTGGCGTACTTCGCCAACTGCTCGTCGCTTACCCAGTAGCCGAAGCCGCCCGGCTCGGCGCGCGGATCAGCAACCATCGCCATCGACGTCTTGCAAGCGACGGAGGTGCACGACATCGTCAGCGTCCTGGCGCCGTCCGGTGTCCGACTTGAGCGCGATCATGTCCTCGATGCTCGCCATGCGCACGGCGACACCGTCGGCGTCGCGCACCACCGCGCGCGCACTCGCGACGTCGACATCGAGGGGGTGGGCGATCAGGACATCCACCGTGGGGGCCGACGGTTCCGGCGCAGAGAGGGCGAACGCGATCATGTGCCTTTGCTGGATCCACCGCGTCCGCGCAATGGGGTCGGCAAGCGCACGAACCGGGACCGGCACCTGGGGCTCCAGGCCGAGGCTTTGCGCACAACGCATGAACTGGTCGATGTTTTTCGCATCAAGAGCAAGAACGAGATCGACATCCATCGTCATCCGCGGAACCCCGTGCAGATTCATGGCAAGCCCGCCGACCAGCAGGTAGCGGACGCGGTGCTCCTCCAGCGCCCGGAACAACTCGAGATAGAACGTCGCCCCGCTATTACCCGCGCGCGGTCGGCGACGAAACCCCACCTCCTCCGGGTATAATTTCCGCTTTCAAAGCAAGGCATCACCGGAGCTTTCATGGCTGGCCACAGCAAATGGGCGAATATCAAGCACAAGAAGGCCGCCACCGACGCCAAGCGCGGCAAGATCTTCACCCGCCTGATCAAGGAAATCACCGTTGCCGCGCGCCTCGGCGGCGGCGACGCGTCGATGAACCCGCGCCTGCGCCTTGCCATCGACAAGGCGATGGACAACAACATGCCCAAGGACACCATCGAGCGCGCGGCCAGGCGCGGCGCGGGTGAACTGGAGGGCGTCGCTTACGAAGAGATCCGCTACGAAGGCTACGGCATCGGCGGCGCGGCGGTGATCGTCGACTGCATGAGCGACAACCGGACGCGCACGGTGGCCGACGTCCGCCACGCCTTCTCGAAATACGGCGGCAACCTCGGCACCGACGGCTCGGTCGCGTTCCTCTTCAAGCATTGCGGGCAGATCCTGTTCCCGCCGGGCACCGACGAGGACAAGCTCCTCGAAGCGGCGCTGGAGGCCGGCGCCGACGACGTCGTCACCAACGACGACGGCAGCCTTGAAGTCGTCACCGGCCCGTACGATTTCCTGGCCGTCAAGGATGCGCTCGCCAAGGCCGGCTTCAAGCCCGAGTTCGCCGAAGTCACGATGAAGCCCGCCACCGAGGTCACCATGACCGGCGACGACGCGCTGCGGATGCAGAAGCTCATCGACGCGATCGAGGCGCTGGACGACGTCCAGGACGTCTACACCAATGCGGTCATCGACGCGTAGCGCGGCGTCTGCCCTGTCCCTGCCGGCCGCGGCCCCCGCCTCCGTGCGGCGCATCCTCGGCATCGACCCCGGGCTGCGGGTCACCGGCTTCGGCGTCATCAGCGTCACCGGCAACACGCTCACCTTCCTCGCGTGCGGCTGCATCAGGAGCGATGCGCGCGAGGCGCTGCCGCTGCGCCTGTCCATGATCCTGCACGATCTGTCCGCCGTCATCGCGCGGGAGCAACCGACCGAAGTCGCCGTCGAGAAGGTGTTCGTCAACGTCAATCCGCAATCGACGCTGCTGCTCGGGCAGGCGCGCGGCACGGCGATCTCCGCGGCGGTGCAGGCCGGCCTGCCGGTGGCCGAGTACACCGCGTTGCAGGTCAAGCAGGCGGTCGTGGGCCACGGCAAGGCGGCCAAGGAGCAGGTGCAGGAGATGGTCCGGCGGTTGCTGAGCCTTCCCGGCACACCGTCCCCGGACGCCGCCGATGCGCTGGCCTGCGCGATCGCGCACGCGCACAGCGCGACCGGCCTCGGCGGGCTGCGCAAGGCGGGCTACCGCGTGCGCGGCGGCCGGCTGATGTGATGCCCGCCACCCCGGCGACGCCGCCGCTGCCGCGACGCTCGCCGCGCCCGCTGCGACGCCCGGCCGCGGTGATCTTCGACATGGACGGCCTGATGCTCGACACCGAGCCGCTCGCCGCGCGGGCGTGGACCGACGCCGCAGGCCTGCTGGGCATCGACTTCGACCCTGCCGTGACGCCGCGCCTCATCGGCCGCAATTTTCCCGACTGCCGCGCGCTGATCCGGGACCATCACGGAAACCATTACCCGGTCGACGCATTGATGCGCGCCTGGGCCGCCGCGTACGACGCGATCGTCGCGCGCGAGGGCATCGGCCAGAAGACCGGCCTCGCCCCCCTCCTCGCGTGGCTCGAACAGGAAAACATTCCGAAGGCCGTCGCCACGTCGACGCGCCGCGCACGCGCGCAAGTGAAACTCACCGAGGCATCTCTCTTCGACCGCTTCACCGCGCTGGTCGGCGGCGACGAGATCGCCAACGGCAAGCCGGCACCGGACATCTTCGTCGAAGCCGCCGCGCGTCTCGGCATCGCCGCCGCCGAATGCGTCGTGCTGGAAGACTCGGAACCCGGCATCAACGCGGCACTTGCCGCGCACATGATCCCGATCATGGTCCCGGACCTCGCGCCGCCGTCGGCCGCGCTCCTCGCGCGCGGGCCGCTGGTGCTGGTCACGCTGCGCGAGGTGCATGCGCATCTCGCCGCGCTGCCGGTGGCGGAGCGCGTGCGATAATCCGGCGAACGCCCAGCCCCCCATGATCGGCCGCCTCACCGGAATTCTCGTCGAGAAGAACCCGCCGCAGCTCCTGCTCGACGTGCAGGGCGTGGCCTACGAGGTCGACGTGCCGATGAGCACGTTCTACAACCTGCCGGCCACCGGCGAGCGCATCTCGCTGTACACGCACATGGTCGTGCGCGAGGACGCGCATCTGCTGTTCGGCTTCGGCAGCGAACCGGAGCGCCGCGCCTTCCGCCAGCTCCTGAAGATCAGCGGCATCGGCGCGCGGACCGCGCTGTCGGTGCTGTCGGGGCTGTCGGTCGCCGAGCTCGCGCAGGCGGTCACGATGCAGGACACCGGACGCCTGACGAAGATCCCCGGCATCGGCAAGAAAACCGCCGAACGGCTGTTGCTCGAGCTGAAGGACAAGCTGGGCGTCGACCTCGGCACGGCGGTCGGCGTCCATCGCCCCGCGCCGGTGATGTCCGATGTGCTCAATGCGCTCATCTCGCTCGGCTACAGCGACAAGGAGGCCGTGGCCGCGGTGAAGAAGGTGCCCGAGGGCCTCGCCGTCGGCGACGCAATCCGGCAGGCGTTGAAGTTGCTGGCGAAAGCGTGAGATGACAGCCCCCGAAGCTCACTTTGTGCGGCAAAGCCGCATCCCGCTCCGCGGGACCAGCCTTCGGCTGTCCTGCGGCCTTCGGCCTTGTGTTCGCCTCCCCCCACGGGGGCGGTCAGCACCCTTCGGACGGCCGGGCGGGCGCTGGGATGACAGCCCCCGAAGCTCACTTCGTTCGCCTCCCCCCAAGGGGGCGGTCAGCACCCTTCGGACGGCCGGGCGGGCGCTGAGATGATCGAAAACGACGAACTCAATCGCCTCGTCACCGCCAAGGTCGTTGGCGTCCAGGAGGAAGTGGTCGAGCGCGCGCTGCGCCCGCGGATGCTCGACGACTATGTCGGGCAGGAAAAGATCCGCGGCCAGCTGTCGATCTTCATCGAGGCGGCGAGAAAGAGAAAGGAATCGCTCGACCACGTGCTGCTGTTCGGGCCGCCGGGGCTTGGCAAGACCACGCTGTCGCACATCATCGCCCACGAGCTCGGCGTAAACCTGCGCCAGACGTCCGGGCCGGTGCTGGAGCGCGCCGGCGACCTCGCGGCGCTGCTCACCAACCTCGAGCCGAACGACGTGCTGTTCATCGACGAGATCCACCGCCTGTCGCCGGTGGTCGAGGAGATCCTGTACCCGGCGCTCGAGGATTTCCAGATCGACATCATGATCGGCGAAGGTCCGGCCGCGCGCAGCGTGAAGCTCGACCTGCCGCCCTTCACGCTGGTCGGCGCCACGACGCGCGCGGGCATGCTGACCAATCCGCTGCGCGACCGCTTCGGCATCGTCGCGCGGCTCGAGTTCTACACGGCGCCCGAATTGACCCGCATCGTGACGCGCTCCGCCGGGCTCCTCAAAATCGCGCTCGACCCCGATGGCGCGCACGAGATCGCGCGCCGGTCGCGCGGCACGCCGCGGATCGTCAATCGCCTGCTGCGGCGCGTGCGCGATTACGCGGAAGTCCGCGCCGACGGCGAGATCACGCGCGCCGTCGCCGATGCCGCGCTGGCGATGCTCGACGTCGACAGCACCGGCCTCGACGTGATGGACCGCAAGCTGTTGCAGACGGTGATCGACAAGTTCGCCGGCGGTCCGGTCGGCGTCGACAATCTCGCCGCAGCGATCGGCGAGGAGCGCGACACGATCGAGGACGTGCTGGAACCGTTCCTGATCCAGCAGGGCTTCCTGCAGCGCACGTCGCGCGGCCGGATCGCCACCGCGCTGTCGTACCGGCATTTCGGGCTGATGCCACCCGCGCCGCCCGCGCCGGGCGCGTCGGCGGGCGGCGCGGCCGACCTCTTCCCCAGCGCATGACCGCCGCCGCAACGCACGCGGCCTTTCACTTCCCGGTCCGTGTCTACTACGAGGACACCGACATGGCGGGTGTCGTCTACTACGCGAACTACCTCAGGTTCCTGGAGCGCGCGCGCACCGAGTGGCTGGCAGCGCTCGGCTTCGAGCTGGCCACGGTGGAGCGGGAACACGGGATCACCTTCGTGGTCCATCACGTCGACATCCGTTATCACCAGCCAGCACGGCTCGGCGACCGGCTCGACGTGACGGCGACCCTTGGCGGGCTCGGTCGCGCGCGGATGCTGATGCTGCAGGACGTGTGGCGCGGCCCTGAAACCCTGGTCGAGGCGCGCGTCACGCTGGCCTGCCTCGATCGAGCCAACTGGCGCCCGGCGCGCATCCCTGCGCCGCTCGCCGAACGGATGGAGAAGCCCGTTTGAACATCCAACCCGATCTTTCGTTCGTCGTGCTGATCACGCACGCGTCGCTCGTCGTCCAGGCGGTGCTGGCACTGCTGGTCGGCCTGTCGCTGTGGTCATGGTGGCAGATCTTCCTCAAGGCGTTCCAGCTGAAGCGCGCGGCGCGCGACACCGATGCGTTCGAGGACGAGTTCTGGAAGGGCGGCGACCTGGCCGAGCTCTACCAGCGGGCGAGCCAGTCGCGAGCCGGCGGCAGCCTCGAGCACGTCTTCAGCGCCGGCTTTCGTGAATATTCGAAGCATCGCCGGCAGGGCAGCACGGCGGCAGTCACGCTCGACAGCGCGCGTCGCGCGATGCGCGCCGCCTACCAGCGCGAAATCGACAATCTGGAAGCGCACCTCTCCGGCCTCGCGACCGTCGGCTCGGTCAGCCCGTACATCGGTCTCCTCGGCACGGTGTGGGGGATCATGAATGCGTTCCGCGGGCTCGCCAACGTGAGCCAGGCGACGCTGGCGCAGGTCGCCCCCGGCATCGCCGAGGCGCTGATCGCCACCGCGATCGGCCTGTTCGCCGCGATCCCGGCAGTCGTCGCGTACAACCGCTACACGCACAACGTCGACCGGCTCGCCGTGCGCTACGAGACGTTCATCGAGGAATTCTCCAACATCCTGCAGCGCCAGGCATGACAGGCGACAGGTAACAGGTGACAGGGATCGGATGTCACAACCGAACATTCGCCTGATCGCGTGCGCGCCATCGCCGACGATGCTCGCACGGCGAAGGTCTGATCACTGATCACTGATCACTGATCCCTGTACCCCGACCTCTGATATGCGCCGTCCCCGCAAGTCGATCAACCAGATCAACGTCGTCCCGTACATCGACGTGATGCTGGTGCTGCTCGTGATCTTCATGGTCACGGCGCCGCTGGTCGCGCCCGGGGAAATCGAACTGCCGTCGGTGGGCAGCCGGCTCACGGTGCCGGCGCAGCCGCTGCGGGTCACGCTCAGCACCGACGGGACGCTGGCGCTTCTCGACCAGCAGGCCGGCAGCGCGGAAGCAAGCCTGTCGCGCGAGGCGGTCGTCGCCCGCATCCGGGCGAAACAGGCGAAGCTCCCCGACCAGCCCGTGGTCATCGCGGCCGACAGGAACGCGCGCTACGAGGACGTCCTCGGCGTGCTCGATCTGCTGCAGCAAAACGGCGTCAGGAAGGTCGGGCTGCTCGCCCGGCCGCCGGCCAAATAGCCGGTGCCGACGAGGAAAGATCGCCCCAGGAAGCCGGCGCGGGTCTCGGGCCAGTGGCCGGCCCTCGGACTCGCCGTCGCCGTGCATGTCGCGTTCATCGCCGTGCTGGTGGCCTCGGTCCGGTGGCAGAACACACCGCCCGAGCCCGTCACCGCCGAGCTTTATGCGGCCCCTGCGGTCGCCCCGGTCGCGCGGGAACCAACGCCGCCGCCGCCGCCACCGGAACCCCAGGCGAAGCCGGAGCCCGAACCGAAGCCCGAACCGAAGCCGCTGCCGAAGCCGGAACCGGCGCCGCCGCCAAAGCCCGTTCCGCGACCGGAGCCCAAGGTCGAGAAACCCGATCCGCGCGCCGCCGACATCGCGCTCAAGGAGAAGCAGGAAACCGAGCGCAGGAAGCGGGAACAGGCCGAACGCGACAAGCGCGACCGCGAAGTGAAGGAAGCGCAAAAGCGGGAAACCGAAAAGAAGAGGCAGGACGAGCAGAAGCGCGTCGCCGAGGCGCGCGAGCGGCAGGTGCACGAGGCGGAAGCGCTGAAAGCGCAGGCGACGCGCGAGCGGCGGGCAGGCGAAGCGGACGCGCTCCGGGCGCAGGCCGAGCGCGAGGCCCAGGTCCGCGCGCAACAGCAGCAGGCCGCGGCGGCGGCGGCCGCCCGCGCGCGCGCGTTCGCCGACTACCGGGCGCGCCTCCAGGGGAAGATCCGGGGCAACGTCATTCTGCCGCCCGAAATCCCCGGCAATCCCGAGGCCCTGTTCGAGGTGGTGCAGCTCCCCACGGGCGAAATCATCGAGGTCAAGCTGCTGAAACCGAGCGGCGTGCGCGCCTACGACGAGGCGGTCGAGCGCGCGATTCGCAAATCGTCGCCGCTGCCGCGGCCGGAGCAGCCTGATCTCTGGCAGCGCGAACTGAAGCTGACCTTCCGGCCGCGGGATTAGCTTATGTCCGTGTGGTGCGGTCGGCGATTTCGATGGCGACCCAGCACCAGTCCGGGTGGCGTTCGATCAACTCGCGCAGCACCACGGTGTACACCGCGTCGCCGGTAATGACGACGACGCGGCGCCCGGCGGCATATTCCGACGTCGGGATGATGAGCGACTTCGTGGCGAGCGGCTGCTTCGGCCGCGAAGGCGGCGGCAGATAGAGGCCATCGAAGCGCTCGCCGATCGTCGAGACGTCGACGCCGTCGACGACGAAGCCCATGTCTTCGCGCGCCTGGCGCCTTCCGTGCAAGGCGACGGCGGCGAAACGCAGCGCGACGACGGAGACGCCCGCATCGATCTTTTCGGCCGTCGCCTTGACCACGCGCCGGACGGCCCCCAGCACCCGGTCGCCGCCGTCCCGCGGCCGGACGGTCACCAGCGCGCCGAGCGCGAGGCCGTCGCCGATTGCGCCCGCCGCAGTGATGCGAAGACCGCTGCTGGAGCGGTTCTGCACCTGCCACGTCGTCGTGGCCACCCCGTAGCGGCTTGGCGGCGCCAACCCCGGCACGGGCGCGTCGCGAGGCGAGGCCGCCGCCCCGGGGACCCCGCCGGCGGCGGCGGGTTCGCGACCGGTGCCGTTGATCGCCACTTCGAACGCAGCATTGCGCGTGTCGCTCGGCGCGAGCTCTTGGCAGATGCGAGCGAGTCCGATATCCACCGCCGCCTGGTAACTGACCGCGGCTCGCGGCTCGCGCGACACTGCGGGCACGGTGTCCGGAGACACCATCGCGCGCAGTTTCTCGAGGACGGCGATCCGCTCCCGGCTGAGCGATCCGCCGGACCCGGCATCGGCGGCGGCGGGGTGGCGCAGCGCGGCGATGCCGCGTTCGATCTGCATCGTCAGCGCGCCCGTGTCGAGATAGCGCAGCATGTCCCCTGTTTCGTCGCCGAAGCGGCGGACGAGTCCCTTGCGCCCCCCCAGGTCCACCGCGAACGAACTGGTGGCGCTCGGGGTCATCGCGAGCACGAGCTCGCCGCTCCAGGCACGGACCTGCGCGAGCGTCCACTCGAGCTGCGGCGGCGCCAGCGTGCCGGTGTTGACGATCTGCGTGAGCAGCACCGAGATGTATTCCTGCTCGATGGTCTGCGCCATCGCGGACGAT
>Ga0315271_10000609_pt1 | contig 20320 bp, 16 predicted proteins | sample C3_top_MG_FD_204664 | JGI IMG/M metagenome (GOLD analysis project Ga0315271, IMG submission 204664) | Sediment microbial communities from Yellowstone Lake, YNP, Wyoming, USA - C3_top | ecosystem: Environmental > Aquatic > Freshwater > Lake > Sediment | place: USA: Wyoming | collected 2017-08-01
GTGGGTTTCACTTTTCACTTTTCACTTTTCACTTTTAACTTTTCACTTGTTACTTCTTGCCGCCGTTCTCCCCCTGGAGCCAGTCGGCGAGCGCCTCGATCTGCTGGTTGTTGAGGCGGCCGTCAAAGCCGGGCATGGTGAGGCCCCGTCCCTGATGGATGACCTGGACAAGAAGGCCGCGGTTCTCACCATAGGGCCAGTCGGAGCGCTTGAGGGCGGGCCCGACGCGGCCTCCCTCCATATTCATGCCGTGGCATACGCCGCAGTTTTGCAGGTAGAGCGACTTTGGATCGCTGGCGGCGGCTCCCACGGGCAGGCGGCCATTCTGAGAATAATCCACTGCGGCGGCACGGTCGGAATCATCCCCGGCCGCGAAGCGTCCCCAGCCGCCCACCGTGGGAGTCCCCTGCCAGAAGATGAAGGTGAGCACCGCGGGAATGAGAACGGCCAATGTGTAGGCGACCCAGCGCCGTCGCGGCACGGCAGTTTCTTTGGACGACTCCGGCATTTCGATTCTCCTCCAAGGAGCGAACAAGCTCATAACCGGTTTGTTATACCTTTCACTTTTCACTTTTCACTCGTTCCCATCCGACCTCTCGGGCCGGGAGTTAGTATAACCTATTGGCCGGTACGGTTATGCCCCAGCAGTCTGGCCCGCTTCACACGAGATAGCACACCGCGAGTCCCGCCTGGGCCGTCATCATGAGGGCGTACATGTGCGTCCAGGAAGGGTGGTTTTCTACCGTGGCCAGAGCCTCTGGGTCCTTGAGCATGAGGGTTACGACATAGAGTCCCCAGGCCGCGAGGCCCAGCCCGAGCACCGTTAACAACATGGCATTCCCCGTGAGCAAGGCACTCCCGGCGCCCGCGGGCAACAAGATCCCCAACGGCAGGAGGAGCCACGGCAGGAGGAAGGAGGGCGCGATGAGCCAGGCCGCCTTGCGCGGGCCGTAGATCAGAGGCAAGGTCCGGCAGCCACCGAGGCGGTCGCCTTCCATGTCCGAGAAATCTTTGGTGGACGCGGCGCCCAGGAGGAACAGGAAGAAGACGGCCCCGAGATACCAGGGTTCGGCCGCGATCACCGGCGCGACAAAAGCCCACCCTGCCACCTTCAGGAGCTCGCCGCGGGCCAGGGCGATGGTCGCGTTGGCCCACCAGCCGTGGCGCTTGGTGCGTCCCAAGGCCGGTGCCGAATAGATGAAAGTGCACAGCAGCCCGCCCAGGAAGATCCAGAAAGCCGCGTGCGCGTGCCACGGCGCGGAGGTTCGCGTCGCGAAGTTCGCATCGTAGGGAGGGGGAACGACCCACCAAACCGGTATCACGGAGAGCGCGTAGAGTACCCACGAAACGACCCACGACTGGCGCACGGCGATCGCTCCCGTACACAGGGGCCTGTCCGGCTTGTTCACCCGGTCAATCTCCAAATCATAGATCTGGTTGACCATGTTGGAGGCGGCGTTCATGAGAGAGGCGCAGGCCGACCCGAGAATCAGCGTGAACCCGAGGCCCCAGGTGAAGGTGGAATAGGGATTATGGACGGACCCCCAGGCGCACGCGGAGCCCGAGAGAATGCCCATGAGCGGGGGCAGGAGCGTGAAGGGGCGGGCGAGCCGGATCCAGTCCTTCAGGATCACGGCGGCACCGGGAGGGAAATGACCGCCGCCAGCAGCGCGCCGATGCCGAAGGTCAGGGAACCCGAAATCGCGCCCAGGGCCAGATGCACGATCTCCTTGGAAATCCAGCCCCGGCCCACGACCTTTTCGTTCAGGAGCGACTCGCTGAAAAAGGCCACGATGCAGGCCACCACCAATGAGAACACCATGAGGGCCAGGTCAATCCCGCCCACCGAGGTGAAGGATCCGCACCCCGCGAAGATCCGGGCGTCGTCGGGAAGAAAGAAGGCAGGCGCGAAGAGGCTGCACAACACGGAAGCGGCGGCGAAGACGAAGATCACCCCCAGACCTGCCAGACTCCCCGCGAGGGAAACGGCTCCCGCCGTCCCGGGAGGCACCGGCGCACGGCGGAAGAGAAGCCGGGCCTTGCCGCTTGAGGTTTTGCCCACCTCAGAAGCCACAGTGTCGGCGGCGTAGACCGCCAGGGAGGCCACGAACGCCAGAGGAGAGACCAACGCAAACAGCGCGGGGATGAGGCCTTTGGAGAACACGGAACCAACCCCCCTGCGGCCACCGTCCGGTTCCGCGATCCCCCTTCGGCGCTTGATCCTTCTCCCGAAGTAAGTGCTCAGTTGGGAAATGAGGTAGAACGCCAAGAGGAAGCTGTACCCCCTCCATCCGACACCGACCACCACCAGGGAGCCAAAGAGGATCCCCAGTGCGCACGAGGCTCCTCCAACCCACTTCAGCCCGTAGGCGGAGAGGCCTAGGGCCATATTCAACGCCAGGAGCAAGAGCGTGAGGACGAGCGCGGGGGGATATGCACCGGCGCCTGGAAAGGCTTCATTGAAGGCGCCGAGCAGGTGGCTCACGCCCTCGGCGCCGGCGAAGGAGAACACGAGCCAGGCCATGAGCGGCACCGTGAGATTGTCGTCAATCTGTCCCGGGAGCGTTTCCACGAGTCCGGCCAGAAAGGCCGCGGAGAACGCCGTGGCACAGATGACGAATCCCTCTGGGCCGCGAAGAGAGCGCCCTGACACGAAGGCGTACCAGAGTGCCGAAAGAGCGCCTCCCACGAGCGTCAACCCAAACCAGCCCGCCCAGGTTTTCTCGGCATTCCACTTCAAACGGGGGCCCTTGAGGGCCATCCCAAAGAGGGCGGCTGCAGCATCCCCGAAAGCCAGCACGGCCCAGGCCGCCGCGGCCACCGCCATGCTCCCGCGCCAGTCCACCGGATTCCAGAACGACGAAAAGACATCCTTGGGGTTCGAACACAGAACGATGAGAACGAGGACGATCGCCGGGTATCCTATCATCCCCGAGTACCCTCGCGCCTTCTCCTCCGGCCTCAGGAGCTTTCCATAACCGTAATGGGGAAAGAGCCACAGGTTGTGAGCCAGGGCCGCAAGCGCGCACAAGGCCGCCTGCCAAGGCGTCAGCCATCGCAGGCAAAGCCCAAAAAGCCCCATGGCCATGTGGAGCACTTTTCGAATGACCTCTCGCCGCGTATCAGGGGTCATGGCGAATTGCGAATTGCGGATTGCGAATTCCGAATTGCAAAGGCCTGCCCCCGTCTCCCCATCTCCCCATCTCGCCATCCCCCCATCTATCCCTTCACGGTCCATAGGTCCCGGTACCGCCCATGAGATCCACGACGGTCCCGGCGCCCTTGAGGCTGATGAGGAAGCGGTACTGCGTGTCGCGGAAGGGCCCGATGGTCCGTTTGCCCACATCGAATCCGATGGCGTAACAGGAGCCGTGATACCAGAAGACGAGACGCAGGTCGCGCCACTCGGCGGTCAGAAGGTCCCGCGCGATGTGCGGGTTCAGCGTCACGCGGCCGCCGGCCAGGCTCAGGCCCGCCGCAAGCCGCACTTCTTGGGCGGGAGGCGCGATGGATCGGGGTTGGAACTGGGTAACGCCGAGGGTCTGGCTCCGCAGATAGGCCAGCCGCACGAAATCCCCGTCCTCGTCTTTCTTCGGCCGATAGGTGACGGCGAGGGATTCCGAATCCAGCGCGTGCGAGATCACATTGAACCGCAACCGCAGATCCGCGCTCCACCGCGCCGTGGGCCAGGCCCTGAGGAGCAGCGTCACCGGTGAGTTCTGGTTCGCCTGCCCATCCAGCCACGACAATGGGGTCTTGAAGCTGTGGGACTGGTAGAGATCGGCATCGAAGAGGAGGTCGCCTTGTTTCGTGTACAGCCGGTTTCGGATACCCACCCGGACCACGCTCTGATCCAAGGGCACCGTGTCCACCTCATCGTAGATGGGGAGGCGGAACGCGGTGGAGTCCCGCGAGACAAAGGTATAGGCGAGGTACGGTTCGATGACATGCTTGTCCCCGCTTTTAAATCTGCGGTAAAGGCGCGGCCCCGAAAGATCTAGCGAAGCTTTGGCATAGGCGCGCAGGAGGGAGCCTCCATCGTAGGTCCCCGCGTCCGGGTTCAGGCTCTCGCCGTACCCCGTGGCCCTCAGGTCCAGGCGCGGTGAGAGGTCCAACCAGGGCGCGGGGTGAAAGGGTCGCTCGGCGAAGGGGTGCAGGTCCACCCTCCCGTAAGAGATGGCGTGCTTGGTGGGAGTGGAGAGTTGGGTGTCCCCCCACTCCTTGTGCAGATAAGCCGCGGAGGTTTCGAACCCCCCGTAGAACCCAGCGAATAGCGGCTGAAGGCTAGAGCGAAACTCCGCGCCAGGGAGGGCGCTCTGGATGAGGTCTTGGCCCCGGGTGAAATACTGGCGTTGCCGCTCCGCCCGCAAGTTGAACGCGTAGGGGCCCCAGTTGCGCGTGAGGAAGATGCGGGAGTCTGTGCCGGAGACGGTGCCTTGGTTGTAGTCCCGCTGGTATTCCCTGGGGAAATCTATGTCCGAGAGGAGGTTGAGGTCGGCCGTGAAGGTCCAGCCGTTGCGCATTTTCTGCAGATGGGTCCAGGTGAAGTCCCACCGCTTGCGATCATCCGTCTTCTGCCGGATGTAGTAGCCGTGGAACCACCCGTAGGTGTTCTCCGAAGGCACATACCTGAACTCCTCGCCTATCCCCCACCCCAGCTTTTCGTACCCATCCAGGTAGACGGTGTCGTCCCACCAATCGGCGGGCGCGATGAAGAAGGCGCTGTTGACGGTGAATCCCTTGGTGGTTGAGGTGCCGATCTCCGGGATGAGGAACCCCGTGCTGCGGTCCGGCTTGATGGGCCAGATGAGATAGGGCAGGTAGAGGATGGGTGCCTGGCGCGCGCGGAAACGCGGGTTGCTCAGGAAGGCGTAATGGTCTATGTGAAAGCGACCCCGGCTCATGCGCAGGCTCCAGGGTGGCACGGCGGCGGCGCAGGAGGTGAAGGTGCCGTCGTCCACCTCGTACCAGTCCTCCCCCGTTTTGCGGAGGGTAGGACCGTAAATGGTGAAGTCGCCGTCTCGCTGAACGCCGTAGGCGTCCCGCACCTCCCCCGTTCCGGCCTTCATGTCGTAGTGCAGCTCGGTGCCGGACACGGTGAAGTCCCCCCAATCCACCGCCACCTGGCCCGTGGCCCAGAGGGTCTCCTTCTCGCTGTCGTAGGTCACCGAGTCGGCCGTGAGGAGCATTTCGCCCTTTTCGAAGCGCACATTTCCCTCGGCCACATACACACCCGGTGAGAGCGTGGTGAGCTTGTCGAAGGTCATGTGGTACTTGGGGGGTTCCTGAGGTTTGGCCTTGGCGGCGGCGGCTGTAGCAGCGGCAGCAGCTTTTTTCTTGGAGGGAGCACCCTTTTTGAGGCCGTCCGTGGCGCCGGGCATCGTGGTCTGGAGGGTCGGCAACCCCTTCGGGTGCCAGGGAATGGGAGTGAGCTGAGCCGCGGCGGGAAGGGCGGCCGTCAGCAGCAGGACGCCTGCCCAAGACTTCACGGTTGCCCCTTGAAGATCCTCACGCCGGCATAGGAGACCACCTCGGTGTCGTCCCCCGTGACCATGCCCGAATCGGTGTAGTCCACCACTTCCGCCTGGTCCGCCCCCAATTCGCGGCAGGCGAAGAGAGCGGCCACGGCGGGCGCGTAGCCACACATGGAGATGTGCCGCTCGTGCACGGCGTCGAAGAGCCCTCCCGGGTCCATGCGCAGGACCGCCTCGAGGGCGGCCGTATCCTTCGCCCGGTTGGTCCTGGCATCCTCGTAGTGGTTCATGTCGCTCGACACCACGATGGCCACGCGCTCCCGGCATTCCGTCATCGCCTTAGCCATGGCGAGCCCCAGGGATTCGAGCTCCCCCAGGGCGGTCGTTCCTACAACCACCGGCAGGAAGGTGAACTCCCCGAGAAGGACTTGGAGAAAGGGCAACTGCACCTCGATGGCGTGCTCCCGGCGGTGGGCCAGCGGATCGTCTTCCATGGCCGGGCAGGCCGCGGCCAGACGGCGCGCCAGGTCTCCGTCCACGGGCACATCCCCGAGAGGCGTGTGCCACTGCCCGTCCGAGATCGAGGCCAGACGGGCACCGACGCCGGTATGATTGGGGCAAAGGATGATCAGTCGCTTCGGGAGGTCCACGCAGGCATAGGTCTTGCCCGCCGTGGAGCCGCTATAGATGTAGCCAGCATGGGGGACGATCACCGCCCACGGCGTCAGCGGCTCCAGGGTCCTCACCAGAAAGCGTTCCACGGAGGTCCGCAGTTGGTCCGGTTGAGCGGGATAAAAGGAGCCGGCTACTGCTGGCATCCTGACGGATTCCCCTTCAGCGACCATGCTCCCCTCCTGCGGCGCGGGGCCAGAAGAGCGACCCGAGAGATGAAGATACCACCCCCGGACCCCTCACTCAACGGCACCGAGTGCGCATTGCGCGCAAATTGGGAGGATGCGCCCGAAAACACTGGGCTGTCGTTACTCCCCCTGAGAGGGCGGGTTGGGACCTTCCGTCACGATAATGCGACCCTTTCGGGGATGAACGGAAACCCAGAGATGGAGGTCCTCGCCGCTCTTCAGGTTGACTGCATGGTCCTGGACCATGATCGAAGAGCCAGCCACGGCCGGGCGCACGCCGAACCGCAGCGTATGGGGGCCTACGCGAAGGTTCAGGCGCTCGCTGATCCTGAAACCTGCTTTCGATGGGTTGACAGGATTGATGCCGCCGTGGATTTCCCTCTTGATGACCATCTCGCCGTCCACCTGGATTCCCAGGCCGCCGGCCCGGATGGGACCGAAGATGTCCATCCTGACGATACCCTGCCCGACCGGCCTCTTAGCGCCGACCTCGGGCGCCCTAGGAGGCGCGGCAGGGATCTTATTAGACCGTTCACCACGATCTGCGGGGGAAGCGGGTGGCACCGCCTTCGGCGAAGAATCCTCGGCGCCCAGACCCGTTTCGGGTGCCCCACCTTGCGGGACCGTCTTGGGCTGAGGCGCCGCAGAGGGAGGTGCCACGGAATCGGCAGGAACGGCTTCCCGAGAGAAGTGGCCCGCCAGGCGAACGATTCCTCCTAGAATGACGATGATGACGAGAATGCCGAGAACCCCGTAGGTCACCCGGTTGAGCACCTTCCGCTGGGGGGGCTGCGGCGCGGAGGGAGGCGGGGGCTCGACGGTGCCTCCCGGCGGGACCATGACGGTGGGGGTTTCGTCGTTCCCCGCAGCGGACGACTTCTTGCTGGTGAGATCCGAAACGACCGGCAGCGTCGCCTCGCCTCGCAGGTGGCCCAGCGCTTCGTCAATGGCGTGCACCAGGTCGTCCCCGCCGGCGAAACGACCCTCCCTCGATTTGCAGAGGAGGCGGGACAGGACTTCAGAAATTTCCTGGGGCAGGGCAGCCGGGCCGATCTCGGGCTGCGGCGGCGAGTGGACGATGTGGTAGCAGACGGTCGAAATGGTGTCGCCCACGAAGGGCCGTTTCCCGGTCAGCATGAGGAAAAGGACCACGCCCAGGGAGAAGAGGTCGCTCCGACCGTCCAACGGCTGTCCCGTCACCTGCTCGGGGCTCATGAAGTGCGGTGTACCCAGGATTTCCCCCGTGCGGGTGAGCTCGCTGGAGTCCAGGTGAGCCACGCCGAAATCGGTGATGACGACACGCCCCGTGTGATCCACCAGGATGTTGTCGGGTTTGATGTCGCGGTGCACGACGCCGTGACCGTGGGCGTAGGCCAGCCCGAGGGCCACCTGCCGGGTGATGCCGAGAGCTTCCTCCGGAGGCAGTGTGGACCGCCTCTTGAGGAGATCGCCCAGGCTCTCCCCCTCCACGAATTCCTGGGCCATAAAGGGGGCCCCGCCCTCCTCGCCCACATCGTAGACCGTCACGATGTTGGGATGGTGGAGATTTCCTGCGGCCCTTGCCTCGTGGAAAAAGCGCTGGGAATACTCACTGCGCTGCCCTTCCGAAAAGCCCTCGGGGAGGGCCACCTGCTTGAGCGCGACCACGCGGCAGATGAGGGGATCCCGGGCCTTGTACACGATGCCCATGGCCCCTCGGCCCACTATGGACAGGATCTCGTAGCGGCCTATTTTCTCAGGCAGTTCGCTCATGGGGCCTAGGATAATCCCTTCGGCCATCGGCGGCAAGAGCCGCCGATCCCTTGAACAACCTGGCCTCCGGGTGGTAAAAAGCCTGGGGAGGAAAAATGAACGCTCTGCCCATCATGCTCGGTGCGCTGTGCGTCTACGCGCTCGGTTATCGCTACTACAGCGCCTTCATCGCCGCCAAGGTATTGGCCCTGGACGATTCGCGGGTCACGCCGGCCCACCGATTCCAGGACGGGCACAACTTCGTCCCCATGAACAAGTGGGTGCTCTTCGGCCACCACTTCGCGGCCATCGCGGGGGCCGGACCCCTTGTGGGACCGGTCCTGGCGGCCCAGTTCGGCTACGCACCCGGCCTGATTTGGCTCCTGGCGGGGGCCGTCCTCGCGGGCTGCGTCCACGATTTCACGGTGCTCGTGGCCTCGGTTCGCCACGGCGGCCGCTCCCTGGCGGAGATCGCCAGGATGGAGGTGGGCCCGGTGGCCGGGTTCACGGCGGGCGTGGCCATCCTCTTCATCGTCGTCATCGCCCTGGCGGGGTTGGGCCTGGTGGTCGTGAACGCCCTTGCCGAGAGCCCCTGGGGCACCTTCACCATCGCCATGACCATCCCCATCGCCATCGCCATGGGACTCTACATGTTCAAGATCCGACCGGGATCCATCAGGGGGCCGAGCATCGCGGGCGTGGTGGCCCTCATCGCGTGCGTGGTGGGCGGGCGGTGGATCGCCGCCTCGGCCCTCGCCCCGGCGTTCACCTTCAGCCCGCACCAGATCACGATCCTCATGGCCGTTTACGGCTTCGTGGCCTCGGTGCTGCCCGTCTGGCTCCTCCTCGCGCCCCGGGATTACCTGTCGAGTTACATGAAGCTTGGCACCATAGCGGCCCTGGTACTCGGCGTCATGATCGTTCACCCTGACTTGAAGTTCCCGGCGTTCACGCCGTTCATACACGGCGGGGGGCCCATCTTTCCCGGCCCCGTCTTCCCCTTCGTGTTCATCATCATCATGTGCGGCGCCATATCGGGATTCCATTCGCTGGTTGCTTCGGGAACCACTCCGAAAATGCTTGAAAAGGAGACTCAAGCCCGTTTCATCGGCTTTGGCGCCATGCTGATGGAGAGCCTGGTCGGCATCGTCGCCCTCATCGCCGCGTGCTCCCTCCACCCCGCGGATTACTACGCCATTAATGTGAGCCCGGAGAAATTCGCGGCCCTCGGCATGACGCCCGTGAACCTCGCGGAGCTCAGTTCCGAGGTAGGCGAGAACATCGCGGGGCGCTCCGGGGGCGCCGTTTCCCTGGCCGTGGGCATGGCCCAAATTTTCTCGGGCATCCCGGGAATGAAACAGCTCATGAGCTACTGGTACCACTTCGCCATCATGTTCGAGGCGCTCTTCATCCTCACGACCATAGACGCCGGTACGCGCGTGGGCCGTTTCCTCCTCCAGGAGTTCATGGGAAACTTCTACAAGCCCTTTTCCAAGCCGAGCTGGATCCCCGGTTCGATCATCACCACGACGGCCATCGTCAGCGGGTGGGCCTACTTCATCTACACCGGATCGGTGACCACCATCTGGCCCATGTTCGGCATCGCCAACCAACTCCTGGCCATCGTGGCCCTGGCCATCGTCACCGTTTTCCTCGTAAACACCGGCAAGGCCCGCTACACCTGGGTGACGGTCGTGCCCATGTGCTTCGTCGTCACGACCACCATGACCGCCGGAGTCCTCACCATCCGGGACACCTTCCTGCCCCTCGCCGCCCAACCGGGCAAGGCCTTCCAGGCCTACCTGAACACCTCGTTGACCGTGGTCATGATGGCCGCCGTCGTCATCATCTTGGCCGACTCCGCCCGCCGCATCTGGGCCACGCGCCGCGGCAAGCCCCTCCCCCCCCAATCCTTCGGCCGGCCCGAGGTCAAAGAGGGCGCCCCCGCGCGGTGCTGCTGAACTGCCGCGATCAGGCGAGAAGCGATTTAACGAGACGCGATTGTGGACTGGGTTGTCGGGGCTTTGTGGAGGCCATCCTGATGGTACCACCGAGCCTTCTGACCACGAACCGCGGGGCGAGCACTCTTGCCCGCCATTCTCTCCGCGGACAGGAGTGTCCGCGCCACGAAAACGGGACCGTAGCTCCGGTGCGAAAGCCCCGGAATCTAATCGGTGGACCGCCATCCCTTCGAGGAGGGCTACTCCTTCTCCAGGTAACCCTCGGCGGCGAAGATCTGACCTGCGTCAAAGAAATTGACGACCTGCCGGTAGAGGTTCATGGCCTGGTAGAGGTTCACGGTGGAGTCGAAGCCGCCCTGCTCCACCACATGCTGCCAGAGCACGGCGCGCGCAAGCTGAATGGCCCGGAGCACCTCGATGAGGCGCACGTGCTCGGCTCGGCGCTTGCGCCCCAATTCTCGGAAATACTCGGCCATGGCCGGGTGGCGAGGCTGGTCCAGATAGGTTCCTATCTCTTCGTAAGCCCTGTGAATGTGGCCCTTGAGCTCCAGCTCGGGTATGCGGAGGTAGTCCACCATGCCCTCCTCGTGGCGCATGCGCTCCACCCAGCGCTGGGCCAGCTTGTCGGCGCCACACTCGACGAGGCGGATCACGCTATTGATATCCATGGCTGGCTCCCTTCGCGCTTCCCCATAGCCGAATTGGGGTCACATCCGGTCCTTGATCTTCTTGACAAGGTCTCCATCCAGGGGAAACTCCCCCGTCTTCTTTTTTGAGTAAAGGAGTTCGCCACCCAGTGCCACCTCGAAGACCCCCCCAGAAGACCGGATGAGTTCCGAGTCGAGACCCGTTTCCCGTTTGATCGCGTCCGCCAGACCGGCGGCTCGGGGACCGTAGTTTCAAACCCCGCAGTATTCGATGGTAACTTTCATGCGTTACTCCTGGCTCTTGGCCATTAGCTATTGGCTATTAGCTAACAGCTTGCCTACACCAAATGCCTTTCCCGTGCCTCCTTCTCCAGCATCTCGCGGAAGTCGGGATGGGCGATGCGGATGAGATCTCGGGCTCGCTCCTGGAGATTCTTGCCCCAGAGGTTCACCGCTCCGAATTCGGTGACCACATGGTGCACATCGGCCCGGGTGGTGACGACGCCGGAACCCAGCTTGAGCTTGGGCACGATGCGCGACATGGAACCCTGTTTGGCCGTTGCGGGCAGGGCGATGATGGGTTTGCCGCCCTTGCTCGCGGCGGCTCCCCGGATGAAGTCGAGCTGTCCCCCAAATCCGCTGTAGATGTAAGGCCCGATGGAATCGGAGCACACTTGGCCCGTCAGGTCTATCTCGAGCGCGGAGTTGATAGCGACCATGTTGTCATTCTGGGCGATGATGAAGGGGTCGTTGGTGTGCTCCACGGGGTGCATCTCGAACAGCGGGTTGTCGTGCACGAAATCGTAAAGGCTCCGCGTGCCCAGGATGAAGGTAGACACTACCTTGCCCGGGTGGAGGGTCTTACGGGTTCCGGTGATGATCCCCAGCTCCATGGCGCGCATGAGACCGTCGGAAATCATCTCCGTGTGGATTCCCAGGTCCTTTTTCCCTTCCAGGAGGGACAGGACGGCATCGGGGATTCCGCCGATTCCGAGTTGCAGGGTGGCGCCGTCGGGGATCATCTCCGCGATGATCGCCCCGATCTTCCTCTCCACTTCAGTGGCGGGTTTCCCCGTGAGTTCCAGCAATGGCAGACTGGTCTCGAAAATGTGGCTGGCCCGGGAAACATGCAGGAAGGAGTCGCCCAGGGTCCTGGGCATTTTGTCGTTGACCATGACGATGACGGTCTTGGCCATTTCCACGGCGGCCTTCTGGGCCAACACCTCGAGGCCCAGGCTCATAAAACCGTGATCGTCGGGCGGCGAGCACTGGATCATGGCGACATCCACGCGAATGGCCCCGCCTCGGACGGCCTTGGGGATCATGTGCAGGTGGATGGGCACATAGGCGGACCGGCCGTCGTTGACGGAGGCCCGATCTGCCGGTCCCACGAAAAGCGAGTTGTGGTGAAAGGCGTTTCCCATGCCGGGCTTGGAGAGCGGGTCATCCCCCATGAGGAGAACATGGGACAGGGTCACATTGGTGAGCTCGTCGGCCCGCGCGGCCAGGGCTTCCATGAGCGGGAAGGGCGCTGCCGCGTTGCCGGAGATCCAGACCCAGTCTCCCGAGCGGATGTGGGATACTGCCTCCTGGGCCGTGCAAAGTTTGGCCCTGTAATCGTCTATCCACGCCATGGCTCAACCCTCCCCCAGAAGTTTGCCCAAGTCCTCCGGGCTTTTCGTGATGTGCTGGCTGACCAGATGACCCTCGTAGGTGTAGCAACCCCTCTGGAGACGAGGCCAGTGTCGCATGGTTTCCTTGAGCCCTTTGAGCTGCATGCGTTTCAAGAAGGGCAGGAGCGCATAGGTCATGGCGTGGCTTGAGGTGCGGGCCACATAGGAGGGGCAGTTGGCCACCGCGAAGTGGAGCACGCCCTCGCGGACGAAGACGCCCCCCGTGGGCCCCTGGAGGCGCGTCGTCTCGATGCATCCGCCCTGATCGATGGCGAAGTCCAGGATGACGCTCCCCGGTCGCATCTTGCGAACCATGTCCACGGTCACCACGATGGGGGCCACCTCGCCGGGCACCAGCACGGCGCCCACGATCACCTCCGCGAAAGCGCTAAATTTCTCCATGTTTTCCTTGGTACCGTGGGCCGTGACCACCCGACCCCCGAAGTGGCGGTCTATGGACTCCAGGCGATCTTGGGAAATGTCCAACACATACACGCTGCAGCCAAGTCCCAGGAAGCCCCTTGCGGCATGGAAGCCCAAGGTGCCTGCCCCGAGGATGACCACATCCGCGGGGGGGATGCCCGGCGCGCCGCCCAGGAGGATCCCGATTCCCCCCGAGGTGGTTTCGAGCAGACGGCCCGCGATCTGGGGGGCCATCTTGCCCGCGATTTCGGAGGAGACCTTCAGGATGGGGAGCGTGCCGTCCTTCTCCTGGATGATCTCGTACCCGATGGCCGTGATCTTTTGGGCGGTGATGAGGGCGTGGAAGGCCTCCCCCCGCACCGCGAGGTGCCAGAAAGCCATCACCCCGGTGCCGGGCTGGAGAATTTCCAGTTCCTTCGCGTTGGGGCGCCCGATCTTCACCACCATCTCGGCACGCCCAAGGGCCTCCTCATGCGTGTAAACGATCGTGGCCCCAGCCTTCCGGAAGGCCTCGTCCAGAAACCCCGCAGGCGCGCCCGCTCCCGTCTCGACGAGGACCTCGGCGCCCTCCTCCACGAGTTCCCGAACCCCGGCGGGCGAGAGGGCCACCCGCTTCTCCTCACATTGAGGTTGCACTGCGCATTCCTTAGGGATTCCGAATCGCATGTCTCCCCCTTTCTCCTTGCTCTCTCTGGCTCGCGCGGCCGAGGAGGATTCGCCCTCTCCAACCGGCGTGATTCAACATAGCACCTACCTGGAATGTAGTGCTAGAGAAGGCTCAGGTCAAAGGGTGAGACGGCCCACTCCCCGCAGGTGGGGTAATCCGCGCAATGGTTCGTTCGCACTTGAGATCTCCTTGCTCGGGGATCGGCCAGATTCGGCTGTCGTGGCAGAAGGAACGGGCCGAAGGCTATTGTAGGCGGGATCTTGACCGCCACGCCCCCCTCCACCTGGCGAAGGATCGGGGCGCCCCAGAGAAATCGGGAAATTGACCCTTCGTTTGATAGACCGTATAATGGGGGTGAGGAGGCATTCCTTTGGCCAGTCCTTTGAGCCGCTACGGCGCCCTTGGAGCTGAGCGTGACTGATCCTGGCCCCGGGCGGTTTCTCGTGCACTTCAGGGTCCCATCGGACCTGCGGTACACGGACCTGTTCCACACGGTCCTGGCCCAGCTCGCGCACGAGGTCCCCATCCCCGAAGAGCGCATGGACTGGGTGACCCTGGCCCTGCGAGAGGCCGTGAACAACGCCGTCCTCCACGGGAATAAAAAGGATCCCTCCAAGTTCATCGAGGTGGAGTTGGAAGCCACGCAGGAAGAGTTCATCATGCGGGTGTGGGACGAGGGGCCGGGATTCGATGATTCAAAGCTGGGAGACCCCCGGGCTCCCGAGAACCTTTTCAGGCCCAACGGCCGGGGCATTTTCCTCATCAGGCAACTACTGGACAGGGCAAAGTTCGTTCGCAAGGGAGGGCGATTCGGCCTTGAAATGGCCATAACCCTCGGGGATGGAGACCGCAGGAAGGATAATCAGGAGGCCGCACATGAATAATCGGATCTACGAAAAGGACGGCGTCAGCGTGCTGGAACTCAAAGGCACGATCACGCTGGGCGGGGGCGATGTGACCATGCGGGACCGCATCAAGGAACTGCTGGGACAGGACAAGAAAAGGATCGTCATTGACCTGGGCGAAGTGTCCTTCATGGATTCCACGGGCCTGGGCGAACTGGTCGCCGCTTATACCACCGCCCGCCACCAGCAGGCCACTTTGAAGCTGGCGAACCTCACCAAGAAAATCAAGGACCTCCTCTCCATCACCCAGTTGGCCGCGGTGTTTGAGACCTACGAATCCCTGGACGAGGCTATTGCTTCTTTCAAGTAGCCGTCCTACACTCCCCGGGTCTGCTGGAGCGGTCCCTCACGGAACGGTTCCAGATTGGAGGCACAAGGAATGATCAAGGCGGATATCGTTTTAGAAGTGGCCCGGGTGGCCAGTGTACCCAAGCAGAAGGCCCAGCAGTCGGTGGATATGGTCTTCAGCGCCATCCGAGACGCCCTGGCCGACGGGCAGAAGGTGGAGTTCCGCGGGTTTGGCGTCTTCCGCGTCAAGGAGCGCAAGCGCGGGGTCGGACGGAACCTGAAGACGGGCGAGGCGGTCCAGATCCCTCCGGGAAAGGCCATCAAGTTCAAGCCTTCCAGCCGCTTTTTCGAATAGGGCTGCAACTTGCCCCATGGTTGGTGTCCTCCTCAGGATGACCCTGACGAGTTATCCGCTGAGGCCTCTTCCAAAGAGAGGCTATCGAAGGGTCTTGGGCGACGAGTCAGCAGGATGACGGGACAAAGGTCGCCGCTTCAAAACGCCAAGTTTTCCAAGCATCGGTGGGGTCTTGCACCAGCCTTTATCACTCAGAGGGGGGCGACCCCATTTTAGCCCCCTTCGGGGAAACCGAACCGCCCCAGTGGCGGCACGGTTTTCTCTTTCTTATGACGCTGTTCACAACCCTGCTGGCAGGGGCGTCGTTGGACGGGCGCTACATGGACCTGGGCCCCATCGCTCTCCTGTCGGAGGCGATGCATCACCCAATGGTCTTATGGGCGGGCGCGCCCTTCGCTCTGCCCCTGCTTTTCATCCTCGCGGTGCATGAGATGGGGCACTTCCTGACGGCCCGGCGCCACGGAATCAGGGTCACCTGGCCCTACTTCCTCCCGGGCCCCCCCGTGCTTTCCCTTGGCACCTTCGGGGCCTTCATCCGGCTCAAGGGGCTCATCCCGACCCGTGGAGCCCTCATGGAAGTCGGTGTTGGAGGGCCACTCTGGGGATTCGCAGCGAGTATCCTCGTTGCTCTTTCGGGATTTCTGGCGGCCCGGGCGGGGTATCACGCCCCGGCGGACCTTGGCATGGATGTCCACTTGCCAGCGGCCTATTGGATGCTCCAGGTCTCCGTCCTGGGAGACGCGCGGTGGACCCAGACACTCTTCGAGAACCCCATCCTTCTGGCGGCCTGGCTCGGCCTCTTCGTGCAGGGCCTCAACCTCATCCCCGTGGGCCAACTCGACGGGGGGCATGTGCTCTATGCGTTCCTCAAGAGCAGGCACCGGTGGGTCAGCACGGGCCTCGCCGTGGCCATGCTTGCCTATGCGGCGTTCCAGCCCCAGTGGCTCATCTGGGCGGCCCTCCTCTTCTTCGTCCTGGGCCTGCGGCACCCGCCCACGCTCCTCGACCAGGAGCCGCTCACACCGCGCCAGGTCGCTCTCGGCGTCTGGGCCGTGCTCATTTTTTTCCTCTGCTTCCTCCCCGCACCCTTCGCCGGCTGAGGGAATCCGATTGAGGTCGGGCCTGGTCCGTTGTATCCTCACCATGACGGAGGTCGCATGCGGTTTTTGACGGCGGGCGAGTCCCACGGACCGGCCCTGACGGTAATCGTTGACGGTTGCCCAGCGGGCCTCCGTATCACGCCTTCGGACATTGATTTCCAGCTCGCCCGGCGACAGAAGGGGTTCGGGCGCGGGGCCCGCCAGCGTATCGAGACGGATCGCGTGGAGGTCCTTTCGGGCATTCGCCGCGGGGAAACGCTGGGGAGTCCCATCGCTCTGCTGATCCGAAACCGTGATCACCAAGCATGGTCGGCGACCATGGCCGTGGAACCGCAGGACGGACCCTCGGACCGGGCCGTGACGCTCCCCCGCCCGGGGCACGCGGACCTGCCAGGCGCGCTCAAGTACGACCGCCACGATGCCCGCGACCTCCTGGAACGGGCCAGCGCGAGGGAGACCGCCGCCCGTGTCGCCGCGGGCGCCGTGGCGCGGCGCCTGCTCGAGGAGGCCGGCATCGGCATCGCGTCCTGCGTCGTCGGCATCGGGCCCATCGCGGTGAAAGGCCCCATCACCTACCAAGATTGCCTCGGCCTGGATGAGGACATGCCCATGCCCGAATCCGAGACCCGAGACCGCGCGATTTTGGAGATCAAGTCGGCAGGCGAGCGCGGCGGCACGCTCGGCGGAAAAATCCTGGTCATCGCAAGGGGCGCCCCGCCGGGGCTGGGTTCGCACACGCAATGGGACCGTAAGCTGGACGCACGGCTCGCCCTGCATTTCATGTCCATCCAGTCGGCAAAGGCGGTTGAAGTGGGTGACGGGGTGAGCACCAGCGGGGCCTTCGGCAAGGACGCGCACGACGCCATCCTCTATTCCGCGGAGAGCGGCTTCCATCATCCAACCAACCGGGCAGGAGGTGTGGAAGGCGGCATGAGCAACGGCGAGGAGATCCGCATCACCGCATATCTCAAACCCTTGGCCACACTCATGAAGCCCCTGCCTTCCGCCGATCTGATCACCAAGAAGGCGGGTCGGGGCCAGATCGAACGCTCCGATGTATGCGCCGTTCCTGCCGCCGCGGTCATCGGCGAGGCGGTCATGGCCCTGTGCCTCTGCGATGCTCTCCAGGAGAAGTTCGGCGGGGACAGCGTCGGAGAATTCTTGCGAAACCTTCGGGCTTACCAAGACCAGGTCCGGAGATTCTGACATGGCCCCTCCTATGGGCACGCCCCTGGAATCAAACCGATCAGCCTACCGCCGCGAGGTGATTTGGGCCTCCGTGCTCTTCGCCTTCATCTTCCTCGTCGTCCTGGGCCTGGGTTCCACGATCATCATCTCGGACCTGAGCAACAAGGAGATTTTCAAAATGCTCCATGGGTACAGCAAGGAGCTTGAGGAATCCCTTGCCAAAGTGCCCATGACTAGGACCCTTCAGGGGTTCCAGCAGCAGAAGATCATCAGCACGCGCCTGAACGAGTTCCTTACCGAGAAGAAACTCTTCGATTCAGTGGAGATCTACGACGAGAAGGGCGCTCTCGCTTACCACGAGGACCGCCTTCGGGAAGGCGTGCTCGTCCCCGGGGCCGACCCGAGCGGTCTCCAGAAGGGCCAGTCCGAGACCGTCATGACCCCCCGCATTCCTATCTCGGTCCCCGTCCCCATTGAGCCGGGCAAAATGGGGACGGCCATCCTTTCGGTGAGCGAGGAGGTTCTGGCACGCCAAGCTAACCAGTTCCGGAACCAGATGGTGGTTCGGATCGTCATCCTCATGAGCATCATCTTGTTCCTCCTGGGCCTAGCCTTCATCTATGTTTTGCGCCTCCTCCGCCTCACCCGCAGGATCGAATCGGAAGCGCAGGATCAGCAGCGTCTGTCCTACCTCGGCCTGCTGAGTTCTGGCATCGCCCACGAGGTAAAAAACCCCCTCAATTCGATCCAGATGAACCTCCAGCTCCTCGAGGAAGAGGCCTCCTCGGGGGCGACCCAGGAGCAAATCCACGACTGGATCGTCCCTATCCAGCGGGAAATCCGGAGGCTCGAACGCCTCGTGAACGACTTCCTCCTCTTCGCCCGGCCCCTCAACGCGGGAGCCCAGGAGGTCCAAGGCCAGGTCCTGCTGGAGTCCATCGCGGAACTCGTGGCCGAGGAGGCCCGCCAGAAGAGCGTCCGCATCGAGGTGGAGGTGGAGGGAGATCTTCCAATCCTCATGACCGACGAGAGCCTGCTCAGGACGGCGCTCCTCAACCTGGTTTTCAACGCCGTGCAAGCCATGGAGGGAGGAGGCACCGTGACGCTGCGCGCCTCCAGCGCGGGCAGGGCGGCGATCTTTGAAGTGGCCGACGACGGACCCGGTATCCCCGAGGACCGGCGGGAGAAGATCTTCGACATCTTCTTCACGACCAAAGCGGGGGGCACGGGCCTGGGTCTTCCCATCGCCCGGCGCATCATCGAGGGGTTGGGTGGGAGCCTCAACCTGCTTGAACGGGAGGAACCCGGCACCTCCTTCCGGGCCAGCATCCCGGACCGCGGAGAGGCCTGACCCATGGATGCAGAAGGGACGGCCCGGCGCATCGCGGCGCTGCGGGAGGAGATCGAGTACCACCGGCGGCTCTACTACGAGCAGAGCGCCCCCGAGATCTCCGACGCCCAGTACGACGCCCTCGAACGGGAGCTGGCCCGGATCGAGGCCGAGTTCCCCGCCCTCGCCTCGCCTGACTCCCCTACCCGAACCGTGGGCGGCTCCGTGGCCGAAGCCTTCTCACCCGTTCCCCACCCCGCGTCGCTCCTGAGCTTGGACAACGCCTTCACGGAAGAGGACCTCGCCGATTGGCACGCACGCCTGTGCAAGATTCTAGAACGCGACGACCTGGAGTTCGTCTGCGAGCTCAAGCTCGACGGCCTTTCCGTGGCCCTCACCTACCGCGACGGCGCCTTCGTCCAGGGGGCCACGCGGGGCGATGGACAGACCGGGGAGGATGTGACCGCAAACTTGAGAACCCTCGCCGATATCCCGCCGACTTTGAATGGCGCACCCCCGCTCCTCGTGGTTCGCGGCGAAGTGTACATCCCCATCGGGGCCTTTACGGAATTTAACGCGCGGAGGGAAGAGGAGGGCCAGGGCATCTTTGCCAACCCCCGGAATATGGCGGCCGGAAGTCTGCGGCAGACGGACCCCAGGGTCACGGCCGCCCGGCCCCTGGCCTGCTTTTGCTACCAGGTGCTCCACAGCCAGGGGTATGCCCCCGGGAACCAGTCTCAGGTCTTGGAGGATCTCGCGCGGTGGGGTTTCGCCGTGGATCCCCGCCATCGAAATTGCTCCGGGCTCGAACCGGTCCTGGACTACTGCCGGGAATGGACGGCGAAGCGGCACGACCTGCCCTACGACGCGGACGGTGTCGTCGTCAAACTGGCTCCCGTGGCCCTCCAGGAGCTGGCGGGGAACACCGCCAAATCACCCCGTTGGGCCATAGCGTTCAAGTTTCCGGCTGAGCAAGCAGAGACGGTGGTCAACGCCGTAGAGATCCAGGTGGGCCGCACCGGCGCGCTCACGCCCGTGGCCAAGCTCGAACCGGTGAGGCTCGCGGGCGTCACCATCTCCAGCGCCTCCCTCCACAACGAAGACGAGATGCGCCGCAAGGACATCCGGGTGGGCGACACGGTCCTTTTGGAGCGCGCCGGCGGCGTCATCCCCTATGTGGTGGGCGTGAACCTGGAGAAGCGGCCCGTTGTCGCGGTGCCCTTCGAATTCCCGAAGGCGTGCCCCGAATGCGGCGGGCCGGTGCACAGGCCCGAGGGCGAGGCCATCCTGCGGTGCGCCAACCGCTCCTGCAAGGCCCAGCTCAAGGAGGGGCTCAGGCACTTCGCCTCCCGGGGCGCCATGGATATCGCGGGTCTGGGGAAGGTCCTCGTGGAAAGCCTCGTGGACCGCGGTCAGGTCCGGAGCCTCCCCGACCTCTACGGCCTCACGGTCCCGTCCCTGGCGTCCCTTCCCCGAATGGCCGAAAAATCCGCCACCAACCTGGTGGCCCAGATCGGTGACAGCAGGGGAAGGCCCTACGAAAAGGTCCTTTACGCCATGGGGATCCGGCAGGTGGGCGAGGAGACCGCGCGGACGCTCTCGGCCCGGTTCCGGTCCATGGACGACCTCCTCGCGGCTTCGGAGGAAGCGCTTCAGGAGGTGGAGGGCGTGGGGCCCAAGGTGGCCTCGGAGGTGCGCGCCTTCTTTGATGTCCCGGA
>Ga0315271_10000610_pt1 | contig 20297 bp, 16 predicted proteins | sample C3_top_MG_FD_204664 | JGI IMG/M metagenome (GOLD analysis project Ga0315271, IMG submission 204664) | Sediment microbial communities from Yellowstone Lake, YNP, Wyoming, USA - C3_top | ecosystem: Environmental > Aquatic > Freshwater > Lake > Sediment | place: USA: Wyoming | collected 2017-08-01
CGGCCGTCGTGCACCTTGTGCTTGTAGAGCATCGCGTGCTTGGCGTTGTACATGCAGCAGATCTTGCTGCAGTAGCTCATGCCCTTCTCGGGGTCGCGGGAGCCGACGCAGTGGACGAAGACCACCGTCTTGGGCTCCTTGCCGTCGGACGGCCTGAGGATCGCGCCCGCGGTCGGCCCGCTGGCCGAGGCCAGGCGCTCGAACTGCAGGCCGTCGATGACGTCCGCCACCTCGCCGTAGCCGTACTCGCCGTAGCCCTTGAGGCCCTCGGGCTGGTCCTTGCCGATGTCGTACAGCTTGAAGCCGGTCGCGATCACGATCGCCCCGACCTCCTCGGTCACGAACTCGTCTTCGGTGTCGTAGTCGATCGCGCCCTTGAGGCACGCCTCCTTGCACTTGCCGCAGGCGTCCTTGGCGAGGCCCTTGCGGCGGCCCTTGAAGAGCGTGCAGTTCTCGCGGTCGAGGACCGGCTGGTTGGGCACCGCCTGCGGGAAGGGCACGTAGATCGCGGTGCGCTTGCCGAGGCCGGCCTCGAACTCACTCGGGATCTTCTTGGAGGGGCAGACGCCGAAGCAGTCGCCGCAGCCGTTGCAGAGGTCCTGGTTCACGCTGCGCGCCTTCTTGCGGACCGTGACCTCGAAGTTGCCGATGTAGCCGTCGACCTTCTCCACCTCGCTCCACGTATGGAGCTTGATGTTGGGGTGCTGGTACGCCTCGACCATGCGGGGCGTGAGGATGCACTGCGAGCAGTCGAGCGTGGGGAAGGTCTCGCTCAGCTGGCTCATGTGGCCGCCGATGGACGCTTCCTTCTCGACCAGGATGACTTCGTGCCCGCCGTCGGCGATATCGAGCGCCGCCTGGATGCCGGCGATGCCGCCGCCGATGACGAGTGCGCGCTTGGTCACGGGGATCTTGATGGTCTCGAGCGGCCGGTTGTGCTTGACCTTCTCGATGATCGTGCGGCCGATGTCGATGGCCTTGGCGGTCGCCTCGTCCTTGTCCTCGTGGATCCAGGAGCAGTGCTCGCGGATGTTGGCCATCTCGCACATGAACTTGTTGAGGCCGGCCTGGTCGGCGGCGCGGCGGAAGGTCTTCTCGTGCATGTGCGGCGAGCACGCCGCCACGACGACGCCCGTCAGGTCGTTGTCCTCGATGGCCTTCTTGACCAACTGCTGACCGGGGTCCGAGCACATGTACTTGTAGTCCTCGGCGACGGCGACGCCCGGATGGTCCTTGAGCGTCTCGGCGACCTTGGCGCAGTCGACGGTGCGGGCGATGTTCTCGCCGCAGTGGCAGACGAAGACGCCGATGCGGCTCATGCGTCATCTCCCGCGTCTGGCGTGGCTGGCTGAGCCGCGGCGGCTGCCTTGGCATCCGCGGCTTTGGCCTCGCGGGCAGCGGCTTTGGCGGCCTTTTCTTCCGCCGCCTTCTTCTCGTCCGCCACGCGCTCCGCGGCGCGGACGTTGAGATCAGCGAGGAGCGGCTCGGTGGCGATGAAATGCCGCTTGAGGCCGAGAGTCTCGGCCGGCAGCCCGAGGGCGAGGCCGACGACCTCGGTGATGAACAGCACCGGGATCCTGGGTTCGCCGCGCGACTCCATGGCCTTCTGGCGCAGGTCGAGGTTGGTGTGGCACAGCGGGCAGGCCACCACCAGGGCTTCGGCGCCGTGACGCCGGGCGTCCTCGATGATCGCCCGGCCCATGCGTAGCACGGACGAGGTACGGCTGACGCTGAAGGCGCCGCCGCAGCACTCGACCTTCATGTTCCAGTCGACCGCGTCGGCCCCGCAGGCCTCGATGACCTCGTCCATGAACATCGGCTGCTCCGGGTCGTCGCCGCCGCTGAGCTCCGGCGGGCGGACGAGCAGGCAGCCGTAGTACGCGGCGAGCTTGACCCCGACCAGCGGGTTGGGCGTCGTCCGCGCGGTGGTCGCCCGCTCGGCGATGGTCGTCTTCACGTCGCGGAGCAGGCTGACAACGCTCAGCACCTCGACGGAGTTCGCGAACGGGCGGCCGAGGATCTCGGGCATCTGCTCCGCCAGGCCGGCGTCCTCGGCGACGGCGAGCTGGGCCGCCGCGAGGCGGTTGTAGCAGGCGGCGCAGGGGGCCAGCACCCGGTCGAAGCCGGCGGCCTCGGCCAGCGCCAGATTGCGGGCGGGCAGAGCCACACCCAGCAGGCGGTCGGTGGTGTGGGCGCTGCTGGCGCCGCAGCAGTTCCAGTCCGGGATCTCGGCAATGGCGATACCGAGCGCCTCGACGACGGCGCGGAGGCTCTCGTCGTACTCGGGCTCGGTGCCGTGCAGAGAGCAGCCGGGGTAGTAGGCGAGGACTTCTTGGGCGGACTGCGCCACAGACCCAGATTCTGCCGCAGCGTCGACGACGGTGCTCACGGGGTCACCCCACACTTGTCGAAGATGCGCTTGACTTCGGCGATCCCTTTGATCTTGTCGGGCATGATGCCGAGTTTGCCGCGGGAGAGCAGGCCGGGCGTGTTGGTGACGTCGTTCATGAGTGCGCCGCTGCGAAGCTTGTAGCCGACGACCAGCCCGACTTCGTGCAGGCGGCCGTTGGCGCGGATCTGCTCGAGGAACGTCTTGTGGAAGGCGTGCATAGTGCGCGGTATGGTCGCAATGCCCGACTCGATGCTCATTTCGCGCACGGCGTCGATGACGCGTGCCGGGTCGCAGCCGTTGGGGCAACGCGCGCTGCAGGTCTCGCAGGTCAGGCAGAGCCAGATCGACTCGTCCCGCAGTGCCTTTTCGCGCGACGCGTAGACCACCTTGCGCATCACCTGGTGGGGGCGCAGGTCGGACTCGGAGGCCATGGGGCAGCCCGCCGAGCACTTGCCGCACTGGTAGCACGTGGCGGGATTGACTCCCGTGGCCGCCTCTATCTCGGCCGCCAGCGAGGGTGCGGTTGTGATGGTCATAGACGCGGATGTCCTTCGTGTGGGGCGGAGGGGATGCGCCTTTCCGCCAGATGCCGACTACTCTCAGGGGGACAACGACCCACGTCTTAGTCTAGGGGGCCGCATGGAGGGCGGCAACTCGACGCGGCGGCCCGTTGTACTTGTCGTGTCAGGCCGAAACGGTGAGCCGGTCGGGCGGCACGACACAAGCAGCCCGGAGGGTGCCGGCTCAGGGGCCCGGCGATGTCTGAAGCGGCTCTGCGACGCTCAGCGCTCTGCAGTATCCAGAAGTTCCTCGATCTCGCCGAGCATCTCCTCGCAGAGTCGGGGCATGGCGTCCTCGAGTTCCTGGCTCAGGCGCTCGCTGAACGTCAGGTTCTCTTTGACCTCCACGGCGAAGATGTGGATGTCGGTCTCGCAGGGGACGTGCATCCCCATGCGCCGCCCCAGCTCCATGGCGGTGGCGAAGTTCGCGTCGTGGACGTTGCTGAGGTTCAGGGTATCGCGCAGCGTGGCGCCGTCGAAGCGGTACCAGTCGCCGGGCCTGCCTCCCTGGGTCATGATCGAATCGAGGACGATGAGCCGGTCGAACCCGGTCACGATGTCGAGCAGATTGAGACCTCCGACCGTGCACTCGGCCTCCACGACCAGGCCGCTCACGCCGCCCAGGCGCTCACCGATCAGCTGCGCCAGCTCGATGCCGATCCCGTCGTCGCACAGGATCGGGTTGCCCATCCCGAGCAGCAGGGTCCGGGGCGGCGCCGGTCCTGCGGGGAGCGGCGCCGGCTCCGGACCGCCGCGGTCAGCACCCGCGGCGGAACTCATGCGTCACCTCGTCGCCCCGGTGAACGCGCACGCGCAGCGGCATCTGCCCCGGCATGCTGTGCGTCGCGCAGCTGTAACAGGGATCGAAGGCGCGGAAAGCCATCTCGATCATGTTCAGGATCCCCTGGTCGGGCTCCCGGCCGGGCTGGATCAGCGTCTGTGCGACCTTCTTCGTGACCATCTGGATGGGCGCGTTGTTGTTGGTCGTTCCCACGATCAGGTTGGCGCTGGTGCAGATCGCATTCGCGTCGCAGGTGTAGTGGTGGGTCAGTGTGCCGCGCATGGCCTCGACGATGCCGAAGCCCTCGCCGGTCACGTGCTGCGGTATGACCCTGTACGCGTCGCCGGTGATCTCCGGGTCGTCGCAGTACAGCTGCAGCGTCTCGGCGTTCTGCACCATCTCGACCAGCCGGGCCCAGTGCTGGGCAAGAAGCAGCCGGCTCGGGTGGCCGCCGATCGTGGCGAACATCTCCTCGTAGGCCTCCTGGGCCTTGGGCGTCGCCATGCGCTCGGCGACGTTGAGGCGGGCGAGCGGCGTGGCGCAGTAGAGCGAGGAGTCGATGCCCTCCTTGAACCCCTTCCAGCCGCGCTGCTTGAGGTACGGGAACTTGAGGTAGGTCCACGGCTCCACATGTTCGGCGACGTAGTCGGCGTAATCCTTGGCGTCGTAGCGGTACAGCTCCTTGCCCTCGAAGTCGACGACGCGGACCTGGCCGTCGTAGAAGTCCGGGGCGTTGTTCTCGTCGACAAGGCCCATGTTCTGGACGTCGAGCGTATAGGGACCGTTGACGATGATGTCGAGGTAGGTCGGGTTGGCGAGTACGACATCGCGGAAGAGCTGCAGCGAGAACTGCGTGAACTCGAGCAGGTCCGCCACCATCGGCCGGATCTGCTCGAGTTCTTCCGGCTTCAGGCCCTTGGCGACGCCGCCGGGGATGCACCAGATGTCCTGGGTGGAGCGGCCGCCGATGATGCGCTGGATCTCCTGCGCCTTGGACCGCGAGCCGATGACGGCGCCGCCGATCTCGAGCCCGACCTTGGCGACCACGCCGAGCACGTTGCGGATGGCGGGGTCGGCGTCCGGTCCGAGCACGAAGTCGGGCGCCGCCAGCGCGTAGAAGTGCGCGATGTGGCTGTGGATGTAGTGGGCGTTGTAGTACATGCGCCGCAGCTTCACCGCCAGCGGCGCCACCTCGCCGCCGAAGCAGCCGTCCACAGCCTTCGCGCTGGCCATGTGGTGGCTTGCGGGGCAGACGCCGCAGATGCGCGTGACCAGGCGGGGGAGCTCCTCGATCGGCCGCCCGACCACGAAACGCTCGAAGCCACGGAGCTCGGGGATCTGGAAGTAGCAGTCCTCGACCGCCCCATCGTCGTCCAGGAAGATCTCGATCTTGCCGTGGCCTTCGAGGCGCGTGATGGGGTCGATGCTGATCTTCCTGCTCATTGCCCCACGCTCCTTTGCAGCAGTGACGACGGCATACTGAAGCGGTAGGCGAAGCCGGCGAAGTCCGGAAGCCCGTCGATGATCCGGTCTATCTCCTCCGGGTCGGTGCTGTCGATCACCGAGGTGACCGCGGAGAGCAGCTTTGCGCCCTGGTCGACGACGCCGTCAAGGGGCCCGTAGCAGCCGCGGCACGGGATGCCGCTGGATGGGCAGCGCGACCCGCAGCCGGACCTCGTGACCGGGCCGGCGCAGAGGATGCCCTGCTCCAGCAGGCAGGCGTCGGGGTCGATCATGATCTGCCAGGGCCGGTAGAAGTGCTTGATCCGCTTCTCGCTTTTGACGCGCGCGCAGTCGTCGCACAGTGCGCGGTCGGAGGCTCCCACGACCGAGCCGACGGCCGGCAGGTCGCCGCCTACGACCGCCTCCAGGACGGCCTGGACCTGGTCGAAGGCGGGCGGGCAGCCGGGGACGTAGTAGTCGACCGGCACGACGTCGTCGAGCTTGTAGACGCGCTTGTAGAAGCTGGGGATCGTCAGCGTCGTGCCGTTGACGCCGCTCTCCGGCAGGGGGAGCGTCTTGCTGCCCTTCTCAAGGCTCGGGTTGTGGAGGTAGGCCGTGCTCAAGATCTCGTCGCGCGAGGTGAGGTTGGCCAGCCCCGGGATGCCCCCGAGATGGGCGCAGGACCCGAACGCGACGAGGAGCTTGCTCTTCGCGCGCAGCAGCTTGGCGATGCGCTCGTTCTCGGAGTTGCGCACCGCTCCGTTGTAGATGGCGAGGTCGAGCTCGCCGTCTTCCATCGCTTCGATGTCCGCGTACTTGCCGTCCACGGCGATCGGCCAGAGGCGGATGTCGGCCGCCGCGGCGACGTCGAGGATGAACGCGTCGGTGTCGAGGACGGCGACGTCGCAGCCGCCGCAGGCTGAGCCCCAGTACAAGGCGATCTGCAGTTTGTCACTGGCCACGGGTCACCTCTCCCCTGCGTCGCCGGCGAGGACCATCTTCACCGGGCTCGGACCCAGCTCGCGGAGGCGCTCGGTCATGTCGTCGACGATGTCGGCGAAGCGCTTGCCCTCGCTGGCGCTCACCCACTCGAGCCGGACGCGCTCGTCCTCGATGCCGAGGTCGGCGAGCATGCGCTTGAGCAGTGGCATCCGCCGCATCGTCTTGTAGTTGCCTTCGGAGTAGTGGCAGTCGCCGGGGTGGCAGCCGCAGACGAGGACGCCGTCGGCCCCATCCGCAAGCGCCTTGATGACGAAGGTCGGGTCGATGCGCGCCGAGCACATCACGCGGATCACGCGGACGTTCGGCGCATAGTGGATCCGGCTGGTGCCCGCGAGGTCCGCCCCCGTATAGGAACACCAGTTGCAAAGAAAGCCCACGATCTTCGGTTCGAAGCTCATCCCAGCACCCCCGCGATCTCGGCGAAGATCTGCTCATCGGTGAAGTGCTTGGCCTTGATGGCCGCCGAGGGGCAGGTGGCCACGCAGGCCCCGCAGGCCTTGCACAGCGCGCTGATCACCTGGCTGCGGCGCGTCTCCGCGTCGAACTCGATCGCGGTGTACGGACAGATCTCGTTGCACATGCGGCACCCGGAGCAGCGGTCCTCGTCCACCTCCGCGAACATGGCGTCGATCTCGAGCTTGCCCTTGGAGATCTTGCCCAGGATGCGGCCGGCGGCGGCACGAGCCTGGGCCACCGAGTCGGGGATGTCCTTCGGCGACTGGCACGCTCCAGCGATGTAGACGCCATCCGTCGTGGTGGCCACAGGGTCGAGCTTGGGGTGACTCTCGATGAACCACCCGTCTTTGTCCTGGCTGATGTTGACGAGGCGCGTCACCGCCTCGGCGTCCTCGCGCGGCTCCATGCCGACCATGAGGATGATGAGGTCGGCGGGGAGCTCGATCGTCTCACCGGACAGCAGCTCGTCGACGGTGATGAGCATGCCGCAGTCGTCGCTGGGGTCGGCCTTCCTGACGACCGGGTGCTCGCCCTTGCCGTACATGAGGAACAGCGTCTTGACCTCGGCGCTGCGCCGGTAGAAGTCCTCGCACCCCTTGCCGAACGCGTGCATGTCCACGTACACGTCCGAGACGTAGGACCCCGGCAGGGCGGACTTCACCTCGTGGGCGTACTTGAGCGCGGTCATGCAGCAGACGCGAGAGCAGTAGCCGTGGAACTCCTCGCTACGGCTGCCGACGCAGTGGATCACCGAGACGTACTGGGGCAGGCGCCCCTCCTTGGTCTCGATCCGTCCCAGCCGCAGCATGCGCTCGAACTCGAAGGACGTGATCACGTTGGGCAGCTTGCCGTAGCCGAGGTGCGTCGCCCGCGACGCGTCGAACTCGCGATAGCCGGTGCAGACGATGACGCTCCCGACGTCCACCTGCCGCTCTTCATCGGAGCCTCCGTCGTGGTGCACCGTGATCGCGGCCTTGAAGTTGCCGACGAAGCCGTCGAGGCGTGTGAGCTCGCTGCTCACCATCACGTCGATGTCGCGGTGCTCGACGACGCGTGTGAGCCGGTCGGTGAGCATGTCCCGCGCGGAGTCGAGATACGGCGCCGTGAGGTCGACGCGAGCGACGTTGCCGCCGAGACCCGGCTGCCGCTCGACGAGGTAGACGAGCTTGCCCGCGTCGGCGAGCTCGAGCGCGGCCGTCAGTCCCGCGATGCCGCCGCCGATGACGAGCGTGTTGGGGCACATGTCGACCGAGAGCCGCTCGAGAGGCTCGTGGCGCGCGACCCGCATGACGGCCGCGCGCACCATGTCCTCGGCCTTCTCCGTCGCTGCGGTCGAGTCGTCGTGCACCCAGCTGCACTGCTCGCGGATGTTGGCCATCTCCACGAGGTACGGGTTGAGGCCGGCCGTCTCCGCGGCGCGACGGAACGTCGGCTCGTGCATCCGCGGGCTGCAGGCGGCGACCACCACGCGCTCGAGGCCGTGGTCGGCGATGTCCTGGGCGATCATCTCCTGTCCGGGGTTGGAGCACATGTACTTGTACGAGCGCGCCGCCACGACGCCGGGCATGGCCATCGCGGCCTCCGCGACGGCGTCGCAGTCGACCACCTTGGCGATGTTGGTGCCGCAGTTGCAGATGAACACACCCGTGCGGGGTTCCGGCATGGGGCCCACCTCCTCAGGCCGCGCGCAGCGGCGCGGCCGGTTCGGCGCCTCGCTGCGCCGCTTCGTCGCCCTCGCGCGAGCGCGCCAGCGCGGTCGCCCTCACCTTGGCCAGGTAGATGCCCAGCGGGCGGTACGCCAGGTGCGACCACTTGCTGAAGGGCACCTCGAGCGCGAGCATCGGCACGACCAGCGAGAGGTGCACCACATAGGTGACGTTGGCGGCCACGTCGAGGCCGCTGCGGTGCAGGATGTGCTGGAGGATTCCCGTCAGCGCCACGACCAGGATCAGGACGAGGAAGATCCAGTCGGACTCGTGCGAGTGCCGGTACTGCGGCGCCGACTTCCTCGCGCGGTTGCGCAGGAAGAGGATCGTGGAGATCACGAGGCCGGCCGTGGCGAGATAGCCGAACACGTGGACCCGCCAGTCGATGCCGGGCCCGCCCGCCATGTCGGCAAGGAAGAACATGATCAGCACCAGCATGGTCAGGTAGCTCAACATGAGCGCCAGGTGGGTCAGCCAGGGACCTTTGCGTTCGCACTGGCCGTACCGGGCCTGCGTCAGGAAGTGGGCGGGCAGCATCCAGAGGCTGCGGACGTAGCTGCCCACGCTCGTGGGCAGGGTCTTGTCCCGGCCCATCGTGAACCACCACATGCGCGCCGCATTGCTGAGCAGGAACGCCAGCAGCACCATGGCGAGCGCCCAGTCGAAGATGTGGATGCTCGAGCTGGGGAGGAAGGCGTTGGGCCCGTCGTAGCTGGCGAGGCTGCCCTGCGACAGTCCGAACAGCGTGAACGCGATCGCTGTGAGCACCGCGACCAGCAAGATGGCGCCGAGCTCCCAGCGCCATGAGCGGTAGAACAGGCGCGATATCCCCGTCCAGTCATAGCGCGCCGTGAGCCACCGCCGCAGGCTCATCATCGTCTCGCCAGGCTCGGCGTCGCGCGGACATTGGTCGGAGCACTCCCCGCAGTAGTAGCAGAGCCAGGGGTCGAGCTGGTCCTGGAGCTTCTCCTCGAGGCCCATCTGCAGATAGCGCATCGGCTTGCGAGGGAAGACGTAGGGGTCCGCGGAGAACGGGCACACCGCGGAGCAGTTGCCGCAGTGGTAGCACTTCATCACGTCCTCGGCCCCGTACGGCTCGAGTTCCTCGATCAGTTTGGGGTTGGCCCTGATCGCCATCGCCACCTCCTAGGGCGCCGGGACGAGGCTCTTCGCACGAGCCTCGATGTCGGAGAGACTGAGGCTCGCGAGACTCTGGAGCCCACGTCCGGTCATAGCGCCCTCGAGCGCCCGGGCTGCCACCGCGGACGCCTGCGCCACCGTGTCGGGAATGTCCTTGGGCCCCTGGCACACGCCGGCCACGTACACTCCGCCGCGCTCCGTCCCGGTGGGGTCGCCGTTGTAGTCCGCCTCTGTGAACCACCCGTACTCGTCGCGCGGGATGCCGAGCATGCGCGCCAGCTCGTCCGATCGGTCCGCCGGCACAAGTCCGACGGCGAGCAGGACCATGTCGACCGGGAACTCCACGACATGGTCGCTGAGCATGTCCTCGCCCTTCACGACCATCTGGCCGTCATGGTCCGTCACCGACGCCGTCCGGCCGCGGACGATGAACGTCCCTTCCTCGCGGATGCGCTCGAAGAACGCCTCGTAGCCTTTACCGAACGCGCGCATGTCGATGTAGAATTCGTAGCACGCCGCGTCCGGCAGCTTCTCACGTACCAGGTGCGCGAACTTCAGCGAGTACATGCAGCACACGCGCGAACAGTAGGCGTTGTAGTTGGTGTCCCGGGAGCCTACGCAGTGGATGATCGCGACGCTGCGCGGCGATTCGCCCTCGGCGTCGAACACCCACTCGTCGATCTTCTTGCGCTTGTTGTGGCGCAAGGACTTGGTGACGATCCGCCCGCCCGTGGGGCCTGACGCGTTGGTCAGCCGCTCGAACTCGAGGGCGGTGAGCACGTTGGGCTGCACTCCGTAGCCGTAGCGCTCGAGCCGTGACGCGTCCAGCACGTCGTAGCCGGTGGCGACGATCACGCTGCCGACGTCGAGTTGCTGCACGTCGCCGCGGGCGTCGAGGTCGATGCACTCCTTGGGGCACTTCTTGGCGCAGACGCCGCACTTCTTCCCGTTGGTCTGCACGTACGTGCACGACGCCTCGTCGACGAGGTATGCGTTGGGCACTGCCTGTGGGAACGGGATGTAGATCGCCTTGCGCTCGGCGATGCCGGCGTCGAACTCGCTCGGGACCCTGACCGGGCACACGTCGCTGCAGATGTTGCAGGCCACGCAGGCGTCCTCGTCGACGCGTCGCGCATGACGAAGCACCGTGACGCGGAAGGAGCCGGGCAGGCCGCTGATGGACTCGACCTCGGAGTAGGTGAGCATCTCGATCATCGGGTGCTGCCCGACGGCGACCATCTTGGGCGTGAGGATGCAGGCGGCGCAGTCGAGCGTGGGGAAGGTCTTGTCGAACATGGCCATGTGGCCGCCGATCGTGCCGGTGCGCTCCACGAGGTACACCTTCTTGCCCCCGTCGGCGATCTCGAGCGCCGCCTGGATGCCGGAGATGCCCCCACCGATCACGAGCGTGGCCGAAGTCCACTTCGCGTCGTGCGGCTGCGCGGCCAACGTGAACGGGACGCCGTAGACGGCGCAGGCGGCGATGGCCTTGGCTCGTTCAGTCGCGCCGTCGCCGCTCACCCCATGTTCACGGAAGGACGCGAGGCGCACTTCGTCGGGCTCGCGGCCTGCCAGCGACATGGCTCGCGTGAAGGCCGGCTTGAAGAACCCGGGCGAATCTCCGGCGATGACGATCCGGTCCAGCTCGTCGGCAACGATCTCGTCGGCGATCGCCTCAGGGTCGATACGCGGCAGCAGGCCGAGAGAGCGCACCGACTCGACCTGCGGCAGGTTCGCCGTGTAGTGACCCACCGATTCGAGGTTGGCGCCGCCGCTGGTCTCGACGCCCACCCGGCAGAAGTAGACTCCGATTCTCATGAGCTCCTCCGTCACCGCGAGCGCGGCCCGGGCCATCCCGTGGAGCGCCGCCGTTGTCGGTCAGAACACCCTGCATCGGATACTAGTGGCACCCTAGAAGGCGTCAAGTGAATCTGAGCACAAATAGGGTGTACACCCTAGACGCTGGTGTTGGCTCAGGCTCGGGACGGGTCGACGGGACCCCATCTCACGTCCTCGAGGAGCCCCATTCGAGGCCCACGCGGTGTTGCCAGACCCGCAGGAGCGGGATAACGTGCCTGGCATCACATGAGTTCCCGTCTAGGGTGCATATCCTAGTGCTGCCCCCAGGATCTCCTTGGGGCAGTCGTCCTCCTGAGGGGCGGCCGTGAGCCTGCAGTCCACACTTCGGTACCTCGACCCGTTTCGAGGGCGCGCGGCTCGGCGGCGCATCAGTGACTCCGAGCGCGCGACTCTGCGCATGATCAATCAGAAGGTCGCCGCGAAACAGTCGCTCAACGACCTGGCCGACTTCCTGTTCGACGGCACTCGCGCGCTCATCCCTTGCGACCGCATAGGCCTGGCTTTTGTGGACGACAGCGGCCGGCGCCTGTTCGCGCACTACGCGCGTGCGGACTACGAGCCGCTGCTCCTGACGAGGGGGTACGCCGGCGATCTCAAGGGTGGCTCGCTCGAGCACGTCATCAAGTGCGGCGAGCCCCGTATCATCGACGACCTCGAGGCGCACGCCAGGGAGCACCCCGGCAGCCACTCGTCGGGGCTGCTGGTGAGGGAGGGCGTGCGCTCGAGCCTCACGTGTCCCCTGGTGGTCGAAGGGCGTGTCGTCGGCTTCCTGTTCAGGGACTCGTGCCGCGTAGGAGCGTTCGACGCACACCACGTGCAGCTGGAGATGGCGATATCGGAGCGCCTGAGCCAGGCGGTGGAGAAGGCCTGGCGCATCGAGCAGCTCACCGCCGCGAACCACGCATACCTGGAGATGCTCGCGTTCGTGAGCCACGAGATCAAGAACCCCATCGCCTCGCTCGTGACCGATACGCGACTGCTCGCGGACGGCTATCTGGGTCCGCTGGAGCCGCAGCAGGTGGAGAAGATGGAGCACGTGATCGCCAAGGGCCAGTACCTCCTGGGCCTCGTCCAGGACTACCTCGACCTGGCGCGCATCGACGGGGGAGGGCTCGAACTGGTGCGCTGCACCGGCGTGGACGTCGTGGAGGAGATCGTCGCCCCGTCCATCGACCTCGTGCGCGCCCAGATCGACGAGGCGAAGATGCGCCTGCTTCTGGATCTGCCGCCGAGCGGCGCCACTGCGGAATGTGACCCAGCTCTGCTGCGGATCGTGCTCGTCAACCTCCTGGGCAACGCCGTCAAGTACGGCCGGCCTGAGGGTGAGATCCGTCTCCGCGTCGTGCGCGAGGAGGACCGTCTCCAGGTCTCGGTGTGGAACGAGGGCAAGGGCTTCATGCCCGAGGATCGGGGCCGGCTGTTCCAGCGGTTCTCCCGGCTACGGTCCTCCGGTGGCGCGAACAAACGCGGGACGGGCGTGGGACTCTACACTTCCTGGCGGATCCTCCAGCTCCACAACGGGCGCATCCGGGCGCGCTCCGAACCCGGTGAGTGGGCCGAGTTCTCCTTCGAGCTCACGCAGCCCCTCGACCTCCCGTCCGGATGACCGCGCCCCCGAACGCGACGAAGGCCCGTCGTGTGACTCGCCCGCTGGTGGGTCGCGTCGTGCTCGTCAACTCCGCCGTCGTTGCCGCCGTGCTCGTTGTGGCGCTCACCCTGCAGCTTCGGGAGGGCGGCATCGGAGCCGCCGCCGCCGTCGGCCTCGTCGTCGCCGGGCTGACCGCGACCGTCCTCGCCAACCTCCTCGTCGTGGGGGCGGCCGGCGGGGTCCTGGCCGATCTCCAGCAGGCGATGGACACCATGCACAAAGGGAGTCTGGACTGTCATCTGGAGGAACGCCGGCGAGACGGCGGGCTCCGGCGCTTGACGGCTTCCTTCAACGCGATGTGTCACCGGCTCGGCCGCGAGTCGCTCTCGTACGCCGAGCGGCAGCTGGGTGGTGTGGAGGAGGAGCGCAGACGCATAGGCCGCGAACTCCACGATGAGACCAGTCAGACGCTCACGGCGACCCTCGTGCGTCTCGACCTGTGCGACCAGGCTCTCCAGGACAACGACGCGGCGGGCGCACACGCCCAGGTGCAGAACTGCAAGATGCTGGTCGCCCACACCATCGACGAGATCAAGCTGATCGTCTACGATCTGCGACCGGTCCTGCTCGACGACTTCGGCCTTGTTCCAACGCTGCGCTGGTACATCCAGTCGCATCTCCAGGGCGCGGGGCCGGAGATCGTCACCGACTTCGACGAAGCCGACCTCAGGTTGCCCGGCGATGTCGAGACGGCGTTGTACCGAGTGACCCAGGAGGCGCTCGCCAACGCCGTGAAACACGCGGACGCGACGAAGATCCACGTGCGGCTGGTCACCAAGCCGGGGTTCGTCAGCCTGGCCGTCATCGACAACGGCAAGGGGTTCGACCAGGACGCCGCTCTGCACGGCAACGGGCGCCTCGGCGTCGGTCTGCTCTCGATCAAGGAGCGCGTCGAGCTCGCCGGAGGCTCGGTCAACATCGAGTCGGCGGTCGGCAGGGGGACCAGGTTGTACGTCGTCGTACCGTTGGTCACCGAAGAGCGTGGCGAGGAGATGACATGAACGCCGCCAAGAGCCGGGAGCAGATCAAGGTGCTGCTCGTGGACGATCACGCGATTCTCCGCGAGGGAGTCCACGCGCTGCTCGCCCGCGAGCCCGACATCAGCGTGGTGGGGGAGGCGGGAGACGGCCGGGAGGCTCTTGAGCTGGTGCCCCGGCTACGCCCGCACGTCGTGATCATGGACATCGTGATGCCGCGCATGAACGGCCTCGAGGCCACGCGGCTCATCAAGGAGCAGTATCCGCACGTGCGCGTGCTCATCCTGAGCATGTACGACGACCATGAGTACGTCGTCCAGATCATCCAGGCCGGCGCGTCCGGCTACGTGCTCAAGCGTGTGGTGACAGAAGACCTGGTGCGCGCCATCCACGAGGTGCACGCCGGCGAGTCGTTCCTGTATCCGCCCATCGCCGCCACGCTGATCGGGGACTACCTGCGTGTGACGGTCGGGGAGCGTGGCGGCATTCCGGGCGCGGGCGAGGTCATCACGACCCGGGAGCGCGAGGTGCTCAGGCTGATCGCGGACGGCAACTCCAGCCAGGAGATCGCGGACCGGCTGGGGTTGAGCCGCAAGACGGTAGACAGCCACCGCGCCAACGCGATGCGCAAGCTTGACCTCCACGACGTGACCGAGGTGGTCAAGTACGCCATCCGCACGGGCATGATCTCGCTGGACTGACGGAGAGCGAGCGTGGCCGGAAGCACGAGCGTGGCGGCCGCCACGGGTCCGGCCTCAGGGGTTTGGTGACGTCTGCAGGGACCCGGCGGCCTTCGGCGCCCAGACGGGAGAGAGCGCTTCCCTCACGAGCGTCGTCGAGTCGCCGCCGCCCGCGGGCATGAGGAGGACGTTGCCGGTGCGCCAGTCCGCCTTGCGGTCGTACTCGGCCCAGGCGATCGTCCCGCCGTCCGGCGACCACGAGAGGTCCTGGACGACGGTGTCCTCGTAGCGCGCGATCGCCCGGGCGGTCCCACCCGCCTCCGTGTCGAACAGCCAGAAGACCACCCGTGAGAGACCGCTTGCCGCAGAGACCGGCTGGCCGGTGAAGACGACCTTGGTGCCCGCGGGGTCCCACGCGTAGCCGGCCGGCATGAGCGCTTCCTTCGCCGGCATCAGGATCGTCCCGTCGGTGCCGATCACGGTGTAGCTGGTCCCGACGTCGCTGCCGGCCCGGCGGTAGATGATCGCCTGGCCGGCGGGCGAGATGAGGGGATCGTCGAAGGCCCGGGCGTTGACGTCGAAGTCGGCGGTGTCGGTCCCGAGCTCGGTCGTCGTGCCGGAGGCCCGGTCCAGCACCATCAGCTGCTCTTTGGCAGTGACGAGGCCGTAGCGGTCCGTCTTGTGGTCCGAGTAGGTGACGAACGCGATCTTGGCGCCGTCGTGGGAGGCGCTGACGGAGACGCCGCGCAGTGAGACGCCGGCGGCGTCGACGAGCGGTGAGAAGCGCCGGCCGGCGACGTCGTAGACGAGGAACTCTGCGTTCTGCCCCGTGGCCTTGGGCGTCTCCGTGTAGCCCGCCACCAGGAGCTGGCCGTTGCTGAGCCAGGCGATGCTGTCCACGGCCACGATATCGGGCGTCCCGGCGGTCGCCTGGCGGGCGTCGCCGGTGGACGTGGAGAGGAGCCAGAGCTCGCTGCGCTTGAAGGTCCCGGCGATGCAGGCCAGCCACTTGCCGTCCGGCGAGTAGGCGATCCGCCAGATCTGCTCGCCGCTGAAGCGCGTGACGGGCTTGACCGTGCCATCGGCCATGATCGCGGCGAGCCGGTCGGCCCTGGGTCCGACGGCGCCGGCGAGGTACTGGTCCAGTGAGGGCGAGGGAGAGACGCTGACGGTCGCGCCGGTCGTGGGGGTCGTCGCCAGCTGGTCGCCGCCGCTGTCGCCGCGCGGGTAGAGGACGAAGGCGAGCACGCTCGCCAGCGCGATCGCCGCGATGGCGATGAGCGCCACGAGCCACCTGGGCGCCGGCTTGCCCCGTCGCGGCGGTCCGCCGCCGGACGGGGCGGCTCCCGACGGAGGAAAGGCGGGCGTCCGCGGCGGGGCTGCTCCGGCGCCTGACGTCTGGGGCGGCGAGGTGGCGGGAGGCGACGCGGCTGCCTCCGCTGCGCCGGCCTGGCTCGAAGCCCCCGCGAGCGCAGCGCCACACCCCTGGCAGAAGCTCGCGCCGTCTTCGTTGGCGCGCCCACAGGCCGCGCAGGTCCGGGCCATGTCCCCCTCCAGAGATGGTCGGCCGTCGTATCCGGGCATCGTATCGGCTGAACGGCCGCCGGGACAGGGGGAATGCCGTATGGGTCGGCGGCCCCCGCCGGTGGCCCCGCCCGCCGTGCTCAGGCGGCGCGCGCAGGCTGCTCGCCGGCGAGCGCGCGCCTCACGCGCCCGTGGCCGGCGAGCATGAGAGCGGCGGCGGCGAGAGCCGCGGCGGCGCCGTAGGCGAACGTCGCCCACGCGCCGAAGGCGGTCCAGAGCAGGCCGCCGACCGTGCTGGCGGCGAAGGCCGCAAGGCCCGTCGCCGTGTAGTAGAGGCCGAGCGCGGAGGCGCGCTCCCCGGTGGGGATGGCGCGCCCGATGAGCGCCTTGCTGGTGCCCTCGGTCGCGGCGATGTAGAGGCCGTAGGCCGCGAAGAGCGCCGCGAGCGTCCAGCCGGAGCCGGCGGCGGCGAAGCCTGCGTACACCGCCGCGAACACGACGTAGCCGGCGATGACCACCGGGTACTGCCCGACGCGGTCGCTCAGTCCGCCGAGCGGCAGCGACCCGGACGCGTACACGAGGTTGTAGAGCACGTACAGCAGGATGACCGCCGCCGTGCTCATCCCGACGTCCTTGGCCTTCAGCAAGATGAACGTGTCGCTGGAGTTTCCGACGGCGAACAGCAGCGACCCGACCAGTAGCCAGCGGAACGCCGTCGACCGAGGCAGCGAGAGTCTGAAGGCCCGCTTCTGCGGCGCCTCCCGGTGCTCCTTCACCAGGAACGCGATGGCCACGACGCTGAGGATCCCGGGGATGACGGCGATGGCGAAGATCCAGCGCAGCGAGACGTGGGCCTCCACGAGCGCGAGCGCGACCAGAGGCCCCAGGACGGCGCCCATCGTGTCCATGGTGCGGTGCAGGCCGAACGCGAGGCCCTGCTGGCCGGGCTTGGTGTTCACCGCGATGAGGTCGTCGCGCGGCGCCGTGCGCATGCCCTTGCCGAAGCGGTCGGTGAAGCGGCCTGCCAGCGCCATCCCCCAGCCCGGTGAGACGGCGATGATGAGCTTGCCGAGGGCGCCGAGTGAGTAGCCGCCGAGCACGAAGGGCTTGCGGCGGCCGGTGTAGTCGGTGGCCTGGCCGAACGGGTACTTGGTGATGCTCGCCGTCGCCTCGGCGATGCCCTCGATCAGCCCGAGGAGCGCGACCGGCACGCCGAGCACCGTGGTGACGAAGATCGGGAACAGCGGGTAGGCGATCTCCGAGCCGAGGTCGGCGAGCAGGCTGACGAGGCCCAGCGTGCGCACGTTGGGGTCGAGCGTGCGGAGCTGTGCGATCCAGCGGCGCGGATGCAGTGCCGGCACGCGCCGCGCGGGCTTCGCGGGCGGGGTAGGGGAGTCCATGAGCGGATACTACCCGCAGCGTGGCCGGTCCGGGCGACGCCTGTCGCTCACCCGGCCCGGCCCTTGGCCGATACTGACGGCATGGATGCCGGCCGCAGACAGCCGCAGCGTGCCCCGCGGTCCGCCGCGTGGAGCGCACCTCGCGCTTGTGCGAGGGCGGTCGCGCTCGCCTGCGTGCTCGCGGCGGCCCTCCTGCTCTCCGCGGCGCTCGCGGCGCCGTCGCGTGCCGTCGCGTACGGCGACGGCGCCGTCATCCCGTTCCTCCTTCTCCCGGCGGACAACCCCTGGAACACGCCGGTCGACGCACTGCCCCTCGACGCGAATTCCGCGGACTACATCGCGCACATGAGCCCCTCGACGGGTCTGCACCCCGACTTCGGGACTGTCTGGGAGGGCACGCGCATCGGCATCCCCTACGTGGTGGTGCCGGGCACGCAGCCCAAGGTGCCGATCTCGTTCTCCTATTCCGGCGAGAGCGACCCCGGCCCCTACCCGATCCCGCCCGACGCGCCCGTCGAGGGCGCCGGCGGACCCTACGCCGACGGCGACCGCCACGTGCTCGTGCTCGACGCCGACAACAAGAAGCTCTACGAGGTGTACGACGCGCACAAGCAGGCGGACGGCTCGTGGAAGGCCGGCTCCGGCGCGGTCTTCGACCTCACGAGCAACGCGCTGCGCCCGGACGGCTGGACCTCAGCCGATGCGGCCGGCCTCCCGATCCTGCCCGGTCTCGCGCGCTACGATGAGATCGTCGGCGAGGGTGTGCTCGACCACGCGCTGCGCTTCACCGTCGCCGGCACCCAGCGCGCTTACGTCTATCCGGCGACGCACTACGCGAGCTCATCCACCGACACGGACCTGCCGCCGATGGGGCTGCGCGTGCGGCTCAAAGCGGACTTCGACAGCAGCGGGTTCCCGCCGGTGGTCCAGACGATCCTCAGGGGGCTGAAGAAGTACGGGATGATGGTCGCCGACAACGGCTCCGACTGGTACGTGAGCGGAGCGCCCGACTCGCGCTGGAACGATGAGGCGCTGCACGCCCTGGGCGGCGTGACCGGGCGCGACTTCGAGGTGGTCGACTCGCGCGCACTGCAGGCCGGCGCCTTCTACGTCAGCCTGCCCGCGACGGCGACCGTGCGCGAGGGGGCGCGCTGGACGTGCGCCGGCGGGTTCTTTGACGGGGCCGGCGCGCTCTGGACGGCGACCGTGGACTACGCGGGCGGCGCGGGCGACGAGCCGCTGGCGCTCACGCCCGGCGGCGAGGGTCAGAGCGGGGCGTTCGCGCTGAGCCAGACCTGGCCGGACGACGGCCGTCGCAGTGTCCGGGTCGCCGTGACCAACGAGCTGGTGCGCACCGCCACGGCGACGGTAGCCGTCACCGTGCGCAACGTCGCTCCCAAGGTCGCCGGCGGTCCGGACGCGAGGGTCCGCGCCGGCGCGCGCCTCACGCGGACGTGTTCGTTCCGCGACCCGGGCGCGGACGTCTGGAAGGGCTGGGTCAGCTACGGCGACGGGACGGCGCGGCGGGCGCTGCGTCTCCGCGCCGACAAGACGTTCCTGCTGTCGCACCGCTTCACGAGGCCGACCGGCCGCCGCCGAACCGTCACGCTGTGTGTGACGGACGGGGACGGCGGCCGCGGCATCGACCGCTTCGCGGTCGTCGTGCGCTGACGGCGGCGAACGTCTGCACCGCGCCGCCGTCTTCGCTCTGCCGGTGGCGGAGGCTCAGAACCCGCCGGGTCCGATGTACGCGTTGAGGCCGATGGCGTCCTCTTCGTAGATGCCCCACACCTTCTTCACCGGCGAGAGGTTCTTCCAGTAGCCGGTGCTGCCTTTGGGCGTGATGAGGATGTCGCCCGGGCCGGCCACGTGGACGTCGCCGTCGTCGTCGGTGACCTCGACCTCGCCCTCGATGATGTAGGCGACCTCGTGGTAGGCGCGCTCGAAGTGGCGCCGCTGCACGTCACGCTTCCACAGCCCGAAACTGAACTTGTCGTCCATCGACATCGCCGCCGTGCACTCCTTGCCCGGCGGGTCCGTCTCCTCCGACCCGGCCATGGCCTCCTCCCAGATCACCTCGTCGGCCTTGATGACGCGAATCTTCGTGTCGCTCAGGTCGCCCATGCCCCCTCCTGATCGTCTGCGACGACTTAGAATAGTCGGTGCGCCTGCGGTGCACCGCCAGTTGAGCCAGCTGCGCCGTTCGGTCGCGACGTCGCTCCGGCGCTGCGATTGTACGCCCGTGGCGCCGAACTGTCCGTAGCCGGAGGAGGTCGGTCGTGGAACTGCAGTCGGGGCTCGAGGAACGCGTCGTCCAGGCCGTGCGCGACGCGAAGGATGAGCTGATCGGCCTCGCCGCGGAACTGGTCGCCTGCGATACGACGGCACGCCTTCCCGGCGACCCGGCGCGGGACGAGGAGAAACTGCAGCGGCTGCTGGCCGCGCGGCTCGAGGCCCTCGGCGCGGACGCCGATGAGTGGGAGCCGGAGCCGACCGGGGACGGCGACCGGTTCGTGCCGGCCGGCCTCGACTTTGCCGGCCGGCCCCAGCTCGCCGCCGCCCTTCGCGGCTCCGGCGGCGGCCGCAGCATCCTGCTCAACGGCCACATCGACGCCGTGGACGTGGAGCCGCGCGAGCAGTGGCTCAGCGACCCGTTCGTCCTCACCGAGCGCGACGGCTACCTCTTCGGCCGCGGCGCGAACGACATGAAGGGCGGGGTCGCCGGCTT
>Ga0315271_10000611_pt1 | contig 20296 bp, 20 predicted proteins | sample C3_top_MG_FD_204664 | JGI IMG/M metagenome (GOLD analysis project Ga0315271, IMG submission 204664) | Sediment microbial communities from Yellowstone Lake, YNP, Wyoming, USA - C3_top | ecosystem: Environmental > Aquatic > Freshwater > Lake > Sediment | place: USA: Wyoming | collected 2017-08-01
ACCTCACCGAGCTCGTCGACGCAGAGATCGAGGAGTGACCGCAGCAGGCGCAGACGGCCGCGGCGACGACCCCGGCCGCATCTACGTCACGGACTGCGAGGGCCCGCTCACCCGTAACGACAACGCCCAGGAGATAGCGGAGAGGTTCATCCCGGACGGGGCGGAGTTCTTCGCGCGCATCAGCCGCTACGACGACCACCTCGCCGACGTCGTGCACAAGCCCGGGTACAACGCCGGCGACACGCTGCGTCTGGTGCCGCCGTTCCTCAAGGCGTTCTACGTCACAGACGAGGATGTCGAGTCCTTCAGCGCGGAGCAGGTGCTGCTGGTTCCGCAGGCGCTCAAGGTGCTGACCGCCGTGAGCGCGCTCATGCCCGCCTACATCATCTCGACCTCGTACACGCCGTACCTGCGCGCGTTGTGCGAGCTCTCCGGCTTCCCGTTCGAGCACGTGCGCTGCACCGACCTCAGCCTGGACGCGTGGGACATGCCGGAGGCAGAGGCGGAGGCTCTGCGCTCGACCGTGAGCCTGGTGCTGGCGCGCCCCGTCATCGAGATCCCGGACGGGGCGGGCTCCGCCGCCGACCTCTCGCCGCAGGACCAGGCGACGGTGGCCGAGCTGGACGACCTCTTCTGGGGCTGGATGGACGGCAAGGTGAGCGGCGAGATGGTGGCCGCCGTGCACCCCGTCGGCGGCGGCCAGAAGCTCGCCGCGCTCGAAGAGATCGTCGCCGCCGAGGGCGTGGAGGGCGGCGGCGTCATGTACGTCGGCGACAGCATCACGGACGCGCCGCCGCTCGAGGCCGTCAAGGCCTGGGGCGGCGTCTCACTGAGCTTCAACGGCAACGGCTACGCCATCGCGGCGGCCGAGTTCGCCGCCGCGAGCCCCGACGCCGAGGTGCAGGCGCAGCTGGCGAAGGCGTTCGCCGAGGGCGGCCGGGACGCTGTGGAGGCCGCCGTCCGCAGCTGGCCGAAGCCCAAGAAGGACCAGCCCGTGCGCGGCAGGGCCCGCGCCACCGTGGGCCTTGTGGCCGATGAGCGTGAGAAGCTCGCCGAGGCCTCAGCCGGCGCGCGGCTGGCCGTCCGCGGCGAGCGCGTCGCGCACCTCGGCTGACCCGCACGCGCCTGTGACCCTGCCCGCAGCCCTCCGCCTGACCGGCGTCACCGTCTGGGAATGGGACGCCCGCAGCCGGGAGCGCCGGCCGATTCTGAACGATGTCGGCTGGAGCGTCGGTCCCGGCGAGCAGTGGGCCGTGCTGGGGCCCAACGGCGCCGGCAAGTCGACGCTCCTCGACATCGCCGCGGGCATGCGCCACCCGAGCCGCGGCGCGGTCCGGATCCTCGGTGAAACGGTCGGGCACGTGGACCTGCGCGCGCTGCGCGAACGCATCGGGCACGTGGACGTGAGGACGGAGGAGGCGTTCTCGCCGCGGCGCTCGGCGCTCGACGTCGTGCTGACCGGCGCGACCGGCACCATCCAGGTGCTCGAGGAGCGCCTCGACGAGAACGACCGGGAGCGGGCAGCCCGGCTGCTCGAGCAGTTCGGCTGCGCCGCCGTCGCCGGCCACTCGTTCGCGTCGTGCTCGCAGGGCGAGCGGAGGCGCATCCTGCTGGCTCGCGCCCTGATGCGCCGCCCGCCGCTGCTGCTGCTCGACGAGCCGGCGGACGGGCTGGACCTGCCCGGCCGGGAGGCGCTGCTCGCGGCGCTCGCTCTGCTCGCCGGCGAACAGCCGGCCCCGGCCGTCGTCCTCGTCACGCACCACCTCGAGGAGCTCCCGCCGACCACCACCCACGCGCTGCTGCTCGCGGACGGGCGCGTGAGCGCCTGCGGCCCCGCGCCCGACGTCCTCGCCGACGGACCGCTCTCGGACTGCTTCGGCGTGCCCGTGAGCGTCTCGCGCACGGACGGCCGCTGGGCCGCGCGCGCGACCCCGCGCTGGTAGCGGCTGGAATCGTCTCCCTACCAGCTGGCGCCACACCTTGCGGCGTTGGCGCAGCTCTCCTACCATCTGGTCACAGCATCCATGGTCGAGGAGGCAGCGTGACTCGTGAGTTCAGTGCGGTCGTGCAGCGTGAAGGCGACCTGTACGTCGCCCAGTGTCTCGACGTGGACGTAGCTAGTCAGGGCGCCTCCGAGGAAGAGGCGCTGGCGAACCTCCAGGAGGCTCTGGAGTTGTACGTCCAGTCGCCGCAGGCCAGCGATGCTCCGCATGTGAGCAAGGTCCGCGTCGACATCGATGCCGCTTAGGCCGCTCTCCTACCGACAGGTCGAGCGTCGCCTCCGGGCCGCCGGCTTTGCGCCGGTCGCCACGCACGGCAGCCACGTGAAGTTCCTTCGCGGGACGGCGCAAGGCTCGCGCTCGGTCATCGTCCCGCACCATCGCGAAATCGCGATTGGGACGCTGCGCAGCATCATCCGTCAGGCCGGGCTGACGATTCCCGAGTTCGAGGCGCTCGACGACTGACCCGTACACGCGTACGTTGACCGCCCCTCACCGGTGCCCGTACCGTACTTTGTAAGCCTTACGAAGTACGGTCCTGGTATCGGAGGAGGAGGACCCCCATGCCCGTCGCCGAGGAGACCACTCCGAGACGCGCCGCCCTGACCCCCGCGCGCATCGTCGAGCTGGCGTTGGAGATCATCGACGAAGACGGTCTCGAGGCGCTGAACATGCGCCGGCTGGCCACGGAGGCCGGCGTCAAGCCGATGAGCCTGTACCACCACTTCCCCAACAAGAGCGCGATTCTCGACGCGGTGAGCGAGAAGATCGCGGCGGCGGCCCTCGGAGCGTCGTCGCCGCACCCCGACTGGAAGGGCCGCGTGCGCCAGCTCTTCATGGGCCTGCACGCGTTGACGGAGGCGCACCCACGCGCGCTGCCGCTCATCTCGACCGCCGTACTCCGCACGCCCAGCGGCCGCCGCTGGATGGAAGAACTCATGAGCACACTGCTCGACGCCGGCTTCAGCGAGGACCGCGCCGCGACGGTCTACCACGTGCTCGGCGCGTACACGCTCGGCCTCGGCTTCGCCAGGATGCTGGGCGACGAGGTGCAGACCACCGACATCGTCGCCCAGCTCGTGGGTCACTGGGCCGACTACCCGAACATGATGCGCGTCGGTATGCGGCTCGCGGTGTGGGACCGCCCGGGCGAGTTCGAGACGGGGCTCGACGTGATGCTGGCCCACTTCGCCGGCCGGCCTGGAGGTCGCGCGTGATCGGCGCGAGTGGGACAGAGGCGGCGCAGGCCCGCAGGGCCCCGCTGCGCCGCCCGCGGCTCGACCGCCCCCTGCGTGTCAAGATGATCAGCCCGGCCAAGACCGAGCCCGACAGCCGCTTCTGGCGCTCGATCAAGTACTCGTTGTTCCCGCCGCTCGGGCTCGCCACGCTGGCCGGCTACCTCGACCCGGACGACGCGATCGACCTGCAGGACGAGCACGTCGAGCCGCTGGACCTCGACGACGACCCGGACCTCGTGGTCATCGAGGCGTACATCACCTCGGCACGGCGGGCCTACCGCTACGCGGACCACTACCGCGCCCGCGGCGCCTACGTCTGCCTCGGCGGGCTGCACCCGACGAGCCTGCCGGAGGAGGCCGCGCAGCACGCCGACAGCGTGTTCTGCGGCCCGGGCGAGGACACGTGGCCGGCGTTCCTGCGCGACTTCCGCGCCGGCCACCCCCAGCCCTTCTACCGCTCCAGCGAGCGCACGCTGGACGGCCTCCCGCCGGCGCGGCGCGACCTCATCAAGCGAGAGCGCTACCTGGTACCGAACTCGCTCGTGGTCAGCCGCGGCTGCCCGCACATCTGCGACTTCTGCTACAAGGAGGCGTTCTTCCGCGGTGGCCGGTCGTTCTACGTGCAGGCGGTCGACGATGCCCTTGCGGAGATCGACCGCCTCCCCGGCCGGCACCTCTACTTCCTCGACGACAACCTGTTCGGCAGCCCGCCGTTCGCCGAGGCGCTGTTCGACGGACTCCGCGGCACGGGCCGCGTATGGCAGGCGGCCGGGACGGTGGAGGCCGTGTTGCGTCCCGGGCTGCTCGAGAAGGCCGTGGAGAGCGGGCTGCGCAGCCTCTTCATCGGCTTCGAGACGCTGAGCGAGGCCAACCTGGTGGGCGCCGGCAAGACGCAGAACCTGGGCGGCGCCTCCGACGCGACGGCTGTAGCCGGCCCGACCGGCCTCCCGCAGTACGACGCCGCCGTCCGCCGCCTGCATGACCTCGGGGTGATGGTCAACGCGGCGTTCGTCTTCGGCATGGACCACGACGACGCGTCGGTGTTCTCTCGCACGGTCGACTGGGCCGTGAGCCGCGGCATCGAGACGTCCACCTTCCACATCATGACGCCGTACCCCGGCACGCGGCTGGAGGCGCGGCTCGCGGCCGAGGGCCGCGTCACGAGCCGCGACTGGGACCTGTACGACACGCGCCACGTCGTGTTCGAGCCGGCCGGCATGACGGCCGCCGAGCTCGAGGCCGGCTACCAGCGCGCCTACCGGGAGTTCTACAGCTGGCGCAACATCGCGCGCGCGTCCTTCGTCCACGGCGACGCGCGCGAGCACGTGCGCCACCTCGCCTACACCACGGGCTGGAAGAAGCTCGAGCCGATGTGGGACCGGGTGATCCGCAGCGGCCAGGTCCACCGCTTCCTGCCGCTGCTCGAGACGATCCTCGACCGGTTCGGCAGCGGTGGTGGGGCCATGCCGGGCCGGCTCAGGCGTACGGCTGGTCCTTCAGCGAGCTTCCCTGGCCCCGCTTCTTGAACTGCGAGCGCCAGCCCCAGTTGGCCATGAAGCGATAGCCGAACTTGGGGATCGGCGGCTTGGCCATGAGCCGCACCGCCTCTTCCGGCACCGGACTACCGGCGGCCAGCGCCTCGGCAGTGAGGTCGAGCGACTTGATGGCCGAGCGCATCCTGCCCTGGAGCTTGCGCAACGGCTGGCCGCCGATCATGCCGCCGGCCGCCAGGATCAGGCCGCCGGCCCACTCGACCCCGGCATCGTGCGCGAAGTTGCGGCAGATCTCGATCGCGACCTCGTTGTGATCGACCTCCGGGAACCCGGACTGGCAGATGGCCACGAACGCCGCCGGGCCGACCGGCCGCTCGGTGAGCACCTCGAGCGCGCGGACCGTCGGCGCCGGCAGGCTGTCCACGTACAAAGGGAACGACAGCACGATGAGGTCGGCGGACGTCGCGGCGGCACGAAGCTCCTCCACCGACTCCTCGTTGCGCACCGCTTTGGTCACGTGGAGCGTTTGCGTGGCCACGCCGCGCTTCTCCAGCTCCTCGAGCAGGTAGACGCCCAGCGACTCGGACGAGCTCTCGCTCGGCTTGGGGCTGCCGACCAGCAGCAGGGCCCTCTGGGGGGCCTTCATGCCACCACCTCGCTTCGTACCGCGTTGACTGCGTCGCGCGCCGGCGACGCTCCCACCTCGGCCAGGAGCGACCCGACCGCCGCGCGGACCTCCCAGTCACTCGCGCCGGTCTCGAGCACGCCGACCGCCCAGCGAGGCGGCTGCATGTTGCGCGTGTTGCGCTCGACCAGCCGCCTGAAGGTGGCCGCCTCGGGCCCCCGCGCCTGGCCCGACGGCACGGTGCCGACGACCAGCAGGTCGCGCCGACGCTCGTACCGCTGCGGGTGGCGCGTCTCGCCGTGCCGCTTCTGCATGAATGGCTGCAGGATCGGGATCACGTGGTCGAGCGCCTTCTTGAGCTCTGACGAGTAACCGCCGAACGTCACCGGCGTGAGCAGCACGATGAGGTCGCTGGGCACCCAGCGCTCGGCGACCTTGCCCCCGCCGTCGTGGTGCGCGCAGACGCCCGGCGTCTGCGTCCAGCACTTGAAGCAGCCTGCGCACCAGGCGATCTTGTCGTCGCGCAGGGTCCAGTCGTCGACGGCCCAGCCGCCTGCGGCCAGGCCGTCGACGAGTGCGTCGTGGGCCAGCGCCAGGGTCGGATCGTCGTCGCGGCGCCCGTCCATGAGCAGGGCGGCGCCGGTCGGGTCCGCGTTCATTCGCTTGCCTCCAGGTCCTGATGATCTGTCGGGATCCAGTTCTCGGCGCCGGCGCGCGGCTCCGTGGGGAGTTGCTCGAGCTTGGCGATCGTCTCGTCACACCACTCGATGTACGCCCGGCTGGTGTGCTGCCCGAGGCTCACGGTCATGAGCCAGTAGGGCGACGGCGGCTCGTTGTCGCGCGTCATCACCTCGTCGTAGTGCGCGTACCGCTCGAGGAGCGCGACGTGCTCGGCGCGGGTCCGCCTGACGTGCTCGATCATGACGGCCGGGCCGACCTCCCAGCCGTGGAACAGCTTGAGCAGCACTTCGACACGCTCCCGTACGGGCTCCGCAGGCTGCGCCAGCCAGCGGCGCAGCTCGTCGCGGCCGAGGTCGGTGATGGTGTAGACGTTACGGTCGGGCTTGCCTGCCTGGCGCTGCACGTCGCGTGTCGCCAGGCCCTCCTCTTCCAGGCGCTTGAGGATGGGGTAGATGGCGCCGTAGCTCTCGCTCCAGAAGTTGCCGAGGCTCTGGGCGTAGATCTGCTTGATGTCGTACCCGGAGAGGGGACCGTAGGCCAGCAGGCCGAGGACCGCGTACTTCGTCTTGTTCTCCCGAGGCATGACCCCTCCGTCGCCGACCCATATGACGAAAGAGACTATCTCTTCTTGCTATATACCAGTCAAGCAGTGAATCGAGAGGATAGCCATATGCCCGTAGCACGACCTCCATAGTGCAATCCCCGGCACGCGGGTAGACTGAGAGGACGAAGCAGTGCTCAGCGCAAAGCAGGGAGGCGCTCATGGGATTCATGGACGACGCGAAGAAGATGGCCGACGACGCCGCGACGAAGGCCAAGCAGGTCGCGGCCGACGCCAAGGAGAAGTCGGGCCCCACGCTGGACAAGGCCAAGTCGACCGCCGGTGACTGGACGGACAAGGCAAAGGTCAGGGCCGGCGAGCTGGGCGAGAAGGCCAAGCCGGCCGGCGAGAAGGCCAAGGCCGACGCGGCCGGCCTCATCGAGAAGGCGAAGAAGCAGGGCGCCGAACTGATCGAGAAGGCCAAGACGCAGGGCCCCGAGTACCTCGAGAAGGCCAAGGCGCAGGCGGCCGACCTGCTCGAGAAGGCCAAGAAGCAGGCGGACGAACTGCTGGCCAAGGCGAGGGGCAAGGGCACTGAGCCCCCCGCAGAGTGACGCCCTCGCGGCCGGCCCCGACGGCCGGCCGCGCTGCTTCTGGGCGGTGAGCGGCGCCCCCGAGTACGTCGCGTACCACGACGAGGAGTGGGGGCGCCCCGTCCTCACCGACGACGGCCTGTTCGAACGCCTCACGCTCGAGGCGTTCCAATCCGGCCTGTCCTGGCTGACGATCCTGCGCAAGCGGCCGGCGTTCCGGCAGGCGTTCGCCGGCTTCAGCGTCGCCGCGGTAGCGCGGTTCGGCGACGCCGACCGCAACCGCCTCATGGCCGACGCCGGCATCGTGCGCAACCGGCTCAAGATCGAGGCGGCGCTCGCCAACGCCGGCGCCGCCCTGCCGGTGATCGAGGAGTTCGGCTCCCTGGCGGCCTTCATCTGGCGTTTCCGCCCAGAGGCGCACGCCTCCCCGCGGGTGCGCGCCGACTGGGTCGCCCAGAGTCCCGAGTCCACGGCGATGGCGAAGGAACTCAAGAAGCGCGGCTTCCGCTTCGTCGGGCCGACGACCGCCTACTCGCTCATGCAGGCGGCCGGCGTCGTCAATGACCACGCCGAGGGCTGCTGCGCCCACGGCGCGGTCCAGCAGGAGCAGTCGGAGGCGGCGGCCCTCCTCGCGTGAGCGTCGCGCGCGCCTGCCGCGGCGCCTGCCGCGACGCGCATTCGTCATTCCTACGGAGCACCCTTTCTTGTAGGCTTGCGCCAGGCAAGGCAAGCGGCGCGGAGGTCCGCCGCGCCGTCCTGGGGGCAGGTCATCCGAAGGAGCTGGAACGTGAAGGTCAAGCGGGCACTTATCTCCGTCTTCAACAAGAGTGGCGTCGAGTCGTTCGCCAAGGCCCTGACCGACATGGGGGTCACCGTCATCTCCACCGGCGGCACGGCGCGGCTCCTCAAGGACTCGGGCATCCCCGTCACGCAGGTCGAAGAGGTCACCGGCTTCCCGGAGATGCTCGACGGCCGCGTCAAGACCATGCACCCGCGGCTCATGGCCGGCGTGCTGGCCCGCCGCGACGTGCCCGAGCACATGCAGACCATCGCCGAGCACGGCATCGAGCCCATCGACATGGTCGTCTGCAGCCTCTACCCGTTCGAGGAGGTCGCCGGGCGGCGCGGCGTCGAGGACCAGGTGGTCATCGAGAACATCGACATCGGCGGGCCGAGCATGATCCGCGCCGCCGCCAAGAACCACGCAGGCGTCGCCGTGGTCACCAGCCACGAAGACTACGACGAGATCCTCGACGAGCTCAAGGAGACCGGCGAGATCAGCTACGAGACGCTGCGCGAGCTCGCCACGCGGGCGTTTCACCGCACCGCGCACTACGACTTCGTCATCGCCAACTGGTTCAGCGAGACCGAGGGCGACTTCCCCGACTACGTCATGCGCGATTATGAGAAGGTCCTCGAGCTCAAGTACGGCGAGAACCCGCACCAGCGCGCCGCCTACTATGCCGAGGTCGGCCTGCGCCAGCACCTGCTCTCGCAGGTCACGCAGTTGCACGGCAAGCAGCTCGGCTTCAACAACCTGTACGACCTCAACGCGGCGCGCGCCATCTGCGACGAGTTCACGCTGCCCTGCGTCACGATCGTCAAGCACAACAACCCGTGCGGCTGCGCGCTCGCCGAGAGCCTCGCCGCCGCCTACGACAAGGCGTTCGCGTGCGACCCGGTGAGCGCGTTCGGCAGCGTCATCGCGGTCAACCGCACGGTGGACGTGCCGCTCGCCGAGCGCCTCTCCGAGCTGTTCGTCGAGGTGCTGTTCGCGCCGGCGTACGAGCCGGAGGCCCTGGAGATGCTCCAGCGCAAGGCCGACATCCGCATCCTGCGCAACGACGAGCGGCGCCAAGCCAACCCCGGCGAGTTCGACTACAAGCGCGTCATCGGCGGCATCCTCGTCCAGGACAAGGACGGCGACATCGAGGAGCGCGACGAGATGACTGTGGCCACCAAGCGCCACCCGAGCGAGCAGGAGTGGGGCGACCTCATCTTCGCCTTCCGCGTCGCCAAGCACGTCAAGAGCAACGCCATCGTCATCGCGAAGAACCTTGCGACGGTGGGCGTGGGCGCCGGCCAGATGAGCCGCGTGGACAGCACGCGCATCGCCATCGACAAGGCGCGCGGCGACCTCAGCGGCGCGGTGATCGGGTCGGACGCGTTCTTCCCGTTCCCGGACGCCGTGGACCTGGCCATCGACCACGGCATCACGGCGTTCATGCAGCCCGGCGGCTCCAAGGGTGACGAGGCCGCCGTCGACGCGTGCGACAAGCGCGACGCCGCCATGGTGTTCACCGGGCGGCGCCACTTCCTGCACTGAGAGCCGACAGGCCGGCGAGGGGCGGGGAGGCCGGCAGGGCCGCCCCGCCCCTCTTCGTCTTGAGGAGACCAGCGATGCGTGACCTCACCGAGATCGAGCAGCTCCCGACCCTGACGCGCGACGGTCTTACGCTGCGTCCGTGGCGCGCGCACGACGCCGCGGAAGTAGCGGCCATCTGCGACGAAGCGGAGGTGCTCCGCTGGCTGCCGGCGATGCCGGACCCCTACACGCTCGCCGACGGCGAGGAGTGGGTAGGCGACGCCGAGCGCAAGTGGCGCGAGCAACGGTGGGCCAACTTCGCCGTCGAGGACGCGGAGACGGGCCGGCTGGCCGCGTCCTTCGGCCTCCGCCTCGAGCCGGAGCACGAGCGCGGCGAGATCGGCTACCTCGTCGGCCGGGAGTGGCGCGGTCGCGGAGTGGCCACCACCTGCGTCGCCGCGCTCACCGACTGGGGCTTCGACGACCTCGGCCTGGGCCGCATCGAGATCCGCGCCGACGTGCGCAACGTCGCCTCGCGGCGGACGGCGGCCGCGGCCGGCTACCGGTTCGAGGGCGTCCTGCGCGGCGCCATGACGGTGCAGGACGAGCGCGTGGACGACGCACTCTACGCGCTGCTGCCGGGCGACCCGCGGCCGTGGCGGGACGGCGCCGGCGCAATCGCCCCCAACGGACCGTCGCTGGGCTGGCCGCGGCTGACCGACGGCCGGCTCCTGCTCCGCCCCTTCGAGCCGGAGGACGCCCCGGCCGTGCTGGCCGCCTGCGACGACCCGGACGTCGCCCACTGGATCTACAAGCTGCCGGCGCCGTACACGCTCGCCGATGCCGAGTGGTTCATCGCGGATGCGCGCGACCGGCTACTGCGCAACGAGCGCGCGCGCCTGGCAGTCACTGACGTGGCCTCCGGCGAGCTGCTGGGAAGCGTCAGCCTCGACCTCTTCGCCGGCCGCGAGGCCGCCGAGATGGGTTACTGGGTCAAGCGCGAGGCGCGCCGCCGGGGCGTGGCCCTCGGAGCTGCGCGCCTGATCATCGCCTGGGCCTTCGGCGAGCTCGGCGTCGAACGCCTCGAGTTGCTCATCTACCCCGACAACAACGTCTCGCAGGCGCTCGCCGCCCGGCTCGGGTTCGCCCGCGAGGGCCTGCTGCGCGGCTTCCTCGAGACCGAGCCCGGCAAGCGGCGGGACGGCCGCGTCGTGCCCGCCCAGGACGGCAGCCTGCCGCCGCGCGACGACCAGGTCCAGTTCGCGCGGCTGCGGACCGACCCGGGGCCCTCCTGACCCATGGCCGCAGCGCCACCGAAGCGCATCCCGGCCGGACCGGACGGCCGTCCCGCCGAGCCCAGAGTGGGCGGAGCGCCGGTGGTACAATCGCTCACCGCGGGCCGCTAGCTCAGTTGGTAGAGCAGGGGACTTTTAATCCCAAGGTCGTTGGTTCGATCCCAACGCGGCCCACCACTCACGCCCTTTGGCTCCGCGACCCCGGGAGCATCCCTTGAAGATCGAGACCATCACACTCAGCATCGACGCCTACCACGAGGATCCGGTGTCCATCGAACTGGAGCTCGGTAAAGTGATCGGGAGCATTCAGGCCGCGCTGGCGGCGGTCGGGCACGACCCTGCGGAGTCCTCGTTCAACCTGGCGTTCAACCTGGTCGACCCCGACGACGATGTCGGCCAGTCGCGCTACGAGATGTACCGCATCCGCATGCAGCTCGGGCAGATCGAGGCCGTACTCGACGACGAGGACGAAGAGCTGACGCCCGAAGACCGCAAGGCGCGTCGGGCGATGCTCCTGGCCCACAAGAGGAAGCTCGAGCAGGAGCTCCACGAACTCGAAGAACGGGACGACGTCACCCAGAAGAACCCCTGGGAGTAGGCCGCCGTCTACGACCTGAGCTGGAAGCCCCGATCGACGAGACGTCGGCTCGCGGCAGCCGCGAGTGAGGAGGTGCATCGTGTCTCGTCGACGTCGTTTCACAGCAGGGGTGCTGGCCATCTCGCTCGCCGTCTCGATCCTGGCGCTGGTGCTGGCCGCCTGCGCCTCCGACTCGACCGGTTCTGCCTCTCCCGGCGTGGCCACCGCTGAAGCCTCGCCGTCAGCCGCAGCCGGCAAAGACGTCAAGACGATCTACGTGGCCGGCGGGTGCTTCTGGGGCCTGGAGAAGTACATCGGCCTCGTGCACGGCGTGGTCGCCACCGAGGTCGGGTACGCGAACGGCGCCAACGCCTCCGCCACCTACGGAGACGGCAGCGGATACGCGGAGGCCGTGAAGGTCGTGTACGACCCGAAGGTGGCGCCGTTGCCGTTCCTGCTCGGCCTGTTCTACGACGCGATCGAGCCCACGTCCGTGGACCGGCAGGGCAACGACTACGGCACCGAGTACCGCACCGGCATCTACTACACGGACCCCGCCGACAAAGCCGTGATCGACAAGTCGCTGGCGCGACTGCAGAAGGACTACACGGAGCCCATCGCGGTCGAGAGCGGTCCGCTCACCAACTACACCGCCGCCGAGGACTATCACCAGGACTACCTGGAGAAGAACCCCGGCGGCTACTGCCACATCGCGCAGAAGCTCTTCGACGCGGCGGCGGCGGCCCGCCCCGACTGAGCTCGCGCTACCAGATGCGTGCCCGCGTCTCCTCGCCGTGCGCCATGGGTGATCCTTCCGGGACCCCGAACGCCGCCGCGAACGCCGGCAGGTTGGAGAGCGGGTTGTTCACGCGCGCCCGCGCGGGCGAGTGCGGGTCCGTCTTGACGATCAGGTGCAGGTACTCGTCCGTGTAGCTCGTGCGCCACACGGTCGCCCACGAGAGGAAGAACCGCTCCTCGGGGGTGAGGCCGTCGATGGGCGCGGACGGCTCGCCGGCGGCGAGGGCCTCGAGCAGGGCGTCGTGGGCGATCTTCAGGCCACCCAGGTCGGCGATGTTCTCGCCCAGCGTGAGCCGGCCGTTCACCTGCAGGCCGTCCAGGACCTCGTAGGCGTCGAACTGGTCGACGAGCACCTCGGCGCGCCGCGTGAACTCGGCGCGGTCCTCCTCGGTCCACCAGTCGCGCAGCTGGCCGTGCGCGTCGAAGTGGCTGCCCTGGTCGTCGAACCCGTGCGTGATCTCGTGCCCGATGACCGCGCCGATGGCGCCGTAGTTCACGGCGTCGTCGGCGTCGGCGTAGAAGAACGGCGGCTGCAGGATACCGGCCGGGAAGACGATCTCGTTGAGCAGCGGGTGGTAGTAGGCGTTGACCACGTGGGCCGGCATGGCCCACTCGCCCTTGTCGACGGGCTCGTCCAGCCGGCTCATCTGCCGCGCGAACTCGAAGGTCTCGCAGCGCATCCGGTTCTCGACGTAGGACCCGCGGTCGATGACGAGACCGGTGTAGTCTCGCCACTCGTCCGGAAAGCCGATCTTGTAGTGGAACCCGGCGAGCTTGCGCAGGGCCTCGTCCCGGGTGGCGTCCGTCATCCACCCGGCGTCCCGGATCGCACGCCCCATCGCCGACAGCAGATGGTCGACCATCTCCTCGCAGCGCTTCTTGGCCTCCCCCGAGAACGCCGCGTCGACGTAGAGCTGCGCCACCAGTTCACCGATGTCCGCGGACGCGGCGTTGAGCACGCGCTTCCAGCGCGGCTGCATCTCCTTCTGCCCGCCGAGTGTGTGGCCATAGAAGTCGAACGCCGCGAGCTCGAACGCAGGTGAGAGCGCCGACGCGAACGGCCTGATCACGTGCCAGCGGAGGTAGTCCCGCAGCGTCTCCATGGGCGTCTCTGCGAGGGTGGCGTCCAGCGCGCGGAAGAAGCCGGGGTTGTCCACGCTGACCGTCGCCGACGTGACGCCGAGGTCCGCCACGTAGCCGCTCAGGCCGAACGCCGGCATGAGCTCGTCCAGCTCGGCGACGCCGAAGCGGTTCATGGTGAGCTGCACGTCGCGCATCTGCGCGGCGGTGTAGGACGCCTCGGCCAGGCGCGTCTCGAAGGCGAGGATGCGCCCGGCGGCCTCCTGCGCCCGCTCCTCGGTCTCGCCGAGGTTGCCGAGCTGCCTGGCGACGTGGGCGACGTACTGACCGCGCAGCGTCGCCGACTGCTCGTCGTCGCGCGTGTAGTAGTCGCGCTCGGGCAGTCCCAGGCCGCCCTGCCCGACGTAGACGAGGTAGGCGTCCGAGTCCTCGAAGTCCGGCGCGATGCCGAGCGAGTGCAGCGGAGCCGGACCGCGGCGCTGCAGGTCGTGCACGATGTCGCGCACGTCGGCGACGGACTCGGCGGCCGCGATGCTCGCCAGGTACGGCTCGAGCGGCGCCACGCCGGCGGCGGCGATCGCCTGCTCGTCCATCGCCGCCGCGAAGTAGTCGCCCACCATCTGGCCGGCGGACCCGCGCGGGTCGCTCCACGCCGCCGCGTCCTCGAGCAACTGGTGCAGCACGTCCTGGTTGCGCGCGTGGACGATCTGCGGCGGGCCCCAGGCGCCGTACTCGGACGGGACGGGGTTGGCGTCCAGCCAGCCCCCGTTCACGTGCCGGTAGAAGTCGTCGGACGCGGCTGTGCCGGGGTCGAAGAGCGCGGCGTCGATAGCGCGCGGTGGTTCGTTCATGGGGGTCTCCCGCCTGGGTGGTCAGTGGTTCGCAGTCTGCTAGTACCCGTTCGCGACCCGTGGGCGTCATGCGGAGCGTCGGGGCAGTCTTCGTCCGGCTCGCTGGAAACGTCAACGGCCCGGGTGCGGGTGACGCACCGACAGGGTACGTTCGGGCGGAGTCGTCTTGCAGTATCTCGTCCGTCAATCGCAGGTGCAGCCGCTGGTCCGCCGGCTGCGGGTGTTCCCCCGCCGCTTCTGGCTGCTGGTCGGCGGCACCCTCCTCTACCTCATCGCGATCAGCTTCGCGTTCCCGTACACGCCGCTGCTGCTGCAGCGCCGCCTGGGGGCCTCGACCGCCGTCATCGGACTGATCATGGGCGGCAGCGCTCTGGTGGGGCTGCCGCTCCAGCCCTTCGCCGGCAGCCTCAGCGACCGCTACGGCCGGCGCGCCGTCATGATGGGCTGCGCGCTGTGCGAGGCGGTCGCCTACGGCGGCCTCGGGTTCGTCCACGGCCTCTGGCCGATCTGCATCCTGATGGTGGTGGACCGCGGCATCGGCTGGCCGCTCTACCTGACCGCGAGCAACGCCATGACCGCCGACCTGCTGCGCCCGCACCTGCGCGCCGAGGGCTACAGCCTCGTGAGGCTGATGATCGGCGCCGGCTACGTGATCGGGCCGGCGCTGGCGGCGGTCGTCCTGGCGCTGGGCGCGCCGCTCGCCGCCCTCTTCCTGGTCGCCGGCGGCGGCTGCCTGCTCTACCTGGCCTTCGTGGTGCTGATGCTCAAGGAGACGCATCCCCACCGCACGCGTCGGCGGCCCGAGAACGAGATCAGCGAGGGGCCCATGCCCTTCGGGGCGCTCAGCCTGTTCACGCGGTCCGGCCGCCTGCACGCGCGCGAGCGGCGCCGGGCGCGCGCCGGGCGCGGCTGGGGCCGCGTGCTGCACGACCGGCGCTTCATCCTCTTCTCCATCATCTCCCTGCTGCCGCTGTTCATCTTCGGCCAGATCTACACGACCTATCCCGTCCTGCTCACCAACTACCTCCACATGCCCGAGGCGACCTGGGGCCTGCTGGTCTCGGTGATCGGCCTGGTGATGGTGCTGGCGCAGTACCCGGCGGTGCGCGCCGTGCGCCGTCTGGACCCACTGCATGCGGTGGCCATCGCGAGCCTTCTGTACGGACTGGGCATGGGCCTCGCCGCGTTCGTGCCGCTCGGCTGGCCGCTGGTGGCCACCGTCGGCGTGCTCGCGGTGGCCATGGCGCTCTTCTCACCGCTGGCGACGGCGGCCGTCTCGCACATGGCCACGCCCGAGATCCGCGGAAGCTACATGGGCACGTGGACCCTGGTGTGGACCGGAGGCGGCAGCGCGCTGGCGCCGCTGCTGGGAGGGCTGGCACTGGCGGCGCTGGGGCCGCAGGTCATGTGCGCCGCCTTCATCGCGATCGGCGCCGGCGGAGCCGTGCTGTACTCCATCCTGCGCGCCAAGGGGCCGGCGCCGGTGGCGTGCGACGCCGCGGTCGCCAGCGAGCACGCCGAGGAGTGCGCCGAGCGCGCCCGGACCCACCGCGAGACGGCGCCGGCGAACTGACGCCGGCCGGCGCCTTGCGGCGCCTTGCGACGGGCCGGGGCGGGAGGCGCAGCCGCCGCCCGCCCCGACCGGATCGCCGGTGCTCGTTCAGGCCGCCGCAGCCGTCACTGGACGGTGAACGAGAACGGGAACTCGGTGACTCCGGCGCGGATCATGAACGGCTTGTGCTGGTCCGGGTAGTAGCCCGTCATGAGGTCCGTGGTCGTGTGCGCGAACTTCTGGTACATCACGCCGGTGTAGGTCCCCGCTTTGGGCGCGCCGACCGGCGCCCACCAATCCCTCGACCACGCCTTGGCGCCGATCTTGGCATTGAAGGCCGGGTAGTCGCCGGGAGCTACGGAGTCGTCGATGTACATGGGTGTCCAGTAGGCCTTGCCGATGGCGTAGCTCGGGACGACGGCGACGCCGCCGACTGTCGCCTTGTACAGCAGCGTGTCCGGGATGTTCTTGATGAGACCCTTGGTGAAGCCGATCCAGCTGCCGACCAGGTAGACGTCCGTGCCGGCGGGGATAGGTGTGCCGGGGTCGTGGAAGGCGATCATCTGACCGCCCGCCGTGTCGACCCAGCTGCCGCCGTCGAACGGGAACACATAGGCGCCGTCCTGTGGCGCCGTGGAGAAGGCGATGGCCGGCCCCGCCACCGCGAACGCGACGATCACCGCCAGGACCGCCACCACTCCGATTCTCTTCATGGCTCCCCCTCTCTCGTCACGGGCGCGAACGCGCCCCTCCCCTGCGACTTCTACAGGACGGGAGAAGGGACACGCCTCACCCCGAGCGGGTGATTCCTGTTCCGGACGCGCCGACGATGCAGCGCGGCTCAGCTCTGCTTGCGGCGCGCGCGGTACTCCCGTGACTTGTGCCGCGCGCCGCACACCTCCATGGAGCACCAGTGGCCGGAGCGGTTCTTGCGGCGGCGCACGCCAGGCAGGTCCGTGGGGCGAGGCCGCGGCGGCATCACGGCGACGGACAGGACCGGTGAGGAAGATGACGACGGACGCACGCAACGCATGGCGCCGGATCGGCCACGCCGCGCGGACGCTGGGTGACGTGGTCGCGACGCAGGGTGGCGCGGCCCCGGACAGAGCGGTTCGACTGGCGGGCCTGCGGCGCGAGCACCCCTGAGTGACGAGCCGCTGACGGCGCAGCAGGCGTCACCTCAGCGCGTCGCGGCCGGCAGGCCGGCGCAAGGACGACGGGAACGGGGCGGATTCTCTTCGGGAGCCGCCCCGTTCCCGTGCCTGTATAATCCCCCGGCGGCATCTTCGTGCCCCCATCGTCTAGCGGCCTAGGACACCGGCCTTTCAAGCCGGCAGCACGGATTCGAATTCCGTTGGGGGCACCACTCTATTACCTGCAAAACGTGACTTTCTTACCGCCCGCCGTTCCGGCGTCGAGCCTGCCCTGGTGCCTCTTCTCAGTCTCGGCGGTACGGACGCCGCGAAACCGAGGACCGGTCATTGTGGCCTTTGTCGGCGGTCAGTTGTGGCGCGGCACCCGGCGCGTCGGCGGCGCCGTATGTGTGTCCCCGGAGGGGCTGGCGAGCTGACGCTCAAGGGCCGTGAAGGTACGAATCACCTCAGGCGCCTCAAAGGCGCGGTTGCGCCTGCCCACGGTGGTCTGGGAGAGGACCTTGGCCTCCGCAAGACGCGCGATAGCCTGGTTGGTCGCTTGGGCGCTGCGCCCGATCTGCTCGGCGGCGCTGTGGACCGTCAGGATCGGAGTGCCGGGTAGGCGGCGAAGGAGCAGGTCGGCGGTCGAGTCGGCGCGCACGCGGCCGAGACGCTCGCGCCAGGTGACCTCGAGCAGTTGGATCCGTTCCTCAAAAGCGTCAGCGTCGGCGACAGCGCGTTTGGTGGCCGCGGCGAAGAGCCCAACCCAGCGGTCCAGGCCCTCCCGGGCGACGCGTGAGAACGCCGCTCCCCGGTACCGCGTCCCGGTTAGTGCATCGACATACTCCTGAGCCCAGGTCGCCAAGATCAGAGAGATCGGCGGCAGGACCCGCGAGACCACTCCCCTACGCCGCATGATCAGGTGGATCAGCGCGCGTCCCACGCGCCCGTTGCCATCCACAAAAGGGTGGATGGTCTCGAACTGAGCGTGAGCAATCGCTGCCTGGGCGACGGCGGGCAGCAAGTCGTCGTTGCAGAAGTCGCACAGGTCGCCGACCAGGCTGGGGACCGACTCCGGTGGTGGCGGCACGTACTCGGCCGAGCAGGGGCTGAAGGAAGAGCCGCCGACCCAGTTCTGTTCGCCGCGCAGCTTTCCGCCGTGCGTCTCAAGTCGTGTGCCGAGCAGCAGGCGTCGGTGGATCTCGAGGAGCAGATCGACCGACAGGACGTCGCCTGCTCCGACGCTCTCGATCGCGAAGACCATGGCGTCGATGTTCCCGAGGACTTCGGCCGCGGTCACGTCGCGAGCCGGTGCGCCCAGCTTGCGCTCAGCGTCGGCGTGGAGCAGGCGTCGGGCGCCGATCTCGAGTCCCTCGATGCGTGAGGAGGCGACCGATTCCATTCGCAGCAGCAGGCGCGCGAGGGCCTCGCTGTCAGCCAGAGCTTCGTCCTCGAGGCCGAAACGCACCAAGGCGGCTTCGGCTTCGCTGACGTCGGCCGCGACCCGCCCATCGAGCACGACCTCGCGGTCGATCAGAGGATCGGGCAGATAAGCCTCGTAGTCACAGGAGCGGCGGTCCTTGCGCGGCAGACCAGAGCCCGCGTCGCTGACCCAGTGGCGCTTGATGACCTTGGCCACATCCACTCCTTAATCAAGGTTACGGAATAACCTTGATTATGATGCCACGCTAGTCAAGCTTATGGGACTTGGGCGCAGGCTCGGATGGATCCGGTCCCGACTGGCCCGTGCCGGCCTGATGCGGCTCTGAGCTGCGCCGCTGGCTGGAGGCCGGAGCGGCCAGTTCACCAAGCGCGCTTGGTGCCTCGTCTGGTGCCTGTTCCACAGGCTCGCCCTCGCGGAAGAATCACAGCATTCCACGCCCACGGATTCGAAGTCCGCTAGGGGCACCCCTTGACTTCCAGGTATTTTGTCTCTTGACGCCCGCGACACGGGCTGGCGATGAGCGGGGAGCCGGGGCATCGGGTGGTCGATTGGACGTGGGAGGCGAAAGCGGGCGAGGAGTACGGTGAGGGGCGGGTGATGGTGCCGAAATCGATTGAAGTCGCAGACGATTCCGGCTGCAGTTCGCTGGTCATGCGGAGCGTCGACATGTATGCCCGGCCGGTCTGCGTCGCTCTGGAGTCCGCGTAAGTCGCTAACGAGGTCGTTCCTCAGGCCGTGGTCTTCGCGGTAAGCCGACGCCGACCCTCCTCGAAGGCCGCCTCGGTCGAGCGATAGACCAGGCTGCGGGCCGGGAAGATACTGTGCTGCCCCAGCAGTTCCGCGATGCCCGTGCGCTCCAGCTGGTCGGCCATGTCGTGGCCCACGCCGGCGAGGAGGAGCGCCCCGCCGCCCTGCTGCAGGTCGGTCGCGTAGCGCCGGAAGAGGCCGATCGCGCTGCTCCCGACCTCGCCGCGGCCGCGCAGACGCAGCACCAGGACCGCTCCCTCGGCAGCGCCCACGTCCGGCAGCTTGTCGGCGATCACGTCGGCCGCCGCGTAGAAGATGCTCCCGTAGATGTCCAGGACGGTGACTTCGCCGTCGGGAACGCGCTCGGGCGGATCCTCCTCGCTGAACCGCCCCTCCCCTTGGCGGACCAGCCGGCGCACTTTGACGTCGAGCGATGCGCTCGAGATGTACTGGATGGTGGAGATCGCAACGCCCACCAGCACCGCGTACTGGATCGGCAGCATGAGAGTGAGCACCAGGGTAGTCAGCATGATGACCCGCGCCGCCCAGTTGGTCCGCCACACCTCGAGGAAGGCGGCGGGCTTGAGCGACCCCACGGCTGCAACGATGAGCAGAGCCGCCACGGTCGCCATCGGCACCTTCTCGATGGCGCTGCCGAAGAGCAGCAGCACGACGGCGACGATCACGCCCGCGTACACGTTCGCCCAGCGCGAGCGGGCGCCTGAGCTGACGTTGAGTGCCGAGGCGGAGACGGACCCTCCGATGGGCATGCCCTGGAAGAAGCTCACGGCTGCGTTGGCGACGCCCTGGGCGGCGAAGTCGCGTGAGTCGTCACCGTACCCGCCGCCGGGGTTGGGTACGCTCTTGCTGACCCCGGCGCCCTGGATCAGGCCGATCGCGGCGATCGCGATCGCCGGGATGATGAGATCCACCGCCTTGGAGAAGTCGGGGACCTGGAACTCGGGCAGCCCCGACGGGATGGCGGCGACGTCACTGACCAGCTGCACGCCCAGTCCGAACAGAGCTACTCCGACGGTCACGACGGCGAACGCCAGCACCATGGCGAACTTGCTCACGGGCGTGCGCCCGAGCAGGAGGATCAGCCCTATGGTCACCAGTCCCACGGCCAGTGTCGTCCACGAGACCTCGTCGAAGTGCAGGACGAGGTCCACCGTCTTGGCCACCTTGTTGGAGTACTCGCTGCTGTAGCCGGTGAGGTCGCCGAGCTGGCCCAGGATGATAAGGATGCACACTCCGGTGATGAACCCGACCATCACGCTGTTGGAGACGAACTTGGTGATCCAGCCGAGCTTGAGGAGACCGAGCGCAAGCTGGATGAGCCC
>Ga0315271_10000612_pt1 | contig 20287 bp, 15 predicted proteins | sample C3_top_MG_FD_204664 | JGI IMG/M metagenome (GOLD analysis project Ga0315271, IMG submission 204664) | Sediment microbial communities from Yellowstone Lake, YNP, Wyoming, USA - C3_top | ecosystem: Environmental > Aquatic > Freshwater > Lake > Sediment | place: USA: Wyoming | collected 2017-08-01
CAGACGGCCTATACGGCGCGCTGGCGGCAGTCGATCGGTGTCGCGCACCTGGCGCTGGCGCTGGCGGTGCGCTCCGGCGTGGCGGATGCCGAGGCCGCGTGGGCAGCGGGGTTAAGTCACAATCTCGTAGACTACCTCGAAACCGATATCGTTCCGCCGGCCCACGCCGCCGACTGGCTGACTGAGCTCGACCCCGATGGCTGGCTGGCCGATGCGGTGCGCTATCACGCCGAGCCGCTGGCGCGTGGGCGCGCCGCTCACCCGTTGGTACGTATCACTCAGCTGGCCTATCAACTCGTTACCCGCGCTGACGCAGTGGACAGCGTGGACGTGCGCGCCGCACTGGCCACGCTGCAGATGGGCGCGGGCGAAGCCGCCCAGTTGCTGGCCGACAGCCAGGCACAGGCGCGCCAGCTGGCGTTGCGCTTCGGCCTGGTCGATGCCGTGGCGCAGACCCATGGCACGGGATTTGATCGTCTCGCCCGCCTGTATGCCGGGCAGGCGGCGCAATCAGCGCTGCACAGCCATTTCCGCCATACCCGCGCGGTAGATCAGGTGTTTGCCCTGTTGCAGGACAGCCTGCGTGCATTGTTCGGGGTCGAGCGCGCCTGCCTGCTCGCACCCGCCGCCGACGGCACGCTGCGACCGAGCGCGCTGCTCCCGACTGCCCCCGGCTTGGGTGCGCTGGCCATTCCGCCCGACGACGGCCATTCGGCGCTGCCGCGCGCGCTGGCGCGCAACGCGCCGCAGCAGTTCGAGCGCGGCGTGGCGGAAGCCGCGCTGGTCGACGAACAAATCGCCCGCCTGCTCGGCGTGTCGCGTTTTCTCTGCCAGCCGCTGGCGCTGCACGATGGCCGGACCGGCGTGCTGGTGGTGGGCGATGCCGCGCCCGGCCTGAGCGACTCGCCGCTGTGGCGGTTCACCCTGGTCGAATGCACCGAAGCCCTGCGACCCGTTGCCGCGCCCGTATCGGCCCCGCCGCTGCAAACCGCGCCCGCCACCCCAGTGACCGTCGCCCCCGGCGACGACATCCCGCGCGACCGGGTGCGGCGCGCCGTGCATGAAGTGGCCAACCCGCTCACCATCATGCGCAATTACGTCAACCTGCTGTCCGAGCGCCTGGGCGCGGATTCGGCGGTGCAGCGCGACCTCAGCATCATTGGCGACGAAATCGAGCGGGTGGCGCGCATCGTGCGCGGCATCACCGTGACCGGTGACACCCCCGCGACGCCGGTTGCCGATCTTGAACTGGTATCGGTCAACAGCAGCATCTCCGAACTGGTGCGGATGGCGCTTGGCACCTTGTTCACGCCGAACAAGGTCAACGTGCAGATCGATCTCAACCCGGATGTGCCGCCGCTGCCGCTGCACAAAGACCTGCTGAAGCAGGTGCTGTTCAATCTGGCCAAAAATGCAGTGGAAGCCATGCACGCCGGCGGCCACCTGAAATTCACCACCCGCCTGGTCGAGGCCAGCGGCCAGCGCCAGATCGAAATCGAAGTGGCCGACACCGGCCCCGGTCTGTCGGCAGCGGTCACGTCACACCTGTTCGAGCCTATCGTCAGCGACAAGGGCGGCGACCATGCCGGGCTTGGCCTGACCATCAGTCGCGGCCTGGTCGAACGCATGAACGGCCAGCTCAGCTGCACCAGTTCGCCGCAAGGCACACATTTTCTGATCCGGCTGCCAACGCTGCAGAACGGCCAGACCCCCCTCACGACAACACGCTACGGGTCCATGTAACCCGCGCCCAAGGAGAATTTCATGTCCGACGATCCCATCGACTCATCCCCGCAGCGCAATACGGTCAGCAACTTTCCGGTGCGCTCACGCATTCTGGTGGTGGACGACGAGCCGCTGATTCTGGAAGGACTCAGCCGGCTGCTGGCCACCCGCGATTACGACGTGGTGACCGCCAATGGCGGCTGCGAAGCCCTGATCGCCATTGGCAAGCAGCAGTTCGACGCGATCCTGCTCGACCTCGGCATGCCGGACCTCAACGGCAACGAAGTGCTGCGCTTCGTCGCCGACCGCAGCGGCGACACCCCCGTGCTCGTGGTGTCCGGCGACAGCACCATCGACGCCGCGATCAAGGCATTGCGCGGGGGGGCCGCCGACTTTGTGCGCAAACCGTACGAACCCGAGGAGCTGCTGCGCCGGATCGACAACACGCTGACGCGGCGGCGCCTGGAACGGGAAAACAACCACATCCTGCAACGGTTGCAGCAGTCGGAAAAGTGGCATCGCTTTCTGGTCAACAGCTCGCCGGATTTCATCTACACGCTGGACGGCGAAGGCCGCTTCACCTTCGTCAACGACCGCGTTGAAAGCCTGCTCGGCTACCGTCGCGAAGACCTGCTGGGCCAGCATTACAGCCTGTTGATTCACGAAGACGACATCGCCCGCGCTGAACACATATTCAACGAACGCCGCGCCGGCGACCGCAGCGCGCGCAACGCCGAAATCCGCCTCAAGTGCAACCCGGGGATACGGCGCCCGCGCCTGATGAATGGCCTCTGCAAATCAGTCGAATTGACCGCCACCGGCATGTACGACGACGAGGTCAACCCGTTCGAACAACGCTTCATCGGCAGCTACGGCGTCGCCAAGGATGTGACCGAGCGTAAGCAGGCCGAGGAAACTGTGCATTACCAGGCCTATCACGACCTGCTGACCGGGCTGCCCAACCGCGCGCTGTTCCGCGACCACCTCGGCCTCATGCTGGCGCAGTCCAAACGCAACCAGAAACCACTGGCGGTTTTGAGCCTCGACCTCGATCACTTCAAAGTCATCAACGATTCGCTTGGCCACGCCATTGGCGACGAATTGCTGCTGGCGGTGGGCGCGCGCCTGCGCCAGTGCCTGCGCGAAGGCGACACCCTGGCGCGCCTGGGGGGTGACGAATTCGCCGTGCTGCTGCCGACGCTCGTGTCGCGTAGCGACGTCGACCATATCTGCCGCAAAATCATTCAGGTGCTGTCCAGGCCGGTGTACGTCAAAGGCCACGAAATCTATATCTCGGTCAGCATCGGCGCCTGCGTCGCGCCGGACGACAGCGAAGCGATCGATGGCCTGATCCGCCAAGCCGAAATCGCCATGTACCAGGCCAAGACCCAAGGCCGCAGCCGCTTGCAATTCTGGGAATCCGGCATGCAGGCGCCCTACTCCGAACGGATGCAGATCGAGGCCGATCTGCGCCGCGCACTGGCACGCAACGAATTTGTCCTGTTTTACCAGCCGCAGGTCGATACCCATAGCGGCGAAGTGCGCGGCTTCGAAGCGCTGCTGCGCTGGTGGCACCCGCAGCGCGGTCTGCTGACTCCCGCCGACTTCATCCCGGTGGCCGAAGAGTCCGGTGTCATCGTCCCCATCGGCGACTGGGTGCTGCGCCAGACCAGCGCGCAAATCGCCGAATGGAAAAAAGCCGGGCTGCCGCCCGTGCGGCTGTCGGTCAACATCTCGGCGCGCCAGCTGGAAAGCCCCGACTTTGTCGACAGCGTCATGCGCGCCGTGCAGGTGTATTCGCTGGACGGCCATCAACTGGAACTGGAAATCACCGAAAGCCTGCTGATGCGCGACTTTGAGGCCAACGCCATCAAGCTCGGGCGGCTCTCCGCTTTGGGCATCCGCCTCGCCATCGATGACTTCGGAACCGGCTACAGCTCGTTCAAATACCTCTCGCGCTTCCCCATCCACACGCTGAAGATCGACCAATCCTTCGTGCAGGATCTCGACCGCGATGAAAACATGTCCATCGTCAATGCCATGATCGCCATGGGACGCGGCATGAACCTCAACGTCATCGCCGAGGGCGTCGAAACCGAATCCCAGCTCGTCCGGCTGCAACAGATGCAATGTCACGAAATGCAGGGGTATTACTACAGCCCCCCGGTTTCCAGCCACGAAGCGACTGCCCTGCTGGGTCAGCATATGCGTGGATTCAGTCATGTGGAGAACCTGGCTGCGGGCTGAGCTTGCAGTCCCGGCCTCATAGCGTCGTCCAGTAAAAAACCCCGGCAACGCAAGTTTCCGGGGTTTTCTTTGATTCCTGCTGACAGTCGCAGCAGAATTTCAGGGATTTTGGTGGCCAGGGGCGGAATCGAACCGTCGACACGCGGATTTTCAATCCGCTGCTCTACCGACTGAGCTACCTGGCCGTGTTGAATTTCTTTGACTTTTTTGCGCCTGTCGCCAGCCGCAAGGCGCGCCATTAAACCCCGAGCCGGGCCGCAAGTCAACACGCGCGGCCGATGCGGGCGTGTGGCAAGTTGGCGGCGGCAGGTAACAGCGTTCGACAGCGCGGTGTTGAGTTCAACTAAGATATGCGGCATGGCCCCTACGCTCCCGATCGCCAGCAGCCTGCTGCACGCCACCATCGAGACCCTGCGCTCGCATGCACCTTTTTCCAGCATGGCAGAGACGGATCTGGCGTGGCTGGTCACGCGCCTGTCGGTTGCATATTTCCCGCAGGATACGACCCTGCTTGAAGCCGGCGGCCAGTCTCCGGACACCCTTTTCATCGTCAAGCAGGGCGTGATCGAAGGTGAAGCGCCGAACCGGAAAGGCCCGCGTTTGCTGCAACTGACCGCTGGAGAGATGTTTCCGCTTGGCGCCTTGCTGGCCGAACGCGCCGTGGCGAATCGTTATCTCGCGGCAACCGACACATTCTGCTATCGCCTGGCTGCCGCCGATTTCCATACGCTGCTCGGGCGTAGCCGGGCGTTCAGTGATTTTTGCACGCGCCGCATCGCCAGCCTGCTGGAGCAATCGCAACGGGCGGTGCAGTCCGACTATGCGCTGGCGCAGGACGACGAAAACCGCTTCTCGCGCCCGGTGCGCAGCCTGATCCGCCAGCCGCCGCTGTCGGCTGGACCCGACACCTCGTTGGCCGATGCGCTGGCAGCCATGGATGGCGCGAGGGTCGGCTCGGTTGTGGTCAGCAACGCCGATGCCTGCCCGGTGGGCATCCTGACGCTGAAAGATGTATTGAAGCGCGTAACGCTGGCCGGCATTCCCCTGACCACGTCGATCGCCGCCGTGATGACGGCCAGCCCGGCCACGCTGGAAGGCGCAGCACCGGTATCGGATGCCTTGCTGCTGATGGCGCGGCGGGGCATCCACCATCTGCCGCTGGTGGAGGGCGGACGGCTCATCGGGGTGATCTCGGAGAAGGATGTGTTTGCGCTGCGCCGCCATTCCATGGAAGGCATCACCGGCGCCATCGCGCGCGCCGAAGATCCGGCCAGCCTGCCTGCGCTGGCCCAGGATATCGGCGCACTCGCACACAATCTGCTGGCCCAGGGGATGCATGCGGAAAATCTGACCGCCATTCTTTCCAGCCTGAACGACCGGTTGACGCAGCGGGTGATCGAACTGGAAAGCCGCGCGGCCAATCTGCCCGATGTGCAATGGTGCTGGCTGGCGCTGGGTTCGGAGGGGCGCATGGAACAGACGCTCGCCACCGACCAGGACAATGCGCTGATTTACCAAAGCGCCACAGCGGACGAGCGAGCGATCTTGCTCGCGTTTGCCGAGCGGGTGAACCAGCGCCTGGCGGCGTGCGGCTTCCCGCTCTGCAAGGGCGGGATCATGGCCAGCAATCCCAAGTGGTGCCAAAGCCTGGAAGAATGGCGGGCCACGTTTGCCAACTGGATCCAGCGGGGTGACGCGCCGGCCTTGCTCCATGCCAGCGTGTTCTTCGACTTCCGCCCTTTGTATGGCGCAAACGGATTGAGTGACGCATTGCGCGAGTGGCTGCATGGCAGCATCAAGGACAACCGGCTGTTTCTCAAACACATGGCGGAGAATGCCCTCGCCAACCGCCCGCCACTGGGGCTGGTGCGCGATTTTGTGGTGTCGCCGGACGGCGCGCAGGCGCATACCCTGGATCTCAAAATCAACGGCATCACGCCCTTTGTCGATACTGCCCGCCTGTTCGCTTTGTATGCGGGCGTCAGTGAAACCGGTACCGTCGCCCGTCTCAGGGCGGCGGCCCGTGCCTGGAAAATAACCGACGAAGTTGAAGCCTGGGTAGCCGCATTCCACTTCATCCAGCTGCTGCGTTTGCGCCATCAGCACCTGGCGCAAACGCGGGGCGAGACGGTCGGCAACCGCATCGACCCGGACCAGCTCAACGAACTGGACCGGCGCATCCTGAAAGAGGCTTTCCGTCAGGCCCGCAAGCTGCAGGCGGTCATGAGCAGTTATTTCGAATATTGATCCAGTCTGCGGGCGCTGGAGCGTGTCCGCTTTCAGCCTTCTTTTCTGGCGGCTTTTACGCTAAGGTGCCACTCGGTACTGCCCTGCCTGTATCGGGGCGGATCGATAAGAACGTCAACCAGTCAAAGGAGGCTTCCCGTGTCTAGTTCACAACCCAATTGGGCCGCGATCGATCAGGATCCGCGGTTCCAGGCGCTGCACAAAAAGAAAACCACTTTCCTGTGGGGGCTGATGTTGTTCTCCATCGCATATTACTTCCTGCTGCCGGTGGGTGCCGCCTACTTCCAGGATCTGTTCAAGATCAAGGTGTGGGGGCCGGTCAACGTGGGCATTCTGTTCGCGCTTTCCGAATTTATCGTGGCCTGGGCGATCGCCGGGATTTACGCCCAGCGCGCCAACCGGGAATACGATGCCATGGCCGCAGAAATCGTGCGTGAAGCGCACAACATCGGGGGGAGCAAATAATGGGACGCCATACTCCCCTGTTCGTGGGCGCTGCGGCGCTGCTTGTTTCCGGCCTGGCATTTGCGGGCGCCGGCGCGGTGGCCGACGAGTTCAAGTGGATGACCTTCGCGGTGTTCGGCGCCATCATCGCCATCACCATGTACATCACCTACTGGGCGGCCAGGCAGACGCATACGACGTCGGAATTCTATGCTGCCGGACGCTCCGTCACCGGGCTGCAGAACGGCTGGGCGATCGCGGGAGATTACCTCTCCGCCGCGTCTTTCCTCGGCATTGCCGGCCTGATTTCGCTGTATGGCTATGACGGCTTCATGTATTCGGTCGGCTGGCTGGTGGCCTATATCACCGTGCTGCTGGTGATTGCCGAGCCGTGCCGCAACATCGGCAAATACACGCTGGGCGACATCCTGGCCTTCCGCAACCACCCGAAGGCATCCAAGACGGTCGCGGCGCTGTCGACCATCACTGTGTCCACCTTCTACCTGACCGCGCAGATGGTCGGCGGCGGCGTGCTGATCAAGACGCTGATCGGCATCGACTACCACATCTCGGTCATCGGCGTCGGCGTGCTGATGCTGGCCTACGTGGTGTTCGGCGGCATGAAGGCCACTACCTGGGTGCAGATCATCAAGGCCATCCTGCTGGTGACCGCCTCCATCCTGCTGGTGATGTTCACCTGGGGCCGGTACGGCTTCAGCCTGCCCGGTTTTCTGCAAGCCGTGGTCGACAACCCTGGTGTGCAGAAGCAGGTCGCCAAACTGGTCGGTGATGCCGCCCTTACCATGACGCCGCAGGAACTCGGCCAGCGCTTCCTGGAGCCCGGCCTGTTCCTGAAAAACCCGATCGACCAGATCTCCCTGGGCATGGCCCTGGTGCTGGGTACCGCCGGCATGCCGCACATTCTGATGCGCTTCTTCACCGTGCCGACCGCACAGGACGCGCGCAAGTCGGTGATCTGGGCCATGGCGATCATCGGCGGCTTCTACATCCTGACCCTGTTCCTCGGCATGGGCGCGGCGATGAACGTCGGCGCCGGCCCCATCGCCGCACTCGACAAGGGCGGCAACATGGCGGCTCCGCTGCTCGCCCAGTATGTGGGCGGCGGCGCCGATTCCATGCTCGGCAACCTGTTCCTCGCCTTCGTCTCGGCCGTGGCCTTCGCCACCATCGTCGCGGTGGTGGCCGGGCTGGTGCTGGCGGCGGCATCGGCGATGGCGCACGACATCTACGTCGGCGTCATCAAGGGCGACCATGCTTCACCCAAGGAGCAGGTCGTTGCGGCGCGCATCTCCTCGCTGATCGTCGGCATTCTGGCCATCTACGTCGGCATTGCCGCCGAAGGCCAGAACGTGGCGCATCTGGTGGCCCTGGCCTTTGCCGTGGCCGCATCTAGCAACCTGCCGGCCGTGTTCCTCACCCTGTACTGGAAACGCGCCAACACCTACGGCATCGTCCTCGGCATGCTGGTGGGGGCCATTTCCGCCATCGCGCTGGTCATGGTTTCACCCAACATGACCTATCCCAAGGCAGTCGTGAAGGACGCCAAAAAGGTGCTGGAGGGTGAACCCGCCCAAGCGGCCAAGCCGGCGGTCGCAGCGGTTCCAGCCAGCAGCTTTGCATGCGAACTGTTCGCCTTGGAAGGCTGCGTGAAATCCGAGCCGGCCAAGCACGCGTCTCCTGACAAGCCCGCCAAGCCGGGCGCGCCGGAGAAGCTGGCCAAGCTGCAGGAGAAGCTGCCGACGCTAACCGACGCCAAGGAAATGGAGACGACCAAGAAGGACATCGCCAAGCTGGAAAAGGACATCAAGAAGGCCGAGGATGACCTGAAGAAAATGGAAGGCCAGACCACCAGCATGGTGGGGCTGGAGAAACCGTTCTTCCTGCTGAAGAACCCCGGCCTCCTTTCCATCCCGCTGGGTTTCCTGATGGTCGTTGTCGGCTCCCTGCTGTTCCGCGACAAGCGCGCGGAGGACATGTGGGACGAACTCTACGTGCGGCAGAACACCGGCATCAACGCTGAAGGCGCAAGCGCCCACTGACGCGTCTGCCTCCGCAGTCAATCAGCCCCTGGGGTCAAAACCAGGGGCTTTTTTGCCCGCCGTTCCCTCACGCGTGGTGAGGCGTGAGCCAGCGCGCCTGACGGCAAGTGCGGATGAGCTGCTTGAGATGGGTGAGGTTATGCGCGCGGGCCACGGGCAACAGCGCCAGCCACAACTGGGCAGTGGCGTAGGCGTCCGCCAGCGCGCCGTGGCGCTGGTAAACGGAGATGTGGAAGTAGGCGAGCCAGTCGTCCAGCGAACGGTTGAATCCCGGCCCCTGCGGCACGAGCAGCGGCGCCAGCACCGCCAGATCGAGCCAGATAGTGCGGTCTTTCAGGCCCAGCCAGGCCTGGCTGGCACGTTCCAGTGCCAGCCGGTCGAAAGCGGCATGATAGGCCAGCCGCGGCTGGCCGCCGGCGTATTCCAGCCAGTCCAGCAGGGCCTGGGCGGGCTCCAGGGCGGCGAGTTGCTGGCTCGTTGTGATGCCATGCACCAGGATGTTGTCGCTTGCTGTGGCCTCAAGCTGCCGTAACCCCACTTCGCAAACGGGCGCCATGGCGATGGCATTGCCGGCAACCGTGATTGCGCCGATGGCCAGCAGGGGGTCGACGCGGGGGTTGAGCCCGCCGGTTTCGACATCCACCACCACCCAACGGTCATCCAGCGTCTGCTCTCTGACCGGTCTGACCGCCAGTTTCTGCAGGCGCGCCGCAAGCGCCGGCTGCAGGGGGGGACGCGGGCGAGGGAATGGCCAGATCATCATGGGAAGTCCGGGTTCAGGCGATGCCGAAAATGACCAGCCTGGTGGGCGCATGATTTGAGGTTGCGGACGTGTTCATGGGGACGCATGGCATGGCAAACCTTCCTCGGGATTGAGGTCCGATCATAGCGGAAGCGCACAAAAAAAAGCCCCGCCGGAGCGGGGCTTTTAGCGCTGGGCAGAGGTTTAGAAACCGCCCATGCCACCCATGCCGCCCATGTCGCCACCGCCCATCGGCATGGCAGGCTTGTCTTCCGGCAGGTCGGAAACCATGCAGTCGGTGGTCAGCATCAGACCAGCGATCGACGCAGCGTTCTGCAGCGCGATGCGCGTGACCTTGGTGGGGTCGAGCACGCCCATCGCCACCATGTCGCCGTATTCGCCGGTGCCGGCGTTGTAGCCAAAGTTGCCTTTGCCTTCCAGCACCTTGTTGACGACCACAGAGGCCTCTTCGCCGCAGTTCTTGACGATCTGGCGCAGCGGCTCTTCGATGGCACGCAGCACGATCTTCACGCCGGCGTCCTGGTCGTGGTTGTCGCCCTTGACTGCAGCGGCCACGGCCTTGGCGCGCAGCAGCGCGACGCCGCCGCCGGGGACGATGCCTTCTTCAACGGCGGCACGGGTGGCGTGCAGCGCATCTTCGACGCGGGCTTTTTTCTCTTTCATTTCGACTTCGGTCGCCGCGCCCACTTTGATGATGGCCACGCCACCCGCCAGCTTGGCTTTGCGTTCTTGCAGTTTCTCTTTGTCGTAGTCGGAGGTGACTTCGTCGATCTGCTTGTTGATCTGGGCGATGCGGCCCTTGATCGAATCGACATTGCCCGCGCCATCAATAATGATGGTGTTGTCCTTGCCGATTTCGATGCGCTTGGCGCGGCCCAGATCGGTCAGTTGCGCTTTTTCCAGCGACAGGCCGACTTCTTCGGCGATCACGGTGCCGCCGGTGAGGATGGCCATGTCTTCCAGCATCGCCTTGCGGCGATCGCCGAAGCCCGGAGCCTTGACGGCGCAGGTCTTGAGGATGCCGCGGATGTTGTTGACCACCAGGGTGGCGAGCGCCTCGCCGTCGACATCTTCGGCGACGATCATCAGCGGCTTGCCGGCCTTGGCGACTTGCTCCAGTACGGGCAGCAGGTCACGGATATTGGAGATTTTCTTGTCGAACAGCAGGATGAAGGGATCTTCCAGCAACGCCATCTGCTTGTCGGGGTTGTTGATGAAGTAGGGCGACAGGTAGCCGCGGTCGAACTGCATGCCTTCAACCACGTCGAGCTCGTTTTCCAGACCCGAGCTGTCTTCAACGGTAATCACGCCTTCCTTGCCGACCTTGTCCATCGCGGAGGCGATGATGTCGCCGATCGAGGAATCGGAGTTGGCGGAGATCGCGCCGACCTGGGCGATTTCCTTGCTGCTGGTGCAGGGCACGGAAATCTTTTTCAGCTCGCCGACAATGGCGATCACGGCCTTGTCGATGCCACGCTTCAGATCCATCGGGTTCATCCCGGCGGCGACAAATTTCATGCCTTCGTTGACGATGGATTGCGCCAGCACGGTGGCGGTGGTGGTGCCGTCACCGGCCACATCGGAGGTCTTGGAAGCGACTTCCTTGACCATCTGCGCGCCCATGTTCTCCAGCTTGTCCTTCAGCTCGATTTCCTTGGCGACGGATACGCCGTCCTTGGTCACGGTGGGCGCGCCGTAAGAACGGTCGAGCACCACGTTGCGGCCTTTCGGGCCCAGGGTTACTTTAACGGCGTCAGCCAGAATGTTGACGCCTGCCACCATGCGGTGACGGGCGGAATCGCCAAAACGTACGTCTTTTGCAGCCATGTGTATTACTCCTGAATTTGGGATAGAGAGTGAAGAAGCGAGCGGAGGCTTAAGCCTCGACCACGCCCATGATGTCTTCTTCGCGCATCACCAGCAGATCGTCGCCTTCGACCTTGACGGTCTGGCCGGCGTATTTGCCGAACAGCACGCGGTCGCCCACTTTCACATCCAGCGGAATCAGCTTGCCCTGGTCATCTTTTTTGCCTGCGCCGACGGCGATGACTTCACCCTGGTCGGGTTTTTCGGTCGCGCTGTCGGGGATCACGATGCCGGAAGCGGTCTTGCGCTCTTCTTCCATGCGTTTGACAATCACTCGGTCGTGCAGAGGACGGATTTTCATTGCAAAGTCTCCATTGCGTTGCGGAATAAGCGGCCGATCCAGCCAGAGCGGATCAACCAATCAAAATAGAAGCGGCGATCTGTGTTGTTAGCACTCATCGCCGTCGAGTGCTAATAGTAGGGGCGCATAGTGACAATTTCAAGAGCATGAAGGATTTAATTAACCGCACCCGCGCCGCGGTCTGGCACCCCTGCACCCAGATGAAACAGCTGGAGGCCGCGCCGCCGCTGGCGATCGCGCGCGGCGAGGGGGCGTGGCTGATCGATGTCGACGGGCGACGCTACCTTGACGCGATTTCGAGCTGGTGGGTCAATCTGTTCGGCCACTGCAACCCGCGCATCAACGCCGCGATCATCGACCAGCTCGGCAAAATCGAGCATGTGATGCTGGCGGGGGCGACCCACGCGCCGGTGGTGGAGCTGTCCGAACGGCTGGCTGCGCTGACCGGGCTGGGCCATGCGTTTTATGGTTCGGACGGTTCCTCGGCCACCGAGATCGCGCTGAAGATGAGCGCTCACTACTGGCGTAACACAGGCCAGACGGGGAAGAACGGATTCATCAGCCTCAAAAACGGCTACCACGGCGAAACCGTCGGCGCGCTGTCAGTGACCGATATTCCCTTGTTCAAGTCCACCTACGCGCCCTTGCTCAGGCATTCGGTGCAAGTGCCCACGCCGGACGCAAGGCTGGCCGAGCCGGGCGAGTCCGCCGAAGCCTTTGCCCTGCGTTGCGCCGAGGCGCTGGCAGCCTATCTGGCCGAACACGCCGCCACTACCGCCGCGTTCATCGTCGAGCCGCTGGTGCAGGGCGCGACGGGGATGGCGATGTATCACCCGGCGTATCTCACCCGGGCGCGCGAACTGTGTGACCAATACGATGTGCACCTGATCGCCGACGAGATTGCGGTGGGTTTCGGCCGCACCGGCACCATGTTCGCCTTTGAGCAGGCAGCCGCGTCCACGCTGGCAGATGGGCATGCCGAAACCGCGCCCCCTTCCCGCCCCCGGCGCTCCGCGCCCGCCGAGTCCGGGGGCAGCGCTTCTTGCCGCACCGGAACGCTGTTCGCCTGCGAACAAGGCAGCATTCGGCCCGATTTCATCTGCCTGTCCAAGGGCATCACCGGTGGCTACCTGCCGCTGTCAGCCGTGCTGACCACGGATGCGATTTACGCTGCGTTTTACGACGATGCCACCGCGCGCGGCTTCCTGCATTCGCATTCCTACACCGGCAACCCGCTCGCCTGCCGGGCGGCGCTGGCGGTTCTGGACATCTTCGAGGCCGACCAGATCATCGCCACCAATCGTGACAAATCAGTCGAGTTTACAAAGCTTATGAGCGAAGTGGCCGCCCACCCACGGGTGCGCCATTTCCGTTCGCGCGGCATGATCTGGGCGTTCGACGTGGCCGCTGCCGCACCCGATTTCGCCACGCGCTTTCACCGGGAGGCGCTGGCGCACGGCGTGTTCATCCGCCCCATCGGCAACACGGTTTATTTCATGCCGCCGTATGTAACCACGCAGGACGAGATGGCCATGCTAGCCGAGTGTGTTCTGCAGGCGCTGAACCAGACGCTCGTGGCGTAAACGTCCAGCCTCGCCAGAGCCCGGCTTGGCGCAATCAAAAATCAAGCGGACGGTTTTGCGCCTAATAGCGGAATCGCCACCCAGACACTGGCGCCGCCGCCGACACGTGGTTTGACGGCGATGCGCCAGCCCTGCGTGTTGGCCAGCTGGCGGGCGATGGCCAGGCCCAGGCCGCTGCCGCCGGTGGCACGGTTGCGTGAAGGATCGAGGCGAAAGAAGGGGCGGAACACCGCTTCGCGTCGCTCGGCGGGAATGCCCGGGCCGCGGTCGCGCACCCCGATCAGCAGCCCCCCCGAACAGCGGCGTCGCACCAGATCGAGGCGCCCCGGGCCGGCGTAGCGCAGGGCATTGTCCAGCAGATTGCCGAGGATGCGCTTGAGCGCCAGAGGCGCGATTTCGGCATGGCAAGGAAGTCCGTCGGCACGCAGGCGCGTTTGCCCGGGTGACTGCGCTTCCGCCGCATCGATCAGTTCAGCCAGCAAAGCGTCGATGTCGGTGGTCTGCGCGGCCTCACGTTCTTCGGCACGGGCGAGTTCCAGTTGCGCGCCGATGAGGGTTTCCATCTCGGCAACATCGCGTTCCATGCGCGCGAGCAGGGGCGAGTCGCGCTCCTCGGCGAGCATGCCCAGGGCCATCTTGATGCGGCCGAGCGGAGTCCGCAGATCGTGCGACACGCCGGCCAGCAACGTGCCCTGGTTCTCGCGCCGCGCCGCGAGCTGGCTGGCCGTCAGGTTGAATATCCGCGCCAGTTCGGCCAGTTCGCGTTCACCCGATTCCGGCAGCCGGGGTGGGCGCTGGCCGCTGCCGATCTGAGCGGCGGCCTCCGCCAGCCGCGCAACAGGGGCCGTGATCCGGCGCGCGAGCAGCCAGGCCAGAACCAGGGTAACCAGCAGGCCGGCGGCGATACTCCAGGCCAGGGCGTAAGCGGGACGCTGCGGAAGCAGATCCTTGGAAAAGCTGAAGCGCAGCACACGGTTCGCCATGGGGATATCCGCATGAAAGTCCCCATCCGCTGTTTCTGTCACGCGGGGCGCGGATGCAGGATCGAGGCGGGTAGCGAGCGACGCCCGCAGGTAGTTGAGATAAGGGTGATGGCCGGGCTCGTCGCCAGCAGGCGTGGTGGCCTCGGTCAAATCCAGGCCGTGGCTTAATTTCAGCTCCGCCTCGAAATCCGGGCGTGTGGCAGCGGGCAGTTCCACCCAGGTGCGCGCGGACAGCACCAGCAGAGCAGCCAGGTCGTCGGCCGAGCGATGCGCCAGCGGCACCAGGATATTGAAGAAAATAGCCGCGCCCGAGGCGAGCTGAAACACAATCAGGCCTGCCGCGACGGTCAGCGCGGTGCGGCGAAACAGGGAATTGCGCGGCTTCACGCCGGACAGTTTCACGTAGTGGCCTCGCCGCGCGGCGAGAACAGATAGCCTTCGCCCCAGATGGTGCGCAGGTAGACCGGCGCCTCGGGATTGGGCTCGATCTTGCGGCGCAGGCGCGTCACCCGGACGTCGACGCTGCGGTCGAATGGCGCGCGTTCGTAACCCTTGACCAGGGTGATGAGGTGGTCGCGCGTCAGCACCTGGTTGGGGTGTTCGAGAAAAACACGCAACAGGGTGAACTCACCCGAAGTCAGAGGAATTTCGCTGCCTTCGTGCAGCAGGACATGGCTGCCGACATCCAGACGGAACGTGCCAAACGCCAGCGCCTCGGTCTCTTTGAACACGGGCGTGTTGCCGCCGCCGCGTCGCAGCACCGCGCGCACACGGGCAAGCAGTTCGCGCGGCCCGAACGGCTTGGCCAGATAGTCGTCGGCACCGACTTCCAGCCCCACCACCCGATCCACCTCCTCGCCGCGCGCCGAAATGATGATGACCGGCGGGCCGCCGTCGGCGCGCAACCACTTGAGCAGGCTCAAACCGTCTTCGCCCGGCAGCATCAGATCGAGCACCACCAGATCGGCCCCGTGGCGCGCCATGCTGGCGCGGAAGGCGGCGCCGTCGCCCACGCCTTCTACCTGGTAGCCGCTGGCGCCAAGGTAGGTCGTGACCAGTTCACGCAACGCCGCGTCATCGTCCACCACCAGGATGCGTTGCGTTGCGTCTTCGCCCATTTTGATTCCACTTTGCCCGGAATGCGTAGAGGGCCGATTTTACCGGCAACGGCCCGACGTCAACCGCCGCGTAACAACCTGTAACAACCTGTAGCGGCCACGAAAAAAACGGGAAACGTCTGCCCGGAATAATGCACTTACTGCAGCGGAATCAAAACCGTGGCGGGAATCAACCTTCATTCTCAACGCAAAGGAACCGCATCATGAACGCATCCAAATCCACAGCAGCTGTTTTCGCAGCCCTCATCGCGCTGGGCGCAACGCTTGATGCGCAAGCAGGCGGTAAAGGTGGCGGGCAGGGCGGAGGGCAGGGCAGCAGCATGGGGCAAATGCACAGCCAAGGCTCGGCCCAGATGGGTGGCCAGGGCATGAATCAGCAGCAGCATACCCAGGGCATTGGCGACATGAGTCGCGAGCGGACCCAAACACGCGAGCAGACGCAGACGCGCGAAAAGTCGCAGAGCGGTACGCCGGACATGCAACAGGACATGGCACAACGCCGCTCGATGACCCAGCAACAGACGCAGACCCGGCAGGCGTCACCCGCTGGCGGAGCAGGAACCGCGCCGCAATAAATTGGGTATCTGCGTGGCCGGCCGATATATCCCCTGCCACGTACGCCTTGTAGCAGCAAACCGGAATCTGGACGCCATGTGGTTCATGCCCAAGCAGCTTTTCTTGTTGGCCCCCCTGCTGTTCGCCACAGGGGTTCAGGCTGCGCCCTATGACCCGCCCGCCCACGGCGAAGGCTCGGTCGTGTTTACGCCTGCCGCCCGGCCGCATTTCTCCAACCTGGATCCGCGGCCAGACGCAAACCCCGACCAGGGGAGTCCCCTGCGCAGCAGCCGCTACGGAATCGGCTATGACGCCCGCCACGGCTTTGGCGCGGACACCCAGAATCAACGCAGCAACCGCATGGACCCAATCGAACGCCCGCAGCAACCCGAACGGATCGAGCGCCCCGGCGGCGCGGGACGGGGCGGTAGCGGGCATTAAAACATCAGAGGGATTGTCAGCCGTTCCATCGTTTCAACTTTAAAGGAGTTAATCATGTTCGCAAAATCAGTCTCCGCATTCACGCTTGCACTGGTCATGGCAATCAGCACGCCGCTTTACGCCGCCAACGGCTCGGGCGCTGCCAGAATCCCCACACCACAATCGAGCCTCTCCCAAGTGGAACAAACCGACCTGCTCTTCATGCGCGAGGAAGAAAAGCTGGCGCGGGATGTTTACCTGACGCTATACGAAACCTGGCGACTGGCAGTATTCAGCAACATTGCCAGTTCCGAGCAAAGCCACATGGACGCCTTGCTCAAACTGCTGCGCATGTACCGATTGCCCGACCCGGCTGCCGGGAACGCGATCGGCGAGTTCACCAACCCGGCCCTGCAATCGCTCTATGACACGCTGATGGCAAAAGGTCGTCTCAGCGCGCTGGATGCCCTGCAAGTCGGCGGCATCATCGAAGAAACCGACATGCGCGATCTGGCGGGTGCGATTGATCGTAGCGACAATGCGGACCTCGACGCCACCTATGAAAACCTGATGTGCGGTTCGCGCAATCACTTGCGCGCATTCGCCCACAACCTCGAGTCCATGACCGGCCAGCCGTATGCAGCGCAAGTCATCTCGCAGGATGAAGTGGATGCCATTCTGAACAGTCCGATGGAGCAATGCGGCAAGCGCTAAGCCCTGAGAGGCAACGTTGGCAAGGGGATGCATGAGGACGTGACGGTCTATTATCAAACTTCTTGGCGCGTGCCGAAGGGGTTGCGGCGGCGCGGACCATCCCTGACAGCCCCATTTGTTTAAGGAGCACGAAAATGTTGAAGAAACCCTTGTTGATTTCGGCGATGGCGAGCAGCTTGCTGCTTGCCTTCAACCCGGGTTTTGCCGCAGACCCGCCCGTGCAGAAGCAGGCACAGGAGCAGGTTTACGGCAGCCAGCTGATGACCGCGCAGGAACGCACCGAGTACCAGGCCAAAATGCGCGCGGCACCCACCCCGGAAGCGCGCGAACAAATCCGTGCGCAACATCACAAAGAGATGCAGGTGCGCGCCAAGGAAAAAGGCGTCACCCTGCCTGATGAACCGCCCGCGCACGGCATGGGCGGCGGCATGGGACCCGGGGGGGGAGGGGGATATGGCGGCGGGATGGGGCCTGGCGGTGGCGGTTCTGGCGGTGGCGGTCGCTGACTCACGCTTGGCGTTTGCTGCCTGCATGTGGGAGGCGCCGCAATTGCGGCGCCTTTCCGCTTTTGATGCAAGCGTCACGCGACCTGTAGAACAGCGGAGCCATCCATCTCCGGCAAGACCACGATGGAGAAACGCCCGGGCGCGGTGATCGAGCCCGGCGCCGGCTGGCTCACCCCCCGGCGGTGAGGTCATTTTGCCATCGGCTGGAAGGCCCGCGATCGTCGTCTCTCACGACGAAAAAATCATTCCCGCCTTCAAACGCATTTACCCTATCCTCGACGGCAAGACCCACCAAGAAGCAGGCGAAGGAGGCCCCCTATGAAACTGACTTTTCTCGGTGCCGCACGCGAAGTGACTGGCTCCAGCTATCTGGTAGAAGCCGATGGTGTGCGTTTTCTGGTGGATTGCGGGATGTTCCAGGGTGGGCGCGAGACACGCGCAAAAAACCACCGCGCCTTCAACTTCGATCCGCGCAGCATCGATTTTGTCATCCTCACCCATGCCCACATCGACCATTCCGGCCTGCTGCCGCGTCTGGTTGCGCTCGGCTTCAGGGGCACGATCCACACCACCCGCGCCACCTGCGACCTGCTGGCGGTGATGCTGCCGGATTCGGCGCACATCCAGGAAAAGGAGGCCGAGTACGCCAACCTCAACCGCTTCCGCCAGAGCATAGCCAAGCGCGAAGCTGCGCGCGGGATGCCGCCGCGCGACACGGCGCCGCTGTACACCGTGGCGCAGGCGCAGGCCTCGTTGAAGCAGTTGAATCCGATCGACTACGACCTGGAAATCGCGCCGCACCCGCAGGTGCGCTGCACCTTCCGCGACGCCGGCCACATTCTCGGCTCGGCGATCGTCGAGGTGTGGGTGAGCGAAGGCTCACGCCGCCGCAAGATCGTGTTTTCCGGCGATCTCGGCCAACCCGCACGGCCATTGCTGCGCGACCCCACGCACATCCACGACGCCGACTATCTGCTGATCGAGTCGACCTACGGCAACCGCGAGCACAAAAGCATGGACGCCACCGAGGACGAACTGGTGGAGGCAATCAACGACACCCTGGAACGGAAGGGCGGCAACGTCATCATTCCCGCCTTCGCGGTGGGGCGCACCCAGGACATGCTCTACCTGCTGGCCGACCTGACGCGGCAGGCGCGCATCCCCAAACTGACCGTGTTCGTCGATTCACCGATGGCCACCGCCGCCACCGAAATCACCTACAAGCATATGGAACTGCTGGATGCCGAAACCCATGCGTTGATGGGCAAGCATGGTGGCGCGGCGCATTTTCGCAAGCTCGACTTCGTCGAAGACGTCGAAGAATCGAAAGCGCTCGATCGCATCACGGGTGGTGCCGTGATCATTTCGGCCAGCGGCATGTGCGAAGCCGGGCGCATCAAGTTTCACCTGCGTGCCAACCTGGCACGCCGCGAATCAACCATCCTCATCACCGGCTTTCAGGCCGCCGGTACCTTCGGCCGCCGGTTGGTCGATGGTGCCAAACGGGTGCGCCTGCTCGGCGAGGACATCCCGGTGCGCGCCGATCTCTATACCCTGGGGGGGCTATCGGCACATGCCGACCGCACCGCGCTGCTCAACTGGCTGGGACATTTCCGCAGCAAGCCGCGCCAGGTCTTCGTGGTGCACGGTGAAGAGGCTGTGGCGACCGGCTTCGCCGCCGACCTGCAGACGCAGTTTGGCTGGAATGCGACGGCGCCAACACCGGGACTCAGCGTCGTCCTCGATTAGGCCCAGCCCACATGAAAAACAAACCACCCCTGCGCGGAAGCATTCCGCTTGCCTTGCTGTGCGCAGGCCTGCTGGGGCATGCGCAGGCCGCCTCGATGGCCGACTGGGAAGGATGCAGCTCGATCCCCGCGGATGTCGATCGCCTGACGTGCTACGACCGTGTGTCGGGGCGCGCGCAGCCCGAGGCGGCACCGGTTCCTCCAGCGGCGGCCGACGCCAAGGTGCAGCCCGCCCCACAACCCGTTGTCGCGCAAGCTGCCCCACCCGAACCCAAGCTGCTGTCGGCCCTGTCGCGCCACTGGGAGCTGGACGACGAAGCCAAGCAGGGCGCGTTCCTGTTTCGCCCGCACCACCCCAATTATTTCCTGCCGCTCAAGGCCAGCAACCGGCCGAACAACACGCCGTTTCAGGGCTCGCTCATCCAGCCGGATCAGGGCCTCGACCCCGTCGAGGCTGAATTGCAGCTGAGCTTCAAGATCAAGGCGATGGAGGGCATGTTCGGCCATGACAACGCCGACCTGTGGTTCGGCTACACCATCACCTCCTTCTGGCAGGCCTACAACGCCGACATTTCCTCGCCGTTCCGCGAGACAGACTACGCACCGGAAGCGATGCTGGTGTACCGCACCGATTACGAGATTGCCGGATTTCGTGGCCGCTTCCTCAACATCGGGGCATTGCACCAGTCGAATGGCCGCTCGGCAGGCCTGTCGCGCAGCTGGAACCGCGTCTACGCGCAATTCGGGTTCGAGCGCGACAACCTGGCGCTGCTGATCCGCCCCTGGTACCGCATTCCCGAAAGCGCCGAGAACGACGACAACCCCGACATCGTGGATTACATGGGGCACGGCGACCTGACGGCGGTCTACCGCGATGAGCGCAACGCCTATTCGTTAATGCTGCGCAAAAACTTCGCGACCGGCTACGGCGCGGTGGAGTTGAGCTGGAGCTTCCCGCTGGTTGGGCGGCTGAAGGGCTATGCGCAGTATTTCAACGGCTATGGCGA
>Ga0315271_10000613_pt1 | contig 20268 bp, 18 predicted proteins | sample C3_top_MG_FD_204664 | JGI IMG/M metagenome (GOLD analysis project Ga0315271, IMG submission 204664) | Sediment microbial communities from Yellowstone Lake, YNP, Wyoming, USA - C3_top | ecosystem: Environmental > Aquatic > Freshwater > Lake > Sediment | place: USA: Wyoming | collected 2017-08-01
CGTTGGCGTTGCCTGGCTTGCGATCGTGCCCGCCAGGTCGGTCTCGGGCTCCGACTTGCTCCGCGGCCCCGGCCAGGCCGGGGCCATGCTGGTCGCCCCTGCCCTCCTGATGCTCGTGGTCGCCCTCGCCCCGCCAGGTCAGCCAGGACGCCGGACGATGTGGTCCGCCGCGACCCTCGTGGCCTTCGCCGTGCTGGTCGCTGCGCTGCGGCTGGGCGCCTACGACCCGTTTGCCGATCCGACGTGCGTCAACTGCGGCCACGGAGCTCAGCCCTCGCTGGCCGCAACGGCGGAGCAGCGCTTGCTGCTCAACCGGGCGGCCGCCGCCCTGGCGATCGTCTGCACCGTGGGCGTGTTGTGGCTCAACGCCGGCAGGCAGCCTGGCGGCGGGAGGTCCCGTGGCGGAACGCTGGCCGTCGTGGCCGGAAGCACGCTTCTGGCCGTGGCTCTCGCCGCCGGGGCAGCGACTGAGCTCACCAGCGGGGCGCCACTGCCGGCGCCTGAGGGGGCCCTTGCTCACTTCATCGAGCCGGCAGGAGCGATCGGCGCCGGGCTGCTGGCACTTGGCCTTGTCTGGCTGGTAGTCGACGAGCTGCGTCTCCGACTTCGAATACGCGAGCTGGCCCGAGACGTCGCGTCAGCCAGCGAGCTCGACCGGCTTGACGTCTTGATGGCAGATGCCCTCGACGACCGCTCCGTGGTTGTCGGGTACTGGAACGAGAGCGAGGCAAGCTGGGTCTCCGCGATCGGTATGCCACTGGAACGCCCGCCCGCGGGTGACCAAGGCCAGCTCACCATCGAGCGCCGCGGTCAGCCGATCGCCACCATCTGGCACCGTCGCGACATCGCGCCCCCGGCCGCCAGGAAGGAGCTCACGTCAAGCTTCCTCGTCGCGCTCGACAACGAACGCCTGCAGGCTGTCGGCATGGCCAATCTGCGCGAACTGCGGGCGTCGCGAGCACGGCTCGTCGCGGTGCAGGAAGCGCATCGTCAGCAGGTCGAGCGCGATCTCCACGATGGTCTCCAGCAGCGGCTCCTCGCGATCGTCTTCGACCTCCGACTCGCACGGGTCGCCGCGGAGAGAACCGGCGGCCGGCCAGGGTTGCGGTGGCTCGAACACGCCGAGGTGCTGGCCCTTGCCATCGTGGACGAGGTACGCAGGCTCGCGCGTGGCATCTACCCCGCCATCCTCGGCCAGGCCGGGCTGGCGGCAGCGCTCTCGTCGCTCGCCGACGAGGCGCCTATCCCGATGTCCGTTTCAGTCGAGCCGACGCCCCGCCTTCCGCATCCGATGGAGGCGACGATCTACCAGGTCATCGCTGACGCGCTGGCCGATGCCGTGCGAGGTGGCGCCGCGGAGCTCGCGGTCACGGTGGAGCGCATCGCGGACGACGTCGTGGTTGTGATCGATCACGACGGCTCGAGAGCATCGGTGCGGGTCCGGCTGGTCGATCGGGTTGCGGCGGCAGGCGGGAGCCTGGTCGATGAGGCGCTCGCCGATCACGCGGGCAGGCGGCTGCGGATCGCGCTTCCATGCGTGTGATTGTCGCCGAGGACCTGATGCTGACCCGGGCGGGTATCGTCCGCCTGCTCGCAGAAGCGGGGGTCGACGTGGCCCGGGAAGTAGCCGACGCCGAGTCCCTGGTCAGCCTGGTGGCCGCGGAGCGGCCCGATGCAGTGATCGTCGATATCCGGATGCCGCCGACGCATACCGACGAGGGGATCGTGGCGGCTGGCCGGATCCGCGAGGCCTTCCCCGGGGTGGGCGTGCTCGTCCTGTCGCAGTACGTTGAGCCGACCTGGGCGCTCCGGCTCGTCTCGGAGCATCCGGAGGGCGTCGGCTATCTGCTCAAGGAACGGGTGATGGACGCGGCGGTGATCGTTGACGCCCTGCGTCGCGTCATCGACGGCGAGACCGTGGTGGATCCAACGATCGTCGCTCGACTCCTCGGCCGGCGCCGACGGCAAGACCCGCTCGAGGCGCTCACCGCCCGCGAACGCGAGGTGCTCGGCCTGCTTGCCGAGGGACTCAGCAACAGCGCCATCGCCAGTCGGCTCGTTGTCACGGAGCGCACGGTTGAGGCGCACGTCTCGTCGATCTTCGGGAAGCTGGGCCTGCCCGACTCACCAGACCACCATCGGAGGGTGCTCGCAGTGTTGACGCTGCTCCGATCCTGAGGCGCCCCCGCATGCCGACGATGCTCGGCCATGGGACGTCAGCGGAGTCCGGCCCGTGCTCACCCAGGGGCTGGAGCCGGGAGACCCTCAGGAGTCTCCCGCAGGGCGATGCTGCGGGACAGCTGCGCGTACGTCCCCCGATAGCCGAGTGCATGCGCCATCGGCGCGAGGACGCCGAAGAGCGCCTTCTGGACTGACGGCGGAGGCGACCGGAACTGGATGGTGTCGGAGAACTCGCGGCCGACCATCACCGTCTGCAGCAGGCTTGGCATTCCCTTGCGGTTGACGTGCCCCAGTTGGGCCAGCCCGAAGAGGGTCTCGATCAGGTGGAGGAAGCGCTCGCCGGGCAGGACCTCCACGAGCACGCGGATGTCACGATCGCTAGCGTTCCACCAGTCATGCCACTGGCCCGGGCGAATCTCGGCCGTTGCTCCCTCGGGAAGCAGCGTCGTGGTGCCGTCCAGCCGAACGGTCAGCTCGCCCTCGAGCACCGTGAACCGCTCCACCATGCCCGGATGGGCGTGCTCGCCCAGGACGCGGGCACCGACCACGGCCAGCAGCTCCGCGCTGCCTCGGCCCTCCGCGTTCTCCCAGGGCAGCTCGCGGATATGGGCGAACTCGCCGGTGACGGGGTTCTGCAGCTGGTCCCCCACGCGAAACGGTCGCAGGTCGGCGGGTCCGGTGGGATCGGGGTGGGACACGGCAGGTTCCTCGGGGCGATCCAGGGAACCGGGAGCGGGACGCAGGCGGGTCCGGACCGGCGGAGTGTGGGCGCATGGACGAGGGTTGTCGAATCCGCGAAGGCTGTTACGTTGGCAGGGCATGGCACGCCCCCTGCTCGAGACCAAGCTCTTCCCCCCCGGCTGCGGCGCGGCCTGGTCACACGGCAGCGGCTCATCGAGCGCCTTGGCCGCGGGGCCGAGTCGACGCTGACGCTGATCTCCGCCCCGGCCGGCTTCGGTAAGACGACGCTGCTGGCCGCGTGGCTCGCAGCCGCTCCGGCCCGCGAACGGTCAACGGCTTGGCTCTCGCTCGACCCCGACGAGAACGACGCAGCATCCTTCTGGGCGCATACGGGTCGCGATGGCAGCTACTGCGAAGACGGCCCCGACCTCGTCACCCTGGCCATGAACGGCTGGGGCGACGACATCGCCGCGCTCGCCGCGCGCCGATCGACCGCCACGGCGGTGGTCGTGCTCGAGCCTCGGCCCGCGGGGGTCACGGCAGGTCCTCGGTTCAAATCCGATCGTCGGAAGAGGTCAGGCGGTCAACACACCGATCGTGACCACCGCCGGCCCGCCGGAGATCTGCAGGTGACGTAGAAGCCGTGCATGACGAGACCCTGCGCGGACGGAGTTGAGGCGAGCGCGACCTTGGTCTCACGGGCCACATCGCCCCATGGCCGAACCGCTCTCCGTGGTGCCGCCCGGCAGGGCCGGGCGGCACCACACCCGGATCAGTTCCCCGGGACGGGGATCACCGGGCACTCGAACAGCTTCACGGGCGTGGTCGCGATCATGAGCATGCCGGCCGCGGCGTATGCCTCCACCTGCTCAGCGCTGGTCAGCTGGACCGGCGTGGCGGTTGAGGCCCAGGCCACCGGGAGGACCATCCAGCGGCCACCGTTGTAGTCGCGGTCGCCGGGCTTGGACTCGGCGACGTTCATGAGGCCCTCGCCCAGGACGTAGATCCGGTCGAACGAGTGGCTCGGGGCGCCGGTCTGGCTGAAGTCGGTCGGTGTCCCGACCGTGCGGTACTGGGCGCCGTCAACATAGAAGCCGATATGGGGCGGCCCGCCGGCGGACACGGCGGATGCGGTGAGCGAGAGGAGCAGCGCCGTCGAAGCCGCCACGCCGATGAGTCGTCGGAGCATGTCCGAACCTCCTGGTCAGGCCGGCGTCGGGCCGGCTCGCGGTCCCGGTCGGGCCGGGTTGCCCACACCTTCGGCCCCGGGTCGCGACAGGCCGATGACCATGCGTCACGGGCCCGTCATCATTGCCCTGCATCGTCCGACCGACGATGATCCACCCCATGCCGCCTCGACCCGCCGCTCCCATCCTCGTCGTCGACGACGACCCCAAGATCGTCGCCCTGGTACGCACGTACCTCGAGCGCGAGCGGTACCCGGTGGTGACGGCGAGCGACGGCCGGGCCGCCCTGCGCGCGATCGAGGAGCACGCTCCCCGGCTCGTCGTACTGGACCTCATGCTCCCGGAGATCGACGGGATGACCGTGATCCGGCGCGCACGGGAGGACGGCGACGTCCCGATCCTCGTGCTGTCGGCGCGCGGTGCGGTTGGCGACCGCGTCCTGGGGCTGAGCGAGGGCGCAGACGACTACCTGCCCAAGCCGTTCTCGCCGGCGGAGCTCGTCGCGCGCGTCCGGACGATCCTCCGTCGGACAGAGCGCCAGTCGGACGCCGCTTCGCCGGCCGTGTATGCCCTGGCCGACCTCGAGGTCGATGCGGGCCGGCATCGCGTGACCGTGGGCGGGAGGGACGTGGCACTGAGCGCGCTCGAGCTTCGGCTGCTGGGGGCGCTCCTGGAAGCCGATGGCCGAGTCCTGAGCCGTGAGCGCCTGCTCGACACGCTCTATGGCAATGCCGAGGCCGACGTGACGGATCGGTCGATCGACGTCTACGTGAAGCGGCTGCGCGAGAAGCTCGGCGACGATCCCGACGTGCCGCGATACGTGGCGACCGTCCGCGGTGCCGGCTACCGAGCCGCCGGCCCGGTCGAGCGGCGGACTGGGGCCGAACTGTCGTGAGGCCCGGCGGCATCGGGAGCCGGATGCTCGCCGCCTCGCTGGTCGTAGCAGCGGTGGCGCTGGGGATCGTCGCCATCGGCGTGCTCCGCGTCGGCGGCGACCTCTTCGCCTCCCTGATGGTCGCCGCTGGCGACACGGCCGACCACGCCAGCGCGATGTTCGACGAGAGCGTGACCGTGGTCCTCGTGGTCGCGGCAACGGTCGCTGCGGTGGTGGCAGTCCTGCTTGCGATCCTCCTTGCGCGTCGCCTCGCGCGTCCGATCGAGCGCCTCGCCCTTGCCGCTGGCCAGATCGCCGACGGTGACCTGGGCGTGCGCGTGGCCGAGGACGGGCCGGCGGAGCTGCGGGCGCTGGCAGCCGCCTACAACACGATGGCCGAGCGGCTGGCCGAGCAGGACGCGATCCGCCGGGAGTTCATCATCAACGCGTCCCACGAGCTGCGCACCCCGCTCACGAACCTGCAGGGCTACCTGGAAGCACTCCGGGACGGCGTCATCCCGCCCGATCCCGCCACCTTCGACTCCCTACGGGAGGAGGTGGACCGGCTGACCCGGCTGGCCGCGTCCCTCGACATCCTGGCCGGTGCCGAGGGCGTCCTCCTGCAACCCGGCCCCGTCGAGCTGGCGGCGATCGTGCGCGTGTCGGCCGACCTCGTCGCACCCGTGCTCGCGCGGCGCTCGATCGAGCTCTCCGTATCCATCGGCGACTCGCTGTTCGTGCACGGCCGGCCGGACGAGCTGACACAGGTGCTCGGCAACCTGCTCCAGAACGCGGTGCGCTACACGCCGGAGGGCGGCCGGGTCCAGGTGACCGCGGCGCGCGGCCAGGACGGGGTCACGGTCCAGGTCTCCAACTCCGGGCCTGGCATTCCGCCGGAGGACCTGCCCCACGTATGGGAACGCTTCTACCGCGTGGAGAAGTCTCGCGACCGGGCGCGCGGCGGCGCGGGGGTCGGGCTGGCCATCGTGAAGCAGCTCGTCGAGGATGCCGGCGGCCGGGTGGGCGCGGCCTCCGATGCCGGCTGGACGACGTTCTGGTTCCGGCTTCCCGCCTGACAAGCCTGGAAGCGATGGGGCCCGCCGTCACCGGCGGGCCCCATCGGGTATGTCGATCGGACCAGGCTTACAACCCGGTCGAGTCGATCCTCCAAATGCCGCGGCCGTGGGTCGCGACGTACAGGTGGTCGTCACCCGGAGGGCCGACCTCGACGTCAATTGCCACCGTCACCGGCAGGCTGGTGCCGAGGCGCTTCCACGTGGAGCCGTCGGCCGGACGGTACATGACGCCGAGGTCCGTCGCCACCACGAGCGCGCCGCTGTCCAGCACCTTGATGCTGTTGGCGGGAACGTCCGGGAACGTCGCCCCTGCGGTCGTGTCGAGGCTCGTCCAGGTGGCGCCTCCGTCCGAAGACTTGAAGACGTGCCCGACGCCCGCGCCCGGGCCCTCCGTGAAGCGGCGGTTGAAGCCGTTCATCACGACGTACACGTTGCCCGATCCGTCCACGGCCGCGCCGCCAACGAAGCGGTTGGGCACGCCGGCCATGTCCGCAACCGTCCAAGTCCAGATCGAGCCGTTGTAGTGACCCACCACGACGCCACGGGCGAACCCGGAGTTGTTGCAGGGTCCGCACCATCCGGCGACGGCCGTGTCTCCCGAGTACGCCATTGCCGTCGCCACCTTGCCGGCATCGGCAAAGGTGTAGACCTTCTGCCACTCGCTCCCGGACCGGATCGCGAAGCCCTTGTCCTGGAACCAGAGGCTGTTGCCACCGGCGAGCCAGTTGTCGATGTTCCCGCTGTCGGCAACGAACGGCGCAATGAAGCGCGCGTTGATATCCGGCGGAGCAACGTCGTACGTCGTCGCCTGACTCTCGTCGAGGAACGCATCCGGATGTCCCGTCGGGTCGGCGCAGGTCTGCGTCACCCTGAGGGTCAGGAAGACGTATTCCTGGACAATGTTGCACCCGTCATTCGGGTCGACGAGGACGTCTCCGCCATCGCCGCCGAAGTTCGAGCTCATCTTCCCGTTCGCGGATCCGATCCGGTGCAGCGAGCCGCCGTTGTCCTGGAGACCGCCGCTCACGATGACGTTTCCGGTACCGCCGGGCGTCCGCGGGTTCTCGGCGTTCGCACGGCCCACACCAACGGCGTAGTACTGGAGGGCATCGATCGTGCCGTCGTTGAGGCTCTGCCAGTCGGTGGCGTTGCCGTTCGTGTTGACGGCCCCGTTGATCGGGCGACGGTAGATGCCACCGTCGTTGCCGACGTAGACGTAGGTCTTGCCCTGGTACGTGCCCACGGCCGCCGAGTGCTGGTCCGGGTGGGTTGTCTGCGGGCAGCGGTTCGGCGTTCCGTTCGGCGGGTAGACGCTGTCGGGCGCCCAGCAGCCGAAGTAGAAGTTCCAGTACGGGCCGACGGTCTTCCAGGTCGAACCGCCGTCGGTCGTCTCGTAGACCTCCTCGAGGCCGGCATAGACATGGTTCGCGTTCGCCGGATCGACGATGAGGAACTGGTTGTACCAGCTCTGGATGCCGGGCCCGTACCCCTTGCCGCCGATGCTCTGCTTGAGCGCGGAGCCGGAGTTGGCGAGCTTGCGCTGGTCGGCCACCTTGGACCACGGGCCGGCCACCGAGCCGCTGTTGGAGACGAAGATGCCGTCGAGGTAGCTGTTCACCGTCCCGGTGGGCTTGTTGTACAGGACGGTGGACTCGTTCATCACGTACAGCTTCTTCCCGTCCGCGGAGAACGCGAAGCTGACGTTGCCGATCTCCTTGGGATTGATGGCGCCGGTCGGGTTGATCTTGGTCCAGTGATCGCCGGCGCCGGCGTCCATGGTCTCGTAGAACCCGTTGTACGTGTCACCACCACGCCAGCCGATGCCGGCGACGATGTGCTTGGGGTTCGCCGGGTCGATGGCGAGGTCGTTGACGATGTTCTTGTAGGCGGCGTTTGCCTTGCCAGCGTCGGTGCCGCCCGGGAGGTAGGTCGGGTTCGGTGCGAACGACTGCGACCACGAGCCAGCATTGCTGGCCGCGTCGTGGTTCCAGATGCCCCGCAGCGTGGCGATCCAAGCCCGGCCACCCGCGAAGCGGACCGCGTTGATGGTCGTGCTCTCGAGCTCGGTCCCGCCAACCCGGTCCGCGGCGCTGAACGTGCCCGTCGTCGGGTTCGCTAGCCGGTAGACGCCACTGCCCACGTAGCTGGTCCCGCCGGTGTTCGCCTCGCCGGTCGCATACCAGAGGCTGCCGTCCGGAGCCAGCTGGAGATCACCCGAGGAGAGGGAGGGCAGGGCATCCGCGATCGGCGTCCAATTGCCGCCGCCCGTCGACGAGCGCCAGACGCCGCCGTTGGCGCCCGCCGCATAGACGTGGCCGCTGGCATCTGCGGCCAGGCCGGTGATCCGCCCGGTCACGAGGCCCGAGCCCCCGCTCGAGTTGGAGAAGTAGTCGCGGTACACGGGGTCATCCGCGTCGTACGGGACCTTGGTGACCTCATCCCAGGCGGAGCCGGCGGTGTCCAGGGAGGTCATCTGCGAGAAGGCCGCCGAGTACGCACCCGGTGCGACGATGCCGGGGGCCGTGCGCGCCTCGGCGAACTGCTCCCCCGCCGTGCGGAGCTCGGCGGACTCGCCGCCGGAGCCGCCGTTGGCGACTCCCTGGGAGCCCGCCTCGAACTCCTTGTCCTCGGTCTCGCCGAGGAACTCCTCGGCGGCGCGCGGCAACAGCGGGTCTGCGTGGCCGCTCGACGTGGCGAGGCGCCCGATCGTCAGGGCACCCGCGACCAGGAGCAGGGCCGCGCCGAACACGAACGTCCGGCGTCGGGTCAACGAAGTCATACGACTGCCACTCCTCCTCCCGAAGCCAGTCCTCGGGCTCGTGCAAGCTGAAGGTCCTACCTGGAGGTCGCGAGTCTACGCCTTGGGTACCAGTACTTCCCGTACCCGCACGTCGCAACGTCGGTTTCCGGTGCCTCCGCGCAACGCCCTCGGCAAGACACACCCGACCAGCTGCAGTCGAAGGTGCTGAGGGTCGCGCGCCTTGCAAGCCAAACCCCCGCCCACTTGACGGCAGGCAGACCCGCACTACGCTGCCGCGATGGCGAACCAGGAGCCCAGTCCGAACCCCGATGCCCTGCCGGGTGCTGATCCGCCGCGCATCCATCACTGCCAGGTCGCCGGCACGAGCTTGCATGTCGAGGTCCGCGGGTCGGGGCCGCTCCTGCTCCTGGTGCATGGCGGGGGCGAGGACGCCGAGGTCTGGCGCGGCATCGCGGAGCGCCTGACCGGCTTCAAGGTCGTGACCTACGACCGCCGCGGGACGCTGCGGAGCGGGCGCGAGGACTGGCCGGGAGCCGGCTCGGTGCAGCACGCCGACGATGCGGCGGCCGTGCTCCAGGCACTCGCCCTGGACCAGGCCGTGGTGCTCGGCGCGAGCTCGTCCGGGGTCGTGGCGCTCCAGCTGGCGCTCCGTCACCCGGGGCTCGTCAGCCGGGCGCTCGTGCATGAGCCCGGGCTCTTCCGGCACGCCCCCGGCAGCGAGGCTCTCCGGAACGCGACGAATCGGGCCGTGGACGACCACCTCGCGGCGCACCCGGGCGACTGGACCGGCGCGCTCGGGGCCTTCCGGCGCGCGGCCGCGGCTGCGACGGGCGGCGATGCGTTCCTGGCCCCTCCGGCGGGCAGGGAGTGGTATGCGCTTCGCGAGGAGCTCAACGCCGAGCCGTTCCTCCGTGACGACCTGCCCATCCTGACCGGGGAGCGCATCGATGCCGAGGCGCTTGCGTCGTCCGCCGTCGAGGTCCGGTTCCTGTTCGGCACCGGTTCGCTGCCCGTCTTCCGGCAGATCGCGGTCAACCTGGCCGCCATACGTGGCTCGCACGCGATCGCGCTCGGGGGCGTCGGCCACCTGCTCTACCACCAGCCCGACGCCGCGGCAGCCCACATCCGCGAACACGCGCGGACAACTTCCTGGACGGCGAAGCCCTAATGCTGAGCGGGTCGCGTGTCTGCTCACACCGTCGTGGGCGCCACGCTCGACGCCGTGGCGTCAGGAGCGGTCGTCTGGCGGCGCGGTCGTGCCGGAGCCGGGATCGCGAACCACGAGGAGGGCCTCGATTGCGGCGAGCCGGGCGTTGACTTGGTCCAGACTCTGCTGCAACGCCTCGGCCGACGCTCGCTCCTCGACTTCATCGTCGACCCGGCGTCGGCGCTGGGCCGCCTCCACGAACGTCGACGTGATCGAAGCCGTCAGGATGGCGATCAGCGCGACGGCGACGACCATCACGGTCGCTCCGACCACTCTCCCAAACCCGCTCGTCGGAACCTTGTCGCCATAGCCGACGGTGGTGACCGTCTGGAGCGTGTACCAGAGCGCACCGCCAAGGTCGGGGAAGTCCTGTTTGTCGAACACCCAGACGACCATGCCGCCGACCAGCACGATGCCCACGGTGATGGCAATCATCAGGAGCGCGGCGTTCTTGACCGAGGCCGGGTCGGCCGCGAACCGGTCCTGGGCGCGATGGAGCGCTCCGCCTAGTTTCACGCCAGCAGCCTACCGCGCCACCCAGCTTTGCGCCGCCTCGATGTCGGTCGATGCCAGGGCCGTCCGGCGGCATGGGCCGGTTCGGCCTAGAAGGCGAATGTCGGCCCCATGAACGCGAATCCGTTCATGTTCCCGAGGTCGTTGAGAACGTGCGCCGTCGTCCCAAGCGCCAGCGCACGGACGCTGAGGTCGATCGCGTTGTTGGGTACAATCACGCCGCCTCGAATGGTCCGCAGGAGTGCCCTGAGCGTGCGCGTCCTCCAGATCCCCAAGAACGGCCTGATGCTGATCGCCGGCCTCGTGTGGTGTGCGGCGGGCGCGATGGTCTCCATGGTCGGGCTCCCGCTGGAGTTCCGGCTGGCGCCCGAGCACCTGATCCTGCTCCCGCTCGCCGTGGTGATCTTCCTCGCGTTCTACCTGTTCGTCTTCTCCAGGCTCGTGCGGAAGCACACCGGTCGCATCCGGGCGCGAACGGAGGATCGGCTGCCGTTCTGGAGCTTCTTCAACGCCTCGTCCTGGGCGATCATGGCGGTGATGATGGTCGGTGGCATGGCGCTCCGCCTCTCGCACCTGATGCCGGACGACGTGATCGCCTTCTTCTATAGCGGGCTCGGCGTGGCGCTCTTCCTGTGCGGCGTCCGCTTCCTGGGAGTCTTCGCGCGCAAGGACGTGCTGGCCCCCGCACCCGAGACGTCGTACTGACACCTGGCCCCACGGGACCGCGGCCCGTTACGTCCGGACGCCAGCCTCGGTGGAGCGGCCGACCAGCAGCCAGGCGTGCCGGCGACCCTTGCCCTTGACCTCGATCTCGCCGCGATCCTCGAATGCGTATCGGCTCGAGAGCCGACGGTAGGTGGCCTCGCTGACCTGGACCCGGCCGGGCAGGCCGTGGGACTCCATCCGGCTCGCGGTGTTCACGGTGTCGCCCCACAGATCGTAGATGAACTTGTGGCGGCCGATGACCCCGGCGATGACGGGGCCGCTGTCGATGCCGACCCGGATCGCCAGGTCGAACCCCAGTGGCTCGCACACCCGCTTGATCGCGTCGAGCATGTCGAGCGCCATCTCGGCCATGACCTCGGCATGATCAGGGCGGGCCTCCGGCAACCCTGCCGCGACCATGTACGCGTCACCGATGGTCTTGATCTTCTCGACGCCGTTTCGCGCGGCGAGGCCGTCGAAGGCGCTGAAGACCTCATCGAGCAGCCCGACGACCCTGGCCGGCTCCGTCCGCTCGGTGAGCGGCGTGAAGTCGACGACATCGGCGAACAGGACCGTCACCTCGTCGTGCGCCTCGGCGATGATCCCCGGCTCGCGCTTCAGCCGATCCGCGATCGTCTTCGGCAGGACGTTGAGCAGGAGTCCCTCCGAACGGGCGAACGCCTCGTCCCGGGCGCGAACGGCGAACTGGAGCATCAGGTATGCCGTCAGGGCCACGCCGGTCACGTTGAGGACGAAGAAGGCGGTCCGGATCGCGTCCGGGATCGCTGCTGCGTGCTGCGAGACGATCGGGTCGATCAGGCCCGAGACAACCGTCAGGCCGAGGAACGCGGCGAACCACGGGATCGACGCGTCGGCCGTGAAGAAGAACAGGGTCCCGATCGCCGCCACCAGGGCCCACAGGCTCACGGCGCTGGATGCGACGTAGCCGCCGAGCGTCCACTGGAGCAGGAACGGCAGCAGCGTCATCATGGCCGCCTGGCTGAAACGGAACCGCGGATAGCTCTTGGTGCGGGCGAACAGCACCAGGCTCGCGACCGACGCGACCTGGTACGCGAGCGGGATGGCGGCCGCCTGCGGCAGCCCCAGGAGCCAGTAGGTGCCGACCCAGATCACGGCGAGACCGACGACGCCCGAGGCCGCCAATGTCAGCGTGGCCTTTTGGGCGCGCGTCTCGTCCGGATCGGTCTCGGCAACGCCGATGGACGCGAACCTGCGGACGACGCGGGCCAGGGACGCTGGCAGTTGCATGGCGCGGAGTATGCGGCGCGGTGGGCCGCCACGGGAAGGGCGACGTAGAGTACGGCCCATGCTGCGCGAGATCGCCGAGTACCCGAACTCCTTCGGCCCGCTCGGGCCGCGGGACGAGCGGATCGACACGGGCAGGTACACGCTCTGTCTCGGCATGGGCCTGACGTGGAACACGGTCCAGCGCCAGCGGTTCCCGCTCGAGGAGCTCGACGAGGTGTTGGCCGAGGTGCGCGAGGCGCTTCGGCAGCGCGGACGTCCCCGGACGCAGTGGGAGGTCGGCAGCTCGGCGCCGGCGGGACTCGTCGACGCGCTGCTCAAGCGTGGGCTGCAACGCGACAAGGATCCGTACGCGGTCGCGCTGGTGCTGACACGGGAGCCTCCGGCCGCAAACGAGGGCCTCGTCGCGCGCCGGGTCGAGACCTTCGAGGAGTTCGCGGCGGCGAACGCCGTCCAGTGGGAGGCGTTCGGGCTCACGGAGGCCGAGCTCGCCGAGGCCGTGGCGCTCCTGCCGGAGCGCTTCCGCGAGGCGGTGAACGTCATGCACGCGGTGTGGCTGGACGGCGAGCTCGTCTGCGCCGGAACGTCGGCCCCCACGACGCGCGGGCTCCTGCTCTACGGCGGTGCCACGCTCTCCCGCGCTCGCGGCCGGGGCGCTTACCGCGCGCTGCTGCGCGCCCGCTGGGACGAGGCCGTCACGCGCGGGACGCCGGCGCTGCTCACGCAGGGCGGCTCGATGTCGCGGCCGATCCTGGAGCGCCTCGGCTTCGAGCGCGTGGGCGAGGTGCACATGCTGATCGACGACTTCGGGGAGCCGAGGCCGGCATCTGAACACCGGGCGGCGTCCTCCGCCTGAGGCGTCGCCGCGGCCGTAGACTGCGGCGATGGACATCCTCACGGCATTCGGCGCGATCGCGGTCGCCTCGATGCTCGTCTTCTACGCCCTCGAGGATCGGTCCCCCTGGTTCGTCCTCGCGTTCGCGGGCGCCTGCCTGGCGTCCTCCGCCTACGGCTTTCTCCAGGGTGCGTGGCCGTTCGGGGTCGTGGAGCTCGTCTGGTCCGGCGTCGCCCTGCGGCGCTGGTGGCTCCGGAGCCGCGCCGCACCCGCCTGATCCTGGTCGCCCGCCAGCTCCTCAGACGCGCAGGAGCAGCGTGTCGAGCCCCCGGATGAGGCCGACCACGCCCGGCACCGCCCGGACGGCGAGGAGCGTCCCGGCGACGTAGGGCACGGGCGAGTTCCCGGCGTCGTGGCGGATCGTGAGGCGCTCGTCGGGCTGGGCGAAGACGATCTCGGTGGACACGACGAAGCTCGGCAGGCGCAGCGAATGGACCTGGGTGCCCGCAACGTCTGCGCCCCGCGCCTCGGGATGGCCGACGGTCTCGGCGACGAGCACCACCAGGGGGTGCACGGACACGGCCGACAGCCGTTCCGCCAGCTCGCGAGCGGTGCCGCTCGGAGCGTCGGGCTTGCCGGCCGAGGCGTAGTCGATGATCTCCCGCTGCGGCAGGAACCGGGCCGCCAGGAGCGCCGCGGCCTGGGCCATCGCGGCCGTCAGCGAGAAGTTCCCCGATGCCACCACGCCGACGCCCGACGCCCGGGCCGCCGCATCGATGTCCTCGAAGTCCGAGGCCGTAAGGCCGCTGGATCCGATGACGACGTCGACACCCGCCTCGATCGCCGCCATCGCGTTGCCCTTGACGGACTCCGGGGCGGTGTAGTCAATCAGCACGTCGACACCAGCCGGCGCGCTCGCGAGTGCCAGCGCCGCGGGTACGTTGCCGGCAACGACGATCCCGATGGGCGCCACGCCCCATGCCTCGCCGATATCCCGGCCCGCCGCCGACCGGGACACGGCCCCACGGAGGACGAGGTCCGGCGCGACCAGGATCGCCTCGGCGATGGCGCGCCCGGTCCACCCCGTGGCCCCGGCAACACAGATCGAGAGCATCGGCATCTCCTCAGGGAAGTAGGGGCCGCGAGGCGGGCCGCGAGGCGGGCCACGTGGCGGTTCAAGCATGCAGTGCGGGTCTGGAATGCGCCGCGCAGCGACCCGGATGGCTCGTCCCGGCCCGCTGGGGCTCCTTCCGGCCCGCCCAGCGGCCCGATCGCGTGCTGCAGTGCGTGGTTGAGCCGCCCGGCGAACAGCGCGTGGCGAGGCGGGACCCGGCGCAGGGGTTGCGAGGCGCGCAGGAGCAGCGGCCGGCGACCTCGCTGGCCGTCAGGCGTCCGCGCCGGCCGCGGCAAGCGCCTCGGCCTCGGTCGCGTGGATCTCGATCGACTCGTCGAGGCGGGTGAGGGCCAGGATCTGGCGGTAGTGGTCATCGAGGCCGACGGCCATCAGCCGCAGGCCCTCGCGACGGGCCCGGACGAGCAGCGTCACGAGCAGGCCGATGCCACCGCTGTTCATGTAGTCGAGCCGGCCGAAGTCGAGGACGATGACCGTCGCTCCGTCGGCGCTCGCGCGGGCGTACGCGTCGAGGAGCTGGCCCTCGCCCGCGGAGGTGACGTCGCCGCCGATGGCGATTGCGGAGGTCCCGGCGGTGAGACGACGGACCTCTGCCGTCATCGGCTGGGCGGTCATGTGGCCTCCCCCACCGGAGGCGCGGAGACCCGCGCGGCGCCGGCCTCGTCCGCAGCCGACGGCTCGTCGATGATCCGGACGTAGTCCGACAGCCGCGTGATCCGGAAGATCTCCGTGTAATGGGGGCTGAGGCCCGATGCCTGGACCTCGCGGTGGTCGCCGCGTGCGGCCGCGAGGAACCGGACGATCAGCGCGATGCCGGTGCTGTTGATGTAGCCGGTGTCCGCGAAGTCAAGCAGGATCACGGCCGCGTCGAGGGCCGAGGCTTCCGCGTACGCAGCACCGAGACCCTCCTCGGAAGACAGGTCGATGTCGCCGTGCAGCCGGATGGTCGCGAGCGCGCATGAGCCGGCTGTCTCAGCCCTGAACGCGGTCGTCGGCATCGCCGTCTCCTTCCAGGTGGAGGGTCAGGGTCACCGTCTGACCGGTGCTGCTCGGCGAAACGTCAACCGTGTCCACCATGTGCCGGATGAGGAAGAGGCCCCAGCCGCGCGGCTTCTGCTCACCCGCGAGCTTCAACTCGATGTCGGGCTCCTCGACGTCGCCCAGCGGGCAGCCGAGGCCGCGGTCGGTGATCCGGACCACGAGGTCGGTCCCTTCGACGCTGTCGCGGATTTCGAACGGGATCGACGGGTCGTTCCGGCTGCCGTACTCGATCGCGTTCATCGCCGCCTCGCCGACGGCCGTCCCGAGCCGCTCGAGCCGGCCCGGCGCGATCCCGAGCCCCTGGACCGCACGGGTGACCTCCTCGATGGCGCGACGTTCATTGCCCGGCTCGCCGGCCAGGGTGACGTTGAGCAGCACGCGCCCGTCGTCACCGACCGCGGTCCGCCGGAGCGCCACCAGCGTGATGTCGTCCTCCTGGTCCCACCCGCGCCCCACGAAGGCGCCGAGCTCGTCGAGCAGGCGGTCCAGGAGGTCGGTGGCGGAACAGTCGGTCCCCACGAGCTCGCGCAGCCGGGGAAACCCGAACATCGCCCCACTCGCGTCGTGCGCCTCGACGATCCCGTCGCTGTAGAGGAGGACGCTATCGCCCGGCGGAAGGATGGCTTCCTGCTCCGGGTAGTCCATCCCGGCCATGAGGCCCAGCGGCATGCCCGTCGCGCGCAGCTCGATCACGCCATCCGCCGTCCGGACGTACGGGAGGTTGTGGCCCGCGTTGGCATAGACCACCCGCCCGGTCGCCGGCTCCAGCACCATGTACAGGCAGGTGACGAACATCCGCGCCGGCATCTCGGGCAACAGGATCTCGTTCGCCCGCGCGAGGACCTGCGCCGGCGAGACCAGCCGGGGCGCCTCGCCGCGGAGGACGGACTGGGTCCGCGCCATGATCAGCGCCGCCGGGACGCCCTTGTCCGTGACGTCACCCACGACGATCCCGATGCGGCCGTCCGGCAGGGCGATGAAGTCGTAGAAGTCGCCGCCGACCGCCCGGGCCGGGCTGTAGTGCGCCGCCACCTGCCAGCCGGGCAGGCTGGGAAGCTCCCGGGGCAGGAACTGCTGCTGGATGAGGGTCGCGACACGCATCTCCTCCTCCAGGCGCTCTCGGACCCGGATCTCGGCCGCCTGCTCGCGCACCAGCTGGGCGACCCGGATCGCCGGGGCCGCCTGGGCGGCGACCGTGGCAAGGTGCCTGCGATCGTCCGTGCCGTAGTCCTGGTCCGACAGGCGCGGGCCCAGGTAGATGGCGCCGATGAGCTCGCCCTGGACCACGAGCGGGACGATCAGCCGCACATCGGCCGCCCGCAGCTCGGCAAGCGCGGGAGAGTCGAGCTCGAGGCGTCCAGTCTCGACCACGCCGATCGCGGCCTGGAGATGGGCGAAGAGCGGATCCGTCGGGGCGATCTCGACGGTGGGACCCGGCGTCGCGCGTGCGCTCGCGCGGCCGGTCGTATGGGCGGGCGTGTCCGTCACCCCTCGACCTCGGGCCGGCGGATCCAGAGGCCGGCGACAGCCGGGGCGACGGTATCGGTGACCACCGCCAGGACGTCCGAGCTGACGCTCTCGAGATCGACGTCGTCGCGCAGTCGGGCCACGAAGGCGGCGACCGCCCGCTCCGCGTCGTACCGGGAGCGGTCGAACCGGCGGTCTACCACCCGCTGGACGCGGCGCCGCAGCGGCTGGAACAGCGCGGCGACCAGCAGCGTGGAGGCCGCCACCGCCACCATGTTGGTGCCCGTGATGGGCGTCAGCACTGCCTCGAGCAGGATGACCGCCACGGCGAGGACGGCCGCCAGGGCAACGGTGACGATCGTGTAGCCGATCGTCCGGCTGATGATCCGGTCGATCTCGTACAGCCGATACCGGAGGATGGCGATCCCGATCGCGATCGGGAGGGCAAGGAAGGCGAGGAAGCCGATCACCCAGAAGGCGAGGGCCAGCGGGGTCTCGCTCGATCCGGAGATCATGGCCAACGGCAAGGCGATGAGCGCCACGCAGGCGTCGGCCAGCAACCACTTGAGCTGCTCGCGCTGCACTGGATCGCCGCGCCGGAACCTGATCCAGATAGCGGTGCCGGCACCGGCGAGTCCGATGATGACGGTGATCAGGGCGATCACGTTGAGCGCACCGCGGACCGCCTCGACATCGGACAGGCCCGGGATCAGCGGCGCAAACCCTGCGACGACGATCGCGACCAGGCCTGCAACGGCACCCCAGGCGACCCACCGGAAGCGCCGCGACGGCAGCCGGCCGTCGGGAAACACGAGCGGCACACCGATGAGGGCGATCACGAACGGAGCGATGTAGGCCATGTCGCCGAAGGCCGAGACGATGGCGGCACCTGGCCACGGCGGGTTGGCCATGCTGCCGAGACTGGCGTACATGAGGATCGCGATGCCCGCGGACTGCGCCGTTCCGGTCGCGAGCAGCAGGACGCCGACCAGGTTCGCCGGGACCCGGCGGATCAGCACCGCCCCCATGATCGAGAAGGACGCGATCGCGGCGCCAATCGCGAGCGCCGACAACGGGTCGGAACCGGTATCCCCGGTGGAGGCAAGCGAGACGAGCGCGTACCCCACGATGTCGAGGACCGCGATCGGAAGGGCCACCGTGCTGCGCCTCATGTCCCCCATCCTACGCGCCACCGTTCGCGAAGCGTTACGGCAGGTTCGACCGGTCTGCGTTACGGAACCCTTCTCCGACAGAGTACCGTGACGCTCGATGACGGCATCGTCGCTGCTCCCGTCGCGCGTGGCGCACATCCGGATGCGCGTGCTCGGACCGGTCTCGGTCGAGGTCGCGGGATCGCCGCTGGTCGTGGACACCCGCAAGGCGGTGGCACTGCTCGCGTACCTCGCGGTGACCCGTCGTCCGGCGAGCCGCGAGGCGGTCGCCGCGCTCCTGTGGCCGGAGGCCGACGACCCCGGAGCCCGGGGCGCTCTTCGGCGCACGCTTTCGGTGCTGCGGTCGGGCATTGGCGGGGAGGGTCTCCTCATCGACCGGACCGCGATCGGGCTCGAGCAGGCGGCCTGCGAGGTGGACGCCTGGCGATTCGCGGAGCACCTCGGGCTGGCACGAGGCCACGCGCACGCGGGCGCCGGCCTCTGCCCAGCCTGTCGTGAGGCCCTCCTCGGAGCCGTCGCGCTGGACCGCGGCGAGTTCATGGAGGGGTTCGCGCTTCGGGACTCGGAGGAGTTCGACGACTGGCTGAGCGCGCAGCGCGCCTCGCACCGGCGCGAGCTCGCAGCCGTCCTGGAACGGCTGGCGCGCGGCGAGGCGGCGGCCGGGTCCTGGGCGGCGGCGGCACCCGCGGCCCGCCGGTGGCTCGAGCTCGACTCGCTCCACGAGCCCGCACACCGATTGCTCATGGAGGTCCTGGCCAGGTCGGGCGAGCCCGCGGCGGCGCTCGCCCAGTACCGGGACTGCGTTCGCATCCTGGACCTGGAGCTGGGCGTGGCCCCGCTGTCGGAGACGACAGAGCTGGCGGAGGAGATCCGCGCCGGCCGGATCGTCGGGCCGGCACCCGCCGTGCGCGGCGAGACGGTCCCCGCCCCGATCCCGGCACCGCCGATCCCGGCATCCCCGATCGCCACCGGCGAGGTCCCGCTGGTCGGCCGCGACGCGGAGATGGCCGTGCTGATCGACGCCTGCCGGTCCATCGGCCCGGACGGGCGCCTCCTGTTCATCGAGGGCGAGGCCGGGATCGGCAAGACGAGGCTCGGGAGCGCCGTCGCCGATGTCGTCCGGTCGGGAGGCGGCGCCGTTCTTGCTGCGCGCGCCTACCCGGGTGAGTCGGGGATCGCCTTCGCGCCCGTCGTGGAGCTGGTCCGGGCAGGCCTCGCGCATCCTGGGGCGGCGGAGCGTCTGCAGGCGATCCGGCCGGACCTCCTGGCCGAGGTCGCCCGCCTCGTCCCACTGCCGCCGGTCGCGGGTGCTGCGGGCGCGGCGACGGCGGTCACGGCGACCGGCGCCACGGGGCCCGCGCCGGACCCGTTCGGCCGGGCGCGGCTGCTCGAGGCACTGGCCGAGGTCCTCGTGGCGCTGGTCACGCGGCCGGCCCCCGGGTTGATCTGGCTCGACGACGCGGGCTGGGCCGACGCCTCGACGCTGGATGTCCTCGGGTACATCGCGCGCCGCCTCCGTGGCCGACCCGTTGGCCTGCTCGTGACGTCACGGCCGGAGGAGCTCGGTGGCGCCACGCGCGAGGCGATCCTCGGCGGATCCGGCCGGGACGGTCTCCTTGTGCACGTGAAACCGGGCCGTCTGAACCGGTCCGATGTCTCCAGCCTGGCCACGGCCGCGCTTCGGGATGCAGCGGACCCGGGGCGGATCGACGCGCTCTTCGAGCGCTCGGAGGGACTCCCCCTCTACCTCGTTGAGGCGCTCGCGGGACAGGCGCCGTTCGATGAACCGATCCCTGCCGGCGTCACGGCGCTCCTCAAGGCCCGGCTCGATTCGGTCGGCGAGGTGGCCGCCCAGGTCCTGGCGGCGGCGGCGATCATCGGGCGGTCCTTCGACCTGGGGATCGTCCGGGCCGCCAGCGGCCGCACGGACGATGAGACGATCGACGGCCTGGACGAGGCGGTGCGGCGGGGCCTCGTGCGGGAGCTGGGCCCGGGACCCGGCAACGACATCCGGTACGACTTCACGCACGCGGGCCTGCGCGACGTCGCGCACGATCGCATGAGCCTCGCGCGCCGCCGGCTGCTGCACGCGCGTGTCGCCGACACACTGCGTGGCGCGGGCGCAGCGTTCGGGCCGGAGGTGGACCGCTGGTCGCTCATCGCCCGGCAC